>Ga0209070_100168_pt1 | contig 83116 bp, 78 predicted proteins | sample SynthPrep_5_END__FD_187205 | JGI IMG/M metagenome (GOLD analysis project Ga0209070, IMG submission 187205) | Synthetic microbial communities from Ohio, USA - SynthPrep_5_END_DS10_MetaG (SPAdes) (version 2) | ecosystem: Engineered > Bioreactor > Aerobic > Activated sludge | place: USA: Ohio... | reverse complement strand
TTCGTTCATCGCCTGAATGAAGGCTTCCGGTGTGGCAGGATTTTCTACGCGAATGTTCTTCATCGGCTCGCCCTCAGTTCAACGCAGAGGTTTCGAGTTCGGCGGGTTCGATCACGAAATCCTCGCCCTCGGATGAGATCGTCACGCCGTTGACGAGGCGGGCCTTGTCGGGATCGGCGAGCATGGCATCCTTGTTCAGTTCTTCGCGGGTGCGAATGAACGCACTCAGGCCAAGTTTCCTGAATGCCTCGATCGCCGCCTCGACGCCGCGAATGGATACCTTCGGCGGGCGGGAGCGCCAGTTGATCCGGCCGTTGCCGAAATCGTGGTATTTCACCTTGCCGTCATTGGTCAGGGCAAGGCGGTTTGCTTCGCAATAGGTCTGTACGCCACGCTCATGTTCAGCCAGCTCTTCCAGCATCGCAGCGGTGTCGGCTTCGAACTTCTCACCGACAAGGCGGATGGCTTCGTCAGCCAGCGCCTTCTGCGCGGCGATGGCGCGGCGCAGGACGCCGATCCGGCCGACTGCAAAAATGGCGTCTTCGCGGTTCTGCGGTACGCGGGAGATGGCTTTTGTCTTCGTCTTCAATGCGTTTTTCAAGGTCGTTTCCTCGGGTTTTCTACGGGGGTTGGAAGGACGCTCAAGCGCCCTTCGAAGATGGCTTTAAGCGTCGTGCGGAGAGCGCGGGAACGGCACAACGTTTGTGCCAGGACGCATCATGTGAAGAATGGCGGCGCTGGCAGGCGGGACGATTTTGGTCAGTTCTGCCGGGTCGATCGGCCGCAATGATGCAAGGGCGATCTCAAGTGCCTTGACGTGATCGATCCACGCGTCGAGGCGATCTACAAACGCTTCGGTATCTTCGCTGGAAAGGACGATCCCGCCGTGGCGAGCGTCGGCGAATTTGCTGCGGGTTTCGCGCATCCGCTCGGAAAGCGCCTTAAGCTTGTTCATTGCTGTTCTCCTTTATGCGGCTGTGAGGGCAATTATTCCGGCAGGCCTGATGCATGCGGACGGCATTGGCGCTGGCGGTGCTGAAGGGGCGGCGCTGCCAGCCGAGGCAAATATCCCGGCCGATCTCCTGCAGGACCGGGCAGCGCACGGTCTCGGACATGAGCGCACCGCGCACGAGCTGCTCGATGCGGCCGACATCGCCGGGATAGCTATTCGAAAGAAGCTGGCTGACGGTCGAACCGGCGTAACCGATACGCTTGCCGACCAGCGTCTGGTTCTCGGCGTTGCAGGCTTCCGCCAGTGCGATGATCCATTCCGGGGGCTGCTCGCCCCACGCGACGCGGGCCTTTTCCAGATTGTCGGGCTTGGGCTTTGTCGGGGTCATGGCTCGACCTCGACAGTCTCCGGCTCGCCGAAAATCTTCTCGGCGTTCGGGTCATAGACGCATTGGGTTTTCAGGAGCTTCGGCGCGGCAGGGCCGGTGTTCTGGACAAGTCGCCAGATCGTCGGCTCGGTCCGGGTACCCTTCTGCAGCACGATCAAATATCCGGCTCGCAGGAGGCAGGAAATGTAGAGCCGCGCCGAACGCTGGTTGATTTCCAGCGTGTCGGTAGATGCATGCACCGAAATATCGATCAGCTTGAAGCCGTTCCTGAAGAACGGCGAGCGCATGGCATTCCAGAGCGCCTGCCGCGCTGACATCTGGTCGGCGATCAGGGTGCCGTCGCGCTTGAACATCGGCGTGGCGGACTGGCGAGCCGCAACACGGAACAGGGCCATGCCACGCGGGTTCATCTCGCCGGTGCGGCAGATGATCTCGGCCTTTTCCAGCATGTCGATGAAATCCGATATCTGCAGGCGGCTACGGTTGTTGGACAAGCCGAAGATATCGTCCACGCTGAAGGGCTGCTCACGCATGTCGGCGTCCATCATCAGCTTCCAATAATGGTCGCGGCCGGTCAGGACGCGCTGGCCCTTGGCGACGGCGATCTTGAGAGCGATCGGAGTGACCCGCATTATGCTGCCTCCTTTCTGGTCGGCAGACGTGGACGCGAGAACAGACCTCTACCGCCTTCGTAGGTTGCGAGATCGATGGAGCTGACACCTATCCTCGCCGCAGCTTCGGCTATGTTGTGCAGGGAATTTCCGACGCGACGGACATTGCCCTTACCTTCGTCCTTGGCCTTTTCGAGCAGGTCATCGGTAATCATCAGCTTGGGATAGAAGGTTCTTGCGAGGGTCCGAGCATCATCGAGATCGCAAGGTTGCGCATATTTGGTATCGAGAACGAGATCTCGGAAGCGGTCGCCGACATGCTCCAGCTTCTGCGGGAACAGTTCTTCACCGATCAGCATCACCGGAACACCGCTGGCCTTGGCAATGCCGCGCACCAGCTCGATCAGGTTCTTTTTGATCAGCAGATCGCTTTCATCGATGATGAGTGGGCGGCGCGGATCGCGGGCAAGAAGGCCGATAACCTCGTCTTCCATATCTGCAAGAGTACCGCGTGGCTGGTAGATGCCGAGTTCGGAGAGGATCGAGCGCAGCAGCTTGGCGCGGGTCCACGTATCGCGGACTTCGACATAGGCAGCGCTGGTTTTGTTCTGGCAATAGAGCGCCGCTACGCTTTTGCCATAACCGGAGTAACCGGCGAGAACGCCGAGGTTGGGTTGCAGGGGATGACGGTTCTGGAGGCTGTATACAAGAGCGAGCGCCGTCGAGACGTTCTTGATCGGAGCCGTGTCACCATTGACTTTCATCGGTTGTGTCGTCATTTTGATCCTCGTATTTATTGCAATGCAGAGGGGTCGATGGCAGTCGGCCCCTTTTTCTTGACCTAGCCGCGCAGTGCGGCGTCGATCCCGAAATCTTCGAAAATGTCCCGGCGCGTCTGGTAATCGGCGCTGGCCTTGTAGCGAGCGAGCTTGCCAGCCGTGGCGTCATCAATGACGACACCGGAGGCGATCTGCGCCTCGACCGCCTGCGCCCATTTGAACATGCGGGCGCTGTCGGAAAGGGTCGCATCCGGGTCCAGATGAATGACGGTGGAATTGCCCTTCAGCTCTGCCTCGCGAACGATGGCCGCGTGGATTTCCGCCGCCTTCTCGTTGAGCGTGGCGGACTGCGGCACCTTCGGCGCGGTCATGGCCTCCAGTGCGGCGGCAAGGGCGGGCGTGCTGTGCTGCTGTTCGCGCTTGGGCAACTGGATGACGTTGGCGGTTTCGGCTTCGCGCTCGGCCTTCTCTTTTTTGGCAAGGCGGATGGTGCGCTCGATACCGGACGGCCCTTTCTTCAGCTCACGAATATCGGCCTTGATCTCGCGTTCCTTCTCGCGGATCAGCTCGGCGGCAATCTGTTTCTGCGCCTTGACGTAAGCCTGCGGATTGACCTCAGAGAGTTCCGGGCAGATGGCGACATCGAGATACCGGCCGGTTTCACCGTCAAAGACATACATGCGGCCCATATCGAGCGGGTCGAGGCGGCAAAACACATCGGTGCCGACCATGATGGAACCGGCGAGATAGAAGAAACCATCGTTCTGAATACCGCGCTTCTGCATGACGCGGTGACCATTCTTGCCAGCCACAGGCATAAGCAGCGCGTCGAGCGCACGCTCGTCAACACGGTTGATCTTCGCCAGAGAAGCGGCTGCGACCTCGTTGGGTGCGCGGTCTTTCAGGCCGCCGTGTTCCCGTTCGTGATAGACATATTCGAGCCAGTCATCGATATGACGCTGGAGCTGCTCGGCGGTAAGAGCGACTTCGAACAGTTCCTTTTCGTCAGCGCCAAGGCGTTCGGCAAACGACTTGCGACCCTCGATCGCTTTCCGATCGGCAACCGAATGGCCGATGTAACCGGGGAGCTGCGGGCAAACCTCGTGCTGGAACGTCTTGATAACGCGCTCGACATGGCCTTTTTGTTCCGGTGAATAGGCGTCGGAAATGTCAGGATCGATGCTGAGATCGGCAAAAAGGCGCTTGATCGAAACAGCCACGAAATCGCTGCCGTTGTCGGTCTTGATGACCTTGGCCACACCCCATTTGAGGATGGCTTTACGCATCATCAGGCCAACGGCGGAGGCACGTGGCGTTTTCGACAGGGTGATGACCAGCCTGCGCGTGGCGATGTCGATGCAGGCATACAATGAATGGCGGCCGTCGATGCAAAGCGCGTCGACCGGCGAGGCGTCAATCATCCAGAGTGCATTCGGGTCAGTAATGTGGCGATAGGTGCCGGTACCGGAAAGCTTCATGTGCGACCGGAACTTGTCCGGATCGGTGATCTTGGTCAGGACAACCTTTTCCGAGGACTTCAGCTGCGCGATGAAATGCTGGAAAGTACGCTCCGGCGGCAGCGGCTTCAGTTCACCGTTGCGGTCAACCAGCTCCGCGCCAAAATAATCCTTGCAATAGCCCCGGATAACATCGGCAGACAGCGCCGGGTTTTTGGCGATCCAAGCCAGCACATATGCGCGAACCTCACCGGCATTCGCGGTGTCGAGCAAGCCTTTACCCTTGCGCGCCTCCGACCGATCGACGGCCAGCTTGTCCTTTGCTCCGGCCTGTTTAGCCGAACGCCACCGGAAAACCGAGCGCTGCGAAATCTGCGGCAGGATGTCCTTCACCCAAGCGTCTGCTTGGATCATGTTCATGTTCCACCGGTCGCAGAAGATGAACATGGAGGCCTGAACCGAGATTGAAAGGCCCTTTGAGAAGGTCTCAAAGGCGGCGACAACCGCCAAGCGGGCATCGCGTTCGCGCCGGGCGCGATCTGTCAGTGCCGCCGAGGCTGGCGTTTCCGGCTCGGCCTGCGGCTGCACCGGCTCGGTACCGACAACCATGTAGCGCTGCACATAGGTGACTTGGGCTAGCGTCGGGAACAGGCGATAATGATATTCCAGACCGCCGCCGACACCGTTGCGATTGCGGCAGAGTGACGGAACTGCCTGCCAGTTCTCGCGGCGGGCATAGCGGATGACCGCGCTTTCGCTGGTGGGCAGACCGGGCAAGGCTTCCTCCGCGATCTCGCGGGCGGTCAGCCAATCTTTAAATTGTGATGATGTTTTCGTGAGTGCGGCTGTCATGCAGCAACTCCGTTTTGTGAATTGACGGGACTCAGGTGATAGTTGCGGGACCGGAGAGCGCGGGAACGCTCTCCGGCACCTGTCATCACCCCGCAGAAGCGATACGAGGAGACGCATTCCATGAACCCTGTGAGTTCGGACAATCTGTTGGGCCAGACCAGCGCATTAATGATGGTGGTGCGCGAAATGCTTGCCCGCCTTCCCGGAACTGAAGTTGAGGCAATCAGGACGAGCGTTGAAGCACGCTTGGATTCGCACTCGGAAAATTCGACGCATCTAGGGGATGTTCTTTTAGGAGCGAATGAGATGATGCAGCGGTTGTTCATCGATCGACCCCGAAAATTTCCTGCCAGATAGCCTCAACTTCTTCTTGGCTTGCGCCTGCGCGAAGGGCAGCAGATCGGCCGAAATCGATCAGAATTCGGCGGATGCTCTCTCGGCTGAGTTTTTTGACCGGCTGGCTCATTTCGCTGCCCTCACGATAAGGACAAGCGCCGTGGCGACCTGCGAGAAATAGATCATCCCGAGGATGAAACAGGCGACTGCCCACAAGGCGGAAACGTCTTTTACGATCTGGCTTTTCGCGACACGGCAGACGAACTGCAGGAATGGCGCGATGCGGATAACTCTATTCATCGGCGTGCTCTCTTCCTTACGGCGCGAGCTGCTCTCAGCGCCTCCATTTTCTTGATGTGCTCCTCAAGGAGCTGGTCCTCGATCATCTCGGCGTATTCGTCCTCGATGACGGTCAGACCGAACTCGCCCGGCACGAAACCGAGCAGCTCCTTGGCCTCGGTGGCGTGAACGAGCGCGATGAAGGCATCGAGCGGAATGCGGTGTTCGCCGCTGCCTTCCGAAGCCCATTTGTCGAGCATCGCGCTTGAGATCGTGCGACCGAGATATTTGCTCATGGCGCTGGCGATCTCTGGCCGCTGAAACCCGTCATCGCGGGCATCGCGCAGGGCGCGGGCGATGAGGCGGGAAATGCGGTTGTCGAGCGGGCCGCGACCGGTCACGCCTTCCTCGTAGCGGATCGCCACCTGCGGCGGCGTCCACTCGAAAAGGTCTTTCGTGAGAGGGTCGCGGCGTTTGCTCATCGGCGAGCGGCCTTCCGATCGGCAAGCCAACGCATGACGGAAGCTTCGTTCAGGGCGAAGAACGCGTCCTGTTCGTTCGGTTTCAGCCGCGTGAAGCGGTCATTGAGCTTTTCCCATGCGGCCAGAGGATTGGCGCGGGGAACTTGGTCGATGATGGCAATGGCGTCGGCATAGTTTGTCGCTTCGCCGGAAATGAGCAGCTCTACGATACGGGCGGCGCGCTCATAGGGCTGGCCAGCGATATCCAGAAGGGTCTGCTGGTTGTCGGCCAAGCCGTCATCCAGCGCGATGCGATCCCGCAACTCAGCCGGAATACCGGATATTTTCAAAGCGCGGAAAACTTCGCGACGGCTGATCTTCAGGAACCGCTGCGCGGCGTCGCTGATTGTACCGACAAAGTCATCGGCAATTTCAAGCACGGCGTCGTCGTCGGAGTTTAGTGCCAAGTTGGCACTTAATTCAGAGGCTCTCGGTTTCGGGCCGCGCCTCACGGGGTGAGCAGCGCGCCAGATGGCGCACCAGTCCGCTACATCAACACTCCGCTCAAGCGCTGTAAGCTGGTGGCGATAGAGGGTTTCGGAAATTTCAGTCAGGCGGATTTGAGCGTCGTTCGCAAACTCGTCCGATTGGCGAACGATGGCGGAGATGTTGATGCCGAGTGACGCGGCTGCGGCAAGGCGCTTCACACCAAAGACGAGGCGATATCGCCCCTCGGTACCGGCGATGACTTCGACCGGAACGCGCTGCCCGATCTGTTGGAAGCTTTCGGCCAACGCCTGAATGGCGTCAGGGGAGACCTTTTTCGCGTCGGAGGAGACGTCGATCAGTTGGGGAGACAGAAGTTCAATCTGCATGTGGCACTCTGGATTGTCAGGAGAGGATGCGCGGCCTGACGAAATCATCAGGCGGCGCTCTGCGCGCCGTCAGACTTCGACGACTTTTTTGCTCTGGTGTTGCAACTCTTGTTGCTGCTAGTGTCATCGCGGTCGTGACGACCAAGCGTGTAGCTGTCGGGAAACATCTCGCGGAAAGGCACGCCCAGTGCGTTGGCAAGAGCCTCGGCACCGGGACGGCTGGCCCCGATCAAACCTGCACGGCAGGCGCTCGCATAAAGGCCAGCATCGCGGGCTATTCCGGTCAGGGTTTTATTCTGCCGTAAGAGTTCCTCTTTGATGGTCGTGCGAGTCCACGTTTTTGTGGGCGTCATGATTGCTCCCTGTTTTTCTGACCTCGGCACAAGGTCGGTTAGGCTGGGGGTTAGTGTTCAAACTTTGTTGCAACGGGATATTCGCACAAATGGGCGAATACAGCAAGGGAAAACCACCCAAATAGGCGTCAGAGTTATTTATCTCGCCCAAGCGGATGGATTTTTGATTTTGTGTATGAAAATCAAAACCTTGCGGTAGAACTGTCGCGTAATTGACGACTCTGACTCTGCGTCAGAGTTAAAGGTTTTGCTATGGAAATTGATATCGATGGCTTCGGTAGTCGCCTAAATGAGCTTATTGGCAACGAATCAAAATCAGAATTCGCCCGATCGTGCGGCATGCCAGAGTCATCATTGCGGAATTATCTAAACGGACGCCTGCCAGGAATTGATGTGGCGGCCAAAATTTCAGATGCTCGCGCTGTAAACCTTGAATGGCTCATATCTGGGAGAGGGCCGAAAAATTCGTCATCGAAGACAGGTGGGGTGGTATTTACACCGCTAGCATCTAAAGGCGCTGGAGACGGGCGGGTAGAAAGTATTGAAGACGACGAGGAAATATTTTTTAAAAACAATGAATTGATATCTATCCCTGCCTACCTAGAAGTTCGACCTTCAGCTGGTCATGGGGCAGTGGCCACCTCTGACAGACCTACCAGTTTCATGGCCTTCAACCGGCGTTGGTTGCGCGATATAGGCGTAAATCCGATATTCGCATCAATTCTGATTGCCGAAGGCGACAGCATGTTCCCGACAATCCCAAACGGCTCACCGATGCTCGTAGATACGTCGCAAACGGAAATTCGGCACGGCTGCATCTATGCTTTTGATCTTGATGGCGACCTTATGGTAAAACGCATTGAACGCTTACCAGACGGTACAATTGACCTCATCTCCGATAACAAGGAGAGGTATCCGACACGGAACATCAGCCGTGACCGATTGGCGCAAATGAATGTTGTTGGACGGGTTTTTTCCGCTGTTCGAACATTTTAGTTTTCGGCAATTGCCTGCCATTTGATCTTGCGCCGGGATTTTCTTGGAAGGCACTTGGAGACGGACTTTACGATGTCGCAAGTGCCGAGAAAATAAGGCCTCTAACCGCAGGTTCCCGGATTTTCCCAGATATTCCCGGTTCAACCCTACTCCTGCCATCTGGTATTGCGGGTTACATGACGGAGTGTAAGTGCAACACCCTGTCAAACCCATAGGTTTTGCGGACGTCTGATGCACTCCCTCTCACCTCAGAGCGGAAACAGGCTGGTCAGCGGCATATGCGATTTGGTGATCGGCGATTTCAGCACCACGAAGCTGAAATATTTGTCGATGCCGACATCCATATCCGTCAACCGCTCCATGATCGACTGATATTCAACGATGCCCGAGGTGACGAATTTCAGCAGGTAGTCGTAACCGCCTGAAACGAGATGACATTCCACCACCTGGTCGATCTTTTCGACAACGCCGAGAAAGCGGGCGAAATCGATCTGGCGGTGGTTCTTGAGCGTGATCTCGGTAAAGACCGTCAGCGTCTGGCCGAGCTTGTTGATGTTGATCTGCGCCGAATAGCCTTCGATGTAACCTTCGGACTGAAGCTTCTTGACGCGCATCAGGCAGGGGCTGGGCGAAAGATTGACAAGCTCCGCCAGTTCCACATTGGTGATGCGACCGTTTTTCTGCAGTTCGTAGAGGATCTTGATATCGATCCGGTCAAGTTTCATCACGTGCGGAACCCCTTTTTTGTTTTTTCGAGTGCGCGGCATAAAATTCTGACGCTGCGGTGGAAATCTTATCACATGCACGTGCCGTGTCGATGTAAGCATGTTTTTTTGATGCAGCATAAAGAGTTGCAGACATGGCCACGAACAGCAGGAGATTCCGGCAAACTGCTCAGTCTGGCAGCGTTTACACGCCAGCCAAGGTAAATTAGGACGAATATAAGGAGTCCGACCCATGCCCGCCCCGCTGCAACAGATCACGACATCGCCGGAGCTGCCGAAAGCCGCAGACGCCGTCATTATCGGCGGTGGGATCGTTGGGGTGTTCGCCGCTTATTACCTTGCCCGGCGCGGCCTGAAAGTTGCGCTGGTGGAAAAGGGCCTTGTTGGCGCGGAGCAATCCAGCCGCAACTGGGGCTGGTGCCGGCAGCAGAACCGCGATGCGCGCGAATTGCCGATTTCGACCCAGAGTCTTGCGCTCTGGGAGCAGTTTGCCAATGAAAGCGGCGAAGACACCGGCTTTCGCCGCTGCGGATTGTTTTACCTGAGCGACAACGAGGCGGAACTTGCCGGCTGGGCGCGCTGGCGCGACTTCGCCCTCACCGCCGGCGTGACGACCCATATGCTGAGCGCCGATGAGGCAAGCGAGCGCGGGCGCGCCACGGGCAAATTTTGGAAGGGCGGCGTCTTCTCACCCACCGACGGCACGGCCGATCCTTCCATGGCGGCACCCGCCGTGGCGCGCGCCATCATCAAACTCGGCGGCACGGTGCATCAGAATTGCGCCGCACGCGGGCTTGAGACCGAAGGCGGCCGGGTCAGCGCCGTCGTCACCGAAAAAGGTACGATCCGTACCAAAACGGCCATCATGTCCGGCGGCGCCTGGGCGTCTTCCTTCTGCCGCCAGCTTGGCATTCGTTTTCCGCAGGCCTCGGTCCGCTCCTCCATCCTCTCGGTCACGCCCGGTGCGGAAGGTCTGCCGGATGCGTTACACACCGCCGCCGTCTCGGCAACGAAGCGGTACGATGGCGGTTACACGCTCGCCATCAGCGGGCTGGGGCGCATTGACCCAACGGCGCAGCAGATGCGTTTTGCCCGCGAATTCATTCCGATGTTCCTCAAGCGCTGGCGCAGCCTCAGGCCGGGCGGGCTGGAAGGCATTCGCGGCGGCCATGAGACGCTGAAACGCTGGCGGCTGGATGCGCCGACGCCGATGGAGCGGGTTCGCATTCTCGATCCGAAACCCAATGCCGCCGCCATCCGCGAGACCCATAGACGAGCGCTGGAACTTCTGCCTGCACTTCGCAAAACCCGGATTTCCGCCGCTTGGGCCGGTTTTATCGACAGCACGCCGGATGGTGTGCCCGCCATCGGCGAAACCAGCGAATTGCCCGGTTTCATTCTCGCTGCCGGCTTTAGCGGTCATGGTTTCGGCATCGGGCCGGGTGCCGGCCATCTGATCGCGGATATTGTGACGGGTTCAAACCCGATCGTTGATCCCGCTCCCTATCACCCCAGCCGTTTCCTGGGTTCGTCATGGGGCAAGGTCGCGGATTTCTGAGTTTTCTGCGCTGCGCGATTGACGCGTAACACAATATCCGCAGGCGAACCTGCGGATATTGCCGTCCGCCGCATTTTTTCTACCAGTCAGCTTTTTGGCAGGCCGGGTGGGTTGGTGCGCGATTCCGGCAGGGCCTCTTCCGCAAGCTGCCAGCGATCAAGAATTTTTGCGTAAGCGCCGCTCTTGATCAGATCATTGGTGGCAAGCGTCAATGCGTCCGCCAGTCCCGAACCCTTGCGGGTGGTGATGGCGACGTCGGAGCGTTCCGGCCAGCCGGCGGACAGGGTTCCGACGCGCTTGATAGTCTTGTCGCGTGCGGCGATGAAAACCAGCTGCGCATGCGGCTGGACGATCACATCCGCCCGACCGGCTGAAAGGGCAACGAGCCGCGTGGCTTCGTCATCGTAATATTGCAGCTCGATCGGCTTCAAGCCGGCAGCGACATTCTCGTCGCTCCATTTCAGCAGAATGCGCTCCTGATTGGTGCCGGCACCGACGATGATCCTCAAACCTGCCGCATCCTTCGGCTCGGTGATGGAGGTTATACCGCTGTCGGACTTGACGAAGAAGCCATGCAGGCCCTGGCGGTAAGTGGAGAAATCGAATTTTTCCTTGCGCTGTTCGGTAACGCCGACATTGGAGATGACGGCATCATATTTGCCCGAGGCAAGGCCGAGCGGCCAGTCGGCCCATGCCACGGCCACAAGTTCCAGTTCAAGGCCGAGACTATCGGCCACGGCAAGCGCGTAGTCCGGGTCTGCGCCCACAACGGTCTTCGCATCCGTCGCATAAGTGGCCAATGGCGGCCCGCCGGGAGAAACGGCGACGGTGAGTTTACCCGGCGTGACGAATTTGAAATCTTTCGGTACGGCGGCAATGGCGCCGGGATCTTTTTCAGCCCTGATACGACCGGGCTGATCCGGTGACAGATCGAAGACATCGGTTGCGAAAGCCGGGGCGAAACCGGAGATGGAAAGAAAGGCGGCGAGCGCGGCCGTGGCGAAACGAGAGGTGAAGGTCATCATGATTTCCCGATAAAGGATTGCGGGACGGAGGTAGCGCGGGCGGGAGGATGCCCGCGCCACCGGCTGAGTGATGTCCCACCTTCGACTCAGCTTTTGGGAACTCGGTTTTTCACGCTCAGCTCTTGGGCAGGCCGGGCGGATTGGTGCGGGATTCGGTGATGGCTTCCGAGCCGAGATTCCAGCGAGCGAGAACCTTGCCGTAATTGCCGTTCTTGATCTGGGCATTCAGCGCAGCGGTGATGGCCTCGGCGATGCCGGCATCCTTTTTCGAAGCGACGGCGATTTCCGCCGCTTCCGGCCAGCCGCCCGAGAAGGTGCCGACGAGTTTCGTCTTTTTCTGGCTTGCCGCCTGGAAGGCAGAGGTGGCATTGGGGCCGAGATAGGCATCTGCGCGACCGGATTGCAGGGCGACGTCAAGCACGGCCTGATCGTCATAATATTGCACTTCGGTGTCGGCCAGTCCCTTTGCCTTGTTGTCCTTGATCCATTTCAGCAGGATCTGCTCCTGATTGGTGGCCGCGCCGACGATCACCTTCAGCCCGGCGACATCCTCCGGCTTGCCGATTGATGTGACCTTGCTGTTGTTGCCCACATAAAAGCCGAGCAGATCGTTGCGATAGCTGGAGAAATCGAACTTCTCCTTGCGCGCTTCCGTCACCGTGATGTTGGATGCGACGGCATCGTATTTGCCGGAAGCAAGACCGAGCGGCCAGTCGGCCCAGGCAATCGGAACAAGCTGAAGTTCAAGTCCAAGGCTGTCGGCAACCAGCTGGGCAATATCCGGCTCCACGCCAACAGGCGTTTTAGCGTCGCTCGCATAATCGACCAGTGGCAGGCGGAATGGCACGGTCGCGAGCGTCAACTTCCCATCGGCAATGAATTTATGGCCGGCCGGCAGAAGCTTGATTGCCTCCTCAACCTTTTCGGCGCGCACCCGGCCCTTCTGTTCGGGCGACAGATCGACCTCCTGCGCATGTGCGGCCGGAATGAGCGCGGTGGTGGCGGTGAAAAGACCGCCGGCGAGCAGGGACAATAATTTCGATGAAAAGGCCATGTGAGTGTTTCCTTTGTTATGATTAGAGAACTTTTGCGAGGAATTCGGCCGTGCGCGGATGTTCAGGGTTGTTGAACACCTTTTCCGGTGTGCCCGTTTCAACGATGCGGCCCTGTTCCATGAAGACGACCCTGTCGGAGACTTCGCGGGCAAAACCGATTTCATGGGTGACGATGATGAGGGTGACGCCGGAGCGGGAGAGCTCCTTGATGACGTCAAGCACTTCATTGACCAGTTCTGGGTCGAGCGCCGATGTCGGCTCGTCGAACAGCAGGACCTTTGGCCGCAGGGCAAGTGCCCGGGCAATCGCCACGCGTTGCTGCTGGCCGCCGGAAAGCTGGCGTGGGTAGGAATTGGCCTTCTCGGCAAGGCCGACACGGGCCAGAAGATCGCGCGCCTCGGCCTCGGCCTGTTCTTTCGAGATGCCGCGAACCGCAACCGGCGCTTCGATGATGTTTTCAAGTGCAGTGAGATGCGGGAACAGGTTGAAGCTCTGGAACACCATGCCCACTTCGACGCGGCGCTTGAGGATTTCCCGCTCCTTCAGCTCATAAAGCGTATCGCCCTGCTGGCGATAACCGACCAACTCGCCATCTATGGCGATAAAGCCGTCATCGACGCGCTCCAGATGGTTGATGGAGCGCAGCAGGGTGGACTTGCCCGAACCGGATTGGCCAAGAATGGTGGTGACGCTGCCTGCCGGAATGGAAAGGGAGACATCATCCAGCACCTTGAGCGTGCCGAAAGATTTGGAAACACCGTGGATATTCACCGAACCGCCACGATTTCCGATGCGGAAGCCTCCCGCATGCGCAGATACCGAAGCTTCCCGCTTTGCAGCTACAGCCGCCACGGCCGCCGGCTCCGCCGCTGCCCGGCGTGGCAGGAACGTGCGGTAGACAGTGGCGAAAAGCGAAGGCGGCGGATTGCGCAGTGCACCGCGGGAAAAATGCCGTTCGATATGATGCTGAACGATCGATAGCGCCGTCAGGATCACCAGATACCAGACGGTTGCCACCATCAGCAGCGGGATCACTTCCAGATTGCGGCGATAGATGATCTGGATGGTGTAGAACAATTCCGGCAGCGCAAGGATGTAGACCTGCGACGTTCCCTTTGCGAGGCCGATGATGTCGTTGAAGGCCGTTGGCAGGATGGACCGCATGGCCTGCGGCAGAACGATGCGGGACGCCTGCCGCCTGCGTGGAAGACCGAGCGCGGCGGCTGCTTCCAGCTGTCCCTGATCGACCGAGAGGATGCCGCCTCGCACGATTTCCGATGCAAAGGCCGCCTGATTGAGAGTGAGGCCCAGCACAGCGGCGGCAAAGGGCGTCATCAGCTGCGTCGTATTCCAGCTGAAGAAGTTGATGCCGGTATAGGGCACGCCGATTGTCACAGTTTCATAGAGATAACCGAGATTGTTGAGGATCAGCAGAAGCACGATCAGCGGGATCGACCGGAAAATCCAGATATAGGTCCAGGAGACAGCAACCAGCAGCGGCGAGCGTGACACACGGGCAAGTGCCAGCAGCGTTCCAAGAACAAAACCGAACAGGGCGCCAAGCGCCGTCAATAGCAACGTCCGGCCAAGGCCAACGAGCACCGGTTCGGCGAAGAACCATTCGGCAAAAACGTCCCAGCCCCAGCGTGGATTGCCGAAAACGGAATGCAGCACGGCCGCGATGATCAGGACGGAAAAAACCGTGCCCACGGTGCGCAAGGGGTAACGGGCCGGAACGATGCGGAAATGGCCGTAACCGCCTTTAACCGGCTCGCCCTTCTTCTCGCTGACCGCCACATGCGGAAAATCAGAGGCTATTGTCATCTAAAGAGCCTTTCACGGATGGGCGGAAGAGGGCTGCGGATGCACGGCCGTTATCGGCGCGCCGTCCGGTACCGGACCGGAAACCGCATCGGAAAGAAATTTTTCGAACGGCAGCGACCTGATCGTCTCAGGGTCGGCCGCCGTATCGAACAAGGCGCGATAACCATTGGTGAGATAAAGGCCGACGGCTTCCGGCTGGCGGAACCCCGTGGTCAGATAAACACGGGCATAACCCTGCCGGATTGCCTGCTGCTCCAGCTCCCGAAGCACGAGCTTCGCCAGCCCCTGCCGACGATGGGCCGAATGGGTCCAGACCCGCTTGAACTCGGCGGTCTCTTCGTCGTAACGCATGAAAGCGCCGCCGGCGATCGGCTTTCCGTCCCGCAGCAGCAGCAGGAAATTGCCGGATGGCGGACTAAAGGCTTCCGGGGGATATTTGTTCAGCTCCGCCCTTGCCCCTTCCGCATTGAAGAACGTGCCGTAGCGGCTGTCATATTCGAACAGCAACTCCTCCAGAAGCGGAGTTGCGAGCGGATCCTTGACCGATGTGTAGAAAAAATTGTCGCTCATGTCCTTGTCCTAAATTTCGTGTCAGGAGAGGTATGCTTCAGCCAGACGCACCCAGAAGCGTGCCGCAGGCGCAATGATCGCATCGTTGAAATCATAGTGAGGGCTGTGCAGCGGCGCGCTGTCGCCATTGCCGACGAAGAGGTAGGAGCCGGGTCGCTCCTGCAGCATGAAAGCGAAATCTTCGCTCGCCGTGCGCGGCTGAAACCCTTCCGCGACCTGCCCGGCTGGAAAATGCCGTCTGGCGACATCGTGGGCGAAAACCGTCTGCGCGGCGTGATTGATGACAGGCGGAAAACCACGGGAATAAGCAACTTCCGCCTTGGCGCCAAAGCTCTCCGCCTGCGCTTTGGCGAGCGCCGGAAGCCGTTCTTCCAGCCTGTCGCGCACGGCGGGTGAAAAAGCCCGGGCGGTGATCTGCAATTCCACGCTCTCGGGAATGACATTGGAGGCGGTTCCGCCATGAATGGAACCGACGGTCAGCACTGCCATTTCGCGCGGATCGACGTTGCGGGAAACGATGCTCTGCAGGGCGGTGATGAAGCTTGCCGAAGCGAGGACCGGATCGACCGTCTCATGCGGCACCGCACCGTGGCCGCCTTTGCCAACGATCCGCACCTGCGCCTTGTCGACGGAGGCCATGGCAGGGCCTTCGACGAAACCGAACTGTCCGGTTTCCACACCCGGCCAATTGTGCAGGCCGAAGACCGCATCGACGGGAAACCGCTCGAACAGCCGGTCCTTTATCATCGCCCTCGCACCCGCGCCGATCTCCTCGGCGGGCTGGAAGATCAGCGTCAGGATGCCGGAAAAATTTGAAGTTTCAGCAAGATAACGGGCGGCCGCGAGCAGGATCGTCGTGTGGCCATCATGACCGCAGGCATGCATGACGCCAGGCGTTTCGCTGGCATAGGCAAGGCCTGTCTCTTCACGAATTGGCAGCGCATCAATATCGGCGCGGATGCCAAGACGTTTTTCACCATGGCCCCGTTTCAGGGTGGCAACGACACCGTAACCGCCGACACCCTCCGTCACCTCATATCCGTAAGACAGCAGATAACGCGCAACGAGCGCCGCCGTGCGTTTTTCCTTGAGCGACAGTTCCGGATGCCGGTGGAGATCATGCCGGATGGCGATGCTCTCCTCTATGAAGGCAAGGATTGCCCGTTCGGCGTCGTCCTGCGGACGCGCGCCGTCAATGCGGATATTCATGGTTCTGTCTCCTGCGCGGCCATTTGCGCGCGGCGTCCTGTAATCTCCGCCGGGCGGCGGCCTCGTCGCCCGGCCGCAGCCTTATGCGATGGCCTTGTTCGAGCCGCTTTCACCGCTGGAATAGACGCTTTCCCGGAAAGGCAGGCCGAGATGATCTCGCAACGTCGCCCCTTCCAGATGCGGGTCGAAATAACCGCGCCGCTGCAGCACCGGAATGACGAGGCGGATGAAATCATCCAGCCCTTCGGCAATCACCGGGAAGCCCAGAATGAAGCCGTCGGCCGCATCATTTTCCACCCAGCGGATAATCTCATCCGCCACCTTGTCCGGCGTGCCGATGAAGCCTTCGCGCGGGGTCGCAGCCTCCAGCGCCGCTTCCCGCAGCGTCTGGTTCTTTTCCTTGGCGCGGCGCTTGATGCGGTCGGTCGTTGAACGGAAGCTGTTCTTGCCGATATCACCGAGTTCGGGGAAAGGCTCATCCAGCGGATAGGCCGTGAAATCATGGTGGTCGAAAAAGCGGCCGAGATAGGCAAGCGCGTCCTCGATGGTGATGAGGTTGCGGATGACGTCATATTTCGCCTCCGCTTCTTCCTGCGTCTCACCGACGATCGGGCCGATGCCGGGGAAAATCTTCACGTCGCTGGCGGATCTGCCCTGCGCAACCGCGCTCTGCTTTACACGCTTGAGGAAGGTCTGGTTTTCTTCCAGCGAAGCGGAATTGGTGAAGACGGCATCGGCATGTTTGCCCGCAAGGCCGATGCCCGCATCGGAAGAACCGGCCTGAAACACCACCGGCTGCCCCTGTGGCGAACGCTGGATGTTCAGCGGGCCTTCCACCTGGAAGAACCGCCCCTTGTGACCGAGCGTATGGAGTTTGTCGCGCTCGAAGAACTGTCCGCTTTCCCGGTTGCGCACGAAGGCGTCGTCGTCCCAGCTATCCCACAACCCCTTGATGACTTCGAGATATTCATCGGCAATCTCATAGCGCAACGCATGTTCCGGATGATTGCGGCTGTAATTCTTCGCCGTGCCTTCAAGCGGCGTCGTCACGGCATTCCATCCGGCGCGGCCGCCGCTCAACAGGTCGAGCGAGGCGAACTGGCGGGCGATCGTGAAAGGGTCGCTATAGGAGGTCGAAACAGTACCCGCGAGACCGATCTTCGAGGTAACTGAGGCAAGCGCCGAAAGGATGGTCAACGGCTCGAAACGGTTGAGGAAATGCGGGATCGACTTGTCGTTGATGTAAAGCCCGTCCGCCACAAAAGCGAAAGCGATGCCGGCGGCCTCCGCCTTCAGCGCCGTCTTCCTGAAGAAGTCGAAATTGACGCTGGCATCGACCGGGCTTTTGGGGTGTCGCCAGGCGTTCATATGCCCGCCGGGACCCTGAAGCATGATACCGAAACGAATTTTCTTTCTCGTCATGTCATTTCTCCTGAGGACAAGATCACGCCGCCCGGGAAAGGCGATGCGTGGCCAAGAGTTCAATCGAGGCAAGCCGCTGATCGGCTCCCACATGCGGCGGTTCGATGATGAATTCCTCGATGCCGTGTTCTTCGGAAAGAGCACGCAACGCCCGGTGAATATCTTCCGGCGCACCATGCAGGACGTTGGGCTTGCGCTCCTCGATGCGATAATCGCTGTCACCGGACTGGCGGGCGAACTCTTCCGCCTGCTCGCGCCGGCCGAGGTTGAACGCCCTGCCATCGCTCAAAAACACCCGGTAGATGCGCTGCCCCTCCACCTGCCTTGCGGCATGGTCAGGGTCACTCGCGGCAAAAGCCGACAGGGCAAGGATCGGGGCGTTTCCGCCGCTTTCCTCGCGGAAAGCCGAAAGGCTGCGGCGAAGAACCTCCGGATCACCATTGAGGTGGCCGGCAAAAACGAAGTTCCACCCTTTTGAGGCCGCGAGCCTTGCGCTTTCCGGGCTGGCGCCGAGCAGAAATCTCTCCGCTGCAACCGGCGGCGCCGGCGTTGCCTGCAATCCGGCCTGCGCGTGATCCTGCGGCGCGACACCGGACAAGAATGTGGTGAGTTCCCCGAAAGCTGTCTCGAAACCCGGCTTTCGCTCAGGGTCATAAGCCTGCTGCAGGGCTGAGGTTGCCAGCGGCAAACCGCCCGGCGTCTTGCCAACGCCAAGATCGACCCGGCCGGGCGCAAGCGCCGATAGCACGTTGAAGACTTCGGCAACCTTATAGGGGCTGTAATGCTGCAGCATCACGCCGCCTGAACCGACGCGGATGCGGGATGTCTTCGCCAGAATCCACGCCACCAGCGCCTCGGGCGAGGAACCGGCAAGCTCCGGCGAATTGTGATGCTCAGCCACCCAGAACCGACGGTACCCCAGATCTTCGGCGCGCCTGGCGAGATTGATCGTGTCGCGGAATGCGCCTGCCGCATCCTCACCCGCCGAAACGGGGCTCTTATCCAGCAAACTGAGAGTATACATCATCACCTCGCACGTCTTTTGATGCATACTTTGTCTACTGATTTTATATTCTAATAAAGAACGTTCGTTCCACGTTGCGACGCGATCAGAGAAAATATTGTTTTCCGTCACGATTCTGGAAACCGGTTCTGGCAAAAAATATCCGCAGCGCCGGAGATGCGACGTCGAAAAGGCGGAAAACAGGCGGTTTTCAAGGCCATATCCGGAGGAAACGGCTTGCGCCGGAATTCGCTAAAAACTACTTAGTAAGTTAGGAATAATATGGCCGGCGTTGCGGAATGTGCCGGCCCTCTTTGCGGATCAGGCGATGTTGACCAAAAAAGGCAAATACGGATTAAAGGCTCTGGTCGATCTGGCGCGGTTGCCCCAGGGAGAAACCGCCTTCGTGACCGAGATTGCCACGCGCAACAATATTCCGAAGAAATTTCTGGACACCATTCTTCTGGAGCTGCGCAACAGCGGTATTCTGCGCTCCAAGAAGGGACCGAATGGCGGTTATTCCCTATCGAAAATGCCATCCGAAATCATGATCGGCCAGGTCATCCGCACGCTGGACGGGCCTTTGGCGCCCATTCGCTGTGCCAGCCGCACCGCCTTTGAAGCCTGCGACGACTGTGACGATCCCGAGACCTGTCAGGTCAGGGTTTCGATGACGGACGTGCGTGACGCCATCGCAACCATTCTGGATAACATGACGCTCGCACAATTCGTCGCAAAGGATGGGCAGGACGCACTTTCCATTCCTGCTGGCAAATAGGCTTCGCTTATTGCCGGCGCAGATCATCCTCCAGAGAGGCAATCAGCCCGGATTCGCTCAGGCCATCGATAAGGCCGAGACGTGCCATCAGGATTTCAAGCGTGATGGCGTTGTTTCTGACGGAGCGAAAGGTAACGTTCTCCGAGCCCACCTGCGCCGCGTCGATATTTGCCGCCAGGCTGGAAATTTGCGCCTTCAGCAGTTCAATAGCGAGAAAAACCTCGCCGATGACGGGACGCGCCGCGCCTTCGTCTGCCAATCGGTCAATCAGCAGGGTCGAAAGTTCACGCTGTTTTTCACCCAGGGCCACCGCCGCATTCAACAGGGTGGAGACGGAGGCGGCGAGATTTCCTGCGCCCTCCGCAAGAAACGTAACCTGATCGGCGCGCAGCAGGCCATCCCATGATGTGTCCGGTCGATTGCGCAAGACCACGAGCAGGTTTTTTCCCGCCGCATTAACTGCCGGAACGACAATCCAGTCCGCATCGGTCGCAACAGAGCGCACAACATCGTCGGGAAGCCGCCGGGCGAAATCGTCGTCGTTCGTTAAAACCGTCTGCTCCGCGCTGAGATCGGAGGAAGCAAGAGCGAAGGTTTCGCCAAGATCGAGACGGGTAAAGAGGGCCTTGCGTTGCTCTTCGCCGCCGGCATTCCGGATAAATTCAAGCGCAGTGAAATGTTCGACCAGATCACGCGCCGCCTCCGAATCCGCGGCAGCAATAATCGAAATTGCCTGCGCGAGAATATCGTTGGTTATATCCGCTCCACCCAGTTCATTCGGAACGGAGAGGGCAAGAAGGCCGGAACGGGCGATCCGCGCTTGGATCTGCCCGCTATTTTCGAAGGGACATTTCCCGGCAATCGCCCGGGCGACGGTCAGCACATCGCCATCCGCGCCGAGACGTGGAGGAACGAAACGAATTCTTTCGCCGAGCGGCGTGACAGATCCCATGCTCAACTCCCTCAAAAAATAACCCGTTGAAAGCGCTTGAATGGCCGTCACTCAGTCCAGCGAATGATAACGCCCGTTCTGATAGACCAGCGAATGTCCGGAGCCGATACGGATCGCCTCCACCTTGCCGATGATGATGACGTGGCTGTGCCGCTCGATTGCCTCTTCGATGGTGCAATCGATAGCGGCAACGGCGTCCTCAAGGATGGGCGCGCCGCTTGCAAGCCTGGTCCACTCCGCGCCGCGATAACGATCCGCACCCTTCAGGCCGCCGATGCCCGCAAACTGGTTGGCGATGAACTGGTGGTTCGCGCCGATGATGTTGACGGCGAAGTGACCGAAACGCTGCACCACCGGCCATGTCGAAGATGATCGGTTGAGCGCCACCAGAATTCTCGGCGGATCGACCGACAGGGCGGTGGCCGAAGTCACCGTCGCACCCGTGCGCGCCTCGCCTTCTCCGGCGGTGATGACGCTGACGCCGCCACCGAGCGTTCTCAGCGCCGCCTTGAGGCTGTCGGCATCCGCCGCCTTACCCGAGACCGGATCGCGAAGATTGATGAATTGTTGATCCTTGGCCGCATATTGCAGTGTCATCGATCGCTCCTGAAAACAGCTTGATTGTCCAATAGCTAGCAGCGGCGGCGGGGGATTAAATAGACATCGTTTTCCATAATATTTATATTCTATGGAAATAATGTTCTATCTATCAGACCCTTTCTTGCTCAACCCGGCCGGCAAGAAACCGGACAAAAAAGAGAGTAGCCAATTCCCCCGGCTATATAAGAAATTTCGTTCCAATTTTTCCGAAGAGGGGAGTGTTTGTCTCCCCCACGAGCCTCGTCACACCGCCAGCCTGCAACCTCAGAAAACCGGATACAGGCTGAGCATGGCGAAGTTCATTTCGCAGATTTCTTCCCGTTCAAGCTCGAGATCGCTTTTTCCCTGCCTGATACGCCCGGAATGATCCAGCGGATTAAGAGTACCTTGCTCATCTGCGTGCGGCCGACGCCGGGTCAGACCAAACAGATCGAAAGTAAACGCATGAAATCCCTGCGGCATGTGCGCCTCCTTTGCTCAACGTCCACTATCCTCCGGCGACGATCCAAAATCGTCAATATTTTCCATAAAATTACTATTCTATAATTGGTCGGCAGCCTGCAAAGGCGGACTAAGGTTGCCCGGATGCGGAAAATTCCATTTCGCAGGCCAGAATCGGCAGGATTTCAGCACATGAGCGTCACGGCCACGCAAACCGACGTTTGATAATGAGGCCTGCGAAAGCGCCAAGACCACAAAAAAGGAAAAATACCCAACCCGACACCGCGCCCGCATGAATGCCCGACAGCAGCACGCCGATGGTGCAGCCAAGCGCGGTCATGCCACCCCAGCCCATCAACACACCTCCGGCAAAACGGGTTACCAACCCGCCGGCAGACGGCCAGGATGGCTGGAATTTTCCCGCCGAAAGTGCGGCAGCGAAGCTCGCAAGGACCAGCCCCAGCACGAAGACGCCGTTAGGCGACAGGATCGTGGTTTTCACCGCGCTGATGCAGCCGCGCACCGTGTCGAGGCCCGCAAGGGTTTCCGGCACCCACGCCGCGGATGCGCCGGCCGTTCTGACGATGCTGCCGAGTTCGGCGGTGACCCCAAGCGGCGCGACGCGGAAATAGGAGAAGGCGCTGACAGCTGCAACCAGAACCCCGGTGACGACAGGCGGCCAGCGTTCAACAAAAACGCTTCGCAGGGCCTGCTGCAGCCGGTTTTCCGGTAAGCCCATTGGAACAGGCGCCGTCTTGTCGAAAAAGAGAACAATGAAGATTAGCCCGGCCAAAACGAAGCCGGCAAGCAGCAGCGCCAAGCCATATCCCAGATGGTGCGGCAGCCAGATCGGCGGATCGTTGAAAACGCTGAGCGTATAAAGAAAATTCCAGCTGAGGAAAGCCAACAAAAAACCGAGGGCTGCACCGGCAATGGCAACAACGGAACCAAAGGCTCCCTCCCCCAGCCGGTAGAAATGTCCCGACAGGCAGGAACCAGAAAGTGCAGCGCCTACACCAAAAACCGTCGACGCCAACGCCAGAACCCAGCCGACCGGGCCAATATGCGCGTTTGGCGGCAGGCGGCCGGGCTGCGGAACCGGCATCCACGCGATGGTGATGATCTGATAAAACACCACGCCCGCAAGAAGTGCGACGAGAATTGCAAGAACGCCATCCGAGCGCCTGTCGTCGATGAAATCCCGGAAATTGCAGAGGAAGCAGAACCGCCCGCGCTGCATCACGATGCCGAAAGCGATACCGGCCAACAGTGAAAATGCAAGCTGCCTGCCATTTTCAAGCGTCCCCAGTTGGTGAGCAGCGACAGTCAGCGTGCATAAAATGGCGAAGGCCGCGGAGCGGCGAAAGGTAAGATGCATGAAATACCGGATATGGCAGGAGAAAACGCCGATGCGCCGCACTGGCGCACCGGCTTCAAAAAGGAAGGCTGCGGCTTATTTGCCCGTCCAGACCGTGCCGGTCGGATTGCTGATGGGAACACCGACCGCATTGCCATATTCGGTCCAGGAGCCGTCATAATTGCGGACGTCGTAACCAAGTATCTTCTTCAAGGCGAACCAGGTGTGGCTGGAGCGCTCGCCGATACGGCAATAGGTGATGACCGGAGCAGAGCCGTCGATGCCCTTTTCCGCATAGATCGCCTTGATCTCGTCTGCAGATTTGAAGGTTCCATCCTTGTTGACGATGGTGCCCCACGGCACGTTGACAGCGCCGGGAATATGGCCGGCGCGCACGGACAGCTCCTTGACGCCATCGGGTGCGAAAATCTTGCCGGAATATTCGTCCGCCGAGCGAATATCGACCAGCTTGATATTGTGTTTGCCTTCGGCCACGGCGACCACATCAACAAACCGCGCCCGCACCGACGTGTCCGGTTCGCCAAGCTTCAGCTTCGTTTCAGCCGTTGCGGGTGCCGATGTGTCGAAAGGCAGGCCCTGCGCTTCCCAGAGCTTGCGACCACCATCCAGCAACTTCACCCGGTCACCAAGGCCATAGGTTTCAAAAACCCATGCACCCCAGGCGGCGAACCAGTTATTGTTGTCGCCATAAAGAACGATCGTCGTATCGTCACCGACACCGGCCTTCTGCAGCAGGGACTGGAAATTTTCCCGCGCGGCAATGTCACGCCGTTCCTTGTCGACGAGGTCCGTATGCCAGTTGAGGTTCACCGCACCGGGAATATGTCCGCGCTCATAGACGCCGGTATCGACGCTGACCTCAAACACCCGGACCTTCGGATTGTCGAGATTTTCCTTCAGCCAATCGGCCGTTACCAGCGCCTCCGATGCTCCGGCAGCAGACAGCGATACCGTGGACAACAACAATCCGCCGAGAACCGACGCTACAGACTTGATCCTGGACATTCCCTTACCCCTTCCTGATTTGATGACCATTGAAAGGTCGCAACAAAATCGTCCGGAGCGAAGAAACAGTTTTTTATATTTTCTGTAGAAAATAAATGCAGCCACTCGAAACAATCAAAAGGTGAGATTCGAAATTTATGCCAGATAAAACAGCAATAAAGCTCTTAATGGTTGTATATCGTTGACAAAAAGGACTGAGCTGAAACATAACCCTTCATGAGCCGATGGATTATAACGCGCTTGCATCACCCTGAAGATGCGCACCACGAACCACCGGCAATCCCCGTATCCTCGATCTGGCCGTAGGCGATTGGGAGCCCGCTCCCGCTTTCAGGCGCGCCAGCAGGTCATATCCCTCTGGCCACCTTCCGAAACCGGCCGCGATATTGATGTGCCCTGCCGGGCCGAGATTGACGAGATCGCTTCCCCAGCTGGCGGCCGTGTGCGCCAGTTCTTCCGGGCTCATATAGGGATCGTTCACACTGCCGACGACGAGACTGGGGAAGGCAAGCGGCGCTAGAGGAAAGACCCCGAACCGGACAATACAGGGATGCATCGCTTCCACCCTGTCGAGATGGGCCGGTGCGACAAGAAGCGCACCTCTAATTTTTGCCGCCGCAGGCCGGGAGGCCATATTCGCGACCAGCACGCAACCGAGGCTGTGGGCGACGACATAGGCGCTATCGACCGAGGCAAGTGCTGTTTCAAGACGGCCAAGCCAATCCCCGAGAACCGGGCATTGCCAGTCATCCTGATCTACCAGCTGCGCTGCAGGATCATCCAGCAGCCAGTGCCGCTGCCAATGCCCTTCATCCGAACCGTTCAGTCCGGGAACAATCAAGGTGGTACACATGCCTGCTCCGTGGTTGGGTGGTCCGTGCAAAGCATGATGATTTTTACGATTCCAGTCGAATGCTCGCTTGCTCACCTTTCTGGATCAAAGAAAAAATCGATCTGAAGAAATTCGATACAGAAGAAAATGCGTTCTCAACCGCCGATAAATTCCTGTTCAGACGGAATCATTTACTCACATTTTTTACATAGAAAATATGTGCAATATATTCACCTCCTGCGGAAAGCTTTTCCTCCGGCGCACATCAAATGAGACACCGCTGCTTGGCCCATCCGCCGCTGCTTTGTCATTCTCGCACGGCGACAGAAAACGAAAATTCAGGCGGATAATGTGAGCAGCACGAGCGAATTTCTCTGGTACATCCCCAATGACGTCAAACCCGGCCATAGGGGCGATGCCGTCAGCGACAACCATAACAGCCTCGATACATTGACCAGCCACGCAAAGGCGCTGGAAAATCATGGCTGGAAAGGCGCGCTGATCGGCACCGGCTGGGGCCGGCCCGACACATTCACGGTGGCGGCAGCGCTTGCGGCGCGCACCACCACCTTCGAGCCGCTGATCGCCATCCGCCCCGGCTACTGGAAGCCTGCCAATCTCGCATCCGCCGCCGCCACGCTCGATCAGCTCTCGGGTGGCCGGGTACGGATCAATGTCGTCTCGGGTCGCGACGAGCTTGCTGCCTATGGCGATGAAGAAGGTGATCAGGCACAGCGTTATGCGCGCACGAAAGAGTTCATGCGGCTCCTGCGGCGGCTCTGGTCGGAGGAAAACGTCACTTTTAGTGGCGATCATTTCCAGGTGAGGAATTCCACGGTTTCGCCGCGCATCGCCGCGCGCGAAGGCCGGCCGCACCCGAAGCTTTATTTCGGCGGCGCATCCGAGGCGGCCGAGCAGGTCGCCGCAACCGAGGCCGATGTACAATTGTTCTGGGGCGAGCCGCTCGCCGGTGTGGGCGAACGGATAGAAAGGCTCAGGCATTTCAGTGAAACGCTTGGCCGCGATCTGGCGCCGCTGCAATTCGGCCTGCGGATCACCACGCTGGTGCGTGAGACGACGGCAGAAGCATGGCGCGACGCGGAAGCAAAGGTTGCCGAGATGGCGGCAAATAACGGAGCGCGCTGGAACGACCATCTGCAAGGCGTGGCAATCGGCCAACGCAGGCTGCTGGATTTGCACCGTCAGAGCGACGTGCTGGACGACAATCTCTATACAGCGCCCGGCAAATTCGGCGGCGGCGGTGCCGCAACGACATGGCTGGTAGGTTCGGCGGAAGACGTCGCGGCGTCACTGCGCAAATACCGCGCGCTTGGCATCACCCATTTCGTGCTTTCCGACACGCCTTACCTGAAGGAGATCGAACGGCAGGGCGACAGCTTGCTACCGCTGTTGCGGGATTGATGCGCGGCTTGAACATGGGCGGCCCGCCTCAGGCAAGGCCGCCCTGTTGCTTCGTCGGTCAACCGCCCGACGCCTTGATGCTCTGGCGGCCGAGGATCGTTCTAATCATGTGGCTCTGCGGCGCATGTGCCCTGGCCGTAATGGCATCGCGATGATGACGTTCGAGATTATAATCCCGGCGCAGGCCGCGATTGCCGCCAAGCTCCAGCGCCAGATCCGTCACCGCCACGGCATTGTCGATCACCACGTGGCGAACGGCGAGCGCATCGGTTCCCACCCTTTCGCCAGCGTCGATATCGCGGGCGACGGAGAGAAGCAGGCGTCTGTTTGTCGCCAGCAGCACCTCGATCTGGCCAAGACCTTCCTGAATACGGGGAATGGAGGAGAGCGGCGCACCAAGGCTTGCGGGAACATGGCCATTCAGATGGCGCAACAGATCATCCCGCGCCGAAAGCGCAACACCGTGATAGACAGAAGCCAGCAGCGCGAAGAAATTGTAACCGTCTGCCTCATCGCGCCGCAGCGGCTCGTCCGCCGGCTGTTCGGCAACGATATCGGCAAGTGGCACCCTTATCTCCTCCAGCACCAGATCATGGCTGGCGGTGGCGTACATGCCGGTCGCCTCCCATGCCTTTTCCTGGGCGATCCCCGGTGCGTCGAGCGGCACCAGAAGCTGGATCAGGCGCGGCGTCTCTTCCGTCGTCACGGCGAGCACGATCGCCCATTTCAGCCCTGGCAGGCCGGTGACGAAACTCTTGCGGCCATTGACAACCCAGACATCGCCCTCGATCCGCGCCGTCGTTTCCGGCAGGCCGCCATGGGCCGGCGAACCGACACCCGGCTCCGCCTGTGCATTGTTCAAAAGCGCCGGTTCCCTGCTATTGGCGGCCAACACCCTTGCCGCAAGTGCTGCCGGCCACTTGCCGCGCCGGATCGCGGCATGAACGCTGTAATGCATGGCGAGAATGAGGGCGGTCGACGGATCGCCACTGGCAATGGCCGCAATGACTGCGTGGGCGGTTTCCATGCCCTCGCCCCAGCCACCATCCTTTTCAGCCGTCACGAGACCAAGCAGGCCGGACTTGAAAAGCGCTTCGAAATTGCCGGCGGCGAATTCGCCGCTTTTGTCATGGTCCGCCGCCGTCAGGCTGAAATCTTCGGCCAGCACGGTTGCGACGGCAACGGGGCTGGATTGCTGTTCCGGCGGCCGCGGAACGGCGGAAAGTGCAACGCTCATGCCACCGCCCTTTCACTTGCCGTCACGAAACGGTCGTCAATCCATCCGCCGAGATCGAAGTCGTTCTCAAGGAAACCCCACTGGTGCAGGAAATCCTTGTAATGACCGACAGCAGCCACAAACTCTGCATCAAGGCCGAGACCGAGATGACGGTTAACTTCCGGCCCGTTGGCAGCCAGAACCTGTTCTTCCGTCGCACCGGCCTCACGCGCAATGAAACGACGGGTTTCTTCCGGATGCTGCTCCGCCCAGAGCGAGGCTTTGCCGATGGCGGCAACCAGCCGCTCCACCAGATCGGGACGCTCATCGGCCAGACGCCCGTCCACCGTCAGCACCCGGGGCGAACCGGAATTGATGCGTATCTTCGGATCGGGGTGAAAACCGAATTCCACCACCTGCACCGCACCGATCAGATTGGCGGCGGCAATACCCGCCGTTCCCTTGACGAAAATCGCATCGACCTCACCCCGCAGCAGCGCGATGATCTCCTCACCGAAGGATTGCCGGCGCTTCAGCCCGAAAAGAGACGGCCCCTCCTGCGAGGCCAATACCGAATCCGTAATGACGATATCCTTCAGTTCGACATCATCAACCGTCAGCCCTTCCAGCGAAAGCGCCGAGACGATGCCCTTCAGCGCCGTCGCCCGCATGAAATCGACAATGCCCTCCGGCCTGCGCGGCACGCCGAAACGGCGACCGACAAGATCGGCAACAGAGCGGATACCGGTCTCCGGCAGGGTGATGATCGCCTGAAACTCATCCGTCCAGGTAATGCCGATGAGGCGCGTATTGCGCCCTTCCGAACGGGCGCGGATGGGTGGCACATTGCCGCCGTGGCGGAAGGACCATTCCAGCGTGTGGTTGAAATGGCTCTGACGAACGGAGCGGTCAGGCGAATCGATGATGGATTTCAGCGCTATGCCGACCTCCTCGAATGTCTGCCCGAGATAACCGAGCTGCGCCGCCAGGCCCACGGGCGTGGGCACCGGGCAACGTGTATACCAGATTTCAGAAAGTGACGTGCTCATGGCTTTGTCCTCGATGAAAGGGAAAAGTCCCGGCCCGCCGCAAAGGGGGGCCGGGTCTGGTGAAACGATCAGGATGCGGCGATATGCGCGAAGGCGAGACTTCCCGCCACACCTTCGGCACCGATGGTGTGATCCGAAATACGCTTGTTGAAGATGGTGATCTCCGGTGCCGCGACGATGTCGATGGCAGGCACGTCTTCAACGAGAATCTGCTGGATTTCCTTCCATTGCGCGACGCGCTTGTCCGGATCGATCTCGATGGCGGCGGCTTCGAGAAGCGCATCCACCTTCGGATTGCTGTAGGCCGCGCCATTGGAGAAAGGCACGCCCTTCTTGAAGTTCTTCGACCAATAAAGCCGCTGCACGCCGACGGTCGGATCGAAGAGATTGCTCATGCCCTCATAGGCAAAATCGAAATCGCGATCCGTATAGATGCGCTTGGTATAGGTGGCGAAATCCTGCGTGCGCACCGTCACGTCGACGCCGACTTTCGCCAGCGCCTGGCGAATATAATCCGCGCCGCGCGGATAGGCTTCGGTGCTCGGCACGTAATCCAGATTGAGCTTGAAACGGATGCCATCCGTACCGCGCTTGTATCCGGCCTCATCCAGCAGCGCCTCGGCCGCCTTCAGGTCGATAGGATAGGTTTTCAGATCATCCACGAACCATTTCGTCAGCTTCGGATTAATCGGCCCGGTGATCGTCGCGCCATAACCGTAATTGACCGTGTTGAAGATGACGTTGCGGTCAATGACATGGGCGAAGGCGCGGCGAACGCGCACATCCTTGAACACATCCTTTTCGAGATTGAACTCAACGCGGCTGACGGAATTCGAATATTGATAGCCGTTGGTTTCGAAGCCGAGGCTCGGCAGCTCCTTCAGCCGGTCGAGATCGCTATAGGCGACTGGCGTGCTGGGCGCGAGATCGATCTCGCCGGTTTCGATGGCAATCGCGCGGGCCGAAGCATCCGGAATGAAACGAACGATCAGCTTGTCGAGATAAGGGCGTGGCGCATCCCAATAGTCCGCGTTGCGCTCGAAAACGATATGACTGCCGCGCACCCATTCCTTGAACTTGAACGGGCCGGTGCCAATGGGGGCGAGATTGACCGGATTTTCGGTCACCTTCGTACCCTCATAAAGATGTTTCGGCACGATGGGCGTTTCGGCAGCGGCGAGCGCCGTAATCAGATAGGGCGCAGGCTTGGAAAGAACCAGAACCGCCGTCAGCTCGTCCGGCGTCTCGACGCTTGTGAGGTTCAGGAATGTGTTACGGCCGCGCGGATGCACTTCCTTGATGGTATTGATGGAGAAAGCCACATCGGCGGAGGTAAAGGGCTTGCCGTCATGCCATTTCACGCCGGGCCTCAGCTTGAAGGTGTAACGCAGGCCATCCGCGCTCACATCCCATGATTTGGCAAGGAGCGGCTTGGGGTTTAGATCGAAATCATAGGTCAAAAGTCCTTCGGTGACCTTGGGCGATATGTAGACGGAATTATAGGCCGTATGCGCAATCGTCGTCAGCACCGGCGGTTCCGACGAAATCAGCAGCGTGGCCGTGCCGCCACTTGCCGGCTCCGCCGCGTTAAGCCTCAGTCCCGGCAGCGACACCACGCCAAGCGCCACCGACGCCAGCAGAAATCCACGCCGCGTCGTCTGGTTGAAAACAGTCATGCGATACCCTCTCCTTGATTGAATCGGCGAAAAACCGGCAAACTGAACGGCCGCGCTTAGGAAGAAGTTTGTTCCGCAGAGGAGAGTGAGTTTGGCATGAAGAACCAATCATTCTCATAATTAGGAATTATCTTTTCTTTATTGCGCATTTTTCCGTAAATTTCAGAAAATAATTCTATTACTCTTTGACAAATTCCATAAAATTAGTCAACTAATACCAACGCCCTCACGGGCTGATTTCACATTTTCACGCTTACGGACTGGAGCCGATGTCGAATTCGAAACGGATTTTATCGCAGGCAAAGCGGGTGGCCATTCAGGCCATTCCGACGGTTCTCGGTATCGTCATCCTGAACTTCTTCCTGCTGCAGCTGGCGCCGGGTGATGCCGCCGATGTGCTGGCGGCGGAAGCGGGTTCGGCAACCGTCGAGACCATGGCAGAAATCCGCTCTCGCTTCGGTCTGGATTTGCCCGTTCTGCATCAGCTGATGAATTATCTCGGCAATCTCGCCCAGTTCAGCCTTGGTTTTTCGCCGCGATACGGCATGCCGGTGGCTGATCTGATTGGCCAGCGCCTGCCGGGCACGCTTGCGCTGATGGGTGCGGCGCTTGGCATTGCCATTTTCGTCGGCGTGTTCCTCGGCTCCATCATGGCGCTTTTTTCCGGCAAGCTGCCGGACCGGATCATTTCGATCGGCTCGCTGATCTTTTATTCCGTGCCAGGTTTCTGGATCGGCCTGATGCTGATCCTGACCTTCTCGGTCAAGCTCGGCTGGCTGCCTTCGGGCGGGGATAGCACCATTGGCAGTAGCCTTACCGGTTTTGCAGCCTTTCTCGACAGGCTTCGCTATATCGTTCTCCCTGCCCTTTCGCTGGCGCTTTATTTTCTGGCGATCTATGCCCGCCTCACCCGCGCGGCGATGCTGGAAGTGAAATCGCAGGACTATGTGCGTACGGCGCGTGCCAAGGGCGTTTCGCCGATCAGGCTCACCACACGCCATATCCTGCGCAACGCGCTCATCCCCATCACCACCATGGCCGGCATGCATATTGGCGGCTTGCTCGGCGGCGCAGTCGTGGTCGAAACCGTCTTTAGCTGGCCGGGCCTTGGCCGGCTCGCCTTCGAAGCCGTGATGGCGCGGGATTTCAGCGTGCTGCTCGGCATTCTGCTTCTCTCTTCCCTCGTCGTCATCATCGTCAATGCCGCCGTGGACCTGCTGCAGGCATGGCTTGACCCCCGCATCGGAGAAAGCCGATGAGCTCATCCCACACAACAGCGGTTCTCAACACGGCCGAAATTGGTGCTGAAGAGACCAATCCCAAACCGAAAAAGCCGGAAGAAAAGGCCTGGCCTTATATCCATGCCCCGGATGCGCTTTCGGCCCGCTCCGTCTCCGTGCCGCGGCGCGGCCTGCGGCGGGAACTGAAAATCTTCCTCACCAATCCCAACGCCATCGTCGGGCTGCTTTTTCTCGCGACCGTCATCGTCACCGCACTGATCGCCCCGTTGATCTATCCCGGCGATCCCTTGGAAATGGTGGCCCGCCCGTTCCTTTGGCCGGGCCAGAATGCGGCCTATCCGCTCGGCACCGATTCCATGGGCCGGGATGTTCTGGCCGGCATCGTGCATGGCGCGCGCATCTCGCTTACCGTCGGTGTCGTGGCAACACTGATCGGGCTGACGATCGGCATCGCCATCGGCGCCTTCGCCGGTTATTTCGGCGGCGTCATTGACGACATCCTCGTCAAGCTGATCGAAATCTTCCAGACATTGCCGAACTTCGTGCTCTTGGTGGTGCTGGTCGCCATCGCCCAGCCATCCGTCACCACGGTCACGTCGGCCATCGGCATCATCACCTGGCCGCTCGTTGCGCGCCTCACCCGCGCCGAATTCCGCGCCATCCGCGAGAAGGACTATGTGCTCGCCGCCCGCAGCCTGGGTTACGGCCACGCGCGCATCGTCTTTCAGGAAATCCTGCCCAATGCGCTGCCGCCGATCATCGTCACCTCCTCCGTCATGGTGGCGGGCGCGATCCTCATGGAAGCAGCACTCTCCTTCATGGGGCTTGGCGATCCCAACCGTGTCTCCTGGGGGTCGATGATCGGTTCGGGCCGCGATGTCATCCGCACCGCCTGGTATCTGACCGCCCTTCCCGGCCTCGCCATCGTCTTCACCGTCATTTCGCTGAACCTCATCAGCGATGGCCTCAACGATGCGCTCAACCCCCGTTTTTCGGAGGAACGCCGATGAGCAAACTGATCGAAGTCCATGATCTCTCCGTCAGCTTCGGCTCGGCCCAGCCGGTAAAAGGCGTCAGTTTCGATGTCAGCTCCGGCGAAATGCTGGCGATCGTCGGCGAAAGCGGCTCTGGCAAATCCCTGACGGCGCTCGGCCTGATTGGCCTGCTGCCCTCGCACGCCAAGACCGGTGGGCGGGTTCTGCTCGAGGGCCGCGATCTGCTGCCGCTTTCCGAACGGCAATGGCGCGGCATTCGCGGCCGGGATATAGGCATGATCTTTCAGGAACCGATGACCTCGCTCAACCCTGTCCTAACCGTCGGCGAACAGATCATCGAGGTGCTGCGCATCCATGAGAAGATAGACCGGCACCAGGCGCGCAAACGCGCCATCGAGCTTCTGGATCTCGTCAACATTCCCGATGCCGGCCGCCGGGTGGATGATTATCCGCACCAGCTTTCCGGCGGCATGCGCCAGCGCGTGATGATCGCCATCGGTGTTGCCTGCAATCCTAAATTGCTGATCGCCGACGAGGCGACGACAGCGCTCGACGTGACGATACAGGCGCAGATACTCCAGCTGCTAGACAATCTGCGCCGCGACCTCAACATGGCGGTCATCCTCATCACCCACGATCTCGGCATCGTGGCGCAATGGGCGGACCGGGTGATGGTCATGTATGCCGGCCGCAAGGTGGAAGAAGGATTGCCGGAGCCGGTTTTCTCCAACCCCTACCATCCCTATACGCGCGGCCTGCTTGCGGCGTCACCGCGCGCGGAAGACGGCCAGCATTATCGCGACGGGCCGCTCATTGAAATTCCCGGTTCCATCGTTTCCGCCACGGGGGAACGCGGTTGCGCCTTCCGGCCACGCTGTCCGAGCGCCCGCGGCTTCTGCGGGCAGTTCGTACCGCCGCTGCGGCATATTTCGGAAGGTCGTTACGCCGCCTGCCCCTTCGTTGCTCCCACATCCAAGGAAGTATCCGATGACGCTCTTGTCAGTGCATAGCCTGTCCACCCATTACACGGGCGGACGCGGAACCGTGCGTGCCGTCGATAACGTCTCGCTCGATATCGAGGCAGGCGAGACCGTGGCGCTGGTGGGGGAATCCGGCTGCGGCAAATCCTCGCTCGGCAAGTCGCTGATGCGTCTGGTCGAGCCGTCTTCCGGCCGGATCACCTTCAAGGGCGCCGATGTCACGGCAATGACGTCATCGCAACTGCGCGGCATCCGCCGCCGCATCCAGATGATCTTTCAGGACCCTTTCGCCTCGCTCAACCCGCGCCAGACGGTGCGCACCATCCTTACCGGCCCGCTGAAGGTGCACGGCATCGGCGACCGGGCGCGCCAGCGGGAGATTGTTGAAGCCATCGTCGCACAGGTTGGCCTGCCGGCTGACGCGCTCGACCGTTATCCGCATGAGTTTTCCGGCGGCCAACGCCAGCGCATCGGCATTGCCCGCGCGCTGGTTCTGGAACCGGAACTGGTGGTCTGCGACGAGCCTGTCTCGGCGCTCGATCTTTCGATACAGGCGCAGATCCTCAACCTTCTGGTGGAGATGAAAAAGCGGCTTTCGCTCTCCTATCTCTTCGTCTCCCACGATCTTTCCGTGGTACGCTATTTCTCCGACCGCGTGCTGGTCATGTATCTCGGCAAGATCGTCGAAAGCGCGCCGACGGCGGAACTCTGGGCCTCGCCGAAACACCCCTATACCCGTGCGCTTCTCGCCGCAGTTCCCGATCCCGCCCGCCGCAAGCAGGCGGCCCCCATTTCCGGCGATCTGCCCAGCCCGCACGATCCGCCATCCGGCTGCCGGTTTCACACCCGCTGCCCGCTCGCCACCGATCTCTGTCGCGAAAAAGCGCCGGATTACAGCCTTTTCGGCAAGAACCACGCCGTGGCCTGCCACCATGCCCAATAACGTAAAGGAGCAACCATAATGGTCGATTATCGCTATCTCGGACGCAGCGCGCTGAAAGTTTCACCGCTAAGCCTCGGCACGATGATGTTCGGAGGCCCGACGCCGGATGACGTGGCCTTCCGCATCATCGACAAGGCACGCGAACAGGGCATCAACTTCATCGACACCGCCGATGTCTATCACGACGGCAAGTCTGAAGAGGTCGTTGGCCGCGGCATCAAGTCCACGCGCGATCACTGGGTTCTGGCGACGAAATTCGTCAACTCCCACACCAAGGGTCCGAACCTCGGCGGGCATTCGCGCAAATGGGTGATCGAGACGGTCGAGAATTCGCTGCGCCGCCTCAACACCGACTATATCGATATTCTCTATTTCCATCGCGCCGTCTTCGATGCGCCGCTGGAAGAGCCGGTGCGCGCCATCGCCGATCTCATCCGTGCTGGCAAGTTGCGCTATTTCGGCGTGTCGAATTTCCGTGGCTGGCGTATCGCCGAAATTTCGCATCTGGCCGATCAACTCGGCATCGACCGTCCCGTTGCCAGCCAGCCGCTCTACAATATCGTCAACCGCACGGCCGAAGCCGAGCAACTGCCGGCAGCCAATCATTATGGTCTTGGCGTGGTGTCCTATTCGCCGCTCGCACGCGGTGTGCTGACCGGCAAATATCAGCCGGGCGAACAGCCGGGCGCCGATACCCGCGTCGGCCGTGGCGACAAGCGCGTTCTGGAAACGGAATGGCGTCCGGAATCGGTTGAAATCGCCCAGAAGGTTGCGGCCCATGCCGCTTCGAAGGGCGTTTCGGCGGCGGATTTCGCGCTCGCCTGGGTGCTGAACAACAAGTTCGTCACCGCCGCCATCACCGGCCCGCGCACCGAAGAACATTGGAACGGCTATATCCGCGCCCTCGATGTGAAGATCGATGCCGAAGATGAAGCGCTGGTCGACAGCCTTGTGACGACAGGCCATCCCTCCACGCCCGGCTTCAACGATCCGAGCCATCCCGTCGAAGGCCGCGTGCCGCGCAATCTCGAGCCCGCACCCCGCCCGGCGCTCAAGCCACGCGCGGTCGCCTGATCGTCCAGACGAACACGCCTGCGGCGCGATTGTGCCGCAGGCCCTCACATCCGCTCACGGGAAAACCGCAATGTCCAATCCGAAACCACAGACAACCACCACCGATAATGCCGGCGTGCCGAGCCGGGACGAGATTCTGGCCCGGGCAAAGGACATTGCGGCTATTGCGGCTAGGGATGCCGCCCGCCGCGAACGCCAGCGGGAACTGCCCTTCGATATCTTCGCCCTTATCAAGGAGGCGAAGATCGGCACGCTGCGCGTTCCCGAAGCCAAGGGCGGACCGGGCGGCTCGATTGCCGACTATATCGAAGTACTGATGATCCTCGGCGAAGCCGACAGCAATATTCCGCACGCGCTTCGCAGCCATTTCAATTTCACCGAAACCCTCGCTCTGGCCCCTATCGAGCTGGAGGACCGGCGGCATCTCGAACATGTGCTTACCGGCAAGCTCTTCGCGGGCGCCAGCACCGAACAGGGCACCAAACGCCCCGGTGAAATCACCACGCGTCTAAGCGCCGACGGCGACCGCTACCGGCTGAACGGCCGCAAATGGTATGCGACCGGCACTGCCTTTGCCGATTTCGGCACCTTCAGCGCCATTGGCGATGACGAGCAGCCGATCGGCGTGCTCATTCCGCTCGATCGCGCCGGCATCACCATTCTCGACGACTGGGACAGCATGGGCCAGCGCATGACGGCAAGCGGCGGAGTGCTACTTGAGAATGTCGAGGTCCTGCCGCATGAGCTGACGACCCGCAAGCTCGGCACCCAGATCGGCCGCCACAGCTCGGCCATGCGGCAGCTGCATCTTGCCGCTTCGGCCGCTGGCGCTGTTCAGGGCGCGCTGAATGACGGTGTCGATTATGTTCTGCGCCAGGCGCGCACCACGCTTCACAGCGCTGCCGAAACCGCCAATCAGGATCCGTTCGTGCAGAAGATGCTCGGCGAAATCAGCGCCGGTGCCTTCGCGGTGAAGACCCTGATCCGCGAAGCGGCGAGAACGCTCGACCGCACCGCTGCGGCCTTCACCGCCGGGGACGAAGAGGCGATAGAGGCGGCCCTGCTGGAAGGCTCGCTCGCCACGGCCCGTACCCAGATCATCGCCTCGCAGCTTTCTTTGACGGTCGCCACCAATCTTTACGAACTCGGCGGCGGCTCGGCGACATCGAGCGATCGGAATTTCGACCGCCACTGGCGCAACATCCGCACTGTCTACAATCACAATCCGCTCGCGCATAAGGCGCGGGTGATCGGTGACTATTACCTGAACGGCACCACGACGCATCTCCGGGAAGGCCGGGTGTTCTGACCATGCGGAAGGTGCAGGCGGCAAAGGAGGAACAGCAATGAGAACAGAGTTTGTTGCTCCCGCCGGGAGCCGGGCGGCTTTTCGCCTGCCCACACTTTCCCGGCTGCCGCCGCTGACCGCCTTGCGCGCCTTCGTCGTCGCCGCCCGCCATGCCAGTTTCTCGCGGGCGGCGGAGGAGCTGCATGTCTCGACCGCGGCAATCGGCCAGCAGGTGAGAATTCTCGAAACCCATCTCGGCCAGCCGCTTTTCAGCCGCCAGCGCGGTGAATTGTTGCTGACCGATGCCGGCAATGCGCTTTATCCCGGCCTTGCGGACGCCTTCGAGACCATGATTGGCAGCCTTTCCGACCTGATGGTTTCGAACGCCCGACCGCAGCTGAAGGTGCTGGCCGAAGGCTGTTTTGCCGCCCGCTGGCTGGCTCCGCGGCTGGGCAGCATCGTTCCGGCACTCGGCGACGTCGAGCTTTCGATCGAATCCCTTGAAAGCGAAACCATCGACCTCACCCATTTCGATGCCGATTGCGCCATCGTCGCCACCCATGCGCAAATCCCGGGCTTCATTCACGAGCCGCTTTTCGCCGACACGGTCAACGCCGTCTGCACCCCGGATTTCGCGGCCCGCCATGCGCTTGCAGACGAACCGGAGCGGTTGCGAAATTTCGGTTTTGCGATGTTGCGTGGCAATGGCATGGACCCCGCCTTCGAATGGGCAAACTGGCTTCGCGCCTGCCGCATTCCGCTCAGGCTTTCTGCCACCGGCCCGCGTTTTTCACGCCAGACCGCGCTGATAGAGGCGATTTTATCCGGCCACGGCATCGGCCTCGTGCGCCATTCGCTGATTTCGGAGGAACTCAGGACCGGCCGGCTGATCGCCCCCTTCGGCACACCGCAGCCGACCGCCAGCCGTTATCACCTGCTGACCAGTCCCGACAGGCGGCGGCTGCCGGAGGTCGCATCTCTACTCGCCCTGTTGCGCGAGGATATGCGCTCTCTCGAGGCCGCCGCCTGAACACGCCCGTCCCACCTCAGGCGCGCTCCCTTTGCAGCTCCTGGGCCGCATAGATGTTTTCAGGCCGTGGCAGGCCATAATGGTCGCGCAGCGTGTCGCCCTCATAGTCCTCGCGGAACAATCCGCGCCGTTTCAGGATCGGCACTACCTCGTCCACGAAGATATCGAACCCGCCATTCAGCCATGGCGGCATGATGTTGAACCCATCGGCAGCGCCCTCGCGGAACCAGGTCTCTATCCAGTCCGCCACCTGTTCCGGCGTTCCGGAAATAACCTTGTGGCCGCGCCCGCCGGCAAGCCGGTGCAACAATTGCCGGATCGTCGGATTTTCCCGGTCTATGACATCAAGAACCAGCTGATGGCGGCTGCTATCCGCCTGAGCGCGTGTCGCTTCGACGGCCTCAATCGGCAGCGGCTGGTCAAGATCGGCCGATGAAAGATCGATACCGGTGATGCGCTGCAATTGCCCGAGCGAAAAGGCAGGCTGGATGAGATCGTTGAAGGAGGCCTCAAGTTTGCGCGCCTCTTCTTCGGTTGACGCAATGAAGGGGCTGATGCCCGGCAGGATTTTTACATGGGCGGGATTACGCCCCGTGGCCGCGACACGTCGCTTGATGTCAGAATAAAAAGACCGTGCACTCTCCAGAGTCTGATGCGCGGTAAAGATTGCCTCGGCATAGTGAGCCGCAAAACCACGGCCCTCCTCCGAGGAGCCCGCCTGAACATAGACCGGCCGGCCCTGTGGTGAACGGGGTACATTCAGCGCGCCCCGCACCCGATAAAATTCGCCATCGTGATTGACGGGGTGGATGCGGTCTGTCTCGGCAAACAGACCGCTCTCCTTGTCGGCGACGATGGCATCGTCTTCCCAGCTATCCCAGAGCTTCGTCACCACATCGACGAACTCGATGGCCTGACGGTAACGATCGGCATGCGGCGGGTGCTTTTGCAGATTGAAGTTGCCGGCTGCGGCATCGGCCGAGGTCGTGACGATGTTCCAGCCCACGCGCCCGCCGCTGATATGATCGACAGAGGCAAACAGCCGGGCAAGATTATAAGGCTCGTAATAGGTGGTGGAGGCCGTTGCAATGAAGCCGATCTTTTCCGTGACGGCGGCGAGAGCCGCCAGCATGGTGATCGGCTCCAGCCGGTGGCGGGCGGCGTAGCGGATATTGGCGTCCAGCACCGGTGCATCGGCAAAGAAGATGGCGTCCAGCTTCGCCGCCTCGGCCTTGCGGGCAATATCCTGATAGAGCCTGATATCGGTGACGCGGTGGGGCTCCGAGTCCGGATGCCGCCAGGCCGCCTCATGATGTCCACCCGGATAGATGAAGGCGTTGAGAACCAGCTTTTCGGATTTTCTGCTCATGGAAATGACCTCTTTTTCGCTCTGATGCGGCTTGAAACCGAAGGCAAGGCGGCTCACGCCTCCTTCGTCACCCAGGCTTTGGCGAGATTGCCGCTGAGACCTTCGGCCCCCGTCGCGTAATCCTTGATGCGGACGCTGCCGACAACCGGCTGGATGGGCGAGACGAGATTGATGACGGGAAGATCTTTCGCGATAACGGCCTGAAACTCCTTGAAGAAGGCGGCGCGTTTTTCGATATCCGGCTCCACCGCCGCCGCTTCCAGCAGCCGATCCACTTCGGGATTGGCGTAATGGCTGGCATTCGAGAATGGCAGGCCGATCTTGAAGTTCTTGCTCCAGTAGACACGTTGGACACCGGCTGTCGGATCGAAGGTATTGGAAAGGGATTCGACCGACAGGTCCCAGGCGCGGTCGGTATAGACTACCTTCACATAGGTGCCGAAATCGAATTTCTGGATATCCGCCTCGATGCCGATTTTCGACAGGGCCTGCGCGATGAAATCCGAATAGGTCTGCGGATTGAAGGGGTTGGTGGTGACCCGGAGCTTGAAGCGCTTGCCGCCGTCCTTACGAGGGAAGCCCGCCTCATCCAGCAGCTTTTCAGCCTGTGCGACATCGAACTTGGCGAAACCGATGTCGGGATTGTGGAACTTCGCCAATCCGGGGCTGATCGGCGTCGGCGATGGCACGGCGTAACCATAAAGCACAGTATCGATCAGCGCCGGAACATCGATGGCATGGGCGATGGCCTGCCTGACTTTCAGCTCCTTGAGATACTCGTTCTCAAGATTGATGACGAGCTGGTTCTGCTGGCCGGCATAGGCATAGATGCGGTCATCCACCTTCAGTGTCGGGATGGATTTCAGCCGTTCCAGATCGGCAAGCGCGACCGGGTTGGGGCCAATATCCCCTTCCCCGGTTTCCAGTGCGGCCGCGCGGGCGCCGGCATCGTTGATGAGGCGAATGATGACGCGGTCAAGATGAGGGCGCGGCGCATCCCAGTAATCGGCATTCTTCTCCAGCAGGATATGACTGCCGGGCACCCATTCCTTCAGCACGAAAGGGCCGCTGCCGATGATCTGGGCAGGCTTCGGATTTTCAGTCGGCTTGAAGGTCTCGAAGATGTGCTTTGGCACAACGGGCGATTCCGAGGAGGCAAGCGCGGTGATCAGGCCCGGTGCGGGTTTGGAAAGCTTCACCTTCGCAACCAGTGGATCGGAGGTATCGACACTCTCGACATGCGAGAACGTCGCCCGGCCGCGCGGATGGGCTTCCTTCAGCCGCAGGATGGAAAACTCCACATCCACCGATGTTACCGGCTTACCGTCATGGAACTTCGCATTCGGCTGCAGATGGAAGACATATTCCAGCCCGTCGGCCGAAACGCTCCATTCCTTCGCAAGACTTGGCTGGGGCGATAGCTCGTAATCATAGGTCAAAAGCCCATCGTAAATCTTTGAGCCGATGAACTGCGGGCCACCCGCGCTGGTATTGATGGCCACGAGCTGGTTCGGTTCAGGGAAATACACGATCTTGAGTGTGCCACCCGAAACGGGCTCTTCGGCAGCGGCAAAGGAACCGCCCGGAAGCGCCACGAATGCGCCGGCGGCAAGTGCAATCTTATGAAACTGGCGTCTGGAAATGATCATGTCTGTCTCCGAAAAATCCGATATGCGAGGGAGCGGCAACTCAATGCAGCTGCGGGAACCCGTGGCGCTCGGCGAGGATTTGCAAAATGCGTTTGGTGTCCTGAATGAAGTGCGTGTCGCCCTTTGCCGCAGCGTCAGCGGGCGCCTCGCCGGCAAAGACGAACAGCGGCAGCGACTGGTTTTCCTCCCCCACGGCGGCGATGACCGCCTCTCGCGGACGCTGAAAACCGACCCGGCGAATATCGATCTGCGCCGCTAGGTCTGGAAAGGCGGCAAGCAGTCCCTCGATCTGGTTGCAATGCGGGCAGACGAAGCGGACACCCGGGTGCTTTGGGTCTTCAAAACCGGGGGCGATCAGAAAAAGTGTGTCCTTGGCCATGGCATCCATCATTTGTGGGTGAGATTTCCTGCTCACAGTGCAGGCAGCCAAAGCGTGGGTCCAGAAAGCAATTCTTGCTTTGAAACGAAGAATTGCTTTGCGCTAAATTATTGATGAAACTTATTTTTTCGAAATTTTAACGCATGGCATCGCTGTTTCGCCCGATCTGTTTCGTGCGCAAAGTTTTTCCCTGAAACGGGCTTGCCGCGCGAAGGTGCAAACAGGATGGAGGGTGGGTTTCGACAATAAAAAACCCGGCAGAATTGCCGGGTTCCGGTGAGATGCTGTTGGCGAAAAACCTCTCCTTCGTCATGCTCGGGCCTGTCCCGAGCATCTGCGAGCTACAAGGTCAGGATGCCCTGGTAGATCCTCGGTACAAGACCGAGGATGACGTCGAATATATAGGAAAGTTCGCCGCTACTCTCGCTGCACAGGACGCCGGGTTCGCCTTCACTCGCTCTTCCAGGCCGTCGCCAGATCGCCATAGGCAATGTCGATGGTCGTCACGAGCGACTTCAGACTGGTGGTGCGCAGGATGACGGTCGGCAAAGCGACGATGGAGAAATTCGGCAGGTCGTCGCCAGTGATTTTCTGGATGTCGCGGAATTGCGCCGCCCGTTTCGTTTCATCCACTTCGATGGCGGCCGCGCGGAAAAGGTCGTCCACCTTGGGGTTGTTGTAATGGGCAGCGTTGACATAGGGCGCGGGGTTCTTGATGCCATCGGACCAGTAGAGACGCTGCACGCCAGCCGTCGGATCGAACAACCGGCTGATGCCGTTTACCGTCAGGTCAAAACCGCGCTCGGTGTAAACGCGCTTGATGAAGGTGGCGAGATCGCCTTCCACGATATCCACCTTCACGCCGAGTTTACCGAAGGATGAGCGCAGATATTCGGCGGTTTTGCGGAAGACGTCAGATGGCAGGAAGGCGAGCCGTAGTGAAAAACGGGTGCCATCAGCACCTTTCGGGTAACCAGCCTTATCCAGTAATTCGTTCGCTTTGGCGAGATCAAAAGGATAGGTGAAAGGCTTTTCATCATTATAGGCGGTGAAGACGGCCGGGATGTTCGAACCGGCGGGTTTGGCCGTTCCGAAAAAGATGGCGTCGTTGATGAAATCGCGGTCGATGGCATGGGCCAGTGCGTGCCGGACTTCCTTTTTGGCGAGGATCGGGTTCTCCAGATTAAACTCGAAGATGGCGGCATTGTTAAGGTAGGAGTCGGTATATACCTCCACCGCGAGCTTCGGATTTTGCCGCAGACGCTCCAGATCGCTGTACGAAACATCGGCGGTATAATCCGCCTCGCCGGTTTCCACCGAGATAGTGGTGGAGGCGGCGTCCGCAACGAAGCGCGCCACGAAACCGTCGAGATAAGGCAGATCGGCCTGCCAGTAGTTCGGGTTCTTCTTCAGCTTCACATAGCTGCCGCGTTTCCATTCCTCGAATACGAAGGGGCCCGTGCCGATTGGCGCGTTGCCGTTCGGGCTTTCATTGTAGTTTTCCGAAGCATAGGCATGAGCCGGCAAAATCGGCGTTTCGCCGCCCGTCAGCGCCCGCAGGAGATAGGGCGCGGGCTTGGACAGCACCACCACGGCCGTCAGCGGATCGGGCGTTTCGATATCGGCAACATTGGCGAAGGTGATGCGTCCGCGTGGACCGACCTTCTTGAAGGCCAGCAGGGAAAATTTGACATCCTGCGACGTGAAATCCTTGCCGTCATGCCATTTGACGCCCTTGCGCAGCTTGAACGTGTGGCGCAGCCCGTCGGCGGAGGTTTCCCAGCTTTCGGCAAGAACCGGATGCGGTTTGAACTCGCTGTCGAAACGTACCAGCCCTTCGAGGATTTTCGTGGAAATGGCGCGGGTGCGCGTATTGGAATCAGAAAGCGGCACCAGCGTCGTCGGCTCACCAAGACCCGCAAGCGTGACGATTCCGCCCTTTTTCGGCGGTTCCGCCGCCAGCGTGGGCAAGGACGGCAACAGAATTGCCCCGGCAAGAGCGGCACTCAAAAGCAATGTCCTACGTCTCGTAATATCCATGGATGTTTCCCTTTGCGAAATTGTTTTTAAATTTTCAGACAGCCTTCAGCCGGGTTTCCACCAGCCGGGCAAACAGGGTGGCGCCGACTGGAAGAATGGCGTCATCGACGATGAAACCGGGATTGTGAGCGGGCACGGTGCCGGAATGGCCAAGGGTGAAAAATGCACCGGGTGCATGTTTGAGGAGATCGGCGAAATCCTCACTGCCCATGAAGCGGCCGGGCTCGGTGGAAACGCGCTCGTCTCCAAGAACCTCGCGCGCCACGCCGGCGACGATCTCCACAGATGCATCGTCATTGGTCAAAACCGAGAATATGTCGCGAATATCCACCTCGGCGGTGAGGCCATGGGCGGCGGCAATGTGATCGGAAATCGTGTGGATGCGCTGCCGGATGGTTTCACGCACGCTGTCGGAGAAAGCGCGCACCGTTCCGGCAATCGAGGCCGTTTCGGGAATGACGTTATAGGCCGATCCCGCCTCGATACGCGTGATCGACAGCACGGCAGGATCGGTCGGCGACACGTTGCGGCTGACGATCGTTTGCAGGGCCTGAATGAGTTCGCCCGTTGCCGGCACCGGGTCACGCGAAACATCGGGGTGGGCGGCGTGGGCGCCCCTGCCCTTTAGCCGGATATCGAAGAAATCCGCACCTGCCAGAATGGTGCCGGGCGAAACCTTGAGATGATTGGGCGCAGCATGGGTGGAATTATGCAACCCGTAGATCTCATCGACGGGGAAATCCTTGAAAAGCCCATCGGCAATCATGGCGCGCGCGCCGCCCAGACCTTCCTCGGCCGGCTGGAAAATGAACACCACCGTGCCGGCGAAATCGCGGGTTTCCGCCAGATAACGGGCGGCGCCGAGCAGGATGGTGGTGTGCACATCATGCCCGCAGCCGTGGAACTTGCCGGGATAGACCGATGCATAGGACAACCCGGTTTCCTCCGGCATCGGTAAGGCATCCATATCCGCCCGCAGCCCGATGGAGCGATTGCCCGCATGGCGGCCGCGCAGCACACCCACCACGCCGGTCTTGCCATAACCGCGATGCACCTCAATACCCCAGGAAGCGAGTTTTTCAGCCACGATGCCTGACGTGCGTACCTCCTCGAATCCGATTTCCGGATGCCGGTGCAGATCGTGACGGATGGAGACGAGTTCGGGAACATAGGTCCCGATCCGGTCCAGAATTTTCGGTGCGGATGTTTTGACGGGATCGACGGCGATGTTCACGGTATCTCCTCAGGGCAAAAAATATCGCTTTCGCAATCGGGCGATTGCGAAGGTGGCTTCGGAACTGGAAAATCGGGGTTGGAAAGAGGTCAGAGCCTCAGGCCAGCCTCCTTCATCAAGGGCAGAATGCGCTCGGCGAAGTAATCAAGGTCTTCACGGAAATCGTAGAAATTCAGCTGAACCCCATCGATGCCGGCTTTTTTCAAGCCGATCAACTGCTCGACCACCTGTTCCGGTGAACCGATGATTTCGATATTGCCACCGAGATTGCGCCCCTGCTTGTGGCGTGCATCGCCACGGCCGCGCCAGGCATGGGCATCGCTGTCGTAATTATTGGTGGCAAAGGCACGGGTGCCGGCCTGCGGTTTTCCAGCCTCGATGGCATCGGCATAGGCGATCGCCTCCTTTTCCGTATCGCGGCTGACGATAATCGGATTGATGAGAGTCTTCACCCGCCGGCCATGGGCTTTGGCACGGTTCTTGATGGTGGCGACATGACCGGGAAGCGTTTCCAGCGCGCTGTCTATATGCGCCCCGCCTGGCGAAGTGACGAAAACCAGATCGGAATGGCGCGCCGCGAAATCGATACCGGCAGGCGAACCAGTCGCCGTCACCAGTGGCGGGCGGCCGAAGGCCGGCTTCGGTGTAATCCAGCCATTGTTGATGGCCCATGGGTTGAGCTTGCCCTCGTAGGAGAAGTTCTCGGTCTCACCCCACAGGCGGTGAAGCACATCGAACAACTCACCCGCCATATCGTAACGCTTGTCATGGTCGATCCGCTGCCAGCCGAACATTTCATGCTCGATGGCGCGGTGGCCGGTGACGATGTTGATGCCCCAGCGCCCCTTGGCGATATGATCCAGCGTCGCGCCATATTTGGCGAGATGCAGCGGATGCAGAGGCCCGTAAAGCACATGGATGGTCGAGATCAGCAGAATGCTCTTCGTGACCGCCGCCATGGCGCCGAGCGCGATGAAGCTGTCGAGCGAGGATTCGCCGTCATATCCGCCCTTGGGCAGCCATTGCGTGCGGCTGAAGGCGATTTCAAAACCAAGTTCCTCCGCCCGCTTCACCAGCTCGACGTTATAATCGAAAGTCCAGCTATTGCTGGTCGGCAGGCTGGAAAAATTGATGTCCTGCAGATTGAGGAACAGGCCCAGCATCAGCGGCTGTTTTACCGCCCGGCTGAGCGGGCTGTCGTCAAAATCGGCAGGACTTTTCAGTTCAAGACCTTTCAACTCCGAACCATCGGGCAAAGGAACACTCAGCGCCATGTCTTTTCTCCCTCGGAATGATCACCCTGCGGGGTATCCGCAGCCAGCCGGGCGCGCAGATACCCCTCCACACTGCGGGGCTGATGACCGGTGATCTGGTGGATGGTATCGTTGACGGATGCCGCCAGACCTTCGCGGATGAGCTGCCCGAATTCGCCGATCGCTTTCTGTTCGAACACGCCGATATCCGGTGGAAAGGCCAGCACGGCATTATGCGAAACACCAACCGGCCGATGCAGGATACGGGCCGCGATGCGGGCGATCTCCAGCCCCGTCAACGCTTCGCCGCCGGTCAGCACCAAGGGGCCGGCAAGCGGCGCGTCGGCAGTCAATGCATGAACCGCCACATCGGCGATATCGTCGGCATCGATGAAGGAGACGGCCGCATTGCCGAACCGGGCGGGTACATCCTCTCCCTTGCGCAGCGCGGCGACAACGGGTTCCAGCGCCACCTGCATCCATGCATTCGGCCGCAGCACCGTATGCGCTACGCCGGTTCTGGCGAGATGCGCTTCCACCTCAGCATGGGCCGCACCCGAGATGGAGCGGGCGGCATTTTCAATGGTCCAGTCGGAGCCGGATATTTTCACGATCGGCGAAACCCCGGCGGTGAGAGCCGCATCGATGACCGCATTCTGATCAACCGTCAGCGTTTCACCGATGGGGGAAAGCACAAATATGGCGTTTATGCCGCGCGCAGCCTCCTTCAGGCTGGCCGGATCGGAAAAATTCCCCTCCGCAATATCGACCCTGTCGCCCCACAGTTTCAGTGCATACTCACGTCTGCGGCTCAGCACACGAACTCTAGCCTGTCTTTGCAAAAGACGGCCGACAACACGCTGGCCGAGCTTGCCGGTTGCACCCGTTACAAGAATGGTGGCTGCCATGATGCCCTCACTTTCCCGCACTGTGTTGCGCGACCTCTTGCAGTGAAGAAAGGGCGCGTGGATCGGCCCACTCTCGCACCTCGAAATCGTCAGGGATGAATTTCCATTCCAGCAGGAAATCCTTGAAGTGGCTCAGTGCGTCCAGCTCGGCCGGATCGAGATCGAGCCGCAAATTGCGATGCACATCCGCGCCATTGGCAGCCAGCACCGCCTCTTCGCTGACGCCGATCTCGCGGGCGATGAACCGCACGGCTTCTGCCGGATTGTCATTTGCCCACTGGGCAACCCGCTGAACGGTGGCCACCAGTTCCGCCACCAGATCCGGCCGCTCATCGGCAAAGGTAGCGTCCACCGTCAAGGGACGCGGCGTGCCATTGTTGATGCGAATTTTCGGATCGGGATGAAACCCGGTCGATACGACGACCTGCGCGCCAATGAGATTGGCGACGGTGATACCTTCGGCACCCTTGACGAAAAACGCATCGATCTGGCCGCGGTGCAGTGCTGCAATTTCCTCGCCATAGGGAAGTCGCCGGCGCAGGCCATGGAACCGCTCATCCGTTGGACCAAGCAGCACGGGCTCCCGGGCAGTCAAATCGACAAGTTCGACATCCGCAACGGTGAGATCGGAAACGGTGAGTGCCGACACGATGCCCTTCAGCGATGTGGCGCGCTGGAAATCGATGGTTTCATTCGGACGTTTCGGCAGGCCGATGCGCCGCCCCTTCAAATCACGACCCTTGGTTATTCCGCTTGCGGGTAGCGCTATGACCGCCTGAAACTCATCGGTTCTCGTCAGTCCCACCAGCCGCGTCTGCCGGCCACCCGCCTTCGCCCAGATTGGCGGGATGTTACCGCCCTGGCGGAAGGACCAGTCCAGCCGATGATCGAAATGGCTTTGCCTGATAGCCGGATCAGCCGCATCGCGAATGGAGGAAACGGAGATGCCATGACCGGCAAACGCTCCTCTATCCAGCCAAGCTGTACCGCGATGGAAAGCGGCGTGGGTGCCGGGCACCGGGTGTACCAGAGCGTTACGGGTTGGGTTGCTTGGCGAAGGGCGGCATCAGCCATGGCAGTCGTCCTCGAAATTGCGATCTGGACAGCACGCTACACGTCGTTAAATATTTTCTATAGATAAAGTGTACTATTTAAGAGGCGATTGAAGAAATTCGTTTCCATAACACCAGCCCGTCACATGGCGAGCGAAATATCGTTTCGAAAATAGCGTTATTTTCGAACGCGGCTTCCGATTGCATCCATTCACAACCGGGCGCTTACCTGGGAACAGGAAAAGCCATGCTCGAAAGTTTTTCTTCTCCGAGCAGCAAGGATTTTTAACTCGCGACCGCAATCGCGGCTGTTACGCTTTCAGACAAATGTGCCGGCTACAGGCTGGAATCCCCACACAGACGGAAAAGTAAAAGCATGAGCAAGACCGAACGCCGGCTCAATCTCAATGTCGGCATCAACACAACGGGATATCTTCCCAATGCCTGGAAATACAGAAGCGGAGACCGGCACGATATCAATGATATCGGCTATTATCGGCGGCTGACGGAACTGGCCCACAAAGGCCGGTTCGACGCCGTTTTCCTCTCCGATCACCCGGCATTGCTGACCGACCCGGCAAGCCGCCCATTTCACACCATCGATCCCCTCATCCTCTCCACATCGCTCGCCGCGCAGGTGCCGGATATCGGTTTCGTGGCAACCATATCCTCCACCTATAATTCACCCTATAATTTTGCGAGACGGACGCAGTCTATCGACGTCGTCACGGGTGGCCGGTTGATCGTCAATATCGTCTCGTCCTTCAATCCCAATGTCGCTGCCAATTTCGGCAACGATCCGCTGCCGCCACGCAGCGAGCGTTATGCCAAGGCCACCGAATTTCTTGATGTCGCGAAAAAGCTCTGGTCTAGCTGGGATCCGCGCCGCGAAGGTGAGGTGCCGGAAGACCGCTTCTGGGATGCGGCAACGGCTGCAACCATCGATCACGAGGGGCAATATTTCCATGTAAAAGGCCCACTCAACGTTCCACGTGGTCCGCAGGGACATCCCGTCATCGCGCAGGCCGGCGCTTCCGAAGGTGGCATCGATCTGGCGGCTCGCCATGGCGAGATCATCTATTGCAACATCCTGTCACGCCCGGCGGGTCAGGCCTTCGGCAAAAAGGTGCGTGACCGCGCCGTCTCTTTCGGCCGCGATCCCGCAAGCATCCGCATCGTTCCCGGCCTCGTCGTCATTCTCGGTCAGACCCGTGAGGAAGCGCTGCGCAAGCATGAACTCTTCAGCGGAACCGGCTCGGAAGACGGCCTTCTGGCGCGTTTCGCCAAGGAAAACGGCATTGATCCGCGCGATTTCAACCCGGACATAAAACTCGATGGCGAGCGCTTCATTCCCGACCAGAACCGGCAATGGGCCGTTGGCATGGGGCTTGGCCTTTCCGAGCTGCTGACCCATGAGAAGCTCACCGCCCGCGAGGCCGTGCGCCGCTCCGAGGGACATCACCGGCTGCTGCTCGGCACACCGGAAGAGGTGGCGGATGGCATTATCGACCTCTGGCAGGATGGCACGGTTGATGGCTACACCCTGCAGCCGCCGCGTGCGCCTGATGATATCGCCGAATTTGTCGAAAAGGTCGTGCCGGTGCTACAGGACCGCGGCGTTTATCCGCGTGAATATGACGGTGCGACGATCCGCGACCGCTATGGTCTGCCTTATCCCGATTGAACCAAGGATGGGGCGCGGGTAAAGCGCCACACCTCCATCGCCCCCCTTTGCGCCGTACATGGCAATGGAGGGCAAGGGCATATTATTGGCCAGCCGCCACTTTCAAAACTGGCCGCCCGCCGGAAAGCTGCGGCACGGCAGACGCGAAATCCGTGACGATCTGGCGATAATCGTCCGGCTGGAACTCATAGGGCAATTCCAGACGGAATTCAGAGACATGCGGCAGCACGGGATCACGCGACAGCTTCTCCAGAATCTCCTCAGTCGTGCCAACGATGTCGGGCAGGAAAAGCGTGCGGCGCGCGCCATGCGGCGCATGCGTGCGCTTGTCACGCTCAGCGGCGAATTCCGCATAACGGCGGCGTGTCGCGGGGCTTGCACTATCGGTCGGCAGGATCACCCGCCCAAGCGCGACACGCGGCTGGCGCTCATGCGCCCATTCCTGCCGGAAGCGGGCAAGGAGAGCCGCCTGCGCGGTCAAAAAATCATCGGTATTTTCGCCACTGACGATATTGCCGGTCAGAAGATTGAACCCTGCTTTGCCGGCCCATCGGGCGGAATTCTGCGATCCGCCGCCGTACCACAGCCGGTCGGTCAAACCCTTTGCTAACGGACGAAGGCGCGGCACCTGCGCGCCGGCCGCATTTCCAGCCTCCGTGTCACTGGATAAAGGTTCCGATCTCAACGCCTTCGCCAGCTTTTCCGCCCGGGCGTGACTGTAATCCGCATCGGCAGCGTTATCGACATAATCCGAAATAAGATGCGCGAAGGGCGGCGCGCCCACCGAAACGCCAACATTCAACCGCCCGTGTGACAGGACATCAACCGTGGCGAGATCTTCGGCCAGCCTGAAAGGATTTTCATAACCCAGCTGAATGACGGCTGTGCCCAGCCCGATCCGCTTCGTGCGCTGCGATGCAGCGGCGAGAAAGGTGGCTGCCGAGGAAACGCCCCGTTCCAGATGGCGCTGACGCACCCAGGCGCTGTGATAACCCAGCGCCTCTCCGGCTTCGAAAAGCTGCAGGGTTTCCTCCAGCCCCTTTGCGGGGTCATCATCGTGATAATTGCCGGGAACCAGAAAAGCGAAATGGGAAATACGGGAGAGAGGCATAGTGCACGTCCGGGAATGGTTGTTGACGGAAGATGGGCTCAGGCGATGCTGCTGCGGCCGTTCTTCCGTGCCGCGCATACTCCAGCAGAATGCCTGATGAGGGGCTCAGCTTGCACGGCATGGTCTTTTATAGTCCCGGTCATTGTTGAAAGATCGTTGCGCGATTCAATAGTCTACTAAAATTATAGGTTATTCGCGACAATCCTGCCGCGTCCAGCTCTCCACTTCCCGCGCTCCTTTCGCCGTTTCTGCCAGCCACAAAGCCGGTCTGGCCCACGACGCCAGATACGGGCCAGCCGACAAAAACTTGATTTCCGCCTCAAACATGTAATACAGATTATCATACATGTTGACAAATAACGCAGACATGTATGACATTGCAGCAATCATGAACGCTGCGATACCTGCACGAGGGAGGAATTATGATCATCACCGACGTCGAGGTCCGTGTTTTCCGCACGACGACCCGTCGGCACTCGGACAGTGCCGGTCACGCGCATCCGGGTCCGGCGCATCAGGTGGAACAGGCCATGCTGACCATCCGCACGGAAGATGGGCAGGAAGGTCATTCCTTCACGGCGCCGGAGATCGTTCGCCCGCATGTCATCGAAAAATTCGTCAAGAAAGTCCTGATCGGTGAGGACCATCGCGACCGGGAGCGGCTGTGGCAGGACCTTGCCCACTGGCAGCGCGGATCGGCCGCGCAGCTGACCGACCGCACGCTGGCGGTGGTTGATTGCGCCCTATGGGACCTCGCCGGCCGCTCGCTCAACCAACCTGTATACAAGTTGATCGGCGGTTATCGCGACAAGGTGCTGGCCTATGGCTCCATCATGTGCGGCGACGAGCTGGAAGGCGGGCTGGCGACGCCGGAAGATTACGGTCGTTTTGCCGAAACGCTGGTGAAGCGCGGATACAAGGGCATCAAGCTACACACCTGGATGCCGCCCGTCAGCTGGGCGCCGGATGTGAAGATGGACCTCAAGGCCTGCGCCGCCGTGCGCGAGGCTGTTGGACCCGATATTCGCCTGATGATCGACGCTTTCCACTGGTATTCCCGCACCGATGCGCTGGCGCTCGGGCGTGGCCTCGAAAAGCTCGGCTTCGACTGGATCGAGGAGCCGATGGATGAACAGTCGCTATCCTCCTACAAGTGGCTTTCCGACAATCTTGATATTCCGGTCGTCGGCCCAGAAAGCGCTGCCGGCAAGCATTGGCATCGTGCCGAATGGATCAAGGCCGGCGCCTGCGATATTCTGCGCACCGGCGTCAATGATGTCGGCGGCATCACCCCGGCGCTGAAGACCATGCATCTGGCCGAAGCCTTCGGCATGGAATGCGAGGTGCATGGCAACACGGCCATGAACCTGCATGTGGTCGCCGCCACCAAGAATTGCCGCTGGTATGAGCGCGGCCTGTTGCACCCCTTCCTCGAATATGATGACGGCCACGATTATCTGAAGTCGCTGTCCGACCCGATGGATGGCGACGGCTTCGTGCATGTCCCTGATCGGCCGGGCCTTGGCGAGGACATCGATTTTACCTTCATCGACAACAACCGGGTGAGGTAACGGGTAATGAAAACGGTGCTCGCCTTCGGAGACAGCCTCACCTGGGGCGCGGACCCGGCCACGGGTCTCCGGCACCCCGTTGAAAACCGCTGGCCGGAGGTGCTGGAGGCCGCGCTTACCGGAAAGGTGAAGGTTCACCCGGAAGGGCTTGGCGGGCGCACCACCTGTTATGACGACCATGCCGGCCCCGCCTGCCGCAACGGCGCGCGGGCGCTGGAAGTTGCGCTTTCATGCCACATGCCGCTTGATCTCGTCATCATCATGCTCGGCACCAATGACATCAAGCCGGTGCATGGCGGGCGGGCGGAAGCCGCCGTTTCCGGCATGCGGCGGCTGGCGCAGATCGTCGAAACCTTCATCTACAAACCGCGCGAGGCCGTACCGAAACTGCTGATCGTCGCCCCGCCACCCTGCGTCGCCGGTCCCGGCGGAGAACCGGCGGGCGGGCGCGATATCGGGCAATCGCTCAGGCTTGCGCCGCTTTACCGCAAGCTCGCCGCCGAACTCGGACACGCATTCTTCGATGCCGGGTCGGTGGCCAGCGCCTCACCGGTGGATGGCGTGCATCTGGAAGCACCGGCAACAGCCGCAATCGGCCGGGCGCTCGTCGCACCCGTCAGAGAGATTCTTGGCTGATCCTGCGACGCCCGAGGAGGAACCGGGCGTGTGGATCAAAACGTGGAAAGGCCGTATGAACCGGCCGTATTGGGAGGAAAGATGAGACATTTTCTTGCAACCGCAGCACTTGGCGCATTGCTGATCGGCGCCATGCCGCTCAGCAGCTTTGCCGAAACGCCGAAAGACCAGCTTATCGTCGCCACGACCATGAGCAATATCCTCACCCTCGACCCCGCCGCCATTACCGGCCGCGAAACCGTGCAGGTCTTGAACAACGTCTATGACACGCTGGTCGTGCTTTCCCCTGAGGATCGCAGTGTTCAGCCCCGCCTTGCCGAACGCTGGGAAATTGCCGAAGACCGGAAATCCATCCGTTTCCATCTGCGTGCCGATGCCAAATTCGCGTCCGGCAACGCCGTGACGGCCAAGGACGTGGCATGGAGCCTGAAACGCCTGCTCGCCCGCAACCTGGCGCAATCGTCCTTCCTGAAAACCCGCGGCTTCAAGCTCGAGGAAGCCGACAAGCTCTTCGTCGCTGAGAACGACCAGACCTTCGTGCTGAATATCCCGAAACCCGACGACCCCAACCTTCTGCTGATGATCCTTGCGCAGAACGGCCCCGGCTCGATCATCGACAGCAAGACGGCGCTTGAGAATGAAAAGGACGGCGATCTGGGCGGCGCATGGCTGACGCTGAATTCCGCCGGCTCCGGCCCCTTCAAGCTGACCCAGTGGAAATCCAACGAATATATCATCCTCACCCGCAATGACGATTATTGGGGCGAAAAGGCCAAGATGAAGCGCATCTTGATGCGTCATCTGCCGGAATCGCAATCGCAACGGCTGATGCTGGAAAAAGGCGATATCGACGTTGCCTATTCCCTGCAGGCCCCGGACCTGAAATCGCTTGAGGCCGACAAGACCGTCACCATTGAATCCACACCCGGCTCCGGTTTTTATTACCTCAGCGTTTCGATGAAGGATGAGAAATTCGCCAACAAGAAGGTGCGCGAGGCCCTGCGTTACCTGATCGATTACGACGGTCTCGACAAGGCGGTCATGCCCTATTACGGCAAGCTGCATCAGCGCTCGCTCAGCACCGGCGTCATGGGCGCGCTGCCGGACCAGGGCTACAAGCTCGACATCGCAAAAGCCAAGGCGCTTCTGGCCGAAGCCGGTTACCCCAACGGTTTCAAGACGACGCTTCGCGTGCTTTCCGAAGACCCCTTCATGAAGGCGGCAACGGCGATCCAGAACACGCTTGCCCAGGCCGGCATTCAGGCCGAGTTGATCAGCGGCTCCGGCGACCAGATCTACGGCGCGATGCGCGAGCGGAATTTCGAACTGCTGCTCGGCCGCGGCGGCGGCGGCCAGCAGCCGCATCCCGACAACAATCTGCGCTCCATCGCCTATAATCCGAACAATGCCGACGACGCCAAGCTCACCAATTATCAGAGCTGGCGCACCAGCTTCTTCGATGAGAAGCTGAACAAGATGATCGAGGCAGCGCTGGTCGAGCGTGACGTGGCGAAGCAGACGAAGCTATATGAGGACCTGCAGGGCTATATGGACGAGATCGTCATGTCCATTCAGCCCTTCTCGGAAGTCATCGACACCGCCGCCTTCCGCAGTGACGTCAAGGGCATGATCGTCAGCCCCTGGCTTTCGCGGTTTGAAGAGGTGAGCAAGGATCGGTAATTCGCCGACACAGCGGTTACTCAGGAAAAGGCGCGGCTTACCCCGCGCCTTTTTTGTTGGCGGCAAGACTGCACAGAGCGGCTCCAACTGGCGAAAACATATCGCTTCCGTCATTCCGGCCTTGAGCCGGAATCCAGCCGACGTGCGTCTGCATGGCGGAAAGAGTCCTTTCAGCCCAAGGACTTGGGCTGGCTGGATACCGGCTCAAGGCCGGTATGACGGTGGGAGGGAGCCCAGCAAAACATCGCCCGTTCCTGCTTCATCATTACGTCAATACCCGATGGTGCAGTTGCCGGCCTGCTCCTCTCAAGCCATCCCAAAAAAATGCCCGACAGGGAGGCCGGGCAAGGAAGGAGGATGTTATTATCGTGATGCCCCGGAGGAGGACGGTCACGTTCTTGGAGCCGTCACGCGCCTTCATATTCCAGCGAGGCGCCGATCAGTTCGCGCGCATAGGGATGCGTCGCGCCATTGCCGGCGATAGCCTCGCGCGGCAGGATTTCGGTAATTTCGCCGCGCAGCATCACCGCAAAGCGGTCGCACATATGATCGACCACGGCGAGATCGTGGGTCACCATGATATAGGTGAAGCCGCGCTCTTCCCGCAGGCGCTGGAGGAGGTTGAGGATTTCCGCCTGCACCGAGACATCGAGCGCCGAGGTCGGCTCATCAAGCAGGAGCAGCGACGGTTCGAGGATCAGCGCCCGGGCAATCGCCACGCGCTGCCGCTGGCCGCCGGAAAGCTGGTGCGGAAATCGGTCGAGAAAGGAGACGGGCAAGCCGACATCGGTGATGACCTTGCGCATGCGCTCTTCACGGTCACCGAGCTTGTGGATCGCAAGCGATTCCGAAAGCACGGTGCGCACCGACTGGCGGGGATGCAGCGAACCATATGGATCCTGAAACACCATCTGCAGGGTGCGGCATCGTTCGATCAGCGGCATGTCACGCACCGACCGGCCATTGATGAGGATTTCCCCGCTCCAGAAATCATTCAGCATCGACACGCAGCGCAGAACGGTGGACTTGCCCGAACCGCTCTCGCCGACCAGCCCGAAACATTCGCCCGGCTCGACACGGAAGGATACCGAAGGCAGCACTTTCAGGGCCGTATGGCCGCTGCCGAAGGTGATGGAGAGATCGCGGGTTTCAACGGAAACGGCCATTATACGTTCTCCTCCAGCCATTCGGGACGGCGATCCAGCACCGCGAGCGGTGAGCGCGAGCCGCCGATGCGCGGCTGCGCCGCCAACAGGCCGCGCGTATAGGGATGTTGCGCCTGATCGAGATCGCGCGCGGCAAGCGTTTCCACCACGCGGCCGGCATACATGATGAGAACCCGGTCGCAGAAATTGCGCACGAGATTGAGGTCATGGCTGATCATGATCAGGCCAATGCCGCGATCCCGCACCAGACCGTCGAGAATATTCAGCACCTGCAACCGCACAGTCACGTCAAGCGCTGAGGTCGGCTCGTCGGCAATGACGAGATCGGGATCGGCAAGCAGCATCATGGCGATCATGACGCGCTGGCCCATGCCGCCTGAGATCTCGTGCGGATATTGCTCATAGACACGGGCGGCATCGCGGATTTTCACCGCATCGAGCATGGCCAGCGCCTTTTCCCGGGCCTCTGACTTCGACGCCTTGAAGTGGCGAAGATAGGTTTCCGTCACCTGTTCGCCAACCCGGCGGATGGGGTTAAGGGAGAATTTCGGATCCTGAAGGATCATCGACATGCGTCGCCCACGAACCTTCAGCATCTCTTTTTCGCTCAGCGCGAGAAGATCGAGACCCTCGAAATCCAGCTTGTCGGCGGTGATCGTCGCTGATGGCAGGAGGCGCAGAAGGGCACGGCCGACGGTGGATTTGCCCGAGCCGCTTTCGCCGACGATGCCCAGCCGCTCCCGGCCAAGGGTGAAGGAGATGCCGCGCACCGCCTCGGTGGGCGAGCCGCCGTAACGAATGCGGAGATTTTCGACGTCAAGGATTGGTTTTTCCATGGTCTTATCTCCGGTTCATCTGCTTGGGATCGAGCGCATCCCGCAGGCCGTCGCCTAAAAGATTGAAGGCGAGGCTGACGGAGAGGATCGCGACCCCGGGGAAAGTCACCAGCCACCAGCTATCCAGCATGTAACGTCGTCCCGTAGCGATCATCGCCCCCCATTCCGGCAGCGGCGGCTGCGCGCCGAGCCCGAGAAAGCCGAGGCCGGCGGCGGTGAGAATGACGGTGGCCATATTCAGCGTCAGGCGGATGAGAACCGAGGGCAGGCACATGGGCATGATCGACTTGACGATGATGCGCAGTGGCGAGGCGCCCTGAAGCCGCGCGGCGGCGATATAATCCGCTTTACGGAAGGTCATGGCCTCGGCGCGGGCAAGACGCGCGATCGGCGGCCACGAGGTGAGCGCAATGGCGATGATCGCATTGTTGAGGCTCGGCCCGAGTGCTGCGACGAAGGCGAGCGACAGGATGAGGCTCGGGAACGACAGGAAGATATCCGTGATACGCATCATCACCGTATCGAACTTGCCTCCGAGATAACCGGATGCCGTGCCGACCAGAAGACCGACCGGGCCGACGATGACCGACACCAGCGTGATGATGGTGAGCGTAATGCGCGCGCCCCAGAGCAGGCGGCTGTAAATATCTCGCCCCAGCTCATCCGTACCGAAGACATGGCCATTGCCGGGTGGCTGCAGCGTGTTGGCGAGATCCTGCACGTAAGGATCGTGCGTCGCGAGCCAGGGCGCGAAAATCGCCGAAATGACGAGAAGCAGCAAGATCAACAGGCCGAAGGCCGATGTCGGGCTTTTCAGCAGGAAGAGGATGATGTTCTTCAGCGCGTTCAACGGCACCGGAAGACGAGAGGAAGTTTCTGCACGAGCCGTCATCAGCGGGTCCTCGGATCGAAAAAGCGATAGAGAATGTCGGACAGGAGATTAAGCCCGATGAAGATGACACCGACGATCAGAACGCAGGTCATCACGGCATTCATGTCGCCGATGATAAGATTGCTGGTGAGATATTGCCCGAAACCCGGCCAGGCAAAGACGGTCTCGATCAGCACCGCGCCTTCCAGCAGCGAGCCGTAAGCAAGGGCAATGATGGTGACCAGCTGCACGCGGATATTGCCAAAAGCATGCAGCCACACGGTCTGCCGCTGCGACAGACCTTTGACGCGGGCTGTCGTTACATATTCCTGCCCCAGCTGATCCAGCATGAAGCTGCGTGTCATTCGGGTAATATAGGCGGACGAAGAATAGCCCAGCAAGGCGGCGGGAAGGATGAGGTGATTGATGGCCGACCAAAACACTTCCATATCGCCCGCAAGCAGGCTGTCGATCAGAAGAAAGCCCGTCCGTTCCTCCACCAGGCCGATATAGAACTGGTCCATGCGACCGCCGCCGCCGACAAGGCCGAGATGGGCATAAAAAACGATCAGCGCGATCATGCCGGTCCAGAAAATCGGCATGGAATGGCCGAACAGGCTGAGAACCCGCACAAGATGGTCCTGCCAGCGGTCTTTCTTGACGGCGGCATAAACCCCCATGGGAATGCCGAGGCCAGCACCGATCAGGATCGCAAAGGTCGCAAGCTCCATCGTCGCCGGCATGACGCGTATGATGTCCTCGATGACCGGACGGCCGGTGCGGATCGAGGTGCCGAAATCGCCGGTGAACACATCGCCGAGATAATAGATGAACTGCTGCCAGAGCGGACGGTCGAAGCCGAGCGCATGATACACCTGTTCATAGGTTTCGCGAGTTGCATCCTCGCCGACGATCGCCCGCACCGGATCGGCAGGCATCAGTCGGCCGATAAAGAAGGTCAGCAACAGCAATCCAAGCAGCGTAACGGCAATACTTCCGATCTGGCCGGACAGGCCATAAAGCGAAAGGCGTCTTTTTGACATGATTCCTCCCTTGCCAGAAACCGACCGACGCAAGGATGATAGCGCAATCCTGTCTGACAACTATTCGCAAGTTGTCACAGGTGTCGAAAGCTGTCAAGCACGGGTCGGCAAAATCGATAGTGCCAAAGGCTCCAAAAAATTTCTCCCGGTGGAAATTTCACCCTGCGGTTACCGGCGTTTCTACTTCGCGGGAAAATGAACCGCCTGCGTTGCTGCAACCGCAAAAGCCGGTGTTCTTCCGCTTCGAAAATATGCCGGCGCGGGTGCAGTTCCACGACACTACCGACAACATCGAGGGCTTCCGGCGGAGAGCAAGAGATGGCCGATATGACGCTTCTGGCATTTGCCATGGTCGCTTTCGTCGGTATCGCGACGCCCGCTCCGACTGTTCTGCTGGCACTCTCGGATGGCTCGAAATTCGGAATTCCGTGCACTTTGACCGGCATGGCCCGCGCCATTCTCTCCGATTTCGTTCTAATCGGTGCGGTTGCACTGGGGCTGGGGCTGGGGCTGGGGCTGGGAGCCCTGCTCGCTGCCTCGGAATTCTGGTTCAACGTCGTTAAATGGGTGGGCGTCTGTTATCTTGTCTTTCTCGCTTCATGCTGCTTCGCTCCAGAAGCAAGCTCGACGGCGCGCTGCAACCGGCAGATAGGAACAGGGCAACATCCGCGCGCTCGATCTTCCTCAAAGCACTCTGGTCGCGGCGACCAACCCCAAGGGCTATCTGTTCTTTTCTGCTTTCCTGCCGCAGTTCATCAACCCTTTAGCGCCGCAAATTCCGCAATATGCGTGCTTGCGATGGTCTTTGCCGCCATCGATTTCATCGTGATGTTCGGATATGCCCTGCTGGGCGCACAGGCCGTCAGAATGTTACGCAAATCCGGCGCCCTGTGGCTCGACCGGATTTGCGGCGGCGCGCTGTTGACGCTTGCCGCCTCTCTGGCGCTTTATCGCCGGGCAAGCACGTAAGCCATTGAGCTAACTATGTTTCCCGCTTACTCCGCCGCTGTACGGGAGCGCAGAAGCACCTTGTAACGTTCCAGACTGCCGCGCAGATGCGCCGCCATATATTGGCGCGCGGCATCCGCATCGCTTTCTATGATGGCATCGACGATCCTGGCATGTTCTTCCTGCAGATGGAGATTATAGTCCTTCGGACGTGCGCCGGGTGCCGCACCCTGCAATTCGCCGCGCGGGATGATGCCGGAACGGATGAGTTGCAGAAATTCCGGAAAACGCCGGTTCTGCGTCGCCTGCGCAATCGCCAGATGGAATTCGAAATCGGCGTCCCTTGTCGGCAGCCCGGCGGCCAGGCAGTCACCAATCCGCCGGTGCGCATCGACAATCGCCTCCACCTGCACGGCGGAACGGCGCGATGCCGCAAGGCCGGCGGATTCGACCTCGAAAACCGTGCGCAATTCCAGCAATTCGATCACCGAAGAAATCCGCCCGATAGCCAGATCGTTGAAGGGCAGTTCCTTGGCTGGTTTCGTCTCCACGGCAAAAACGCCCGCGCCCTTGCGGGCTTCAACGAGACCATCGGCGCGCAGAATGGCGATGGCCTCGCGCACGACGGTACGGCTTACGGAATATTCACGCGTCAGGGCGCTCTCGCTCGGAAGACGGTCACCGGGACGGAACACGCCCTCCGACAAATCCCGCCTCAGTGCCGAACTGATTTTCGCCGCGAGCGATACCCCCTGCTTCGTGCTGCTCTCAACGTCCATTCCAGCCCACCTGTTTTTAACCTGTCTGGCATGTTAGCAAACGCCCGCAACATTGCAAGGGCCGGGCGCCTTGACGATTGGCTGCCTTGCCTGCTCCTCGCGGTCATCCATCTTGGGCGATGCCTTGCACCAGCCAGAATGCCCTGTCACGAAGGATGTCAAATCAATCCAGTCACTCGAAAAGAAATTTCCAGCTCTTGCATGGAAACAATATACATTATATAATAACGTATATTAATTTAGAACAACAGGAGATGCTGATGAGCGCCGTGAAGATCAATGAGCGCCTGACCGTAGCCGGCCAGCCGGAGATCGCCGATTTCCCTTCGCTCTCCGCTCAAGGATATAAAAGCATCATTAACGCCCGACCGGATGACGAAGATGTCGGCCAGCCGGGCAACATGCGGGAAAAAAGCGCCGCCGGTACGGCAGGTCTGACTTATAATTTCATTCCGGTCACCGGGCCGACCATGACCGAGGCCGATATTCGCGCCTTCCAGCAGGCGATGGCTGCGGCTGACGGCCCTGTTTTTGCCCATTGCAAAGGCGGCACCCGCGCGTTGACGCTCTACGTGCTCGGAGAAGCGCTTGACGCGCGTATGCAGCAAAGCGAAATCGAGGCTTTCGGCAGGACGCATGGTTTTGACCTGTCCGGTGCGGTTCGCTGGCTGGAGCGGCGGTCTTTGGCGGCGCCACACGTCAAGGCCTTCTTCGATCCGCGTACATCCAGCCTGCAATATGTCGTTTCGGACCCAGCGACCGGACGCTGCGCCATTATCGACCCCGTCTATGATTTTGATGAGAAATCCGGCGCGACGGGCACGATGAATGCCGATGCCATTCTGGCCTACGTCGAAAACGAGGGCCTGTCGGTAGAATGGATTCTCGATACCCATCCGCATGCCGACCATTTTTCCGCCGCCCATTATCTGAAACAGAAAACCGGCGCACACACCGCCATCGGCGCAAAAGTTACCGGCGTACAGAAACTCTGGCAGGCGAAATACAACTGGCCCGATCTTGAGACCGATGGCTCGCAATGGGACCGGCTGTTTGAAGCGGGTGACAGGTTCAACATCGGTTCGCTGGAGACCCGCGTGCTGTTTTCGCCCGGACACACGCTGGCTTCCGTCACCTATGTGGTAGGCGACGCCGCCTTTGTGCATGATACGGTTTTCATGCCGGATTCCGGCACAGCCCGAGCCGATTTTCCAGGCGGCAGCGCCAAGGAGCTTTGGGCTTCCATTCAGGATATCCTTGCCCTTCCTGACGAAACACGGCTTTTCACCGGCCATGACTACCAGCCCGGCGGCCGCGCGCCGAAATGGGAAAGCACGGTCGGAGAACAGAAACGCAACAATCCGCATCTGGCCGACATGACGGAAGAAGGCTTCATCCGCCTGCGCGAAGCTCGGGATCGCACCTTGCCCATGCCCAAGCTCATTCTGCACGCGCTGCAGGTCAATATCCGTGGTGGCCGCCTGCCGGAGCCGGAGGCCAATGGCAAACGTTACCTCAAATTCCCGCTCGATGTGCTGGAGGGCAGCACATGGTGAAGGACAATAACTTGCAACAGGCTCGGCGCATCACCGAAATCCCCCTGCCCGCCATGGAGGAACGCGCGGTCGAAGTTGCGCTGCTTTTAAAAACACTCGCCCATCCCGCCCGGCTGATGCTCGCCTGTACGCTGGCCCAGGCCGAATTTTCCGTCGGCGAACTGGAGACGAAGCTTGATATTCACCAACCCACACTTTCCCAGCAGCTCGGCGTGCTGCGGGAAGCGGGTGTCGTCGAAACCCGGCGCGAAGCCAAGCAGATTTTCTACCGGATGAGCGAGACGAAAGCGGCCCAGCTTATCGAAGCTCTCTACGCCATATTCTGTGCACCGGAGGCGGCCCCGTGAGCCCCTATTGGCCCTCGCTTTTCGGCGGCATGCTTCTCGGTCTTGCAAGCATCCTCCTGTTTTTGTTCAACGGCCGCATCGCCGGCATCAGCGGTATCATGGGCAAGATGCTCGGCAGGGAGCGGCGTCTCACCGATCTGGCTTTCGTGGCTGGCCTGCTGGCCGGGCCCTATCTTTATGCGGCCGCATTTGGCCAGCTTCCCACGATAACCATAATCGCCCCATGGCCGCTGATCATCATTGCCGGCCTGCTTGTGGGTTTCGGCACGCGCATGGGCTCCGGCTGCACTTCCGGCCACGGCATCATGGGGCTGGCGCGATTTTCCCGGCGCTCCATCGCCGCAACCGCAACCTTCCTGATCACCGGCATTCTCGCGGCAACGATCGCGGGAGCACTGTCATGAAAAATCAAGCCATGGCGCGTGTTATGCTGGCATTGGTTGCAGGAACACTGTTCGGTTTCGGTCTGTCGCTCTCCGGCATGGTCGATCCGGCCCGCGTTTCAGGTTTTCTTGATCTGGCGAGCGGCCATTGGGACCCGAGCCTAATGTTTGTTCTTGGCGGTGCAGTCTCGGTCGCCGTGCCGGGTGTCCTGCTCAGCCGTTTTATTGGCAGACCGGTTCTTGCCGACGACTTCAGCCTTCCGGCAAAAACCCGCATCGACCGGCCCCTTATCCTTGGTTCGGCCATTTTCGGCATCGGTTGGGGGATTGCCGGTTTTTGCCCCGGCCCGGCACTGTCGGCTTTTGCTCTTGGGCTTCTGCCGGTCATTCTTTTCGTCTGCGCCATGATTGCAGGCATGTTGGCGCATGATCGCCTCGTGGCAAAAGAGCCATAACGCAACCGGCCAACGTTCATACCCAGGCATGATAAAAATGGGCTGCGCGGGTGGCAAAGCACCCGCGCAAGGACCTTCGATTACAGGTCGATCAGGCTCTTGCCCGTCATTTCCGGGGGCAACTCCACGTTCATCAATTGCAGCAAAGTGGGCGCAACATCGGCGAGAATGCCGTCATGCAGCTTTGCGCCTTGCGGACCGCCAAACAGGATCACCGGCACCGGATTGATGGTATGCGCCGTGTGCGGGCCGCCGGTCACTGGGTCGACCATGGTTTCGCAATTGCCGTGGTCGGCGATTACCAGCATGGCGCCACCGACTTTTTCGAGAGCGGCAACGACGGCGGCAAGCCCGCGATCCACGGCTTCGCAGGCCTTGATCGCAGCCTGCAGATCACCGGTATGACCAACCATGTCAGGATTGGCGTAATTGGTGACGATGAGATCGTAGCCCTTGCCGATCGCCTCGACGAATTTCTCCGTCACTTCCGGCGCGCTCATTTCTGGCTGCAGATCATACGTCGCGACCTTGGGGGATTTCGGCATGAAGCGGTCTTCGCCCACCTCCGGCTCTTCCTTGCCACCATTCAGGAAGAAGGTGACATGCGGATATTTTTCGGTTTCGGCAAGACGGAACTGCGTGAGCCCCTGTTTTGCCACCCATGCGCCCAGCGTATTGGCGATATCGCGCTTCGGATAGGCCGTCGTCATGAAAGCCGCGTGGCGGGTGGAATATTCCACCATACCAAGCAATGCCGAAAGCACGGGCTTTTCACGCGCAAAGCCATCAAAATCATCCGCACCGATGGCAAGCAGGATTTCACGGGCACGGTCGGCACGGAAATTCAGGCAGAACAACCCATCGCCGGCCTTGAAGCCCTCATAACCATTGATCACCGTCGGCAGGATGAATTCATCTGTCACATTGTTCTTGTAGCTCTGAGCGACCGCGCTTACCGCATCCGACGCATGTTCGCCCTTGCCGAGAACCATGGCGTCATAGGCCTTTTCAACGCGCTCCCAGCGATTATCGCGATCCATCGCATAATAGCGACCGATCACGGTGCCGATGCTGGCACCTTGCGGCAGGCTCGCCACGAGCGCCGCCACAAAATCCTCCGCCGATTGCGGCGCGACATCGCGGCCATCGGTGATGGCGTGCACGACGACTTTCAGACCGTGGCTGATCATCAGCTTCACCGCCGCCTGGCCGTGGAGGATATGGCCATGGACGCCGCCATCGGAAACGACGCACATCAGATGCGCCACGCCGCCCGCCGCCTTTACGGTGGCGGCGAAATCAAGCATCGCCGCATTGCGGAAAAAGCTGCCATCCTCGATCGCCAGATCGATCTGGCCGAGATCCATCGCAACGATACGGCCGGCGCCGATATTGGTGTGGCCGACTTCGGAATTACCCATCTGGCCGGTGGGCAGGCCGACATTCGGTCCGAAAGTGGTCAGCGTCGCATTCGGGCAGGTGGCGAAAAGCCGGTCCATGGTGGGCGTGTTCGCCAGCACCGGTGCGTTGCTGGATTTATCCTCACTCAGCCCCCAGCCATCGAGAATAGTCAGGACAACGGGTTTGGGAGTGCGCATGGGAGGACCTTCTTCTTCATTCGGTTGCCGGCGGACAGCGGATCGCCGGGCACCGGAGCGCCCCCGTCCGCCACTATGATCATGATGAGAAAACATGCTTCTCGTTCTTCTCTTCTATACCCGAAGATCACGAACGCAAGCCTATACCGACACCGAAACAGTTCCGTGAAGCCGGAGCGCTTCACGGAAAAAAGCTTTTGGATGAAACCTCAGCCGTCGATGAATATCAGAGCCGGCTTTTCCATGAGCGCCTTGATAGCCTGAATAAAGACAGCCGCATCCCAGCCATCGACCACCCGGTGATCAAAGCTGGACGACAGGTTCATCATCTTGCGGGGCACGAAGCGCGTGCCATCCCAGACCGGACGCGTCATGATCTTGTTGACGCCGATGATCGCCACCTCCGGATGGTTGATGATAGGCGTCGAAACCACGCCGCCCAATGCTCCGAGTGAACTGATGGTGATGGTGGAGCCCATCAATTCTTCCCGATGCGCGGTGCCAGTGCGGGCGGCTTCGGCAACGCGTGCGACTTCGTCTGCGCATTCCCAAAGGCCGAGCGTTTCGGTGTGGCGCACGACCGGAACGGTGAGGCCGGACGGTGTCTGCGTGGCAATGCCGATATGGACGGCTTCGTAGTGGCTGATGACACCAACCTCGTCATCAAAAGTGGCATTCATGCCGGGATGATCGGCCACGGCTTTCACCAGAGCGCGCATCAGAAACGGCAGGATCGTCAGTTTCGGCTGTCCGGAACGACGATTGCCGTTCATGGTCGCACGCAAATCTTCGAGATCCGTCACGTCGATTTCCTCGACGTAGGTAATGTGCGGAATACGGGAAGCGGAGAGCACCATCTTCTCGGCAATCTTGCGCCGCAGCCCCGTCACCTTCACTTCCTCGACGGCGCTATCGTGGGCCGCTGCCGGCTCGGGGCGTTCCGGCCTTTCCCGCACGGTTAAGAACCCATCGAGATCGGCATGGGTGATATGCCCGTCCGGCCCGGTTCCCTTGACCTTTGTGAGATCGATATCGAGATCGTCGGCGCGCTGGCGAACGGCGGGAGACGCCAGCGGTTTGTGATGCGGTTCGACTGGAAGGGGCGGCGGCGCATCCTCGGCCTGGCGGACAGCCGGCTGGTTTTCAACGGGTGGCGGTGCTTCCGTCATATCCGCGGGCGCTTCGGCTTCCGGCGCGTTGAGCTCTGGGGCGTCGGCAGAGACATCGGTTTCGATGCGGACGAGCGGTGCTTTCACCGGCACGGTGTTTCCGACCGTCACGGCCAGCCAGGTGACGATGCCCGCCACCGGCGACGGGATTTCAACCGTTGCCTTGTCGGTCATCACAGCGGCCAGCACCATGTCCTCATGTACCGGATCGCCCGGCTTGACGTTCCATTCCACCAGTTCGGCTTCAGCAACGCCTTCGCCGACATCGGGCATCGTAATGGTATATTCCGCCATAATCAGGCCTCCATGACTTCGACAAGTGCGCGCCCGACGCGAGCGGGTCCGGGAAAATAGTCCCATTCCTGGGCATGCGGGTAAGGCGTATCCCAACCGGCGACACGGACGACGGGCGCCTCCAGATGATAGAAACAATGTTCCTGCACCAGCGACACCACCTCTGCGCCAAAGCCGGAGGTCAACGTCGCCTCATGCACCATGACGCAGCGGCCGGTCTTGGAGACGGATTTGACGATACTATCGAGATCAAGCGGCAGCAGGCTGCGCAGATCGATGATCTCGGCATCCACTCCGGTTTCTTCCGCTGCCGCCAGCGCCACATGCACCATGGTGCCATAAGCGATGACGGTGACATCGTTTCCGGGGCGGCGGATTTCGGCCTTGCCGATGGGAATGGTGTAGTGCCCCTCCGGCACCTCGCCCATATCGTGCTTGGACCACGGCGTTACCGGCCGGTCGTGATGGCCGTCGAAGGGACCGTTATAGAGCCGCTTCGGCTCCAGAAACATCACCGGATCGGGGTCTTCGATCGAGGCGATCAACAGCCCCTTGGCGTCATAGGGGTTGGAGGGAACCACCACCTTCAGTCCGCAGACATGGGTAAAGAGCGCTTCCGGGCTCTGGCTATGCGTCTGCCCGCCAAAAATGCCGCCGCCGGTCGGCATTCTAAGCACGATCGGGCAGGTGAAATCGCCATTTGAGCGATACCGGATACGCGCCGCTTCCTGGGTGATCTGGTCGTAAGCGGGATACATGTAATCGGCAAACTGGATTTCGACACAGGGCCGCAACCCATAAGCAGCCATGCCGATGGCCGTGCCGACAATGCCGGATTCGCTGATCGGCGCATCGAAACAGCGGGTCTTGCCGTATTTCCCCTGCAGCCCCTGCGTGGCGCGGAAGACGCCGCCGAAATAACCCACATCTTCGCCGAACACCACGACATCGTCGCTGCGCTCCATGGACACATCCATGGCGCTGCGGACGGCTTCAATCATCGTCATTCTTGCCATGTCTTACCATCCTGCCTTCTGGCGCTGGCGGGCGAGATGCGGCGGCATCTCGGCATAAACGCCTTCAAAAATATCTTTTTTCGGCGGTTTTTTGCCCTCATGCAGGGTGCCGTGGCTTTCCGACTCGCGTTGCGCTTCCAGCACTTCGTCCGCGATTTCCGCCTCCGCCTGCCGGTGCCGTTCTTCCGACCAGACGCCACGCAGGGTGAGATGCTTCTTGAGGCGGAGAACCGGGTCGCCCAGCGGCCAGGCTTCGGATTCGGTCTTGGGGCGATAGGCGCTTGGATCGTCCGAGGTGGAATGGGCGCCGACACGATAGGTGACATATTCGATCAGCGTCGGGCCGAGATTACGGCGCGCCCGCTCCACCGCCCAGCGCGCCACGGCATAAACGGCGAGATAATCATTGCCATCGACCCGGAGCGCGGGAATACCGAAGCCAAGCCCACGCGCCGCAAATGTGCCGGAGCCACCGCGCGCAATGCCCTGAAAGGTGGAAATGGCCCATTGATTATTGACGATATTGAGGATGACCGGTGCCTTATAGGTGGAGGCGAAGACCAGCGCGGAGTGGAAATCCGACTCCGCCGTCGAACCGTCACCGATCCACGCAGCCGCGATCTTCGTATCGCCCTTGATGGCCGAGGCCATCGCCCAGCCGACCGCCTGCACATATTGTGTGGCGAGGTTGCCGGAGACGGTGAAGAAACCATGCTCCTTCGAGGAATAAAGAACCGGCAACTGCCGCCCATGCAGCGGGTCGAGTTCGTTGGAATAGATCTGGTTCATCATGGTGACGAGCGGATAGTCATCGGCGATCAACAGCCCGGCCTGCCTGTAGGTCGGGAAATTCATGTCGCCCTTGGAAAGCGCCTTGCGGAATGCGCAACTGACCGCCTCCTCTCCCAGATGCTGCATATAAAACGAGGTTTTGCCCTGCCGCTGCGCCATCAGCATGCGGGCATCGAAAGCCCGAAGCCGCATCATGTTCTTGAGGCCGACCAGCAATTCCTCGTCCGAAAGCAGCCCCGCCCACGGCCCGACAGCCTCGCCCTGATGATTGAGAACGCGGATGATCGAATAGGCGAGATCGCGCATGCTTTCAGGTGCGGCGTCCACCTCCGGACGCGGCACGGTGCCCGCCTTGGGTATCTTCACATTGGAGAAATCCGGCTCCCCGCCGGGCCGCACCGCAGGCTCCGGAACATGCAGGCTGAGGTGTGGCGTTTCTGATATATCCATTCTACTCCTCCCGTCACGGTCTCCTCCAGACCGCGAAACAATCCTCACAGGTTCCGAGCGATCACCATGCGCTGGACATCGCTTGTTCCCTCGTAAATCTGGCAGATACGCACATCGCGATAGATCCGCTCCACCGGATAATCCGCCATGTAACCATAACCGCCGTGAATCTGGATGGCGTCCGAGCAGACGCGCTCGGCCATTTCGGAGGCGAAGAGCTTGGCCATCGACGCCTCCGAAAGACAGGGCTCACCCGCTTCCTTCAGCGCCGCTGCATGCAGCACCAGTTGCCGCGCCGCCGCAATGCGCGTCGCCATATCTGCCAGCCGAAACGCTACCGCCTGATGTTCGATAATCGCCTGTCCAAAGGCCTTGCGCTCACGGGCATAATCCCGCGCCGCCTCGAAGGCGGCCTGCGCCATGCCGACGGCCTGCGCGGCGATGCCGATGCGGCCGCCTTCCAGATTGGCGAGCGCAATGCGATATCCCTGCCCTTCTTCGCCCAGCCGCAATTCGGCCGGGACCGCCATCTCGGTGAAAGCGATCTGGCAGGTATCGGACGAATGCAGGCCAAGCTTTTCCTCGACCCGAATGACCTCGTAACCCGGCGTATCCGTCGGCACGATGAAAGCGGTGATGCCCTTCTTGCCCGCCGCCGCATCGGTGACGGCAAAGACGATGACGACATCACCATTCTTGCCTGACGTGATGAACTGTTTTGCACCGTCCAGAATGTACCGGTCACCATCACGCCGCGCCCGGGTTTTCAGATTGGAGGCATCGGAGCCGGCCTGCGGTTCGGTCAGCGCAAAACCGCCAATCCATTCGCCGGAAGCCAGTTTCGGCAGGAAACGCTGCTTCTGGTCTTCGGTCCCGAATTTCAGGATCGGCACGCAGCCGACTGAATTATGCACACTCATGATGGTGGAACAGGCCCCGTCGCCGGCAGCGATTTCCTCCAGCGCAAGAGCATAGGCCACGGCACCGGTTTCCGACCCGCCATGATCCTCGGAGACCAGCATGCCAAGGAAACCGAGGTCTCCCATCTCTTTCAACTCGTCTTTCGGGAAACGGCTTTCCCGGTCCCGCGCGGCAGCCCCGGGGGCCAGCCGTTCGCGGGCGAAATCACGGGCCATGTCCCTGATCTGCTGCTGGGCTTCGTTCAGGATCATCGCCGCCTCCCCTCAATGCCGCTCGATGCCGAGCGCGGTTGCTTCACCGCCGCCGATGCAGACGGCGGCCACGCCGCGTTTCAACCCGTGGCGCTGCAGGGCGGCCAGCAATGTGACGACGATCCTCGCGCCGGAAGCGCCGATCGGGTGGCCGAGCGCACAGGCCCCTCCATGCACATTCACCTTGTCATGCGGCAGATCGAGATCGCGCATCGCCGCCATGGCCACCACGGCAAAGGCTTCGTTGATTTCGAACAGGTCGACATCCTTCGCCGTCCAGCCGGTTTTATCGAACAGCTTTTTCATCGCGCCGATGGGAGCCGTTGGATATCCGGCAGGGGCATCCGCATAGGCGGCCTGACCGATAATGGTCGCCAGCGGTGAAAGACCCCGCCTTTCCGCTTCGGAGCGACGCATGAGAACGAGCGCCGCCGCACCATCGGAGATAGAACTTGAATTCGCAGCCGTCACCGTTCCGCCATCGCGAAAGGCGGGCTTCAGCTGCGGAATTTTCTCCGGCCTTGCCTTGCCCGGCTGCTCGTCCACGGCAACATCGCCAACAGGCGTGATTTCCGCTTCGAACGCACCTTCTGCTATGGCGCGCCGCGCCCGTTCCAGCGAGGTGAGCGCATAGTCGTCCTGCATGGCGCGGGTAAATTGGTAGTCTTGCGCGCAGTCTTCCGCGAAAGTACCCATCAGCCGGCCCTTGTCATAGGCATCCTCGAGACCGTCGAGAAACATATGGTCGATGACCTTGCCGTGGCCGAGACGATAGCCATTTCGGGCACGGTCCAGCAGGTAGGGCGCATTGCTCATGCTTTCCATGCCGCCGGCCAACACGATGGAGGCGGTTCCCGCCGCGACTTGGTCATGGCCCAGCATGATCGCCTTCATGCCCGAGCCGCACATCTTGTTGATGGTCGTTGCGCCAATCGAATTGGGAATGCCGGCGGCAATGGCTGCCTGTCTGGCGGGCGCCTGCCCCTGCCCGGCCGTGAGCACACACCCCATCAGCACATCGTCAATATCAGAAATTGGAATAGCGGCCCGCTCGACGGCAGCGCGGATTGCCGCCGCACCGAGATCGGGCGCAGCCACCGATTTGAATTCGCCCTGGAACCCACCCATAGCAGTACGGGCGGCCCCGACGATCACGACAGGGTCATGCACAGCCAAATTCACCTCCCTTGGGCATTCTCTCGCTTGAGAAAACGACCGTCATCGCGATCTCCTCCAGACCTCGACTGACATGAACGCTATCACCAACTCGAATTCATTTCAAAGCTATTTTGATTGACAGTTTTTTGATTGACGATATCTTTGATCCAACAATTAGTCATATCATAGAGCAAATGATCCATGATTGAGCTCGACAGTTTCGACCGCAAGATTTTGCATGTGCTCGGCGATGACGGGCGGGTGAGCTGGCGCGATCTGGCGGCCCGTATCGGTCTTTCCTTCACGCCGACGCTGCGCCGCGTGCGCAAGCTGGAAGAGGAAGGCATCATTCGTGGCTATACCGCCGTGTTCGATGAGAACCGGCTGCTCGGCAATATGGGCGTCTTCATCTCCGTCACGCTGGAGCGGCAGATCAAGGAAGCGCTGACGACCTTCGAACACCACGTCGCTTCTATCCCCGAAGTCGTGGGCGGTTACCAGACGAGCGGCAGTTCCGATTATCTGATCCACGCCATGGTGCGGGACCTGCCGCATTATCAGGAGCTACTGGATTTCCTGACCACGGTTCCCGGCGTGTCGCGCATCCAGTCCAACTTTGCCATCAAGACATTCGTGCGCCGTTCTGCCGCCTTCACCGGAGGTGACGCGCCGTAATCAAGGGTTGCCGGCGCGGAGGAGGTGCCGGCAGCTGACAAAAGGGACGGCAAATACCGTCCGGAGGAGGAGACGCGATGAGTTTGAACCTCGCCGCCATTTTCGACGCCGATCTCGGCCCGGAAATCGCAGCATTGCGCGACAGCGCAAGTGCATTCGCAGACGATAAAATCGCCCCGCTGGCGGCAGAAATCGATAGGGACGACCACTTCCCACGTCAGCTCTGGCCGCAAATGGGTGATCTCGGCCTGCACGGCATCACCGTTTCGGAGGAGTTCGGCGGTGCTGACATGGGCTATCTCGCCCATTGCGTGGCGATGGAGGAGATAAGCCGGGCTTCCGCTTCCATCGGCCTTTCCTATGGCGCTCATTCCAACCTCTGCATCAACCAGATCCACCGCTGGGGAACGCAAGAGCAGAAGCACAGATATCTGCCGAAACTCGTCTCCGGCGAACATGTCGGTTCGCTCGCCATGAGCGAGACGGAAGCCGGATCGGATGTCGTGTCGATGCGACTGAAGGCGGAGCGCAGGGGCGACCGCTACGTGCTGAACGGCGCGAAGATGTGGATCACCAATGGCCACGAGGCCGATACGCTGGTGGTCTACGCCAAGACGGATATGTCGGCCGGCCCGCGCGGCATCACCGCCTTCCTGATCGAAAAAGGCTTCAAGGGGTTTCGGCCGGCCCAGAAACTCGACAAGCTCGGCATGCGTGGTTCCCCCACATCAGAGCTGGTTTTCGAGGATTGCGAGGTGCCGGAGGAAAACATTCTCGGACGCCTCAATGACGGCGTGACGGTGCTGATGAGTGGTCTCGATTACGAGCGCGCCGTGCTGGCTGCCGGCCCGGTTGGCATCATGCAGGCGGCCATCGATCTGGTGCTGCCCTATGCCCGCGAGCGCAAACAATTCGGCAAACCCATCGGCGAATTCCAACTGGTGCAGGGCAAGCTTGCCGATATCTATTCGGCCATGAATGCATCCCGCGCCTATGTCTATGCCGTGGCGCGGGCCTGCGACAATGGCCGCATCACAAGGCAGGATGCGGCAGGCGCGATCCTTTTCGCCGCCGAGCGTGCGACGCAGGTGGCGCTGGACGCGATCCAGCTTCTTGGCGGCTCCGGTTACGTCAATGAAAGCCCGGCCGGACGGCTGCTGCGCGACGCTAAACTCTATGAAATCGGCGCAGGCACCAGCGAAATCCGCCGGATGCTGATCGGTCGCGAACTGGTCAAAGGCAACGGGTGAGGACGCGCGATGAAGCTTACATCCAGTCTGAGCCGCGACCCCACCTTCGCTGCCAATGTCGATTTCATGTCGGGTCTGGTGGATGACCTGCGGCAGCACGTCGAAAAAATCTCCAAAGGCGGCGGCGACAAGGCCCGCGAGCGGCATCTTTCCCGCGGCAAATTGCTGGCGCGCGACCGCATCGAAGGCCTTCTTGATACCGGCAGCCCATTCCTCGAATTTTCGCAATTTGCAGCTTACGAGGTGTATGACGAACCCGTTCCCGCCGCTGGCATTATCACCGGCATCGGCCGGGTCTCGGGCCGCGAATGCGTGATCGTTGCCAATGATGCGACGGTGAAGGGCGGTACCTATTATCCGCTGACGGTGAAAAAACATCTGCGCGCGCAGGAAATCGCCACTGAGAACCGCCTGCCCTGCATTTACCTCGTGGATTCCGGCGGCGCGAACCTGCCCAATCAGGACGAAGTCTTTCCCGACCGCGATCATTTCGGCCGCATCTTCTATAATCAGGCCAATATGTCGGCGGAAGGCATCGCCCAGATTGCCGTGGTGATGGGCAGTTGCACGGCGGGCGGGGCCTATGTGCCCGCCATGAGCGACCAGTCCGTCATCGTCAAAAATCAGGGCACGATCTTTCTCGGCGGCCCGCCGCTGGTGAAGGCTGCGACCGGGGAAGTGGTGACGGCTGAAGAACTGGGCGGCGCGGATGTGCATTCGCGGCAATCCGGTGTCACCGATCATTATGCCAACGACGACCGCCACGCGCTGGCGCTGACCCGGCGGATCGTTTCTACCCTCAATCGCCGCAAACAGGTGGAGCTGGATATTCGCGAACCGGCGGAACCGCTTTATCCGGCGGACGAACTTTACGGCATAGTGCCCGCCGATACGAGAAAACCCTTCGAGGTGCGCGAGATCATCGCCCGCCTGGTGGACGGTTCCGAATTCGATGAGTTCAAGGCGCTTTACGGCACGACGCTGGTCTGCGGTTTCGCCCACATCCACGGTTATCCTGTCGGCATCATCGCCAATAACGGCATTCTGTTTTCGGAATCGGCGCTGAAGGGCGCGCATTTCATCGAACTCTGCTGCCAGCGCGGCATTCCCCTGGTGTTCCTGCAGAACATCACCGGCTTCATGGTCGGCAAGGCCTATGAGGCTGGTGGCATCGCCAAGGATGGCGCCAAGCTCGTCACCGCCGTCGCTTCAGCCAAGGTGCCGAAATTCACCGTCATCATCGGCGGCTCCTTCGGGGCTGGCAATTACGGCATGTGCGGCCGCGCCTACTCGCCGCGCTTTTTGTGGATGTGGCCAAATGCCCGCATTTCCGTGATGGGCGGCGAACAGGCGGCCTCCGTTCTGGCGCAAATCCGCCGCGACGGCATCGAGGCCGATGGCCGCCACTGGTCGAAAGAAGGCGAAGAGACCTTCAAGCAGCCGATCCGGGAAAAATACGAGCGGGAAGGACATCCCTATTATGCCAGCGCAAGGCTGTGGGATGACGGCATCATCGACCCGAAAGATACCCGCCTCGTGCTTGGCCTTGGTCTTTCCGCGGCGCTTAACGCACCGATAGAACCCACCCGTTTTGGCATATTCAGGATGTGAGGCGACGATGTTCTCGAAAATACTGATCGCCAACAGGGGCGAAATCGCCTGCCGCATCATCCGCACTGCCCGCAGCATGGGCATCCGCACCGTCGCCGTTTATTCGGACGCCGACCGTGACGCCATGCATGTGGCACTGGCCGACGAGGCAATTGCCATCGGCCCTGCGCCCGCGCGTGCCTCCTATCTCGACGGCGAAAAAATCATCGCCGCCGCAAAAGCGACCGGCGCGCAAGCCATTCATCCCGGTTACGGTTTCCTCTCCGAAAATGCCGGCTTCGCCGAAGCCTGCGCCGCTGCCGGGCTCGTTTTCATCGGCCCGCCGGCCACAGCAATCCGCGCCATGGGCGGGAAAAGCGAAGCGAAAGCGCTGATGGCGAAGGCCGGCGTTCCCGTCGTTCCCGGCTATCACGGGGAGGATCAGGCAGAAGAACGGCTGAGCAGCGAGGCGGAGGCGATCGGTTATCCCGTTCTGCTCAAGGCCTCGGCCGGTGGCGGCGGCAAGGGCATGCGCATCGTGCGGAAGAAACGCGACTTTGCGGCGGAGCTTGCCGGCGCAAAGCGAGAGGCGCTTGCCGCCTTCGGCGATGACCGCATGTTGATCGAGAAATATCTCGAACGGCCACGGCATGTGGAAGTGCAGGTCTTTGCCGATGGCCACGGCAATTGTGTTTCGCTTTTCGAGCGCGATTGCTCGATCCAGCGCCGGCACCAGAAGGTCATAGAGGAGGCACCCGCTCCCGGCCTGCCCGATGCCTTGCGGCAACGCATGTATGATGCAGCGACCGCCGCCGCCCGCGCCATCGATTATCGCGGCGCGGGAACCGTGGAATTTCTGCTCGACCCTTCCGGCGACTTCTATTTCATGGAAATGAACACCAGGCTTCAGGTCGAGCATCCGGTGACGGAATATATTACCGGGCTCGATCTGGTCGAATGGCAGATCCGCGTCGCGAACGGCGAGGTCCTGCCGGAAAGCTGGACCGATCTCGACATCAACGGCCATGCCATCGAGGCGCGGATTTACGCCGAAGACCCGGCGCATGCTTTCCTGCCGTCAATCGGCACGGTCAGCCATCTCGTTTTTCCCGATGAAGGCCCGTATCTCAGGATCGACAGCGGCATCCGCGCCGGAGACGCGATCACCGTGCATTATGATCCGATGATCGCCAAGCTGATCGTCTGGGATCATGACCGAGCCGCCGCCGTGCGGCGGCTGCGGCTGGCGCTGGAAAAACTGGCAATATGCGGTGTCACCAGCAATGTTGCCTTTCTGGCGCGGCTTGCAAGGCTCGAGGCTTTCGCCAACGCCGATCTCGATACCGGCTTCATCGCCCGCAACGAGGCGGCACTTTTCGCCCCCGCAGCCACCGGCGAGAGCGAGAAAGCTGTAGCCGCGCTTGGCCTTCTTCTTTTGCGACAGAAAGCGGCCAAGACTGGTTCTCTGTCATCGACCGATCCCTATAGCCCTTGGAACAACACTAACGCTTTCCGCCTGAATGCACCAACGCGGGAAACCCTGAATTTCACTCTCGACCACCAGCCGCTCACGGTTGCCGTTACTCATGAGGAGGACGGGTTTTCGCTGGAGATTGACGGCGGGTCGATCCATGTCGCCGGGAACCTCTCAGAAAATGGCGAGCTGCGTGCGGCCATAGATGGCAGGGGTAAGCAGGGCTATCTCTTTTCGGAAGGTAGCAGCACCGCCCTTTTTCTGGATAGCGAACACTATCGCATCAGCCAGCCGGACCCGGTCGATATTGCCGATTCCACCAGTCACACCGGCGGTCTGGAGGCGCCCATGCCGGGTATTATCCGCGCTTTGCTCAGCCAGAAAGGTGCGCTCGTCGAAGCGGGCGAGGCGCTGGTGGTAATGGAGGCAATGAAAATGGAGCACACGATACGTGCTCCGGCGAAAGGTATCGTCGCCGCCATCAACTGTGCCGAAGGCGATATGGTGACCGCCGGTGCCGTGCTGGTAGACTTCGAGCCGGAAGGTGCGTGAGATGGACTGGCCCCGCAGCGTGAAGATCGTAGAGGTGGGGGCGCGTGACGGCCTGCAGAACGAAAGCGCCGAGGTTCCCGCCGCCATCAAGATCGAATTGATCGAACGACTTGCCGCAGCCGGTTTGCCAGCGGTCGAGGCAGGAGCTTTCGTGTCGCCCAAAAGAGTTCCGCAGATGGCGGATTCGGCGGCGGTGTTTCGGGGCCTGAAGCAGCGGCAAGGCACAGCCTATCCGGCGCTCGTTCCCAATATGAAAGGTTTCGAGGCGGCCATTGAAGCCGGCGTGACGGAAATCGCCGTTTTCGTCTCCGCATCCGAAGGATTCAGCCAGCATAATATTGGTTGCACGCGTGCGGAAAGCCTCGAACGATTACACGACGTCGCAGAGGCCGCAACTGGCCGAAATATCCGCATGCGCGGTTACGTCTCCTGCATCGCCGGCTGCCCCTATGATGGCGCGGTTGCGCCCGATGAGGTGGCGGCAATGACTGAGGCGCTTATCGCGCTGGGCTGCTATGAGATTTCGCTCGGCGATACGATCGGCATCGGCACGGCCGGCCGGATTCGCAATGTCATCGAGCGTGTGTCGAGCCGCATCCCGCGCGAAAAAATCGCCATGCATTTCCATGATACCTATGGGCAGGGCGTCGCCAATGTGCTGGCCTCGCTTGAGGAAGGCATCGTCGTTTTCGACAGTTCCGTTGCCGGGCTGGGCGGCTGCCCCTTTGCGCCGGGAGCGAGCGGCAATGTCGCCACCGAAGATGTCGTTTATCTGCTGCAGGGGCTTGGCATCGGAACCGGTATCGACCTGATGGCGGTAGCGAAGACCGGTGACTGGATCAGCCGGCATCTCGGCAGGCCGAACGCGGTACGCGCCGGAAAAGCGCTGCTCGCCGCAAAACAGGAGGGTGACCTGAATGGCGGATGAGTTGTTGTGTGAGACACGCAAGGATGTTCTGTGGCTGACGCTCAACCGGCCCGAGGTGCACAACGCCCTCAATGCTGCGATGACGGACGCGCTCACGGATGCCATCCGCGCTGCATCCGGTGACCACAGCCTGCGCGCCGTGGTAATAACGGCAGCAGGAGACCGCAGTTTCTGTTCGGGAGCCGATCTCAAGGAAAGCGCGGGTGGCATGTTTCTTTCGCGCGATGGAACAAACCCGATCGCCGATGTGATGCGCGCCATCGAGCGATGCGAAAAACCCGTCATTGCCCGCATCAATGGCCGGGTTTTGGCCGGCGGGCTAGGCCTCGTTGCCGCCTGCGATCTTGCCTATGCCGCAGATCACGCCGAATTCGGCCTGCCGGAAGTGCGGGTCGGGCTTTTCCCGGCCATGGTGGCGGCGAAGCTTCTGGCGAAAATACCGTTGAGTGGGCTTCAGGAAATGGCCTATCTCGGCCAGCCAGTCAGCGCCCCGGAGGCAACGCGTCTCGGCCTTGTCAATCGCGCAGCACCTGCGGCCGAACTCGATCGCTTGATCGAGGATGTTCTTGCAAAACTGCGACAGAATGCGCCGGGCGCCATCGCAGCCGGAAAGGCAGCCTTGCTGGCGATGCGCGACATGCCGTCCGATGATCGGCTGACCTTTGCCGAAAGTACCATCGCCACCATCAGCCGCAGCGATGAAGCCCGCGAAGGACGGCAGGCTTTTGCGGAAAAGCGGCCTCCTGTATGGGCGGGCACATCCTGAATAGCAGCACGCTCACCGTAGTCGTCGTCTCCCCGGGGCGTTAATCGATATAATGCCCGCAGCCGCGTTGACCCGGTTCAGCAAATCGCGTTCTATCCAGCACCTTTCGCCGGACGGTGATCGAGCAGCCGGAGGAGACCCTATGCGCCTTGTAAAAACCGTCGCCGAATTGCGGGATGCGATTTCCGCCTTTCGCCGCGAAGGCAAGACTGTCGGCTTTGTGCCGACCATGGGTTTTCTCCATATCGGCCACCTCACACTCGTTGCCAAAGCCAAGGCAGAAAACGACGTGACGGTGGTTTCCATCTTCGTCAATCCGCTGCAATTCGGCGCCAATGAGGATCTGGCGCGTTACCCGCGTGACCTCGCCCGCGATAGCGCGTTGCTGGAAGAGGCGGGCGTCGATATTCTGTTCGCGCCAGAGGTAACGGAGATGTATCCGCGCCCGATGTCGACCGTCGTGGATGTGCCGGAACTGGGCAGCCAGCTGGAAGGCGCGGTGCGGCCGGGGCATTTTGCCGGCGTCACCACCGTCGTGACCAAGCTCTTTAACCTCGTCCAGCCGGACGCGGCCTATTTCGGCGAAAAGGACTATCAGCAGGTGACGTTGATCCGGCGGATGGTCGAAGACCTTGCCCAGCCGGTGCGGGTCGTGCCGGTCGCGACGGTGCGTGAGGCGGATGGTCTCGCCTGCTCCTCGCGCAATGTCTATCTGACCCCCGAGCAACGTGCTGCCGCGGTGATCGTGCCGCGCGCGCTTGAAGAAGCTAACCGGCTTTATGACCAAGGCCTTGATGATCCCGCCGCCCTGGAAGCGGCGATAGAAAAGTTCATCGCCGCTGAGCCACTGGCTTCGCCGGAGGTCGTTGCGGTGCGCGATCCCGATACGCTGGCGCCGGTTACCTCCGTGCAGGCAGGCCCCGTACTGGTGGCGCTGTTCGTGCGCTTCGGCAGCACGCGCCTTCTCGACAACCGCGTCATCGGCCGCGACAAAACCAATCAACAGGAGGCCGCACGATGAGTACCCATGGAAAACTGAAGCGGCTGACGACGGCCTCCATCCGGCAGATGAAAGGTGAGGCGCGCATCGTTAGCCTCACCGCCTATACGACGCCGATCGCCCGCCTGCTCGATCCGCATTGCGACCTGCTGCTGGTGGGAGATTCCCTGGGCATGGTGCTTTACGGCATGGACACGACGGTTGGTGTCACACTGGACATGATGATCGCCCACGGCCGCGCCGTCATGCGCGGCGTCAACCGAGCCTGCGTTATTGTCGACCTTCCCTTTGGCACCTATCAGGAATCCAAGGAACAGGCCTTCCGCAACGCGGTGCGGCTGATGCAGGACACCGGCTGCGACGGCGTGAAGCTGGAAGGCGGCGAGGAAATGGCGGAGACAATCGCCTTCCTCGTGGCCCGTGGCATTCCTGTCTTTGGCCATGTCGGGCTGATGCCGCAGCTTGTCCACACCGCTGGCGGCTTCCGCTCGCTCGGCCATTCGGAAGCGGAAACGCAGAAAATCTGGCGAGATGCGATTGCTGTCGATCAGGCGGGCGCCTTCGCCATCGTCGTGGAAGGCACCGTCGAGCCGCTTGCCCGGGAGCTGACCGAGAAACTTTCCGTCCCCACCATCGGCATCGGCGCATCGCCGGCCTGCGATGGGCAGGTGCTCGTTTCCGACGACATGCTCGGCCTCTTCACCGACTTCAAACCGAAATTCGTTAAACGTTTTGCCGATCTTGGTGCGGCGGTTTCGGATGCAGCGACAAGTTATGCCGATGAGGTGCGCTCCGGCGCATTTCCGGGGCCTGAGCATACGTTTCAGGTTCGCAAGCCGTCGCGTTCGGGGGAGTGAGGGAACCGGGCTGATGTGCTGGACAACGCCCTGACCAAAACTCGACGTCATCCTCGGGTCGAGCCCGAGGGCGACGAAGGAGAGGTTGAGGCGCGACGCTGTCAGCTCCCAGCGGTGTACTCGGCCTGATCGCAGGCTTTTGACATCCAGTAAATCGAGCGACTACACAATCCCACCGCTGCCACCAACCGAGGCAGGTCGTTCCGCCGCCACCCGCTTGCGATAGCCGCTTGCCCGATAGGCCGCAATGGGGTCGATTGCGCCCCCAGCCAATTGCCGGGCCTGCGCGAGGATCGGCTCAACATCGGTGCGGTAAGCCCGTTTCAGTGTATCGGAAGCCAGCAGCGCATCATTTTCCTGCTGATAGCCATCCAGAGCTGCGCGATCGACCAGCAGCGCCTGCGCATAGGCGCGACGAATTTCATTGGCGCTGGAGATCAGGCTTTCAATCGGGTCCGTCACATTATGCGACTGGTCAATCATATGAGCGGGATGGAAACCCTTCACGCCGCGATGTTCGGCATCGACAAGCTCGTTGAAAACAAGGAACAGGCGGTAAGGTTCGATTGAGCCTGCATCCAGATCGTCATCGCCATATTTGCTGTCGTTGAAGTGGAAACCGCCGAGCTTGCCGAACTGGATCAGCCGGGCGACGATCATCTCAATATTGGTGTTGGGCGCATGATGGCCGAGATCGACGAGGCAGAAGGCCTTTTCGCCGAGCGTATTGGCGATCAGGTAATTGGTGCCCCAGTCCTGTACGACGGTGGAATAGAAGGCCGGCTCATACATCTTGTGTTCGGAAAAGATGCGCCAGTCATCCGGCAGCGCCTTATAGATATCGGCCATGCCGGCGAGATAACGCTCGAAGCTTCTGGTGAAGTTGCTCTGGCCGGGGAAATTCGAGCCGTCACCCACCCACACCGTCAGCGCCTTGGAGCCGATGGCGTTGCCGATTTCGATACATTCGATGTTGTGCTCCACGGCCTGCCGGCGCGTGGCGGCATCCGTGTGGCTGAGCGAACCGTATTTGTAGGAATGGCTCTGGCCCGGCGCATCCGAAAACGTATTGGAATTCATGGCGTCGAAGCCGAGACCCAGTGCATTGGCATGGGCCTTCAACCGCTTTGGGTCTTCCTTGTCCCAGGGAATATGCAGGGAGACATTCGGCGTGGCGCGCGTCAGCTGGTTGATGACAGCGCAATCATCCAGCTTGTCGAAGATGCCGCGTGGCTCCCCCGTGCCCGGAAACCGTGCAAAGCGGGTGCCGCCGGTGCCGACGCCCCAGGAGGGCACGGCGACGAAAAACTCCGCCACCTTGGCCGTGACCGCATCGATATCGATATTTCGACGTGCAAGCTGATTGCCCAGCGCCTGATAATCATCCTTCAGCGCGGCGGCGCGCTTTTCGTTTTCGGCCGCGATCACATCGGCGGCGATTTTCGTTTCGGTCATGTCTTCCTCCCCGGTCATGGCGGCGCTGCCGCCGCCTGTCACCGTCCCATATTATCGCGTGAAGCTCTGCGCGTTACCGGCATCGACATTGATGATGTTGCCGGTCGATTTGGCCGAAGCATCTGACGCCAGGAAATAGATCACCTCGGCGATATCTTCCGGGAACACATTGAGCTTCAGCATCGAGCGCTTGCGGTAATGTTCCTCCAGATCGGTCACCTCGATCTTGGACGAAGCCGCACGCTGCTCGCGCCACTCGCCGTTCCAGATTTTCGAACCACGCAACACGGCATCGGGATTGACGGTGTTGACGCGAATGCCGGCTTCAGCCCCTTCGAGCGCAAGGCAACGGGCGAGATGGATTTCCGCAGCCTTCGCCGTGCAATAGGCCGACGCATTGGGCGAAGAGGCAAGGCCGTTTTTCGAGGCGACGAAGACGACGTTGCCGCCGAGATTCTGACGCCGCAGCAACCGGAACGCCTCCCGCGAGACGAGGAAATAACCCGTGGCGAGAATATCGATATTCTTGTTCCACATGGCAAGCGTGGTGTCTTCAACCGGCGCAGAGGACGCGATACCGGCATTGGAGACGAGAATATCCACGCCGCCAAATTCCACGCTCGCTTCGGCGAAGGCGGAAATGACGGCGTCTTCCTGCGTCACGTCCAGCTTGACGCTACGCACCGCGTCAGCGCTGTAACGCTTGACGAAATCGCCCTTGGCAGCCTCCAGCGCCGCCTCGTCAATATCCGCCAGAACCACGCAGGCGCCCTCGCCCGCCAGCCGTTCCGCCGTTGCCCGGCCAATGCCGCCGGCACCGCCGGTGACGAAGGCCACGCGGCCGGCAAGGCTTTTCGGCTTCGGCATGCGCTGCAACTTCGCTTCTTCCAGCAGCCAATATTCGATATCAAAGGCTTCCTGCTCGGGCAGGCCCTGATATTCGGAGACGGCGGAAGCGCCGCGCATGACGTTAATGGCGTTGACATAAAACTCACCGGCGATGCGAGCGGTGGCCTTGTCCTTGGCAAAGGACAGCATGCCGACGCCGGGGATCAGGAAAATCACCGGGTTCGGATCGCGCATCTTGGGCGAATTATCGTGGCGGCACGCCTCGTAATAACGGCTGTAGTCGGCGCGATAGGCGTCAAGCGCCTTGTCGAGACCGGCCATCAACGCATCCACATCGGGATTTGCCGTATCGAGATCAAGGATCAGCGGGCGGATTTTCGTGCGCAGGAAGTGGTCCGGGCAAGATGTACCGAGCGCACCGAGCGGCTTCAGATCTTTCGAATTGACGAATTCCAGAACCGCATCCTGATCATCGAAATGGCCGAGCTTGCGCTCTTCGCGGCCGATACGGCCACGAATTTCCGGCATCAGCCGGGCGGCAATCGCACGGCGTTCGGCAAGCGGCAGGCTTTTCGCCACCGCGCCGCCGAAAATCGTCTTGCCTTCGGTCTCTGCCGCAAACCATTCGATCGCCTTGTTGATGATGGCAAGCGTCAGTTCGTAACACGCCTTGGCGTCATTATCCCAGGTAAAGAGACCGTGGCTTTCCAGCACGACGCCCTTGGCCTTGGGATTGGCCTTGACGAAAGCTTCGAGATCGAGACCCAGCTGGAAACCGGGGCGACGCCAGGGCAGCCAGCCGATGTCATCGCCAAAGACCTGCTGCGTCAGTTCCTTAGAATTCTTCGAGGCGGCAATCGCAATGATCGCATCCGGATGCATGTGATCGACATGATCGTAAGGCACGAAACCGTGCAGCGGCGTATCGATGGAGGCGGCGCGCGGATTGAGGTTGAAGGTGCAATGCGGCAGGAAGCCGACCATGCGGTCTTCGTCTGCGACACCTTTATAAATGCCCTTCAGCGCTTCCAGCTTGTCGAGATAAAGCGTTGCAAAACCATCAAGCTTGATGGTGCCGACATCGCCGCCGGAGCCTTTCACCCACATGACACGGACCTTTTCACCGGTCAGCGGATCGATTTCCAGTACCTTTGCGGAGGTATTTCCACCGCCGTAATTGGTGATGCGCTTGTCGGCACCCAAGAGATTGGAGCGATAAAGCAGCTTGCCGGGCTCATCGAGCGTCTTGGCGTAAGCGTCGTCCCAACGGCTTTCGAGAAGGCGGGATGTTCCCGTCATGTCTTCCTCCCAATATCTGTCTGCATTCGCGGAGCCGATCTCGGCCCGCCTCCTTTGATGGCAGGTATCGCGCATCCAAAAGCACAATGTCAATCAAAAACGATCATAAATTTTCATGTTGCAGCGCGATATTGATTAATTTGATCGTTCTTGATTGACAACGTAAAGAGATTGCGAATAATCACAATCAGG
>Ga0209070_100167_pt1 | contig 83801 bp, 69 predicted proteins | sample SynthPrep_5_END__FD_187205 | JGI IMG/M metagenome (GOLD analysis project Ga0209070, IMG submission 187205) | Synthetic microbial communities from Ohio, USA - SynthPrep_5_END_DS10_MetaG (SPAdes) (version 2) | ecosystem: Engineered > Bioreactor > Aerobic > Activated sludge | place: USA: Ohio... | reverse complement strand
GAGGTCGCCATAGGTCTTGCCGACATTCTTCAGCTCGATGGAAGCCATGGGATTATCCTTTCACCGCGCCGGCCGTCAGGCCCTGCACGAGATAACGTTGAATGAGCAGGAAGAAGAGGCAGGCCGGTATGAGCGCCAGAACGCCCGCCGCCATCATCTGCCCGAAATCGACGGAGAATTTTGAAACGAAGGTCAGAAGGCCGACCGGGAAAGTGGCGCTCTGGTTGCCGGAAATCAGCATCAGTGCAAACAGAAGCTCGCTCCACGCGGCGGTGAAGACGAAGCCGAGCGTGGCGGCAATGCCCGGAAGCGTCAGCGGCAGGATGATCTGGCGGAAGGCCGTAAACCGGCTTGCCCCGTCGATCATCGCCGCCTCTTCCAGATCCTTCGGAATGCCATCGAAGAACGACTGCATGAGGAAGGTAGCAAAGGGCACATTGAAGGCCGTATAGACGATGACGAGGCCCGTCAGGCTGTTGGTGAGGCCGAGCGGCGAAAGCATCTTGAAGATCGGCGCGACCAGCATGACCAGTGGGAACATCTGGGTGATCAGCATCAGGGCGATGATCCAGTATTTGCCCTTGAAGCGGAATCGCGACAGGGCATAACCCGACAGCGAGGAGAGTACCGTAACGGCAAGCGCAGTTGAGCCGGCGACGATGACGCTGTTCTTAAAAAACGTCGGGAAGGCACTGTTTTCTATGACGAAACGATAGTGATCCCATGTCGCCCGCGATGGCCACATCCTCACACCTTCGCTATAGAGCAGATCATTCGGCGTCACGGACACCTTGAGCAGCCAGAACAGCGGGAAAAGCGCGAAGGCGATATAGGCGAGGATGGCGAGGCGATGCGCAAGGGTGAGAAATATCCTTGATGTCATCGGTCAGTCCTTCTCGATCAGGCGCTGGCGCAAAAGCACGATCAGCATGGAATAGGCGAGCAGCAGCACCAGAAGCACCAGCGCAATGGCCGAGGCATAACCGAAATCCAGACGCCGGAAGGCCTGGGTGAAGATGTAGCTGGCAACAATCTGCGTGCGGTCGGCCGGACCGCCATTGGTCATGACGATGATGAGATCGGCGAAATTGGCGATCCAGACGGTGCGCAGCAGGATGGTGATGGCGATGGTGGGCGCCAGAAACGGCAGGGTGATGGAGGTGAAACGCTGCAGCGGGTTTGCCCCGTCAATTTCCGCCGCCTCGTAAAGATCGCGCGGGATAGCCTGAAGCGCGGCCAACAGGGTAATGGCGAAGAACGGAATGCCCCACCAGACATTGGCGATGATCGGCCCCCACATGGCAAGCTGCGGATCGGCGAGAATATTGTTGGGTGCGGATAACAGCCCGAGCGACACCATCCAGTGTGGCAGCGGCCCGATGACCGGATTGAACAGCCAGGCCCAGTTGAGACCGGCAAGGAAGGTCGGCACGGCCCATGGCAGGAACACCAGCGCCTGCGCCAGCCCCCTGCCCGCAAAGGGCTTGTCCAGCAGCAGCGCCAGAATGAGACCGAAGAAGAATTGCAGGAAGACGGAAGCGCCGGTCCACCACAGCGTATTTTTCAACGCCCGGTAAAAGGCCGTGTCCTGCGACAGCGCCTCCAGATGTTTCAGGCCAACGAAACCGCCGGAAAACGGATTGAGCAGTTGCACATCGCGAAAGGCATAAGACAGGCCAAGCACCAGCGGCACGAGCATGACGGCGACGATGAGCACCAGCACCGGCGCGCTGTAGAGCCAGGGTTCGGCCCAATCGGCAAAGCGCCGCATTGCGGGCTTGCCAGCCGGTTTGCGCGCGGCCACCGGCCCGGCGCCATGGGCATAGGACATTGTATCGCTCCCTGATCGGACGACGAAACGGACGGGTTTTCCAGCCTCTCGGCTTACCGATCCGAAAAATTGCAGGAAAAGGCCTGTCGCAGCGAAGGCCGGCAAGACCCGCCGCACGGGCATTTGCGCCCGCGCAGCCGGTCAATGTCGTTACTTCGAGGCCAGGAACTTCTGCTGCGCCTTGGTCATGTAATCAGCCCATTGCTTGGCGAGGTCTTCCGGCGTGATATCGCCGAGCAACGCTTCCTGCGATGTCTTGATGACAAGCGAATCCTTGAAGAAGGCGAATTCCTCAAGATAGGTCGGCATCGTTGTCGGCACGGCGTTCTTGTCCGCCAGCTCGTCGAACCAGCCCTTGAACTGCTCGCTGGCGTAGAAGGGGTCCTTCTCCGCCGACTTGTGCACCGGCAGCGCACCGGTCTTCTTGTTCCACTCGATATTGCCTTCCGGCCCTTCGAGCGTCTCGATCAGCTTCCAGGACAGGTCCTTGTTTTCGGATTTCGACATCATCGACCAACCTGCAAAACCAATCGTCGGGAAGGTCTTGCCGTCAGGTCCCTTAGGCATGGTCATGATGCCGAAATCTTCCGGCTTCATGCGCTGGGCAATGGCGATCAGCGCATCCGGATCCTGATCGAGGAAGGCGCAGGTGCCGGAATAAAAGCCGGCAACGATTTCGTTGAAACCCCAGTTGACGCTGTCCTTCGGCGCCAAGCCGTTCTTGTAGAGGTCGATCACATAGGTCAGGCCCTTCACCCAGCCGGGGCTGTCGAAGGTGGAGGTGCCGTCCTTGGTGAAGAACTCGTTCGAGCCGGCCATGGAGGCGCCGAACATGACCCAGCCGTTGAGGCCACCCGGGCCGCCGCGAAGGCAATAGCCGTATTTGCCGGGAAGTGCCGCGACCTTCTTGGAAGCATCGGCAAATTCGTCAAGCGCCTTCGGCGGCTCCTTCACGCCGGCTTCGGCCAGCAGTTTCTTGTTGTAGAACATGGCGCGCAGGTAGAAACCATAGGGCAGCATATAGGCCGTGTCCTTCACGTCACGGCCGAGTTCCAGCGTGCGCTCGCTCAGGCCCGCGGTGTGTTCCCACTTGGCGAGGTAAGGCTCAAGGCTTTCGAGCATGCCATTATTGGCGTAGAGCGACAGCCATGTGTCGGGCATTTCCATCACATCAGGCACATCGCCGGCCGAGACCATGGTGGCGAATTTCTGGAAAGCTTCGCTCCACGGCAGAGAGATGATTTCCACCTTGGTGCCGGGATTGGCAGCCTCGAATTTCGAGACGATGCCCTTCAGCGTCTCGGTGCGTTCCGGGCTGGTGATGACTTCCACCAGCTTGAGGGTCGTATCCGCCAGCGCCGTTCCGGTCATCAGGGCGGTGAAGATTGCGGCTGTTACCAGTTTTTTCATGTCGTTCTCCCCTTTTTTGTGGTCAGTTTTAAAACACGTCAGGCGGCGGAGGCCGCCTTGATCGCGGGTTCGAGATCGTTCCAGAGGGCTTCCGTGCCCTCCAGCCCGACATGCAGGCGCACCGAACGCGCGCTGATGCCGAAGGTGTGGGCAGAGTTTGGCTGCGCCTTCTGTTCGAGCACCACTTCTCCGGGGACGATGAGGCTTTCATGCCCGCCCCAGGAAACACCCAGTTTGAAAAGCTTCAGGCGGTCGGCAAAAGCGCGCACATCCACCCCTTCCTTGAAGACGAAGGAAAACAGGCCCGACGTGCCGTTGAGACCGGGCGGCAAACGGTTCGCCAACCCCGGATGGCAGACCTTCTCCACCACATCCAGCGCCTGCAGGCGGGTTGCGATCTCAAGCGCCGAGGCCTGATGCGCCTTCATGCGCAGCGGCAGGGTGCGAAGCCCGCGAATGAGCAGCCAGGCATCGAAAGGCGACATCTTGCCGCCGAGATAGGGATAGGTCTCCGCCCGGATGCGGTCGATCATCGCCTTCGATCCCGCCACCACGCCGGAGACCACATCGCTGTGACCGCCGAGATATTTCGACGCCGAATGCACGACGAGATCGACGCCGAGCGAAATCGGCTGCTGGAAGACCGGGCTTGCCCAGGAATTGTCGATGACGGTGACGGCACCATGTCGCTTGCCGATGGCGGCGAGCGCGCCGACATCATGCGCTTCCATCACCCAGCTCGTCGGGCTTTCCATGTAGAACAGCTTCGCGCCGGGCATCGCCTTTTCAACCGCCGCTTCATCACGGCCGTCGACATAGGTCACTTCGATATTCATGCGCTGCATGAAGGTGCCGAACAGGCGGAATGCATCGGGATAGACATGGCGCACGGCGACGATCCGGTCACCGGGCGAAACGAAGGAAAGCACGGTGGAGGAAATGGCCGACATGCCGCTCGCAAAACCGAGCGCATCTTCGGCCCCTTCCAGCTTCGCCAACATCTCCTCAAACAGCCGCACCGTGGGGTTCAATCCGCGCGTATAGACCGGCCGCACCTTTTCGCCGCGATAGGTGGAAACCATTTCGTCATAGCTGGAAAAGGTGAAAAGCGAGGTCTGCACGATGGGCGGCACCACGGCCTCGAAGGCGTGGGCCTCGTCATGCGCAACGATAAATGAGGCGGGATCGAAGAGATCGTTGCCATGGTTCATTTCGACATGTCCTTGATATCCTCCTCGACGACGGCGAGGATTTTCAGTGTTTCTTCACGCGCACCGGCCGCATCGCCGGCGGCGATGGCGTTGAACAGCGTGCGGTGAAAGGGGAAGGAGCGGCCGGCAAAGTCCGGGCGATCGAACGGCTTAGACCAGAAACGTTCGAAACCTTCGCGCATCTGCTCCAGAAGCTGCTTGAACAGCGTATTATGGGTGGCGTCATAAATCGACAGATGGAAGGCAAGATCGGCTTTACCGGAGGTGCCTTCGGCCAGATGCACCCGCTCCATCTCATCAAGCCGCGCTTCCATCGTGGCGATATCGTCTGCCGTGCGGCGGCGCGCAGCGGCCATGGAGGCCTCCACTTCGATGCCGCGCCGCACTTCCAGCGTCATCAGCAGCGCATCACGCAGGCTTTCGGCATCGATGGAAATCGGCATATGCACGGTGGCGGCGGAAATCGGCTTCAGCAGATAATTGCCGCTGCCCTTGCGGCTGTCGATGACACCGAGCGCCTGAAATTTACGGATAACTTCGCGAATGGTGGACCGCCCGACACCCAGCGCCGCCATCAGCTCCCGCTCGGCCGGCAGCCGTTCTCCGGCCTTCAGCCCTGCCCGCTCCACATAGTCGGAAAGCGCTGCCTCAACCTGGCGCACGCGGTCGCTCGGCGGAATGGGCTGCATCAGTTCCCGGCTGGACCTGTCCAAAACGTACCCTCTAAATTGGTCTGACATCTTACCATTTCAAAGGGCGGATCGATTGTCAACGGGCAACGGGAAGATCGCTGCCCATGCTCGTTCGTATTGGAGGTGCGGGGGGGAATTTCAGCGGATCGCAAAAAGGCGAAGATTGCCAGCACGACGTGGATGACAAAGGCCGAAAGCCTCTCTTTCGTCATGCTCGGGCCTGTCCCGAGCATCTGCTCCGTCTCGACTAAACGAGACGTGTGTGGATCCTCGGGACAGGCCCGAGCATGACGCCGCGTGCAGGGAAAGGTTCAACAAAAGGCAGAGGGTGGCCTTGAGCCACCCTCCTTTGATTCATTGAGTTCACGCAACTTACTGCGTCAGAACCGCTGCCTTGATGGTCTGGATATTGTGGTTGATCATGTCGATATAGGTCGCGGCCGGACCATCGGCGGTGGAAAGCGCGTCGGAATAGAGCGTGCCGCCAACCTTAAGGCCAGTTTCGCTGGCGATCTGGTCGATCAGTCGCTTGTCGGTGATGTTTTCGACGAAGATCGCCGATGCCTTGTCGTGTTTGACCTGATCCACGAGCTTGGCGACATCGGCAGCCGAAGCTTCGGATTCCGTTGAGATGCCCTCGGGCGCAAGGAAGTTCAGTCCATAAGCGTGCTCGAAATAACCGAAGGCATCATGCGAAGTGATGATGACGCGCTTTTCCGGCGGGATGGCGGCAATCTCGGTCTTCACCTTTTCATTCAGGGCGGCAAGCTTGGCGATATAGGCATCGGAATTGGCGGTGTATGTCGCGCAACCGGCCTTGTCGACTTCGCAAAATGCGCCGGCAATGTTCTTCACGTATATTTCGGCGTTCTTGATCGACTGCCAGGCATGTGGGTCAAATTCACCGTGATGGTGGTGACCTTCATGGCCGTGGTCGTGATCATGGGCCTCGGCGGTCTCCTGGCTGTGGCCGGCTTCTTCCGCCTTGTGGTCGTGGCCTTCCTCTTCTTCCGCTTCCGGATGGGCATGGCCGGCCGGTTCTTCGGAAAGCTTCAGCGGTTCGACACCCTTGGTCAGTTCAACGACAGGCGCCTTGGTGCCGCTGGTGTCGATCAGCCGCTTCAGGAAGCCTTCAAATTCCAGGCCATTGACCAGCACGACGCCAGCCTTGCTGACGGCAACCGCATCGGCCGGGCGCGGCTCATAGACATGCGCATCGCCATCCGGCCCGACCAGCGTCGTGATCTCGATGCGGTCGCCGCCGACATTTTTGGCGAAATCGGCAATGATCGAGAAGCTGGCCACGACCTTTAATTCGGCGGCGGACGCCTGGGCCATCAGGACCGGGGAGAGGGTAAGAAGGCTTGCGCAGGTGGCAAGACGGAAGGTTCTGAACATGAAGGTTCTCCTTTTTTCGAACGCTGTTTTCAGGCTGCTCTGTGGCGGCCGGAACCGAGAAGATCGCCGAGCACGCCGCGCGTGCCGACGAGAATGGAGAGCGCGTAGATGACGCCCGCGGACAGGATGATCGCCGGGCCTGAGGGCAGCGACGCGTGATAGGACAGGATGAGGCCGGCAAAGCAGGACACCATGCCGATGCCGATCGAGATGAAGCACATGGGCGCCACGCGGTTGGACCAGAAACGGCTGGCAGCGGCGGGCAACATCATCAGGCCCACCGAAAGCAGCGTTCCGAGCGCCTGAAAGCCGCCGACCAGATTGAGCACGACGATGGCAAGGAAGAGGAAATGCACCGGGCTGCCCCAGTTGCTGACCGAGCGCAGGAACAGGGGATCGAGGCATTCCGCCAGAAGCGCCCGCCAGAAGGTGATCATCACCACCAGCGTCACGATGCAGATGCCGCTGATAAGGCCAAGCGCCTCGTTGTTCAGCGCCAGCACGGTGCCGAACAACACATGCATGAGATCGACGCTGGAGCCGCGCCACGAAACGAGCAGCACGCCGAGCGCCAGTGAAATCAGATAAAAGGCGGCAAGCGAGGCATCTTCCTTCTGGACGGTGAAACGCGATACCGCGCCGGCACCCAGCGCCACCACGAGGCCGACCACCAGCCCGCCGATCGTCATCGGCAGGATTTCCAGCCCGTAAAACAGAAAACCGACGGCCGCTCCCGGCAGGATGGCATGTGACATGGCATCGCCCGTAAGACTCATGCGGCGCAGCATCAGGAATACCCCGACCGGCCCGCAGCTGATGGCAAGGATCAAGGCGCCGGCAAGCGCCCGCTGCATGAAGACATATTGAACAAAGGGTTCGATGAAGAAATCAGCCATGCGCATTCGAATCTGCGTGGGAGTGGAGGTGGGAATGGGATGACGCCGCCCGCGGCCCGACATAGAGCGCATGGGTCGTTGGCGTATTGGTCACGGGCGCATTGTTCCTTGGCGCATCACCCGGCGCACACCACGGTGCGTTTTCCTCCCATGCCTCGTGGAAATGCCGCGCCTGGCGCATGTTTTCCGGCTTCAGGACATCGGCTGTCGGGCCGAGGCCCACGAGACGCCGCGCGAGGAACAGGGTCTGGGGAAAATGCTGCCGCACCAGTTGATGGTCGTGAAGGACGGCGAGCACCGTGCGCCCTTCCGCAACCCATGCCTTGATCAGCACCAGAAGATCGGTGACGGTGCGCTCATCGACGGCATTGAAGGGTTCATCCAGCAGGATCAACTGTGCATCCTGCAACATGGCGCGGGCAAACAGGGCACGTTGCATCTGGCCGCCGGAAAGCGAGTCGATATTGCGCTTTTCAAAACCGGAAAGCCCGACCGCTTCCATCACCCGACCCATCGCCGCTTTGTCTTGGGAACGGTGACGACCAAGCAGGCCGCGTTTCGGCCAGAGACCCAGCGCAACGAGATCGCGCACCTGAGCCGGGAACGACCGGTCGAGTTCCGACTGCTGCGGCAGATAGGCGACGGAAATGCCTGAACTGATCCGGCATTCACCGCCGAGTGGTTTCAAGATACCGGCGATACCCTTCATCAGCGTCGATTTTCCCGAGCCATTGGCGCCGATGACCGCGGTGAGCGATCCCTTGGTGATATCGCCATCGAGATGATGCACGGCTGCGCGGCCGGCATATCCAAGCGTCAGATTTGTGAAGGTGAGGCACGGATCGCTCATCGATCCCTCCTGGGCGGGGTTTCATTCGATGGCCCTTGATATGTAATGTTATTACATTCGTCAAACGAATATGTAATGAAATAACATTAACTGTTGGAAAGTTCGGGTGGCGCACTGTTGCGCAAGACCTCAATCTTCCGCAGATGCTTTTTTTCCAAAGCCCGTTGACATGTCGCATGCATGTAATGTTATTACGTTACATAGCTGGAACCGGCACTTCAAAAACCCTCCGTTTCCAGATCGCCTGCCGTGGTCGTCATGACGCCCACGCGACTGCTGCCACAGAACGAGGTCCCCATGAAAAAGCTTCCCGTCACCGTCCTCTCCGGCTTTTTAGGCGCTGGCAAGACCACCCTTCTCAACCACATCCTCGCCAATCGCGATGGCCTGCGCGTGGCGTTGATCGTCAACGATATGAGCGAAATCAATATCGATGCGGCGCTGGTGCGGGATGGCGGCGCCAATCTCTCGCGCACCGAGGAACAGCTTGTGGAAATGACCAATGGCTGCATCTGTTGCACACTGCGCGACGACCTCTTGACCGAGGTCCGTGCGCTCGCCGAACAGGGTCGCTTCGATTATCTGCTGATTGAATCCACCGGCATCGCCGAGCCGCTTCCCGTGGCCGCCACCTTCGATTTCCGTGACGAGAACGGCCGCAGCCTGTCGGATGTCGCGCAGCTGGATACGATGGTGACGGTGGTGGATGCCGCCAATCTCCTCAATGACTACGGTTCGTCCGATTTTCTGGCCGACCGGGGCGAAACGGCGGGTGATGGCGACAACCGAACCATCGTTGACCTTCTGGTCGAGCAGATCGAATTTGCCGATGTGGTCGTCCTCAACAAGATCGGCACCGCCACGCCAGAGGAGCGGGATGCGGCCCGCAAGATCATCGTCGGTCTGAACCCGGATGCGAAACTCATCGAGGCCGATTTCGGCAGGGTGGAACTGAAGGAGGTGCTCGGCACCGGTCGCTTCGATTTCGCCAGGGCCGAAGAACATCCCCTGTGGTTCAAGGAACTGCACGGCTTTAAGGACCACATTCCCGAAACCGAGGAATATGGCATCCGCTCCTTCGTTTACCGCGCTAAAAAACCGTTCGACCCCGTGCTGTTCCAGCGCTTTATCGATCGTGCCTGGCCGGGGGTGGTGCGCGCCAAAGGCTTCTTCTGGCTGGCGACGCGGCCGCGTTATGTCGGCGAGATCAGCCAGGCGGGCGCATTGGTCCGCACCGGCAAGATGGGTTTGTGGTGGTCCGCCGTGCCGAAGGAGCAATGGCCGCGTGAAAAACAGTTTCTCGACATGATGAAGCCCTATCTCGACCCGGTCTTTGGTGACAGGCGACAGGAAATCGTCTTCATCGGTTCCGATCCCATGAGCGAGGCCCGCATCCGCGCCCAGCTTGATGCCTGCCTGATCGACACCGATGCCTTCACGCCGGATGCGTGGCGGCACCTGCCGGACCCCTTCGCCAACTGGGACAGACAGGCCGCTTAACCGGGCCGGGGCGACGCACTGGACATCCGGTTCCCCCTGCCCCTCACCCGACAAAAAAAGAGCCGCATTACGCGGCTCTTATCCGGAGGCCCGCACGGATGCGGGCCTTTTTGTTTGGCCGGGTTCTTATCCCTGCGACGCCTCGACCTGCGGCACCACACCACGGCGCGACGCCATGAGCGAGGCGCCGAGAAGCGCTGCAATCGCCACGAAGACGAAGACCATCGTCGCCCCCTGCAGATCGATCAGCAGGCCGCCCAGAACCGCGCCGCTGGAAATGGCGATCTGGAAGGTGGTGAGCAGCAGCGCACCGGCGCTTTCCGCCTCATCGGAAGCCACCCGGGTGATGAAGCTCTGGACGCTGACCGGAAGCGCGCCGAAGGCAAAACCCCAGGAAGCGATGGCGACGCCGGCAACGACGGGAGATGCGCCGGCAATCACCAGAATGGAGGCCGAAGCGGCAATCAGCGTCGCGGCAAAGGTCACCGCCCATGCCGTGTTCTTCTCGGCAAGGAAACCGCCGAAGAGATTGCCGAAAAAGCCGCCGATACCATAGACCAGAAGAACGAGGGAAATCGCTTCAACGCCGAGCTGCGGCACGTCTTCGAGGAACGGACGAACATAGGTGAAGCCGGCAAAGTGACCCGCAACGATGAACAGCGTTGTCAGAAGGCCGATCCGGACCTGCGGCCGCTGCAACAGCCGGAACATGGTGGAGAGACCGGGTGCGCCGGCCGGCGGCAGAGACGGAATGGTGAGCAGCTGCACGGCAAGTGCGATGACACCGAGCACACCTGCAACCACGAAGGCAGAACGCCAGCCGAGCGTCGCGCCGATCCATGCGCCCACCGGTGCGGCGCAGACCGTAGCGACCGAAACCCCCGTGAGGATGATGGCCATTGCGCGCGGCATCTTATCGAGCGGCACGAGTCTCAACGCCAGCGCCGCCGACATGGCCCAGAAACCGCCAAGGCCGATGCCGAGCAGAACGCGCGATGCGAACAGCATGAAAAGCCCGTTGGCAAAGGCGGCAAGCGTGCTGGAAATGATCAGCAGCGTGGTCAGCCCGAGAAGTGTCCAGCGGCGGTCGATGCCGCGTGTGCCGATAACGACACCGGGGCCGGCAATCGCCGCAACCAGCGCAGTGACGGTGATGGATTGCCCGGCAATGCCGGAGCTGATGGCAAGATCTTCCGATAGCGGCGTCAGAAGGCTGACCGGCAGAAATTCCGCCGTCACCAGCCCGAAGACGCCGAGAGAAAGCGAAACCACGGCGGCCCACTTCGCATCCGGCTCTTTTCTGCGCGGCACATATTCGAGTTCGTTTATGGTCCGGTTCTTCATGAAAATCTCCTGATGCGCATTGTCAGAATGCGCCCTGAAATGGAAAGGCAATAACGATGAAACCGCTGGGAGGCCGGTTCAGCGCCCGCAAATCGATGGTCATAAGCTATGCGTGACATCCCGGCGTTTCCATGCTAGAAAATCCGTATTCCTTAACCAATCGTCCGAATTTGCGAGATGTCATGAATGATGCCCTGACGGAAATGCTGCGAGGTCTGAGGCTTGACGGCGTGGAATATGGCCGCTGCCGCATGGCCACCCCCTGGGCGACTGCCTTTCCCGAACAGGAAGCGGCGCGGTTTCATTTCATCGGTGTCGGCCAGGCGAAACTGCGAAAACCTTCCGGCGAATGGCTGATGCTGAAATGCGGCGATGCCGTGCTTTTGCCGCGCGGGCACGCCCATGTGCTTGCCAGCGGTGAGAATGTGACGCCCTCGCCCTTTGACCGTTTCGGCAAAAAGGAAGTCTGCCAGGGCATTTTCGACATGCAATGCGCCAGCGCCGGCGGCGATACCGTGGCCTTTACCGCTTCCATGCGTTTCAACATGGATAATCTGCACCCGCTGTTGCAGCTGATGCCGGATGTGATGTTGACCAGCGATCTGGCCAAAAGCGACCCGGCCATTCCCCACCTGCTGGAAGCCATGGCGCGCGAAGTGGAGCTGAACCGCGTCGGCGCCGGCGGCATTCTCGCAAGGCTTGCCGATGTGCTGACCGCGACCCTGATCCGCACCTGGGTGGAATATGGCTGCGGCGATTCCAGCGGCTGGCTGGCCGCCGTGCGCAATCCCGAACTCGGGCGGGTGCTGGCCGCCATCCATCTCAGCCCGGAAAAGGACTGGAGCGTGGAGGAGCTTGCCTCGCTGATGGGCGCATCCCGCTCCAGTTTCGCGGAACGTTTCACCCGCATAGTGGGTGAAAGCCCGGCCCGTTATGTGGTACGCGTGCGCATGCATCAGGCGCGGCTATGGCTGCGCGAAGGCATGCGCGTGACGCTGGCGGCGGAAAAGCTCGGTTACGATTCCGAAGCCTCCTTCAGCCGCGCCTTCAAACGGGTGCTCGGCGCGCCACCCAGCCAGTTCCGCCGGAAGGACGCGGCCGGGCTGGAGGATGCGGCTTAAAAGCTTCAGACAAACCGGGTAAGGATACTGTGTAAGAACAGATCCGCCTGAAGCGGAAGGGCGCCGTCCGGGGAGCATCCACCATGAGCATGGCCGACGACGCCCGTTTCTGGAACCGGTCAGCACGGAAATATGCGAAAGGCAGGATTTCAGACGAGGCTGGATATGCGCGCACGCTGGAGCGGACCCGTGCCCTGCTGAAACCCGACGACAGCATACTGGAACTGGGCTGCGGCACCGGGACAACGGCGATCCGGCTGGCAGGCGGCGTCAAAGACTATCTTGCGACGGATATTTCCGCCGCCATGATCGCAATCGCCGAGGAGAGAAAACAAGCCACCGGCTCTCTCCACAACCTCACCTTCAGCGTAACGACTGCGGAAGCGCTTGTGCCCGGCGACATGCAGTTCAACGCGGTGCTGGGTTTCAACTATCTTCATCTGGTCCGCGACCTGCCCGGCACGCTGCGGCACATTCACGCCCTGCTTGCCGCGCACGGCCTGCTCATTACCAAGACCCCTTGTGTCGGCGATATGAACCCGCTTATCCGCCTTGTCCTGCCGGTGATGCGCGCAATAGGCAAGGCGCCCTATGCCGGCGTGTTCAACGCCGCCGAGCTTGGCCGGCATATAAGCGCCAGTGGTTTCGACATTCTGGCAACGGAAATTCACGCAACGAAGGGCCATGACAACCGCCCTTACATCGTGGCGCGCAAGAGGTGAGTCGAGCCGCCCTCTCAGTGGAAATTGCGCGAAATGACCTTTATCCGCTCGACCGCATCGTCATCATGGTCGGCGGGCGGCGGGCGTTTCCTGATGACGCGGTGATCATCCGGCGGCATGCCGTGATGGAATTCGTCACCACGCCCATGCGGCAGAGGAAAGGCGTGGTTGCGCTCGCCCACGCTTGCCAACGCCTCCGACAGATCGGTCAGCCGGTGGGCGACCAGATGCACCACCTCACCTTCCCGCTGGATCTTGCCGTAAATGCCGACCATGCCGGCGGACAGTACCACGCGGCGGTATTTTTCGAAGGTTTTGACCCACAGCACCGCATTGGCGATGCCCGTCTCGTCCTCCAGCGTCATGAAGATCACACCCTTTGCCGAGCCGGGGCGCTGGCGCACCAGCACCAGACCGGCCGTTTCCAGCCATGTGCCATCCCGAACGCGCACCGCCTCCGCACAGGTGACGATGCGGCGGCGGGAAAGATCGCGACGCAGGAAGGTCATGGGGTGTTCGCGCAGCGTCAGCCCCACATGGCCGTAATCCTGCACCACCTCGCCACCATCAGTCATGGGGCGGAGCGCGACGGAGGGTTCCTGAAGCTCTTCGATAACGGCATTTTCCCTGATGGCAGCGGCGGCGAAAAGCGGCAGCGGCTCATCCCGCAAGGCCTTGATGGCCCACAGCGCCTCGCGTCTGGCAAGCGAAAGCGACGGCAGAAAGGCATCGGCTTCGGCGAGACAGACAAGGGCAGCGGCCGGAACGCCGGCCCTGCGCCACAGATCATCCACCGACGCAAACGCCCGGTCCTGCCGGCCGGCGACGATATCGGCAGCATGTTTGTTGGAAAGCCCCTTCACCAGACGCAGGCCAAGCCGCACGGCAAAACGCTCCTCACCCTTGCCATTCTTCTTGCCCGTAGGCTCCAGCGTGCAATCGAAGCGGCTGTTATTGACGCAGACCGGGCGCACCTCCACGCCATGATCGCGCGCATCGCGCACGATCTGCGCCGGGGCGTAAAACCCCATGGGCTGTGAATTGAGAAGCGCCGTGCAGAAAATATCGGGATGATGGCACTTCAGCCATGAAGAGGCGTAAGCAATCAGCGCGAAGGAAGCCGCGTGGCTTTCGGGAAAACCATAACTGCCGAAGCCTTCCAGCTGCTTGAAGATGCGTTCGGCAAATTCCTGCTCATAACCGCGCTCCACCATACCATCGATCAGATCCTGCCTGAATTTGGAAATGGTGCCGACATTCTTGAAGGTTGCCATGGCGCGGCGCAACTGATCCGCCTTGCCGGGTGAAAACCCGGCGCATTCGATGGCGACGCGCATAGCCTGTTCCTGAAACAGCGGCACGCCCAGTGTCTTGCCGAGCACGCCTCTCAGCTCCTCTTTGGGATAATGTTCCGCCTCTTTTTTGTCACGACGTCGCAAATATGGATGTACCATATCACCCTGAATGGGGCCGGGACGAACAATGGCGACCTGAATGACGAGGTCGTAGAATTTTGCGGGCTTCAGGCGTGGCAGCATCGACATCTGCGCCCGGCTTTCAATCTGGAAGGTGCCAAGCGTATCGGCCTTCTGGATCATTTTGAAGGTTGCCGCATCATCATCCGGCATGGAAGTGAGATCGTATTTCTCCCCATACCGCTCCTCCAGCATGTTGAAGCCGCGCTTCATGCAGGAAAGCATGCCAAGTGCCAGGCAATCCATCTTCATGAACTTCACGACATCGATATCGTCCTTGTCCCATTCGATGATCTGGCGATCATCCATGGCGGCGGGTTCGATCGGCACCAGCTCGTCCAGCCGGTCATGGGTCAGAACGAAGCCGCCCGGATGCTGGCTGTGATGGCGCGGTGTGCCGACAAGCTGGTTGGCCAGTTCAAAGGCAAGTTTCAGGCGACGATCCTCCATATTGAGGTTCAGTTCCTTCACCTGCTTTTCACCCACCCCCTCGCTCCAGCGCCAGACCTGCGACGAGAGGAGTTTCGTCAAGTCTTCCGGCAGGCCCAGAACCTTGCCGACATCGCGCAACGCCCCACGCCCGCGATAACGGGTGACGACCGAACACAGTGCGGCCTTGTCGCGACCATAGGTATCATAAACCCACTGGATGACCTCCTCACGCCGCTGATGTTCGAAATCCACATCGATGTCAGGCGGTTCGCGCCGTTCTTCCGAAACGAAACGTTCAAACAGAAGATCGACCTTGAGGGGATCAATGGCGGTGATGCCGAGCACGTAGCAGACAACCGAATTGGCTGCCGAGCCGCGTCCCTGGCAGAGAATATCCAATGAGCGCGCATGGCGAACAATGGCGTTCACCGTCAGGAAATAGGGGGCATATTCCAGCCTTCCGATCAGGCCAAGTTCATGATGCAGCGCCCTTTCCACCTTTTCCGGTGCACCATGCGGATACCGCCCCGGCACCGCTTCCCAGACCATCTTCTCCAGCGCCTGCTGCGCCGTCAGCCCCGGCAGGGTGCGCTCCTCTGGGTATTGGTAGACCAGTTCCTTCAGCGAAAATTTGCAGCGTTTCGCAATTTCAAGACTGCGGGAAAGCGCTTCAGGGTAACGGGCAAACAGCCGGTGCATCTCTTCCGGCGGTTTCATATAGCGGTCGGCATGGCGCTCGCGCCGGAAACCCGCCTCGTCGATGGTGCAATTGTGCCGGATGCAGGTGACGACATCCTGCAGCATGCGCCGCTCGGGCACATGAAACAGCACGTCATTGGTCACCACGGTCGGCACACCCGCGGCTAATGCCATGTTCGAGAGTTCGAAAAGCCGCATCTGGTCGTTGGGGCGTCTTCGGAGGCTGAGTGCCATATAGGCCCTGTCGGCAAAAGCAGCTTTGAGACGTCGCAGCCGCAGTGCGCAGAGATCATCCGCGAGGTCAGCGAGCAGCACGACAATCAGGCCTTCGCCATAGGCAACGAGATCATCCCAAGCCAGCCGGCATTTGCCCTTGCCACCCCTTTTCTTGCCGACGGAAAGCAGCCGGCAAAGCCGCCCGTAAGCCGGGCGATCCATGGGGTAGACGAGCACAGAAAGATCGTCATCCAGATCGAGCCGGCAGCCGATGATGAGGCGGATACCATGATTATTGGCGGCTTCGTAAGCGCGGGGAATGCCCGCAAGGCTGTTGCGGTCGACAATGCCGAGCGCCTCGATGCCGAGGCTTTTGGCCTGTTCGAAAAGCTCTTCACAGGAACTCGCTCCGCGCAGGAAGGAAAAATGCGTGGTCACCTGCAATTCGGCATAACGCGGCGCGCTCATGCGAAAACCCCGTGGATGAACCAGCCCTGCGAGCCCGTTTCGGCATGTTCGCCGTCACCGGAGCGGAAAATCCAGAAGCGTTCGCCGCTTTCGTTTTCCACCATGAAATAATCGCGCACGGCGGCTTTTTCCCGGTCGCGTTTCCACCATTCCCCGAACACCCGCTCCGGCCCATCGGCGCGGCGCACATTGTGGCGCACGCCTTTCCAGAGGAAATAACGCGGCGGATGGTCCGGCAGCAGCGCCAGCGTCTCGATGGGTTCCGGCCTTGCAAAAAGCCTGACCGGGCGTGGCCAGTGGCCGGGCCAGCCAAGCGTATCATCAGGCGCAAGCGCCGCAACTGAAGCAAGGGAGCGTTCCGGCACATCGCTTGCCACCGCCGCATAACGATAGACCTTATGACCACGATTGAGGATGACATCGACCGTATCGGCGATGTCCGCACGGCCTTCCTCCAGAAGCGAGGAACGGGCCTGCGCGGCGACAAGCGGCTCGGCATAGGTGGCGGTCAAAACCATCATCTCGATGCCGAAGCCGGGATCGATGGTGTCGATGCGGTCGGTCAAAAGCCGGACAAGCTGTTTGACATCGCGCACCGGTCTGGAGGTGCCGGCCCGCACCGCCTGCAGGCCGCTATCCACCCGGTGCAGCACCAGATCGACACGGCGCGCGCCGAGGCCGCGCCTTTCCAGCGCGGCGCAAAGGCCTATAACCAGCTTTTGGCTATAACGGGCAATCGTCTCCGCCGCAGCAATCGGCTCGGGAAATGCGCGCCGCACCTCCACCAGTTCAGCCACCCGCACCGGTTCGATGGGTTCGCCGATCTCCCCGAGCGCCTGGGAAAGACGGCGGACGAGCTCGGGGCCGAAACGCAGGGTCAGCGGCGCGCGCGGGGCTTCGGCAAGCTCGCCGATGCTGCGAAAACCGAGCACCTTCAGCCCGGACACAATGCGCTCCTCCAGCCGGAGCGCGGAAAGCGGCAAACCGCTGATCGCCGCACGCTGCCCGCCCGGCGGCACGATGCTGATCGCCTCACGGCTAAAACGCGCCAGCGCATGGGCCGCGCCCCAGCTATCGGCAATGGCGGCGCGGGCGGCAAAGCCTGCGGCATGCAGGCGGTTGACCATGCCGCTCAGCATCAGCGTCTCATTGCCGTGCAGATGGTCCGCACCCGCTGTGTCCAGCACCAGCCCGTCCGGCGGGTCGGCGGCGACGATCGGGGCATAGATGCGCAGGAAATGAAATGCCAGCTGCTGCAGGGCGCGGGCATCATCAGCCGCATCCAGATCTTCAACGAGAAGACCCGGCACCAACGCCTGCGCCTTGCTGACCGGCGTGCCCGGCCGGATACCCGCCGCCTTTGCCGCCTTGTCGAGCGCCAGCACCAGCCGGCGGCTGCCCTGTCGGCCGATCATGACCAGCGGCTTTTCAACCGGCGGCGCGTTCTTGCCCGAAAGACGCCGGAAACGATCCGTCGGCCATGTCGGCAGGTAGAGCGAGACGACCCTTTGCATCACAGGCTTCCACTTCAAATTCAGCACTTTCGCCGCCGCGACATCGCAAAAGCTCAAGCAACCAGCGCGGCCTGCCCACCCCCGGCACCGGCAGGGGTGATGAAGGCCGCACGGAAATGCGCCAGCGGGTCACCGCCGCCGTCGGCTCGCCGAACAGCGCCGCATCGGCTTGACGCCGGAAGCGGCGGATGGCGATGCCGGTAACCCCTGAGGTTTCCGCTGCCAGTTGCAGCCGCCGCGAGGCATTCATCGGCAGTTTCGCCAATTCGCCCATCACCGCGCCGAAACCATTGCAGCGCAAACCCTCCTCAAAACAGTCGAGCACGCCTTTCTCATCGCGGCATTCAACGATGATGAGCCGGTTCTGCGACAGGCCGGCCTGTGTCAGGCCCGGCATGAACAGATCCCGCCGGGTGACACACCATAAAACCTTGCCGGAAAGCCGTGCCGCCACACCGGCTGCAAACAACGCTGCCGCCGCACCATCGGCAGCGCCATTGCCGCCGCCGCTTACCTCATGCAGGCAACCGAGCTTCAGCCCGCCTCCCGGCAGGTGATGGTCGATGGCATCCACGCCGAAAGGCAAGCTCTCGTGCAGGCGATGAGGGCCGTTACCGATCCTTTCCAGCCTTTCACGCAGCTCTTCGACAACGAGCAACTGGTCCGCGCGCTTTTGCATGGCATGACGGTTTTCAATTCCGGATTTTTAATCTTACTGTTCTTGTTTTGTTCCTATTTCAGCAAAGAGTCAAGCAACAGGCTGCCGCTCATCAACAGTTTGCATGGGAAGAGAGGATTAAGCCCTTGCAGCGCTTCGTCCCGCCGTTAAAACGGAATTGTCCGCTCGCTGCCGTTCTTCTTGCGAGAACCGATGCGCCACGGACATCAGGGTTTTGGAGGAAACCGCCGATGATCGCCAGCATTCTGATTGCCGTGGTTGCGGCCATCCACATTTACATCGTCATTCTGGAAACGCTGCTGTGGGAAAAACCAGCCGGACGCAAGGCCTTCGGCCTTTCAGCGGAGTTTGCCCGGCAGACAAAAGTGCTCGCCGCCAATCAGGGGCTTTATAACGGCTTTCTGGCGGCCGGGCTGATCTATGGGCTGGCGCAGGGCGATGCCGGGCTGAACTTCAAGGTCTTTTTCCTTATCTGCGTTCTGGTGGCCGGTATTTTCGGCGCCGTTACCGCCAATACCATGAAGATCCTGTTCATTCAGGCACTGCCCGCCCTTTTGGCGCTTGGCGCGCTCTGGATTGGAGTATGAACCGATGACCGCATGGAATGACAGCCGCGCCAAAGACGCCCTCAACCGGATTTTCCTGGCGGCAGTCGCAAGTGCCGATCCGGCAAAGGTGCCGCAACACCACCTTCCCTCCCCGCCCAAAGGCCGCTGCGTGGTGGTTGGGGCCGGCAAAGCCTCGGCCGCCATGGCCGCAGCGCTCGAAGCGGCATGGCCGCATGTCGATCTTTCCGGCGTGGTGGTGACCCGGTATGGCCATGCCGTTCCGACCAGTCGCATCGAAATCATCGAGGCCTCGCATCCCGTGCCTGACGACAGGAGCGCGGAAGCAGCAAAACGCATTCTCGCCGCCGTTGAGGGCCTGACCGCCGACGACATGGTCATCGCGCTGATTTCCGGCGGTGGTTCGGCGCTGATGGTCGCCCCCGCCGAAGGCATGACGCTTGCGGACAAGATGGCCGTCAACCGTGCTTTGCTTGCCAGCGGTGCGACGATTTCTGAAATGAACGCCGTGCGCAAGCACCTCTCCCGCATCAAGGGCGGGCGGCTGGCGCTGGCCGCCAAACCGGCCAAGGTCGTATCGCTGCTGATTTCCGATGTACCGGGCGACGACCCCTCCGAGATCGCCTCCGGCCCGACGGTTGCCGATCCAAGCGATATTGAAACCGTGCGGGAAATCGTCTCGCGTTATGAACTCGACCTTCCCGAAACCGTGCGCAAGGTATTGGAAAAGGGCGAGGAGACACCGAAGGCCGGCGATATCGATGAGGATGTCAGGATGATCGCCGCCCCCTCGCTTGCCCTGCAGGCGGCGGCGGAAGAGGCGGTGAAGCTCGGCCTTACGCCGCTCATCCTCGGCGATTCCCTTGAAGGCGAATCCAGGGATGTCGGTGCCGTCATGGCCGGCATCGCCCTTTCCGCCAGCCGCAAGGGCCTGCCGGTCAAAGGCCCGGCCGTGCTGCTTTCCGGCGGCGAAACCACTGTCACGCTGAACAGGGGAGTTGGCGGCAAGGGACCGGCCGGCAAGGGCGGCCGCAATACGGAGTTCCTGCTGAGCCTTGCGCTGACGCTGAAGGGTGCAGACGGCATCTGGGCGATTGCGGGCGACAGCGACGGCATAGACGGCGTGGAGGATGCGGCGGGTGCCGTGGTGACACCGGATACGCTTGCCCGCATGCGGGCTGCCGGTGTCGATCCGCGCCAGTCGCTCGTAAACCACGACAGCTATACCGCTTTCAAAGGGGTCGGTGATCTCGTGGTGACGGGGCCGACGCTGACCAATGTGAATGATATCAGGGCGATTTTGATCGGCTGAAATCGGCAGCGTTCGAGGCCATCAGCTACGTCCATCCTCAGGCAAGACCATTTTGACTATATTCTCGGAGAGGTATAATCTGAGGGCATGTCCTTTGGAGCCTCAGCCATGCGTTCTGGAGTGCTCATAGCCGGGCTGATCATGGCCCTCATGCCCACCTTGGCGGATGCTCACAATTGCAAATGCCGAAATCGCGGCACCATGTTCGAACTCGGCCAGACATCCTGCCTGAAGGTTGATGGCGGCTCCTATCTCGCGCGCTGCGAGATGAAGCTCAACGTCTCGTCCTGGACCAAGGTGCAGGACGGCTGCCCCGTAACACAACGGATGCCGCAGCAGTCGACACGCATCAATTGATTGTCGTCTTATGCCCCTGCCCGAAGTGCAAATAGCGGCGCGTTCTGCCCTTCGACCATGATGGTGATGTCTTCAGCGGCCACCGGTTTCGAAAACAGGTAACCCTGCAACTCATCGCAGCCGCACAGATGCAGGATGGCGGCCTGTTCCTCAGTCTCGATGCCTTCCGCCGTCACCGGAATATCGAGCGATTTGGCCAGCGCCACGGTTGCCTGCAGCATTTCCAGCGACCTGCCGCCGTGTTCCAGCGCCATGACCAGCGACCGGTCGATCTTCATCCGGTCGAACCCGAAGCGGCGCAGATATCCGACGCTTGCAAATCCAGCGCCGAAATCATCAAGCGCAATATGCAGGCCAAGCTGTTTCAGCTTGTCGATTGCAGCACTTGCCCGCTCCGGATGCTGGATGAAATAACCTTCCGTCATTTCCAAGCGCAACCTTTCGGATGGCGTCTGCGTGGCCGCGAGAATATCCGCCACATAACCGGAAAAGGCGGGATTGCGGAATTGCACCGGGGAAATGTTGACCGATAACTTGATGGACGGCCATTGCTGCGCCGTCTCGCAGGCCTTGTGCAGGACGAGAAGGCCGAGCCGGTCGATAAGGCCGCTGGTTTCGGCAGCGGCAATGAAGATATCCGGCGGCACGAAACCATATCCCGGCCGCTGCCAGCGGGCCAGCGCCTCCACCCCGGTGATGCAGCGCGTGGCAGCACTGACGACCGGCTGGTAGACCACCTGTATCTCGTCGTTGAGGATGGCGGAGCGAAGATCGGCTTCGAGCTGCAGCTTTTCCTCGCGCAGCGCATCCATCTTCAGCTCATAGGAAACGTAACGCCCGCGCCCGTTCTCCTTGGCCTGATACATGGCCATATCGGCACGGCGCAGCAATTCCTCGCCATTGATATCACCGGCACGGGAGACCGAAGTGCCGATGCTGCAGCCGATGCTCGCCACCCTTTCACCGATGCTGAAAGGTTCGGTGAAAAGTTCAAGCAGCGCCAGACACAGCTTGCGGCCTTCCGACCAGACATCGTTGCCCTGAATGGCAATGGCGAATTCATCGCCGCCGAGCCGCGCCAGCACCGCGCCTTCCGGCATCAGCACCCGAAGCGCCGCCGCCACGCCCTTGATCAGCCGGTCACCGGCAGCATGGCCGTAGGAATCATTGATTTCCTTGAAGCCGTCGAGATCGAGGTAGAGCAGCTTGATATCGGTCTTGTCGTGACGGGCCTTGCCAACCATGCGGTTCAATTTGGCAAACAGGCCGGCGCGGTTGCTGAGCCCGCTCAGGCGGTCGCGCAGCGCCTCTTCCCTTGCCGCCGCCTCATCCGCCTTCAGCCGGTCAAGCGTGGCCGAGCCGATGATGAGCAGCACCAGAAAGAACGTGCCGGCAATACCGAGTGCGGTGAAGACGATCGGCCTTGCCTCGCTGAAGCTGACATCGCCCGGCAGGTGCGAACGCCAGGCGAGCCGGGCCAGCACATTGCCCAGCGGATTGACGATATCCACATGGTTCTCCACCGGTCCATCGCCATATTGCAGTTCCAGGCCGTCGATGACGTAGTTGCGGGCAAGCTTGTCCACGGTCGCCTGCCGGAGATGGCGGGCGAAAATCAGATAGCGCCGCTCAGCGCCAACCGGTGGCAGAACGCCCGATTTGAGCCGCACCAGCGCCACGCCGGCGGCGGCGATACCGTCTTCGGTCTTCACGAAACCCGTGACCTGCGAAGCAATGCCGGGACGCATGGCCTGCACGCGTTCAATCATCTCTCTCAGGCCACTACCAAAATAGATGTCATGCGCCCATTTGACCGGCTTGCCGTTCTGATAGGCCATGCGGACCCTGCCATCCTCATCGAGAATAACGGCGGTGTCGAAAAGCTCGTTGTTGACCGTCATGTCGCCGTAATTGCTGGCTACCCAGTCGAACCTATCAGGCGCATAGACATATTCGGCGGCGTCGTCCCAGGCGGCGTAGTCATTCAGCGTAGCGCCAAGCTGCTCGCGGAAGGTGACCAGAGCGCCCGCCGTGGTCTCGCGTGAGCGGGCATTGTCAAGCAGGTTCGCCTTTTCCCGGACCTGGCTGAGAGCGGACAGCACCAGCGCGGTGACGATGAGAAGCACCAGCGCAAAGGTGGACAATACGATGCCGACGGCGGTTCTGCGCCCGACCGGCAAATATTCCCCAATGTTTCGCGGCGCAATCCGCATAAATTCCCCTTCGAAAGCATCATCTTGCGAAGGAAACATTCAAAAGCCGTTAAACGGCATTGTGACGCCGCCCCAAAAAGATACGGGTATAAAACGACAGTCTGGCCACGAAGCTGAAAAATCCTTCCCTAAAATGGCGGGGGTTTTTCATGAAAGACAGATTTCCCGCCCAAAGGAAAAGAAAAAACCTCCCCCGCGAACGGGAGAGGCCGTAATCTCGTCACTCCATGGCCTGTAGAGGATACCTCGCCATTAAAGGCTTGACATGATATCATATACGACATCATATCCATTTATGATCGTTGTTGATGCGAATGTCGTGCTTTCGGCTCTGCGATCGTCGCGGGGAGCGTCCCATATACTTTTGCGGGAGCTACTCGCCGGCAACGTTGAATTTGCCGTTTCACCCGCAGTAGCTCTGGAATATGAAGACGTTCTGAAAAGAACTGGCACGCTCGGCGTGGCTCCCTCGATCAGCGGAGACGATATCGATACGGTGCTGGACGCCATGTTCAGCCAAGCGCATCTCGTCGCTCCCTGGTTCAGGTTCAGGCCGTTCTTGCATGATCCCAAGGACGACATTTACATAGAATGCGCCCTGACAGCTGGAGCGGACCTGATCATTAGCAGCGACAAGGATTTCCGGCACCCGGCAGTCGCGGCATTTGGCCTGTCGGTCATGAGAGCCGGAGATTTTATTGCCCGGCACAGAACAAGGAGGCAGCGGGAATGAGCACCTATCCCCTCAGATTAGCAGACCATGTCATGGAAGAGGCCAGACAGGCGGCTACGGAAGACAACGTATCGCTGAACCAATTGTTATCGGCATTTATAGCAGATGGCATCGGCCACCGGCGCGCCATCATGAATTTGCAAAAACGGGCACGCCTCGGAAATGTCGATGCGGCACTTGCCGTTATGGATCGCGTGCCCGACGCCGAGCCCGATGTGGGCGATATACAGCCGACGGCTGCTTCCTCCTTGCGCAAAAAAAGGGCGGCTGATTAAGCCGCCCTTAATGATGTAAATCTGGAATTCTTTACCAGGACGGGATGACCGTGCCGTTGTACTTTTCCAGAATGAAGGCCTTCACTTCCGGGCTGTGGTAGGATTCCACCAGCGTCTTCACCCAGGGCTTGTCCTTGTCCTGCGCACGGACGGCGATGATGTTGGCGTAAGGGGACTTTTCGCTTTCGACGGCGATGGCATCCTTCTTCGGGTTCAGGCCGGCAGCCGTCGCATAGTTGGTGTTGATGACCGAAGCGTCGGTGTCGTCAAGCGAACGCGGCAGCTGGGCGGCGTCAAGCTCGACGATCTGGATGTTCTTCGGGTTTTCGGTGATGTCGGCAGGCGTTACCTTCAGGCCGGCTTCTTCCTTGACCTTGAGAACGCCCTTGGAGGCGAGAACCAGAAGCGCACGGCCGCCATTGGTCGGGTCGTTCGGAATGCCGATGGTCGCGCCGTCCTTCAGCTCGTCAAGGTTCTTCACCTTCTTCGAATAAACGCCCATCGGGGTGGTGATGGTGGTGCCGACGCTGACGAGATCGAACTTGCGGTCAGCGATCTGGTTGTCGAGGTAAGGCTGGTGCTGGAAGGAATTGGCCTGCAACTCGCCATCGTTCAGCGCCTGGTTCGGCACGACATAGTCGGAGAATTCGATGATATCGATATCGAGGCCCTTGGCGGCTGCGATCTTCTTCACCTGTTCCATGATCTGCGCGTGCTCGGCGGGGGTGACGCCGATCTTGATGGTCTCGGCCAGCGCCTGACCGGCGGTGAAGAGGGCGGCGAGCGAAGCCGCGAGGATGAGTTTTTTCATGGGTGTCTCCTTGGGTTGTTATTATAAACGCAGTTAATTCTTGCGGGTCCGCTTGTCGAAGCTGCGCGCCAGCCGGTCGCCGGCGCTCTGCACCAGCTGCACCAGCACGATGAGCACCAGAACCACCGCCAGCATCACGTCGGGCATGAAGCGCTGGTAGCCATAGCGGATGCCGAGATCGCCCAACCCGCCGCCGCCGACCGCGCCGACCATGGCCGAATAACCGATGAGGCTGACCAGGGTGAGCGTGAGCGCCAGCGTGATGCCGGGCTTGGCTTCGGCGAGCAGAACCTTGGTGACGATCTGCAGCGGGGTAGCGCCCATGGCGCGGGCAGCCTCGATGAGACCCTTGTCCACCTCGCGGATTGCCGCTTCCACCAGCCTTGCGATGAAGGGCACCGTCGCGACCGTCAGCGGCACGATGGCCGCATTGGTGCCGATCGACGTGCCTGCGACGAGACGGGTGAAGGGAATGATCGCCACCACAAGAATGATGAAGGGGGTGGAGCGCGCCGCATTCACGATGAGGCCGAGAATACGGTTGGTCATCGGGGCGGGAAACAGTTCGCCCTTGCCGCTGGTGGCGAGGAAAACGCCCATGGGCACGCCGATGATGGAGCCGACGATGCCGGCGACCGCGACCATGTGCATGGTCTGCAGCAGGCCCTTCAGCAGAAGGTTGAAGATCATATCAGGCGACATAACCGAGCACCTCCGTGTGAAGACCGGTTTCCGCATAAAAGCGGCCGGCGCGGGCCGTGACGTCAGCCGAAGCCGGATAGGAGACAACGAGCGAGCCAAAGGGTTCGCCGGAAATTTCCTCAATGGTGCCGGCGAGAATGTTCACGTCAGGGCCGATTTCAGCGACCAGACGGGCCGTCAGCGGCTGGAACGCCGTTTCACCGAAGAAGACCAGACGTACCAGAACGCGATCGCCTTCCGCCGCCTGCGGCTTCAGACCCGAAGTGACCCAGTGCGGCAGCTTCACGCCGACCGAGGACGACAGCAGGCTGCGGGTCGTCTCGTGTTTCGGCGCGGTGAAGATATCGAAGGTCGTGCCTTCCTCGACGATCAGGCCCCTGTCGATGACAGCCACCTGCGAGGCGATGGTCTTTACCACTTCCATTTCGTGGGTGATGAGCAGCACGGTCAGGCCAAGTTCGGCATTGATGCGCTTGAGGAGTTCGAGAATGGACTGTGTCGTCTCCGGGTCAAGCGCCGAGGTCGCCTCGTCGGAGAGGAGCAGCTTCGGCTGGGTTGCGAGCGCGCGGGCAATGCCGACACGCTGCTTCTGGCCACCGGAGAGTTCGGCCGGATAACGCCTCGCCTTGTCGGAGAGCCCGACGAGATCAAGCAGCGGTCCAACGCGGGTCTCGATTTCCCTTTTGCCCATGCCTGATATTTCGAGCGGCAGCGCCACATTGTCGAAAGCGGTGCGCGACGACAAAAGGTTGAAGTGCTGGAAGATCATGCCGACCGAGCGGCGCAGCGTGCGCAGGCTCTTTTCATCCAGCGCCGCGACATCGACGCCATCGACGACCACACGGCCGGACGAGGGTTTTTCAAGGCCGTTGGCGAGGCGGATGAGCGTCGACTTGCCGGCACCGGAGCGGCCGATGATACCGGTGATGGAGCCTTTCGGCACGACATAATCGATACCGGCCAGAGCGGCAAAGCCGGGCTTGCCGCTCGTACCGCCGAATGTCTTGGTCACGCCTTCAAACGTGACCATCGGGTCGTTGACCGCCCGCTCCGGGGCCGCCTGTGGCCGGGTCGCGGGCGGTGCCGCGGATGATGGAAAACTCATTGTAAACTCTGGGAAAACGCGTGACGGATCGGGTCTCAAAAAATCCTGTTGCGGCACGAAACCGCTCTCTTCATGCAGCCTAGGGGCACATTCGATAACAGCTGATTTTCCGGGTCATTTCGTCAGGCTTTCACTCAGAAATGCCGGGGATCGGCAATTCGATGGCGCATACTTGCCCGCACGCGCCACCTTTTAACAGGGATGTTTTTTCAATTATCTGAAAAGAGAGAAAAAATCTACCGCAAAGCCGCCTTGGCGACCCTGCGGCAGTCAAGATTTCGCGACGATATGAAAATCACACGCGGCTGGTGAATTCCGCAAGCGGGCGACGCACCTTTTTCAGGTTCACCAGCCAGTCGCCATCGGGCTGGCGATAACCCAGCGGCAGGATGGTAACGGAGCGCAGACCCTTTTCTCGCAGGCCCAGAATTTCATCGAGCTTCGCCGGATCAAAACCTTCCATCGGGGTGGAATCCACACCCTCGAAAGCGGCCTGCGCCACCGCCATTCCGAAACCGATATAGGCCTGACGGGCGGCATGTTCGAAATTCACCTGCTGGTCGCGCTGCGGATAGGAGGTAAGAAGCATCTGCCGATAGGCTTCCCAGCCTTCATTCTTGATGCCGCGTTCTTCATTGACCAGATCAAACATGTGGTTGATCCTCTCTTCGGTGTAGTTGTCCCACGCCGCAAATACCAGCAGATGGGAGCCTTCGGTAACCTGCGCCTGGTTCCAGGCGATTTCACGGATCTTTGCGCGCACGTCAGGATCGGTGACGACGATCACCTCGAAGGGCTGAAGACCGCTGGAGGTGGGGGCCAGCCGCGCCGCCTCGACAATGCGCTCGACCTTGTCTTCGGACACCGTCTTGGAAGGGTCCATTTTCTTGGTGGCATAACGCCAGTTGAGTTTTTCGATAAGCATGTTCGTTTTCCCTTGGGAGGACCAGCCCGCCCTGCCCCTTGGGCGACAGAACGGGCGCTACGCTTCGTAGCCTGTCTGACATAGGGGGCAGGTTGGCGGGCACAAGCAGGCACCGCGGGGTAACCGATAAAAAAGTTTGGAAAACTGATAATAAGGAGAGAGAACTTTTTACGGGGAGGCTTCGCGTCCTCGCCTGTCAGGGGTGCGACAGGTGAATTTCACGCGCCTGCCAGCCTCCCCACCCTCATTCCTGTGCTTGTCACAGGAATCCAGCCGGCGCGCGTCTGCGCGACGGAGAGACTCCTTTCAGCCCAAGGACTTGGGCTGGCTGGATCCCTGTGACGAGCACAGGGATGAGGGCGAAAGCCTCACCCCTTCGCCACACCATGGTTGCCCTTCGGGAAACCCGAAGCCAGCGCGCTGTACCATTTGCCGCTGTTCTTCAACGTACGCACCTGTGTCTCATAATCCACATGCACGAGGCCGAAGCGCATGCGATAACCTTCGGCCCATTCGAAATTATCCATCAGGCTCCAGGCGAAATAACCGCGCATCGGGTAACCGTCACGAATGAGATCGGCGACGATGCCGAGGTGTTCGGCGTAATAATCAAGCCGCGGCTGATCATTCACCTCGCCGTTTTCTATGCCCATATTATAGCAGGCGCCGTTTTCGGTGATGTAGCACTCCGGCAGGTCGTAACGCTTGTAGAGGGTCTCGACCAGCGACTGCAGCGCCGGCGCGTAAACCTCCCAGCCGATATCGGTCTTCACATCACTCACGGCGGGAGCCGGTGTGGTGGCGGGGAATTCCGCACCCGGCGTCGCATCGTCGGCAACGCGCATCGGCGTGTAATAATTCAGGCCCCACCAGTCCAGCTTCTGGCTGATGATGGCGAGGTCTTCCGCCTCCACGACAGGCATGCGAGCGCCCAGCGCTTCCATCATCTCAGCCGGATATTCACCCTTGAAAACCGGATCGAAAAACGCGCCGTTGTGGAACTGGAAGGCCCGTTCGGCCGCTCTTAGATCAGCTTCGCTGTCGGAAGCGGGAATGACGGAATGGGCGTTCAGCACCAGCCCCACCGGCACCCTGGGCGCGACATGGCGGGAGGCCTCCACGCCGAAACCATGGGCGAGATTGATGTGGTGCATGGCGGCAAGGGCCGCCTCCATGTTGCGTTCACCCGGCGCATGAATGCCGTAGAGATGGCTGAGCCACACCGCGCACCAGGGTTCGTTGAAGGTCGCCACCGCATCCAGCCGGTCGCCGAGGCGGGCCATGACGGTTTTGGCATATCGCTGGAAGGCATGGGCGGTGGAACGCGACGCCCAGCCGCCGTCGCCCATCAGCGTCAGCGGCAAATCCCAATGGTAAAGCGTCGCATAGGTCTTGATGCCGCGCGCCTTGCAGCCATCAACGAGCCGGTCGTAAAAATCGAGCCCCTTCTCATTGATCGGTCCAAAACCGTCAGGAATGATGCGCGGCCAGGCGATGGAGAAACGATAGGCCTCGACACCCATGTCCTTGATGAGATCGAGGTCTTCTTCCCATCGATTATAATGGTCGCAGGCGATATCGCCATTGTGCCGCCCGAAGACATGGCCCGGCATGTTGCAGAAGGCATCCCAGATGGAGGGCTTGCGGCCATCCGCTTTGGTGGAGCCTTCGATCTGGAAGGATGCGGTTGCCACACCGAACAGGAAATCGCCGGGAAAACGGGCTGCAAGCGCTTTGGGATCGGTCATCGGAGAGGCCTTCTCATATCCATCGAGCGTGAAAAGATGAACAGCGGTTTAGACCAAGTCGGCCAGCAGGTACAGCCGGAGCTGTTGAAATCTACAACGTTTCAGAATGGGAGGTTAACAAGTCCAAAGCGCTTTACGCACGGAAATTCACCGCGGCAAGGCAGCGGGGCGAGACATCGGTCCGGCAAATGCGGATAGGATGAAAGTGTGGTGAAAGTCGTGCATTTGCCGGACCGCGTCTTGCGGGCCGTGATAATGGCCCCTTTTTGGTCAGGGTATTTTCACGGCACCTATCGGATCGGTCCCTCCCCGCTTCTGGCATTGCGGGGCGCCTTTCCGAAACATGGTCTGCCAGAACCACGCTTGTCGATGCCGGCCGCCGGTTCGCGAAGGACGCCGCGCGTATCGCCCTGCCGTTCCGGTTGCGGGAACAATGATGCGGCCGAAAGAGGCGATGGGGAAAAGCGGGGAGCAATTTTGCGGCAAGTGATTGGGCGAAAAGAGCCGGCGGCGGAAAATCATCCGCCGCCGGCCTGTGTTATTCGAGCAATGCGTGACGATCACGCGGCCTGCGGCGCGAGACTGGCCGAGCCAGGCTTTCTGAGCAGCAGCACCGAGACGGCGGCAATCATGCACATCAGGCCGGCAATCTGCAGCGCGGGCATATAGGTGTCGAAGTCGCTCTTGAAGAAACCCGCGCCGAAGGCGGCAGTGGCGGCGCCCAGCTGATGGCCAGCAAAGACCCAGCCGAACACCAGCCCCGCCTTTTCGCGGCCGAAATTCTCGGCGGCGAGCTTCACGGTTGGCGGCACGGTCGCCACCCAGTCCAGCCCGTAAAATACGGCAAAGACCGAAAGCTCCACGAAGCTGAACCCGGAAAAGGAGAGATAAAGCAGGGACAGGCCACGCAGACCGTAAAACCAGAACAGCAGGAAACGGTTATCGAAACGGTCGGAAAGCCAGCCGGCAAAGATGGTGCCGAAGAAATCGAAAATGCCGATCACCGCCAGCGTACCCGCCGCCGTGACGGCGGCCATGCCGAAATCACCGCAGATCGAAATCCAGTGGGTCTGGATAAGGCCGTTGGTGGAAAGCCCGCAGACGAAGAAAGTACCGAACAGCACCCAGAAAACCGGGTTTCCGGAAACGCTTTTCAACGTCAGAATCGGCGATACCAGCGTTGCGAGGAATTTGTGATCCTGCTTTGGCGGGTGCACCACAACCGTCTCGCCATAGGCCGGCAGGCCGAGATCAGCGGGATGATCGCGCATCAGCAGCAGCACGAGCACCATTGCGACCGCAATCACCGCAACCGTCATCGTCAGGGCCATCCGCCAGCCATAAGCTTCGGTCAACGCGGCGAGCAGAGGCAGGAAAACCAGCTGGCCGGTGGCGTTGCTCGCCGTCATCAGGCCGATCACCAGTCCCCGCCGCTTGGAAAACCAGCGTGTCGCAACCGTCGCCCCGAGCACCAGCGCCGTCATGCCGGTGCCGACCCCGATCACAACGCCCCACAGCAGCAGCAATTGCCAGACCTCAGTCATGAAGAACGAAAGGACAATGCCGCCCATGATCAGGGCAAGCGCCGTCGACACCACCTGCCGGATGCCGAAATGGTTCATGAAGGCGGCAGCAAAAGGCCCGAGCAGGCCGAAAAGCACCAGCCTGACGGCCATGGCGGAGGAGATATCGGCGATATCCCAGCCGAATTCCTGATGCAGCGGCTGGATCATCACCCCCGCAGAGCCCATGGCGCCGGCGGTGGCCAGCATGGTCAGAAAGGTGGTGGCGGCGACAAGCCAGCCATAATGCAGGTTTCTGCCGGCCATCCAGCTGGCAAGGCGTGTGGAGAACATGTTCAAGGTCCCTTTCCAGCGGCCTTCGGCCGAGTCTTGCGGGTATATACCCGATTTTACGGGCAGATACCCGCTTCATGATCAAAAAATTACAGGGCGGCGAGCAGTTCCTGCAATTGCGCGGTCTTTTCGGGCCCCAGCCGGGCCTCGATCTCGTCCTGAACGCCGTCCCAGAGCGGCGCGCCCGTCTTCAGGATCGCCTGCCCCTCGTCCGTCACGGTCAGCACCGCTTCCCGCTGGTCCTCGCCGTGGCCGATCGCCACCAGCCCCATGCGCGCCAACACCTTGGCGTTGCGACCGACGGTGGAACGATCCAGCTCCACCCGGAAAGCAAGATCAGTGAGCGACACCGGCGCGGTGCGATTGATGTTTCGCAACAGGCTGAACTGGCCGATATTGACGCCAAGCGGCGCCAGCGCCTCGTCATAATAGGACGAGACCTTGCGGGATGCTTTGCGCAACAGAATGCAGTGGCAGCTATTGTTTGGCATTTGTCTGGGTATATACCCGCAAATCCCCAAGGGCAAGAGGCGTTCGGGAAAATTATCGGCGGGGAAAGGGGTCGTGCCTCATGAACCATGTGATGGAAACAACAAGCACCAGCTTCTTGACGGAGCGACCACTGGCAAAACCGTGGCAGCTCTCCTGCGAACTTGTCCCATTGCTGTCCGGTTCAAATTTCTGGACAAGCCACCAGACTCTCATTCGAATAGGCTTTCAGGATTTTCGCCTTAACCGGACACGAAAGCAGAGCGGCGTCGTCCGATGAGAAGGAAAATCATGCCAATTGCGCCGACGTCATCCTCGGGCCTGTCCCGAGGATCTGCCAACGTATTGATTTTATTCGACGTGGTTAGATCCTCGGCACAAGGCCGAGGATGACGTCAGAGTTGGCTGTTAGCCTGGTCAGCAGACTAGACGCCGGCCTTTCAGCCGGGGGAAATGGCTTCAATTCGCCTCAGGCCGAAAGCCGGCGGCCATTTGCCACCAAAAGACCGGCAGCGCCTTCCAGCCATCCGGCTTTCAGCTCCAGCGCCAGAAAACGGCTGCGCTCGAACGGGCCGGGCATGATCAGGTGCTGCGCCTTGTTGGCAAAAAAGCCGAAGCGCTCGTAATAGGGCGCATCGCCGACCAGAAGGATGGCGCCATGGCCGCGTCTGGTGGCTTCGGCGATCGCCGCGCGCATCAGCGCCGAGCCGATGCCCTTGCCCTCATGGGCGGCATCGACGGCCAGCGGGCCGAGCAGCAGTGCATCGACGGCGCGGCCTTCGCGCGAAATGCCGGCTTCGACATTCCACAGGCGCACCGTGGCGATGACATGGCCGTCCTCATCACGGGCGACCAGCGCCAGGCCTTCGGCCGGAACGCGGCCGGCGCGCAGCTTTTCGGAAGACTTGCGGCGGCGACCGGCGCCCATGGCGCGGTCCAGCAGGTTCTCACGGGCAACGACATCGCCCGGATTTTCCTGATCGACATGAAATGTCTGCGGTGTAAAAAATGCGCGTACCGAATTCAAAAGAGCGGCCATCCTTGGCCTCCCGTCACACAACCGCCCACACGCGGCCCTTGATGAAAAATGGTGGAGCCGTTCCGGCCCGCCGACACGCTTTCCTCGGCTGGAAGAGGAGCAGCAAGCAGGGATTTGCGCAACAGCACAATCGGCAGGGCCGGAACGGAAGCTTGGTCGAGACGCCGCCCTTTTCAGCGGACGGCGTTCGGACTTTCAATCAGCATCGGATTTCCCGAAAAGCGCGTACGCCTTTCGATTGGATGCCTTAGATGACGTAAGCCTTCAGCGGCTCGAAGCCATTAAAGGCAACTGCCGAATAGGTCGTCGTGTAGGCGCCTGTGCCTTCGATCAGAACTTCGTCGCCGATGGTCAGCGAGACCGGCAGCGGGTACATGTTCTTTTCATACAGCACGTCGGCGCTGTCGCAGGTCGGGCCGGCCAGAATGCAGGGCTGCATCTCGTCCTGATCACGCTCGGTGCGGATCGGGTAACGGATAGCCTCATCCATGGTCTCGGCGAGACCGCCGAACTTGCCGATGTCGAGGAACACCCAGCGGTGGTTGTCATTGTCGGACTTCTTCGACACCAGAACAACTTCCGCCTTGATGACGCCCGCATTGCCAACCATGCCGCGGCCCGGCTCGATGATCGTCTTCGGGATCTGGTTGCCGAAGTGCTTGCGCAGCGCCGTGTCGATTGCCTGGCCGTATTCTTCAGCGGCAGGAACGTCGCGCAGGTACTTGGTCGGGAAACCACCGCCCATATTGACCATCTGCAGGTGAATGCCCTGCTTGGAAAGCGAAGCGAAGACGCGCTTTGCATCGGCAAGTGCTGCATCCCATGCGTCGAGGTTCATCATCTGCGAACCGACATGGAAAGACACGCCGTAGGATTCGAGACCCATCTGATGCGCATAGACCAGAACGTCGACGGCCATCTGCGGCACGCAGCCGAACTTGCGCGACAGCGGCCATTCAGCGCCTTCGCCATCCGTCAGAACGCGGCAGAACACGCGGGCGCCGGGGGCGGCACGGGCAACCTTCTCGACTTCCTCATGGCTGTCCACGGCGAAGAGATCGATGCCGAGCGCGTAAGCGCGGGCAACATCGCGTTCCTTCTTGATGGTGTTGCCGAAGGAGATACGGTCGGCCGTTGCACCGGCATCGAGCGCCATCTGGATTTCAGCCACGGAGGCGCAATCGAAGCTGGAGCCGAGCGAAGCGAGCAGCTTCAGGATTTCCGGAGCCGGGTTTGCCTTGACGGCATAATAGATCGCGCTGTTCGGCAGGGAATGCCGGAACGCGTTGAAATTGTCGCGCACGACGTCGAGATCAACCACAAGGCAAGGGCCTTCGGGACGTCGGGTCTTGATGAAGTCGAGAATGCGTGCAGTCGTCATCGATATATTCCCTATAAAACCGACTCCGGAAAAATCCGGAGGACAAAGGACGCTCGAGATATGCATTCGAATCAGCCGGTGGAGGCGCAGAATCGATAGCATACGCTCAAGGCGTGAATATGAACGACGCCCTGCCAGAGCATCATTCGGCTTTGTCTGCCATCGATTGGAGGGATTGACCCGACCGCACTTCAGGCAATGATGGTGTGCCTCTTCAGTACCCCGGCTGATGGAAAGCCGGCAGAGAACCAGAAAGGCCCGCACCGTCGTTGCTTCATATGTCCTCGCATTTCCCGGTTGGCCGGAATAGCGACTGGAGGGGTTAGTTCCAGGTACCTTACCTAAATCCTCACCACATCGAGGACTCGGCGGACACACATGGGCACGTGCGACTTTGGGCAGCACGGGAGATAAGAATATTCGCAGTCATAATCAAGAGGTTTTTTTCACCATTTAGCGGATTTTTTCAGCAATGAATTTAGGGTTGAACAGTCGCCCTTCAGCGTTCAATTATATGGAACGAACCGGAGGATTTCCATGGACACGCTGACCCGCATCCGCGCCTTTATCGATGTCGTCGAGGCGGAGGGTTTTTCCGCCGCCGCGCGCAAGACCGGGCGCTCCAAGGCGCTTCTGTCCAAATATGTCCGGGAACTGGAGGATGATCTCGGCGCGCTGCTCCTCAACCGCACCACGCGGCAGTTCTCTCTGACGGAAGCCGGGCACACCTATTACCGCACCGCTTCCGACATTCTGAAGGAGATCGACAACCTCGCCGATCTGGTGCGCGAGAAGAATGCCGATCTGAAGGGCAAGCTCAGGATTTCGGTTCCGCGCACCTTCATCGACGCCGATGTCGGCCAGAGCCTGATCGATTTCGCCAAGGAAAACCCTGAACTGTCGCTGGAAATTGTCGCCGAAGATCGATTCGTTGATCTGATCGAAGAGGGTTTCGACCTTGCCGTCCGGATAACCCGGCTGGAGGATTCGGGCCTCATCGCCCGCAAGCTTTCCGATTTCCGCGTCTATGCGGTGGCGACGGCGGATTTCGTGGCCCAGCATGGGCCGCTCAACGGGCCGCAGGATTTTTCCCGCGTTCCCTTCATCATCGACACCAATACGCGTTTTCACAATACGGTGCGGTATCTGGAGCCGGATGGCGGCTCGAACTCAGTCACGATCAGCGGGCCGATCGAGGTCAACAGCCCGCAGGCAACGCTGCGCGCCGCCCGCGCCGGCCTCGGCATCGCCATGGTGCCGGATTTCATCGCCCGGCCCTATATCCAGTCCGGCGAACTGGTGACGCTGTTCGACGACTATATTTCCAAGGACCGCGGCATTTATGCGGTCTATCCGCATCGCCGTTACCTGCCGGCAAAGGTGCGCAGCTTCGTGGATTATCTCTCCGCGTGGTTCAGGAAGAATGGGTGAGAAGTGGAGAGCCTGATGGCTTTCACCGAGCACCCCTCCGTCATGCCGGACTTGATCCGGCATCCAGCCACGGCGCGTCTGCGCCGTGAAAGAGTCTTTTGCGATCAAGGACTTGATCGCGCTGGACCCCGGATCAAGTCCGGGGTGACGGTGTGCGGATGCAACGGCCTCATTAAAACCTGATCTCTGCAAGTTTTTCCACCCATCACCACGCCCGCCTTTCAGCGGGCGTCGCATGGCCGGAGCCCTTATCAGAACGGCGAATCCGGGAAGTAGAACTGCTCGGCATTCTCCTTGGTGATCAATGTCGCGTCGAGAATATAATTCCCGGCAACCGGCACCTGATCGTAAAAATGCCCGGCCGTCAGCTGCATGGCGGTCGCCACCATCGCCGGCGGATAGAGCACGTCGACCGGCACCAGCTTGTCGCCATCCATGACCTTCTTGATCATGTCCTTGGAGCCGGCACCCGCAACGATATACTGGATATCGGTGCGTTTCGCCTGCTGGATCGCTTCCAGCACGCCGATCGCCATGTCGTCATCCTGGCACCAGACCACATCGATCTTCTTGTATTTGGTCAGATAGTCCTGCATCACGCGGAAGGCGTCGTCGCGGTTCCAGTTGCCGTATTGGCGGTCGAGAACCTTGACGTTCGAGCCGGCGATGCCCTTGTCGAAACCATCCTGGCGCTGCTGGTCGATGGGGATCGGCAGGCCGCGAATGACCACCACTTCCGCATCCGGCGTGGTTTTCTTGATGTATTCGCCCGCCACCTGGCCAAGCGCCGGGTTGTTGCCGGCAACATAGAGATCGCGGATGGAATTATCGTTGACGCTCGGCGCGCGGTCCACCAGCGCGACGAAGGTGCCCTTGTCCTTGATCTCCTTGATGGCGTTGACCAGTGGATCGGGATCGGACGGCAGCACGACCAGCGCGTCCAGCCCCTGCACGGCCAGATCCTGAAGCGCGTTAGCCTGATTGGCGGCGTCCGGCGATGTCTTGACGATCACATTGAGCCCCGGATGCTCCTGCATCAAAAGCTTCGCCACCCGCTCGGCATGGTAGACGACACCCGCCGTCCAGCCGTGATCGGCGGCCGGAATGGATACGCCGATCGTGACCTTCTTGTCCTGCGCATGGGCCGAGCCCGCCAGCACCGCAGCCAGCGCGGCAAAGGCCACGCCGATGAATTTTCTACGCATAGTCTCTTTCCTCCCAAGACCGGGGCGTTCCTCCTTCAACCGCACCTGCCCCACATGGCGCGGCGTGATACGTCACCTGCGGCTGAGCGAACGCTGCACCAGCATGGCGATGATGATGATGGCTCCCTGAATGGCGCCGATCAGATATTCGCTGACGAAGTTCGACAGGATCATGATGTTGCCGACGATCTCCAGAATGAAGGCGCCGCAGATCGTGCCCCAGATGCGCCCCACCCCGCCGCGCAGCGCCGTGCCGCCGACAACGACGGCGGTGATGGCCTGCAGCTCCCACAACATGCCCGTGGTGGCCGAGGTGGAGGCAAGACGCGGCACATAAAGCAGCACCGCCACCGCAACACACAGCCCCTGCACGACATAGGCGATGGTGCGAACCCGGGCGACCGAAATACCGGAGTAACGCGCCACATCCTCACTGGACCCCACTGCGGTCAGATGCCGGCCGTAACGGGTGCGGTACAGCACGAAGGCGGCTATTGCCGCAGTGACGAAGATGACGATGACTGGTACCGGCACGCCCAGAACATTGCCGAAATAGACCGGTCGATAAAGCGTCTGGATTTCCGGATTGCGCAGCGTGATAGCACCACCCTGCGACAGCCATGTGGTCAGCCCGCGATAGATGCCCATGGTGCCGAGCGTGGCGATGAAGGGCTCGATGCGGCCGATGGTGGTGATGAGGCCGTTCGCCAGCCCGCAGGCCGCGCCGATGGCGAGCGCCAGCGCCATGGCGGCAAGCAGCATCAAAAGCGGACTGGCGATGACGCCGCTGTTCATGAACAGGATCATCAGGCTGGCGACGAAGGCAACCATGGCGCCAACAGAAAGATCAAGCCCGCCCGATGTGATGACATAAGTTGCGCCAAGCGCGATGATGGCGATGAAGGCGCTGCGGGTGACGACGTTCAGAAGATTGTCGATGCCGATGAAATTGGGATTGGCGATGGTGCCGAGAACCAGCAGCAGGGCCAGCGCCACGAACGGCGCCACGGCACGCAGGTCCCAGTCCTTCGAGGTCTTCGGCGTCTTGCCAGTGTCAGTTGCGGCCTCGGTCATGTTTCCCCTCAATTGTCTTTTCTTCAGGCCATATCTTTCGAAACCCGCAGCCTCAGGCGGGTTCCTGCGTGTGAACGCCGGTCGCCAGCGCCACGATGTCGTTTTCGGTCATGCGCTCGCCCGTTACCTCGCCGACGATCCGGCCGGAACGCATCACCAGAATGCGGTCGCAGATGCCGATCAGTTCCGGCATTTCCGAGGAGACGACGATGATCGAACGTCCTTCGTCTGCAAGCTTGGCGATGAAGCGGTAGATCTGTTCCTTGGTGCCGATATCGATACCGCGCGTCGGCTCGTCGATGATGACGATGGACGGATCGAGCAGCATCATCTTGGCGAGAAGCAGCTTCTGCTGGTTGCCGCCGGAAAGTTGGCCCGCCAGCAAATCCTTGCGGCCGGTGCGGATATCGAAATCATGGATGGCATCATCCAGCGCCGCCGTTTCCCGGCGGGTATCGATCTGGAACAGCCGGCTGAATTTTTTGAGCGAAGCAAGCGTGAGATTGACCCGCAAATCCTTGGTCAGCAGCAATCCCTTGCCCTTGCGGTCTTCGCTCAGATAAACGATCCCGGCCTTCAGGCTGTCTTCGGCCTTGGCGAAATGCACCTGTTTGCCGAGATGGCGGATCGTGCCCCGCCCGGCCCGAAGGCCAAGCACGCCCTCCATAAGCTCAGTCCTGCCCGCGCCGACCAGACCGGCAAAACCGAGTATTTCGCCTTTGCGCAGGCTGAAACCGGCATCCTGCGCATAACCGGGGACGGTGAAATGCTCCACCTCAAGAACCGGCTCACGCTCGCCGCCAGCGTTTCGGTCGGGATAGAGCTTGGCCACATCGCGCCCCACCATCAGCCGCGCCATATCAGCCGGCTCCACCTCCGAGGCCGGATGCGAGGCGACCAGCCTGCCGTCGCGCAGCACTGTCACCCGGTCGGCTATCTCCTTCACTTCCGGCAGGCGGTGTGAAATATAAAGCACGGCCACACCCTTCGCCCGGATGTCGCGGATGACATTCAGCAGCGCATCGGTTTCGATGGGCGTCAGGCTCGCGGTCGGCTCGTCGAAAATCACCACGCGATGCGGCACCAGCAGCACACGGGCGATCTGCACCAGCTGCCGCTGGGCAATCGACAGGCTGCCGACGATGGCGTCGGGATCGATCGTGCCGCCGAGATCGCCAACGGCCTTGCGCGCACCATCGCGCATGGCGCGGTCGTCCATCATTGGACCTTTATGCAATTCGCGGCCGAGATAGATGTTCTGCGCCACCGTCAGATCTGGCGCCAGCAATATTTCCTGATGTACGAGAACGATGCCGCGATGTTCGGCATCCACCGGCCCGCCAAGCGTAACGGCTGCGCCATCGATGAGGATTTCACCGCCCGATGGCTTTTCATTGCCGGCCAGCAGCTTCATCAGCGTCGATTTGCCGGCGCCGTTCTCGCCGATGATGGCGTGGACCTCGCCGGCGCGCACCGCGATCTCGATATCCTTCAGAACCTGAACCGGCCCGAAGGATTTCGACAGCCCGACCGTCCGGACAAGAACGGGGGCTGAAGTTTCGTCAGCAGAAGCCATGCGCCGTCACCGACAGCCGGTGAGAACGAACGGTTTTTGCCCCTCGATTTTTCCTGATTTGACCATAGGCGAACTCCTCCCAAAGCTCAGGGAAGAAGCTAACGTCCGTTTTGAGGTACGTAAAGCAAATTTCGCTCGTCTTTTAGAATACACTGAAATTTGAAGGGGACTTCCCGACCCAGCGGCGGATCGGGTCAGGGATTTGCGGCGCGCCTGAAGCCTTTCATCAGGCTATGCACGGCCTTGCCGCCGTCTTTTGCAAGGTCGAAGCGCTTGCCGAACAGCAGCCAGTCGGAACAGATGCCTTTCAGCAGCCAGTAGAGTGCCCCGAGCGCCGATTCCGCTGTCCAGTTGTCGTTGAAGGCACCTTCCGCCTGCGCCCGCTCGAAAGCGGCTTCCAGCCGATCCTTGTGGTAGCGGTCCAGCTCCTCCTGTGCATGCAGGACAGGGGCGAATTCGTCCGAATAGCTGGTACGCAGGCTGATGGTCATGATGCGCTGGCGTTGTTCGTCCTGCGCCAGAAGTGCCAGCCACTTGCAGGCCGCCTCCTCGATCTTGGCCAGCAGGGTCAACCCCTTGAGATCAGGATCATCGAAATCAAGCAGATCCGATTCCGGCAGCGCCACCGATTTGTAAAGGCCGATGAAAAGGTCCGTCTTGCTGGAGAAATGCCAGTATATCGCCCCGCGCGTCACCCCGGCCGCGACCGCTACCTCGTCCAGCGAGCTATTGGCCACGCCCTTTTTGAAGAACACACGCTCGGCAGCGGCAAGGATCGCCTGACGCGTCTCTTCTGCCTCGGCCTTGGTACGGCGCATGCTGATGTCTCCTTCCAATCGTGACACGGCGCTTTCGCACCGTGCCTTTTCTTGTCGTGCCGGGCTGTCATTCACATGAATACACTCACATGACTTTCGGCCAGGCCTTCACATCCGTTTTATTCCGCCGGCGACACGGCGTCAGCAGCAATCTTGTCGTCCTTCTTCCGATCCCCGAAAAACTTCATGACAAACACGAAGAAGACGGGGACGAAGAAGATGGCAAGGATCGTCGCCGAGATCATGCCGCCCAGAACGCCGGTACCGATGGCGTTCTGGCTCGCCGCACTGGCGCCCGACGCAATTGCCATCGGCAGCACGCCGAGCGAGAAGGCGAGCGAGGTCATCAGGATCGGTCGGAAGCGCAGGTGTGCCGCCTCCACCGTCGCATCATAGGTGGATTTGCCCTCCGCCCGCAGATCCTTGGCGAATTCGATGATCAGGATCGCGTTCTTGGCCGAAAGCCCGATGATCGCGACGAGGCCAACCAGGAAGTAGACATCGTTCGGCATGCCGCGCAGCATCACCGCCGCCACCGAACCGATGACGCCGAGCGGCACCACCAGCATGACGGAGAGCGGAATGGACCAGCTTTCGTAAAGCGCCGCGAGAAGCAGGAAGACGAACAGCACGCTGAGGCCGATGAGGGCCGGCGCCTGCGAGCCGGACTGGATTTCCTGCAGCGACTGGCCGGTCCATTCGAAACCGAAGCCGTTTGGCAATTCGCCCGCCAGACGCTCCATTTCGGCAATCGCATCACCCGAGGAATAACCGGGCGCCGACTGGCCGCCGATGCGGATCGCCGGATAGCCGTTGTAACCCACCACCTGCGAGGGGCCGCGCACCCATTCCACCGAGGCGAAGGAGCTTACCGGCACCATGCCGCCATTGGCATTGCGGACATTGAGGTTCAAAAGATCCTCGGTCTTCATGCGCTGGCCCTGCTCCGCCTGCACCGTCACGCGCTGCATGCGGCCGGCATTGGGGAAGTCGTTGACGTAGGACGAACCCATATTGGCCGAGATGGTGGCGTTGATGTCGCTGAAGGTCACGCCGAAGGTGTTGGCCTTTTCACGGTCGATGATGAGGTTGACCTGCGGAGAGTCCGGCATGCCTTCGACACGCAGGCCGGCCAAAATGGGGCTTTTCTGCGCTGCCGCCATCAGCTGTGCACCGGCGGCGCTCAGCGCCGTCTGCCCGGCACCCCCGCGATCCTGCAGGCGGAAGGTAAAGCCGCTGGAATTGCCGAGACCCTGAATGGGCGGCGGCGACAGCGTGAAGGACATGGAACCCGGCAGGCCCCACAGCTTGCCGTTGATGCGTTGGGCGATGGCGGAGGCGGAATCCTCCGGCCCACGCTCGCTCCAGTCCTTCAGCGTCGCGAAGGCGAGACCGGCATTCTGGCCGGAACCGGAGAAGGAGAAGCCCGAAACCGCAATCACGCGATCAACCGCCGGCTCCGCCAGGAAGATCTTTTCGATTTCCTGGATGGATTGCAGGGTGCGTTCGCTGCTGGCTTCCGCCGGCGCCTGAATGTCGACGATCAGGTAACCCTGGTCCTCATTGGGCAGGAAGGAGCTGGGCAATTGCATATAGGCCCAGCCGAGACCAGCAAGCAGCGCCGCATAGATGACCATGAAGCGGCCGGAACGCTTGATGATGCTGCCGACCGACGAGGAGTATTTATGCGAGGCCTTGTCGAAGCCGCGGTTGAACCAGCCGAAGAAGCCCTTCTTCTCATGGTGCCCGGCCTTGATCGGCTTCAGGAACGACGCGCAGAGCGCCGGCGTCAGCGACAGGGCAAGGAAGCCGGAAAACAGGATGGAGACCACCATGGTCAGGCTGAACTGCTGGTAGATGATGCCGACGGCGCCGGGGAAGAAGGCCATGGGCACGAACACCGCCGTCAGAACCAGCGTGATGCCGATGATGGCGCCGGAAATCTGGCCCATCGCCTTGCGGGTCGCCTCCTTCGGCGACAGATGCTCTTCCGCCATGATGCGCTCGACATTTTCCACCACGACAATCGCGTCATCGACGAGAATGCCGATGGCGAGAACCATGGCGAACATGGTGAGAACGTTGATCGAGAAGCCCGAAATATACATGATGGCGCAGGTGCCGAGCAGCGCCACGGGCACGACCAGCGTCGGGATGATGGTGTAGCGGATGTTCTGCAGGAAGACGAACATCACCACGAAGACGAGGATGATCGCCTCCACCAGCGTGTTGATCACCTTCTGGATCGAGATTTTCACGAAGGGGCTGGTATCGTAGGGAATTTCATATTCGATACCCGCCGGGAAATAACGCGACAGCTCCTCCATCGTGGCGCGCACGCCCTCGGAAGTCTGCAACGCATTTCCCGTCGGCGAAAGCTGGACGCCGATGGCCGCACTGGGCTTGCCGTTCAGGCGGCTCGAGAAGGTGTAGCTTTCCCCGCCCACCTCGACCCGCGCGACATCGCGCAGCCGGACGGAGGAACCATCCGGATTGGCGCGTAGCACGATGGAGCCGAATTCTTCCGGCGAGGTCAGCTGGCCCTGCACGTTGACGGTGGCAGAAATCTGCTGGCCAACGGGGTTTGGCGATGCGCCGATGCGGCCAGCCGCGACCTGCGAGTTCTGCGCCTGGATTGCGCCGATGACATCGCTCGAGGTCAGGCTGAGACCCAGCATCTTGTCGGGGTCCATCCAGATGCGCATGGAGCGCTGGGTGGCGAACAGCTGCGCGCTGCCGACGCCGGGAACGCGACGCAACTCACCGACCACGTTACGGCTGAGATAGTCGCCAAGGCCGATGGCGTCCGTATTGCCGTCCACGGACGTCAGCGCCACCATCATCAGAAACGAGGTTCCGGCCTGCTCAACGCGCAGGCCCTGCTGCGTTACCGCCTGCGGCAGCCGGGGTTCGACACGGGCGATACGGTTCTGAACCTCGACCTGCGCCTCACCGATATTGGTGCCGGGTTCGAAGGTGACGTTGATCGAGATACGGCCGGAGGATTCCGACGTCGATTCGAAATAGATCAGACCCGGGACGCCATTCAGCTCTTCCTCGATGGGACGCGTGACGCTCTGATAGATATCTTCCGGCGATGCGCCCGGATAGGTCGTGCCGACGGAAATCTGCGGCGGGGCCACATTCGGATATTGCGCAATCGGCAGCATGGGAATGGCGAGCAGGCCCGCCAGCATGATGAAGATGGCGACGACCCAGGCAAAAATGGGCCGATCGATGAAAAAACGTGCCATGAAAATCGGTCCTTATTGCTTCGCGGCCGGGGTCTCAGACGAGGTCTCGGCCGAAGCCGCGCCTTCGCTGCCGGCGGCGGCAGCGACATCGGGCTCCGCAGACCATGGCTCAGGCTTCACCTTGGCGCCCGGCGCGGTTTTCTGGAAACCTTCGGCAACGACGCGGTCGCCGTCCTTCAGGCCTTCCGTAATCACCCAGCGATCGCCAATCGAGCGGCCGACGCTGACGCGGCGCTGTTCGACCGTGTCTTCGGCATTGACGACAAGCACGCTCGCCTGCCCGCCCGAATCGCGCTGCACCGCCTGCTGCGGCACGGCAAAGGCCGCCTTCTGGATGCCCTGCTGGATCTGCACGCGGACATACATGCCCGGCAAAAGGTCGCCGTTCGGGTTGGGGAATTCGCCGCGCAGCGTCACCTGGCCGGTGGTTTCATCCACCGCCGCCTCCGAGAACAGCAGGCGGCCCGAAATCGGATAACGGGTGCCGTCATCAAACAGCAGATTGACTTCCGCCTCGTTCGGGCCTGTCATCAACTGGCCATCCTGCAAGGCCTTGCGAAGGCGAATGAGATCGGCGGCGGGCTGGGTGAAGTCGGCATAGATCGGATCGAGCTGCTGGATCGTTGCAAGGTTCTCCGAGCCGGTGGCGCTAACGAGTGCGCCTTCGGTAATGCGCGCCCGGCCGATCATGCCGCTGATGGGTGCGGTGACATTGGCATATTGCAGATTGAGCTTGGCTTCCGCAACGCCGGCCTCGGCCACCGCCACTTCGGCATCCGCCTGCGCCAGCTGGGCGATAGCATTGTCGAATTCCTGCTGCGAACCAACATTCGAGCGGCGCAGCTGCTGCTGCCTGTCAGCCGTCTGCCGCGCCTGCAGCTGTGCGGCCTGCGCCCGGCGCAACGTGCCTTCGGCGCTATCGACGCGCACCTGGAACGGCGCGGGGTCGATCCGGTAGAGCACATCGCCTTCCTTCACCAGCGAGCCCTGCTCGAACACCCGCTCGACAATGATGCCGGAGACGCGCGGGCGTACTTCGGCAAGCCGCGTCGGCGCGATGCGTCCCGGCAATTCATTGGTGATGGGCAGCTCTTCCTGGCTCACGGTCACGACCTTGACCGCGCCGGGCGGCGGCGCGCCAGGCGCAGATGCCTGCTCGTCGCTACATCCGACCAGAACGATGCCCGTCAACAACACCGCTACGATCTGCCCCAATTTCTTCGCCATACTGCGCTCCGAATCCACAAAAAAGGTCACATTTACATACATACTAAGACGTATGTAAAATTCGGGCAATGGAATTGTTGCAGCGCAACAGCGGTCTCACGCGCTTGTGAAGATGCGTGTCTCTTGAGAAACGGAACTCGTGGTCACTGGATAGCCGAAGGCACCCAGACCGGACGGTGAAAAGGCCGGCCGCAATCGGACGGCCGGAATTGCGGGAGCGGCCGGTGGAGAGACGGGAGCGGGAGCGCCCTCGCCTGCCCGCTTAGAACAGGCGTTTCAGCGAAGTGGCTTCCGGCTGCGGACTGCTCTTCGGCGTCTCGCTGTTGTCGGCGGATCTGCTGCGCAGGGCCGCATAATAGGCGTTCTTATGTTCGTACATATTCATATCGGCGCGGCGCACCAGCGATTCCATCGCCTCGCCGGCTTCGCTGGTCGCCACTCCCAGCGACAGGCTGAGCGGCGCACTTGAATAAAACTGGTTGTTGATCTTCAGCAGCTCATAGACTGTTTCGACCATGGCAGCGGCAATCTGCTTGTCGGCGCCGGGAAGAAGAATGGCGAATTCATCGCCGCCGATGCGCGCAGCATGGTTGGGCGCGGCCACCACGCCGTTCAGCACCTCGCCCACCCGCCGCAGCAGGGCGTCGCCGGCATCATGGCCGAGCTTGTCATTGGCCTCTTTCAGGCCGTTGAGATCGATGACAATGGCAGAAACGGGCCGCAGCGCACTGCGCTCCAGCCGGTTCAACTCATCCGAATAAAAGGCGCGGTTATGCAGTTTGGTCAGCACGTCGTGCTTGCCGAGATATTCGAGATAGGCTTCCGCCTTCTTGCGCGCGGTGATGTCCGTCAGCGCCACCTGCACCAGCGACCAGTCACGCTCGTGGCCGGGGAAGACGGAAAAATGCAGGAGAACATGACGCTCCGAGCCGTCAAGCGCATAATTCACCACCTCGCGATGGTGAGTGAGATTGCCGTTCCAAAGCTCCATCAGCTGTTCCCGGAACGGCTTTTCCATCTCGCCGCGGAAAATATCGCCGAGCCGCTGCAATAGAACCTGCCGGTCCGGCGCGCAGAACAGGTCAAGCGTGGCACGATTGACGTCGATGACGCGGATTTCGCTCATGCATTGGCGCACAAATTCGGGATGCACATCCATGAACACGCGGAAATCGATGATACCGCGTTCCCGGACTTCCTCGATCAGTCGCCGCACCCGGCTGAAATCCTCCACCCAGAGCGAAACCGGCGAATGCTTGAACATGCCCTCGGCATAACGGCGGTTGAGAAGCTCCTTGCGGCGGGCTTCTTCCCGTTCCGTCACATCCTCGGTGGTCAAAAGCAGCCGGCCGAGCGTGTTCTCGTGGCCGGGTATGACCGCGCCGCGCAGCTGGATATCAAGCCGCCTGCCGCCGATCGAATAATTCACCGCATTGCTGGTGAATTCCGTCCGCCCCGCCCAGAGTTCGGAAAGCTCGTTCACATGGCTTTCCAGCATGTCGTCGCGAAAAATCCGATGCAGATTGTCGACGAGATGCGCCTGATCGCGCGCCTCGAACAGTTCCAGCGTCTTGGCATTGACCTGGATGACGCGGATTTTCTGCGAACACGCCGCCACACGCGATAAATCTTCCAGAAGAAACGCCCTGAGATCCTCGACGCCCTCAGCCCGCCAGATATCGAACTGGCTCTTCACCGCGCTGAAATCCTCGATCCACATCGCCACCGGCGCGAGATTGAAGATATTGGTATCGATCGTCTCACTCATACGGGCAGTCTTCTCAAGGGTGGATGCAGGCGGATGCCAAACGGTGCGGCACGGCGACGACCGCCCGCATATCGGGATTTATTAGGGATATTCGATTTAACGCAAGCATTTATCGCGCAACCTGCCGGATTGCGCGATAATTCACGGATTTCGCCGCTGGGATGCCCTTTACCAGAGCTTCACGTGACGGTTCACATCCTTGTAGAGCAGGTAACGGAACCGGCCCGGGCCGCCCGCGTAACAGGCCTGTGGGCAATAGGCGCGCAGCCACATGAAGTCGCCCGCCTCAACTTCCACCCAGTCCTCGTTCAGCCGGTAGACCGCCTTGCCCTCCAGCACGTAAAGACCGTGTTCCATCACATGGGTTTCCATGAAGGGAATGGTCGCACCCGGCTGGAAGGTAACGATGTTGAGATGCATGTCGTAACGCACGTCTTCGGGATCGATGAAGCGGGTCGTCGCCCATTTGCCATCGGTATCGGGCATGGCCGACATGGCGATCTCGTCTTCATGCGAAAAGATCGCCGGCGGCGGCTCCAGCCCGTCAACCGCCTGAAACGCCTTGCGGACCCAATGGAACTTGACCGGCGCCTTGCCGGAATTCTTGACCTGCCAGCGCGCACCGGCCGGCAGGAAGGCAAACGAGCCCTCCCGCAGCGCATGCTGCGCGCCCTCGAACGTCACGGTCATTTCGCCTTCGACAACGAAGATCGCCGCTTGCGCCCTCTCGTCCGGCTCCGGCCGCTCGCTGCCGCCATCGGGCTGCACTTCGACGATATATTGCGCGAAAGTCTCGGAAAACCCCGTCATCGGCCGGGCGATGATCCAGGCCCGCGTGCCGGTCCAGTACGGCAGCACGCTTGTCACGATATCGGACATCACGGTCTTGGGGATGACCGCATAGGCGGTCTTGAAAACAGCCTTGCTCGACAGCAGTTCCGTCTGCCCCGGCAGACCGCCCATATCCGAATAATATCTCTTCATTTCAGCCATTCCATTCTGCAACGCATTCCGCGCGGATTCTTAGGCCCGCGATGTGGTTTAATCAAATGGTTATTGGCAGAGGGCGGCCTAAACAACGATGACATTGGGCACGGAGGTGGCCGCGCATTTCTTCTCCCCGGCGGGGAGAAGACACAAGCGGCACGCGCTCGCTTCCCGCAAAGGAATAACGAGCGCGGCTTTCTGTCTCACACCTTCTTACGCATCGTCGCATAGACGATATTGTGGTTCTCGCCGAAGAACACCTCCGCCTCGATACTTGCAGGATCGGCGCTGGCATTGACGATCCGCCACATATCCGCCTTCGAGCGCAGCAGCAGCGCCCAGTTCATGAAGGTCTCCATATAACCGTCGACGACGATATCTTCGGAGAAGTTGGCGAAGAGGAACATGCCGCCGGGTTTGAGCATCTCCATGCAGCGCCGTGTCAGCTTGATCGCCACACGGTCGTTCAGATAATCATACAGGCCGGCCGCATAGATCAGATCGAAGCTGCCGAGCTCCTGCGTGCGCAGCACGATATCGCGGACCGAACCGTCAATTGCCTCCACACCGCGACCGCCGAAATCACGGGCGACGGAGCCGACGCTCAAGGGATCCTGATCCAGTGCCACCCAGCGCTTGATCCTGCCCTCTTTCAGCGCCACCGAAGCATCGGCCTCACGCAGGTGGCCGGAGGCGATGGTGAGGATTTCCGTCTCTTCGCCGTGGCGGGCGGCAGCCTCATCCACGAAGCGCGTCAGCAGATCCCGCCGCTCGCGCACGGCAACCGAGGAACTGGCGTCCTTTGTGTAATCGTAAAGGGCGGCCCCCAGCGGCGAGGCGTTCTTCACCAGTTCGGCAACGCTGTCATGAGCGTAGATGAAGTCGAGCAACTGGGCGTCGCCGGAATAGCCCCTCGGCTTTTCGAACGACCACCGGGTGAAGGGATCTTCGAGAAAACGCTCCGACACGGAGTGATTCTGCACCAGGGGGATCAACTCCGCCCACACGCTGGAGTGGAGCTTATCTCGCAATCCATGCAGTGCGCCCGCCGTTCGATGTATTATCTCACGCGCCGAAACGCCATTGTCGAATTGCTGCTGTGCCAATTCGAGAATGATGGCGATCTCTGCTTTCGCAACTGCGAACTGCTCATCGAATGTCTCCGTTCTGCGTGCAAAAATCTCTTTTGCGACAGTATCCGGGGTAATCAGACTTGCCCCGTCAAGATTTTTCTTCTTTACCCGCACCACTTCAGCCTCCAGTATTAACACATTGTTAACTATACGTTTCTCGGAGACGGAAGGCCACTCGCTTTCGATTTTTGAGCGGTGTAGGGATAGATTAGTAGATTAGCGTATTTTTTTGGTCACACTCGTGGGCATAGGAGAAAGCGGATACGCGATTTAGTGAAACTTAATGTTGCGAACGTATGATGCGTTCTTCCTTTCCATGTTCTCCGCACGCATCGGCGGAGATCGGCAGGAACCCGCACCGGGTGCGACAGCACACGGAAAAGTGGAATAAGCAGTTACTTAATAAAGTATACGCAACACTATGGGAAAGTGCATGAAGCACACATTGGGAGAGGTGGGTGGACAGCAAGACTATCGGCGGCCGGACTCCCGGTTTTCTGATGAACTTCTTGCCCTTTACCAGCAGGAAGGTGAGCGCAGCCGCCGTGGTTCGATCAGACAGGGCCTGTGGACGGCCGTTTTCATCTATCTTCTGTTTGCCGTCACCGACATCATTCTGATACCCGACGTCGCTTTCTACGCCATCATCGCCCGTCTGGTCGTGGTCTTCTCCTCGCTGCTGACGCTGGAAATCCAGCTGCACAGGGGCGCCAGCACGGCTGCCCTCGACCTCACCTGCGCGACTGCGCTCGTCATGGGCTATATCGGCTGGCTGCTGCCTTCGCTTTTGACCGACAACCTTGAAAACATGTCCTATTACATGGTTTTCGGGGCGATCTTCATGATGGGCGCCAACCTGTTCTTTACCTTTCGTTTCCACCTGTCGCTCGTGTCATCAGGTATCATTCTCGTCACCTATTTTCTGGCGTTGACGCAGTTTCCTGAAGATGTGTTCTACAAGGTGGCTTTCGGCACCTTCTATATTTCCTGCTTCGTTTTCACCTCCTATGTGAACTGGAACCTGAACCGGGAACGGTATCACGTCTTTCTCAACGCGCTGGAGGCCAAGGCCCAGCAGAAGGCTGCGGATGAACGCGGCCAGGCGCTGCTGCGGCTTTCAAATACGGATTCGCTCACGGGCCTGCAGAACCGTCGCGCCATCGACCATCAGCTGCGCCTGCTGTGGGACAATTGGAGCAAGAAGGAGGAAGGTTTCGCCGTTCTCCTGATCGATGTCGACTTCTTCAAGAAATACAATGACCGTTATGGCCACCAGGAAGGCGACAAGTGCCTGGTGACGGTGGGCAATGCGCTGCAGGATGCAATCGCCGGGCATGGCGCTTCCATCGGCCGTTATGGCGGTGAGGAGTTCATCGTTCTCGTGCCGTTCAAATCCAAGCAGCAGGTGGGCGAGTTGGCCGAAACGATCCGCCACACCGTCGAAGACCTGTCGCTTGCCCACGACCAGCGCCGGGACGGCACCTTCGTCGTCACCGTCAGCATCGGCGCGTCCTTCACCCGCGCCAATCCGGACGGCAAGCTGGAGAAAATCATCAACGAGGCCGACCGGGCGCTCTACATTGCCAAGGGCAATGGCCGCAACTGCATGAAGCTGTTCGATCCGGACGATCCGCAAACCAGCGACGAGACGGAAAACATCGCAGCGCTTCTGAAGATCGCCATTGCGGAAAACCTCATTTCCCTCGTCTACCAGCCGATCCTCAACGTCTCGACCAATGAAACGCCGGGCGCCGAAGCGCTGATGCGGCTTCGCCTGCTCGATGGCAGCGCCGTTTCGCCCGGCATCTTCATTCCGATTGCCGAGCGCACCGGTACGATCATGGAACTCGGCCTCTGGACCATCAAGACCGTCTGCAAGCAGATTCTTGCCGATGACCGGGTGGACGTAGTCAGCGTCAACGTATCCCCGATGCAGCTGAAGAATCCGGGCTTTGCCACCTCGGTTGCAGCAATCCTCGTCGAGGCCGGCATCGCCGGCAACAGGCTCGCCTTCGAGATCACCGAAGGTCTGGATATGGAGATGCATTCGGATGTGCTGCGCTGCCTGAATGACCTGAAAACGCTCGGTATCAACATCTGGCTCGATGATTTCGGAACCGGGTTTGCCGGCCTTTCCTGGCTGCGCATGACCGATTTCGACACCGTCAAGATCGACCGCTCCTTCCTGCATGACAGCAATACGCCGCGCGGCCGGGCAATGCTGCAGGACATGATCCGCCTCATCCGCAACCGTGGCCACAAAATCCTGATTGAAGGCGTGGAGACGGAAGAACAGCTGCGGCTGGTACGCCAGCTGGAGATCGATTATGCGCAGGGCTATTATCTCGGACGCCCGGTCGTCGCCGAACGGCTGGGGGCGGCGAGAACCCCCTATCCGCGTCCCAACATGCTGCTGCGTCCCGCCTGACGGACTACGGCCCCTGCCTCAGTGATAGGCGGGCGGCACGATCGAGAATTTCGACGCCAGTTCCGCAAAGGCCGCGCGGGTAACGGGATCGACGGGCGCGCCTTCCCTTTCCCGCCTTGCCGCAACCGCCCATTCCCGGTCGCCCGGTGCCATGACCTTGCAGTCCTCGCGCGCGGGCGAGCCGCGCAGCACTTCGAGATAACGTTTCATGCCCTCATCGAACACTTCCCGTTCAAGGAAGGCTTCGGGCTTCAGCGCCAGAACGAAGGCTCCTAGTCCACGCGGCGTGGAAAAATCGGGCCCGCCCATGGGGTCTATGTCGAAACTGAGTTTCATGCCGCTGAGAACGGCGCTGAAAATCTCGACCATGCCCGCCAGCGCCGCGCCCTTGAAGCCGAAAGCGCCGCCGAGCGGCGCCAGCATTTCAACGGCATGGGGATCGCGCGTGTCGATGCCGTCACCGTCAGACGCGACACCATCAGGCAATTGCTGTTCGAGGCTGCGGTAAAGCAGAACCCGATTATAGGGCACGGCACTGGTGGCCATGTCCAGAAGCCAGGGCATGTCATCCGCCGCCGGCACGCCAACGGCAATCGGGTTGGTGCCGTGGAAGCGCATCGCGCCATCATGCAGGCGCACGAAACTGTCGGAATTGCAGACGGCAAGGCCGATATAACCCTGCCGCGCCGCTTCCAGCGCATAGGCGCCGGCGGGGCCGAAATGCGAGGAATTGCGGATTGCCACCGCGCCGATGCCGAATTTTTCGGCCAGCGTCATGGCATTGTCCATGGCCGCATAGGTGGCGCGGGCGCCGTGGGCATGGTCGGCATCGATGGTCTCCACCGCGCCGAAGCCCGAGACACGGCGGATCTGCGGCCGCCGATTGAGACGTCCGCCTTCAAGGGCGGTGATGTAGTGGGCAAGCAGGCGCACGCCGTGGCTGTCGACGCCGAGCCTTGTGCCATGCATCATGGCGCGGGTTGCGGCATCGGCCGTCTCGTCATCCGTGCCGGCGGCCAGGAAGGTGCTGCGGCAGAACCGCTCCAGCTCATCCAGCCTTGCGAGAACGGTGGCGTTTTCATTGCTGTGCGACATGCGGGGAACCCTCCCGATTCCAGAATCCATGCCGCACAGGCTATTCACGGAGCGCGTTTTTGCAATCGAATATCGCGCCCAGCATATCGGCCCGAAAATCGGAACGATTTTCGACAGGAACGATGTGCGGACTCTGAGTGTTGGAGCGTCCTTTGCGCGCCCGAACGGGCGCAGGGCGCTCTAATAGTCAAATCAGTCGTCCGCACCCATCGCATCATAGGGATCGCGCTCACCGGCGATGATCGCGCGCTTGCCGACATGGTTTGCAGGGCCGACAATACCTTCCTGCTCCATACGCTCCACCAGCGAGGCGGCGCGGTTGTAGCCGACCGACAGGCGGCGCTGGATATAGGACGTCGAGCACTTCTTGTCGCGCATCACCACCTTGACGGCCTTTTCATAGAGGTCGTCGCTGTCATCGTCGCCCATCGAAGTCTTGTCGAAGACGGCGGTATCCTCTTCCGCCTCTTCATCCGCCTCTTCGGCGTCTTCCGTGACGGTACCGAGATATTCCGGGCGCCCTTGCGTCTTCAAATGTGCGACGACCTTTTCCACCTCCTCATCCGATACGAACGGACCGTGGACACGGGCGATGCGGCCGCCACCCATCATGTGCAGCATGTCGCCCTGGCCGAGCAGATGCTCTGCGCCCTGTTCGCCAAGGATGGTGCGGCTGTCGATCTTCGACGTCACCTGGAAGGAGATGCGGGTCGGGAAGTTCGCCTTGATCGTGCCGGTGATGACATCGACCGAAGGACGCTGGGTGGCCATGATGAGGTGGATGCCGGCGGCACGCGCCATCTGCGCCAGGCGCTGAATCGCCCCTTCGATCTCCTTGCCCGCGACCATCATCAGGTCGGCCATCTCGTCAACGATGACGACGATGTAGGGCATGGCCGTAAGGTCCATTTCCTCCTGCTCGTAAACAGCCTCGCCGGTGGCGCGGTCAAAGCCGGTCTGCACGTTGCAGAACACCGTTTCGCCCTTGGCGCGGGCAGCGGCGGCCCTTGCATTATAACCGTCGATATTGCGCACGCCGAGACGCGACATCTTGCGATAACGGTCTTCCATTTCGCGCACGGCCCATTTCAGCGCCATGACCGCCTTTTTCGGATCGGTAACAACCGGCGTCAACAGATGCGGAATGCCGTCATAGACCGACAGTTCGAGCATCTTCGGATCGACCATGATCAGGCGGCATTCTTCCGGCTTCAGACGGTAGAGCAGCGACAGGATCATGGTGTTGATGGCGACCGACTTGCCGGAACCGGTGGTGCCGGCAACCAGCAGATGCGGCATCTTGGCCAGTTCGGCGATGACGGGTTCGCCGCCAATGGTCTTGCCGAGGCAGAGCGCGAGCTTCTGGCGGGTTTCGGCATAATCCGTCGCTTCGATCAGTTCACGCAGATAGACCGTTTCGCGCACCGGGTTCGGTAGTTCGATGCCGATGACATTGCGGCCGGGGACGACGGCGACACGGGCCGAGAGCGCCGACATGGAGCGGGCGATATCATCGGACAAACCGATGACGCGCGAGGATTTGACGCCGGGGGCCGGCTCGAATTCGTAAAGCGTCACGACAGGGCCGGGGCGGACATCGATGATCTCACCCTTGATGCCGAAATCCTCCAGCACGCTTTCCAGAAGCCCGGCGCTCTGTTCCAGCGCTTCGGGCGTCATGGTCGTGGTCTGCTGGACACGGGCTTCCTGCAGCAGATCGATGGAGGGATATTGATACTCTCCCTCGGCAAAGACCGGCGCTTCGCGGAACATCGGCTGCGAAGCCTGAATAGGTGCGCGGGGCGTGAAGCGCGGCTCTGCCGCCACTCTTGCTGCCGGCTGGCTTTCAATCGGCTGGGCCTGCTCGATCGGCCGCTGCGGCTCGACGAAGACGGGGACTTCCGCCACAGGCTGCGGCGCGATTTCCTGTTCTGCGGCCGGAGTGGCGACCGGAACGACAGCCTGACGCACGCCGATTTCCCGGTAAAGCCGGATCGCGGAACCGCCCGGCACGGTGACGACCGGAGGCTCGGCTGAAAGCACGACGGCAGCGGCCGCCGACACAGAAACGGCAGGGATCGACACCGTCAGCGCCGGGTTCGTCAAAGCGGGATTTACCAGGGCGGGATGTGCAAGGGCCGGATCGGCAAAATTGGCACGCAGATAGGCGGGAACGGTCTCGCCCGCTGCCACCGGCAAATCAAGCGTCATGACTTCCCAAAACAGCTCATCCGGCAGATGGGCGGCAAAGGCGGGAACGGATGCAGCCGGCAGGGGGCCCTGCGCCGCAGCAACTGGCTGGACGGCAGGCAGCGGCTGAACGGAGGAGAATACCCTCTGTAACGGCGCTTGCACCATGGGCGCGAATGTCGCGACCTCCGCTGGCGCCTGTGCGGCGGCAGCGGCTTCTTCCGCCTGCTTGCGGGCAAGTTCGAGACGCAATTTATAGGTCAGCGCCCTGGCACCGCGCGCATCGGGCGGCTGCGGCAGGAACGGCATGCGCGGCGGCGGCACACGCTGCTCCGCCGGCTTTACGACCGGCTGAGATATGGCAGCAGCGTCCTCATGCGCGACGGCCTGCTGCGCCGTCGCCTCCGGCTCCACCGTGTCCGGCGCAGCGACAGCCACGACTTCCTCTTCGAGAATATGGAGTTCTTCCGGAATATTCGGCGTCTCGACCGGCATGCGTCGGCTGAAGGCGCTTTCCGGCGTGCGGGTAAAGCGCACATTGGGGCCAAGCACAAAAGCATTCTGCCAGCCGGGCATTTCGGCACGGCCTTCAATGGCGTCGGCTGCGCTGACATCGGCATTTGGACGGGGCGCGGCACTTGCCTTCATCGCCGTCTGCTGCCCGGCAACCGCCTTGCCGCCGGCATGACGGGCGTTTTCGCTCCCCTCCCCTGCGTTATTGGACGAATTCTGGAATCTGGATCGGGAGAAGCTCATGGCAGCGTGCACACTCATCATAAACGTACATATTTCGGTCTCCCTGAAATAGAAAATAAAGGTTAATTACCCCTTTCCAAACGGCGCCTCGGCGGCAGATTTCACCTCACCCACTGGCCCTTTTGGGTATGCGCCCATGGCAAAAACGAAGATCAACAATTTGTTTTCATTTAATTAAATCGATTTTTCCGCAGGCTGGGGGATATTCCGCAGCAACCGGGGAAAACCAGATTGGCGTGCGTGAGGCATATTGTTTCTTCAAACTCACCCGCAACGTAAAATCATTGCTGTAAAGGCCGCGAATTAACGTGGACACTGCCGAGGTTGCAGTCTTAAGATCGGCGTGCCGCGGGCCAAGCGGAAAAGCCCGTCTCGCCCTCATTTCCGGAGTGAAATTCATGTCGCCTGCCCAGCTTTCCCGCCGCTCGCTTCTCAAGACCTCGCTTGCTCTTGCCGCAACCACGGGACTGGCGGGGATTGCCGCAGCGCAGGAGAAAGCCGCAGGCCGGCTGATCGTCGCGGCCGATTCGGAGCCGAAGAACCTCAATCCGGCCATCGTCGCCTCGAACGGCGTGTTTTATATCGCCAGCAAGATCGTCGAGCCGCTGGCGGAAGCCTCCTTTAATGGCAAGGACGGGCTGGAGCCGCGGCTTGCGACCGAATGGCAGGGATCGGATGATGGCCTCAGCGCCACCTTCAAGCTGCGCGAAGGCGTGACCTGGCATGACGGCAAGCCCTTCACCTCTGCGGATGTGGCCTTTTCGGCGCTCTCCGTGTGGAAACCGTTGCAGAACCTCGGCCGGCTGGTCTTCGCCAATCTGGAAAAGGTGGAGACGCCTGATGACCACACGGCCGTCTTCCGCTTTTCCAAGCCCACGCCGTTCCAGCTCATCCGCAATGCGCTGCCGGTCGTCACCAGCGTCGTGCCGAAACATCTCTATGAAGGCACCGATATCGCCACCAATCCGGCCAACACCAAACCGGTCGGCACCGGGCCTTTCGTTTTTGCCGAATACAAACCCGGCGAATATTACCGCCTGACCCGCAACCCGAATTACTGGGACAAAGGCCAGCCGCAGCTCGAGGAAATCATCTATCGCGTCTTGCCCGACCGCGCAGGGGCCGCCTCGGCGCTGGAAGCGGAAGAAATACAGCTGGCCGCCTTCTCCGCCGTGCCGCTCGCCGATCTTGCCCGCATCGCCAAGCAGCCGGGCATCAAGGTGATTGCCGACGGCTACGAAGCGCTGACCTATCAGCTGGTGGTGGAAATCAACCACCGCCGCAAGGAACTGGCCGACCTCAAGGTCAGAAAGGCTATTGCCCACGCCATCGACAAAAAATTCGTCATCGACAAGGTGTTCCTCGGTTATGCCACGGCATCGACAGGTCCCGTGCCGAAAAACGCACCGGAATTTTACACCGACGATGTCGAAACCTATGATTTCGACGCCGCCAAGGCCAATGCCCTGCTGGATGAGGCCGGTTATGCGCGCGGACCCGACGGAAAGCGTTTCGCACTGAAGCTTCTGCCCGCGCCCTATTTCAACGAAACCAAACAATTCGGCTCCTATCTTCGTCAGGCGCTTCAGGAAATCGGCATCGATGCCGAGCTGGTCAATAATGATGCCGCCGCCCACCAGAAGGCCGTCTATACCGACCACGCCTTCGATCTGGCCGTCGCGCCGCCGGTGTTCCGGGGCGATCCGGCAATCTCCACCACCATTCTCGTGCGATCCGGCATTCCCGCTGGCGTCGGTTTCTCCAATCAGGGCGGGTATGAGAACAAGACGCTCGATACGCTGATCGACAAGGCGGCGGAAACCGTGGATACGACTGCGCGCACCGCGCTCTACAAGGATTTCCAGAAGCAGGTTACAGCCGATCTGCCGCTCATCAACGTCGCCGAATGGGGTTTCATCACCGTGGCGCGCGATACGGTCAAACATGTCGCCAGCAATCCGCGCTGGGCGGTTTCCAACTGGGCGGACACCGCGGTCGATACCTGAGGCAGCGCCGTGAGACGCACGGCGACATTGCTGCGGCGAAGGGCACTCAGCGCCATTCCGGTGCTGCTGATCGTTCTCATCTTCACCTTCGTCCTGCTTGAAAATGCCTCCGGTGATGCGGTGGATGCCTATCTCGTTTCCATCGGCGGCGGCGATGCCGGGCTGCGGGACGCGCTGCGCGAACAATATGGCCTCAACGGTTCGATGCTCGCCCGTTTCTGGCTTTATGCCAGTTCGGTGCTGCGGCTCGATCTCGGCTGGTCGCTTGCCTTTGACCGGCCGGTGCTGGGGCTGATCCTTGAGCGGCTGCCGAACACGCTGTTGTTGATGGGCAGCGCCACGGCACTCGCCTTCATCCTCGGCACCGCGCTCGGCATCGTCGCCGGCGCGCGACCCGGCGGGCTGACGGACCGCGTACTCTCCACCTTGTCGCTCATGCTTTACGCCACACCCGGCTTCTGGCTCGGCCTCGTTCTGGCCATCGTCTTTGCCGTGCAGCTTCGCTGGCTGCCAACCTCGGGCATCGAAACCATCGCCTCGGGCAAACAGGGATTTGCAAGGGCGCTGGATATTGCCCGCCATCTCGTGCTGCCCGTCGCCAGTCTCGGCCTCATCTATCTGGCGCTGTTCCTGCGCGTCATGCGCACCGCCATGGCGGCGGTCTGGCCGCTGGATTTCGTGCTTTTTGCCGCGTCCAAGGGGCTTTCCAGACGGCGCATCGTGTTGCGTCACGTTGCCCGCAACGCGGCCCTGCCGCTCATCACTGTGCTTGGCCTGCAGGCCGCCACCATGCTGGGTGGCAGCGTGGTGATCGAAAGCGTTTTTGCCATTCCGGGTTTCGGCCGGCTGGCGCAGGAGGCCGTCAGCGGCCGCGATACGCCGCTTCTCATGGGCATTATCCTCACCAGCGCCGTCTTCGTCATCCTAATCAATCTCGTCGTCGACATTCTCTATTCCGTTCTCGATCCGCGCATCGGCAGCGGGGAGAGTGCGGCATGAATTTCGTTCTCCGGCTCCTGCGCAGCTTCGAAGGTGTGACGGGCACCGTCATCCTCACATTGCTGGCGGTAATTGCGCTCTCCGCACCCCTCCTGTTTCCCGGCGACCCGCTGGCGATCGTCGGCGAGCCGCTGATTGCGCCCTTTACGGATGTCGCCCTGCCGCTCGGCACCGACCGGCTGGGCCGCAATGTGCTGGCCGAACTTGCCCATGGCGCGCAGGCATCGCTGCTCGTCGGCATGGGTGCGGCCGCCGCAGCACTTGTTTTTGGCACCGTTATCGGCACGATTGCCGGTTTTGCCGGCGGCCTCGTGGATGAAGCGCTGATGCGCGTCACCGATGCCTTCCAGATCGTGCCGAACTTCCTGCTGGCGCTTGCCTTCGTCAGCACCATCGGCCCCTCCATGCCGACAGTCATTCTGGCCATTGCGCTCGGCGCATGGGCGGATCCGGCGCGGTTGATGCGGGCGCAGGTGCTGAGCATCCGCGAGCGCGATTATGTGCAATCCGCCCGCGCCATCGGCATCCATCCGCTGGAAATCGCCTTCCGGCAGATATTGCCCAATGCCCTGCCGCCGGTTCTGGCGCTCGCCGCCATCATCGTTGCCGCGGCCATCCTCACCGAGGCGGCGCTCTCCTTCCTGGGCCTTGGCGATCCCAATATCGTCACCTGGGGTTCGATGATCGCGGAAGGACGCAACGTGCTTCGCTCAGCGGCGTTCCTGTCCGTCATCCCCGGCATCGGCCTGCTGGTCACGGTGCTCGGCGTCTACCTTCTCGGAGAAGGCATCAACAGGGCGATGGCAACGAGGAGGCAAGCGCCATGAGCGGCAACGCCCTTTGCCGGATCGACGACCTCAGCGTCCGCTACACCGCGGCCGACAGCCCGGCGCTGTGCAAGGTTTCCCTGACGATACGGCAGGGACAAAGGCTGGCGATCATCGGCGAAAGCGGCTCGGGCAAATCCACACTCGGCAAGGCAATCGCCGGTCTTCTTCCCAGAACAGTACGGGTCTCGGGCGATATATCCTGGAGCCGCGACAGTGGTCTTTTCACCGGCAGGCCGATGCCGGGGCGCGATATCGGCACGATCTTTCAGGATACCGGCGCGACGCTGAACCCGGTCCTGACCATCGGCGAACAGGTGGCGGAAGGCGCGGTGCGGCATCTCGGTCTCTCCTGGAAAGCGGCGCGCGATCTTGCCCGCGATCTTCTGGAAAAGGTGCGGCTGCCACATCCCTCCCATCTGCTAACCGCCTATCCGCACCAGCTTTCCGGCGGGCAAAGACAACGTGTGGCGATTGCCGCCGCCATTGCGGCGCGCCCCTCGATCCTGATTGCCGACGAGGCGACGAGCGCGCTCGACACGGTCACCCAGGCGGCCATCGCCACCCTTCTCGATGATCTCGTGCGCGAGGAAGAAAGGACGCTTGTCTTCATCACCCATGATATCGGTCTTGCCTCCAGCCTTGCTGACGACATCGCGGTTTTAAGCGCCGGAGAGCTGGTGGAACACGGCCCGGCCCGGCGGGTGCTTTCCGCGCCCGCGCATGCCTACACCCGAACCCTGCTTGCCGATTACCTCGATCTTTCGACCCCGCCGCTCGTCAGCGAGGCCGCGCCATGAACGAAACCCTTCTGGGCGTGGATGGCCTTTCCAAAACCTACCGCACCGGCGCAAGAACGGTGACGGCGCTCTCCGATATCTCGTTTTCGCTCAAGCGTGGCGAGACGCTGGGGCTTGCCGGCCCCTCCGGTTGCGGGAAATCGACACTGGCGCGCATCCTCATGCGGCTGATCCCCCCCGACGAAGGCGCGGTCCGTTTTGAAAACCGCAACTGGCTTGCACTCGGCGGCAGCGCGTTGCGCACCGCCCGGCAGCAGATGCAGATGGTGTTTCAGGATACGCATGGCGCCTTCAACCCCCGCGCAACCGTCGAAGATGCCATAGGCGAGCCGCTGCGCATTCACCGCATCGTTCAGAGGCGTGACCGCCCGGCGGAGATACGCCGCCTTCTCGACCGTGTCGGCCTGCCCGCCGCCTATGCCGGCCGCTCCGTTTTCGAGCTTTCCGGTGGGCAGAGGCAGCGTGTGGCGATTGCGCGCGCCATTGCGCCCAAACCGTCGCTTCTCATTCTGGACGAAGCGGTCTCGGCGCTCGATGTTTCGGTTCGCCGGCAGATTCTCGAACTTCTGGTGGAAATACAGCGGGAAACGGCGATTTCCTGTATTTTCGTGTCCCACGATCTCGCCGTCATCCGCGCCGTCTGCCACCGTGTCGCGATCATGGAGACGGGTCGGATCGTCGAAATCGGTGGGACCGGGGCCATCATTTCCGCGCCGCAATCCTCAACCGCCAGAAGCCTGATCGCCGCTGCCCCTCGGCTCACCACCACCATGCAAGGATAAGACATGCCCGCCCCGGATTACGCATTGCTCCTCGACCCGCCCGCTTTCCCGGCTGAACGTTACGCCATGCTGGCCGACCGGCTGGCGGCCCTGATGGGCACAAAAAACGACGTGCTGCTGATACAGGCGGAAGCCGTGCTGGCGCTGGAGGCGGCGGCGACAAGCCTTGCGCGGCCGGGGCTGAGGGCGCTCAACATCGTCACCAGCCCCTATGGCGCGTGGTTCGGCGGCTGGCTGGAGCGCGGCGGCACAACGGTGCGCAACCTGACGGCCAGCCCGGCAAAGCCGGTGACGCTGGCCGAGGTGGAACGGGCGCTGGATGAAGGGCCGGGTTTCGATCTTCTCGCCATCGTGCATGCGGAATCGGCAAGCGGCATCCTCAACCCCCTGCCCGCCATCGCCGCGCTTGCGCGGGCGAGAGGCGTCGTCACCCTTGTCGATGCCGTCGCCTCGATTGGCGGCCATGCCTTCGAGGCCGATAAGCTGGGCATTGATATCGCCGTCATCGGGCCGCAGAAGGCGCTGGCGGGCCCGGCCGGCATATCGGCCATTTCGGTCAGCCCAAAAGCGTGGCAACTTCTTTCGCACGACAAGGCGCCCACCAATTCCATGCTCTCGCTTCTCGACCAGAAGCAGCTCTGGCTGGATGCCGGCCGCGGCGCCCTGCCCGGAACGCCGGCACCGCTGGAATTCTACGCGCTGGAGGCGGCGCTCGACAGGATTGAGGCGGAGGGCCTGCCAGCCGCCAATGCGCGCCACGAGCGGGCAGCGGCGGCCACCCGTCATGGCATCAGGGCACTCGGCATCCCCACCTGGGTGGAAGACGCGCACGCGTCAGCCCTCGTTTCCACGGCGATCCTGCCGGATACCGTCGAAGCCGGAGCGTTTCTCGCCGCCATATCCAAGGAGCATGGCGCGGATATTTCCGCCGGCGTCGGGCCCGGCGCGGAACGGCTGATAAGGCTCAACCACACCGGCCGGCGCGCGCATCCGGAGGCGGTGAAAGCCAACATCGCAGCCGTCTCAAGCGCCCTGAAAAACCTCGGCCATGCCACCGATACCGATTCCGCACTGGAAGCGGCTGCAAAGAGCTACTCCGAGGTTGCTTCGAACGACGGTTGACGCCGCCGACAAACATTCATTGCGTGAAATCCGGCTCCGGTGAAATACCAATCACGACATTGTTGTTAAAAATAGTAGACAAATTCCATGGCCAATCTTGACGAAATCAAGGCAACGCGCGAAACTTAACACACCGTTAACTCGCGTGAAGAAGGGAACTGGCCATGGTAGCAGGGTTCAACATGCTCTCCTTTGACCTCTTTGGCATCGGCCGAAGAATGCCCGTCGTCAATGAGCGGGTGGAGACCGAGTTTCAGGACAAGACACCGCGCAGACCGGACGACGAACAGCATGATGACGACCGTGACCAGGAATATGAACTATTCTTCTGGTCGCTTTATCCGGTGATCTGAACTTGTGAAGGCATGCCAACCCCACACCTGTTCCCGAGGCTCAATCAAGCGAGCGGGTGCCGCTTGTTTCTTCTCCCCGCCGGGGAGGAGGTCGCGGCAGCGGGATGAGGGGGTAACGTCAGCGATATTCGGAGAGCTTGCCCCCTCATCCGACCCTTCGGGCCACCTTCTCCCCGGCGGGGAGAAGAAATGCGTGGCAACCTCGCGTCCTATCCAAAGCCAGCAGCGAATTGACCGGCTACGACATTTCGTAAGCAGATGAATTTATCAAGGACGTTTCAGCCCCGGGCGTAAACCCGAGGCTAATGAGAAAAGCGTAAGCCTTAGGCCGCCTCAATGGTTGTCGCGCGGCAGGCCCTTGGTCTGGGCGATGCGCTGATACTTCACGGCCGGTTCCAGAACCGCGCCGGTTTCCATCTGGCTGACGATGCCGCGCTGGATTTCCTGCCATGGCGTCTGGTGGTCGGGGAACTTGTAACCGCCCTCAGCCGACAGCGCCTCGTAACGCTTGGCCAGTTCTTCACCTGAAATCAGGATATCCGCCTTGCCGCGGCCCACATCGATGCGGACGCGGTCGCCCGTCTGCAGGATGGCGAGACCGCCGCCGGCTGCTGCTTCCGGAGACGCATTGAGGATGGACGGGCTGCCTGATGTGCCGGACTGGCGGCCGTCACCAATGCAGGGCAGCGAACTGACGCCTTGCTTCAGAAGATAATCCGGTGCGCGCATGTTCACCACTTCCGCTGCACCCGGATAACCGATCGGGCCTGCACCGCGCATGAAGAGGACGGTGTTGGCGTCGATGCCGAGCGACGGATCGTCGATGCGGTGATGGTAATCTTCCGGACCGTCGAACACCACGGCACGGCCTTCAAAGGCTTCCGGATCGTTCGGGTTGGAGAGGTAGCGGCCACGGAATTCTTCCGAGATCACGCTCGTCTTCATGATGGCCGAGGAGAACAGATTGCCGCGCAGAACGCGGAAACCGGCGCGTTCCTTGAGCGGCTGCTCATAGGGGCGGATGACCTTTTCGTCTTCGATGATCGCGCCACGGCAATTGTCGCCGATGGTCTTGCCGTTGACGGTCATGGCATCTTCCATGATCAGCCCCTGGGTCATCAGCTGGTTGACGACTGCGGGAACGCCGCCGGCATGGTAATAATCCTCGCCGAGATATTCACCAGCCGGCTGCAGGTTGACGAGCAGCGGCACGTCTTCGCCATAGGTCTGCCAGTCATCCACGGTCAGCTCGACGCCGACATGGCGCGCAAGGCCGTTCAGGTGGATCGGCGCGTTGGTGGAGCCGCCAATGGCCGAATTGACCCGGATGGCGTTGATGAAGGCATCCTTGGTCATGATATCGGAAGGCTTCAAGTCTTCCTTGACCATTTCGACGATGCGCAGGCCGGTAAGGTAGGAGACTTCCTGACGGTCACGGTAAGGCGCCGGAATGGCGGCGGAGCCGGGAAGCTGCATGCCGAGCGCTTCGGCCAGCGAGTTCATGGTCGTTGCCGTGCCCATGGTGTTGCAATAGCCGGTGGACGGCGCCGACGAGGCGACGAGCTTGACGAAGCCCTGGTAATCAATCTCACCCTTGGCCAGCAGTTCGCGCGCCTTCCAGACGATGGTGCCTGAGCCGGTGCGTTCACCACGGAACCAGCCGTTCAGCATGGGGCCGACGGAAAGGGCGATGGCCGGAATGTTGACGGTGGCCGCCGCCATAAGACAGGCAGGCGTGGTCTTGTCACAGCCGATGGTCAGAACGACGCCATCGAGCGGATAGCCATAAAGCACTTCCACGAGGCCGAGATAGGCAAGGTTACGGTCGAGGCCGGCGGTCGGGCGCTTGCCTGTTTCCTGGATCGGATGGACCGGAAATTCAATCGCGATGCCGCCGGCTTCGCGGATGCCTTCGCGCAGGCGGTTTGCCAGTTCCAGATGGTGACGGTTGCACGGCGAAAGATCCGAACCGGTCTGGGCAATGCCGATGATCGGGCGGTCGGACTGAAGTTCGGCCTGGCTCAGACCAAAATTCATGTAACGCTCGAGATAAAGTGCCGTCATATCCGCATTGGCGGGGTTGTCGAACCACGCGCGCGAACGAAGCTTGCCTTGGGTTGCAGGCAGATTGTCGGATTTGGTCATGATGCAGGTCTCCAGCCGGAAGTGGCCAACGGTAAAATATTACGAAATGCGACAAGCTTATGTTGTGCGCAAGGAAAATGGAATCAGCTTTCGGAGATCACGCATAACCGACAGAGCCGGTCCAGACGAGTGGATCGGCACCGTTCTTCGGCTTTAGCCGAATATTTTTCGGTGCTTACGATGATACCGGCTATGTGCAACGGTCTCTCCCTCCCTGCCCTGGCGGATAGCGACTGGCCTTGGGCGCCACGCTCCGTGTCAAGCTGATCTATTTATTTGTATTACTATTAGATGTCATCTTGGCCTGTCAAGGCGGATTGGGCGCCATTTCGAATGCATTTTCGAAGAGAAAAAAGATGAGTAAAACACGCATAAATCTTTGATTCATTGGAATTTAAGATGAAATTTCGTCCCAGCTGACATCAAGCAAATTTCGAAAGCGCTAAAAAACCACTTTTCAAGAGTATTACTATATGCTCATAGTATCGCCGTCACGCTGACATCATCTCTGGGAGGATAAGATGAGAAAAGCTCTTGCGGCATTCACTGTCGCCGTTTCCGCATGCCTTGCATCCAGTGTTTCCGCACAATCGCTTACCGTCGGTTTCTCGCAGATCGGCTCGGAATCCGGATGGCGCGCGGCTGAAACCACAGTCACCAAACAGCAGGCCGAAAAGCGCGGCGTCACGCTGAAATTCGCCGACGCACAGCAGAAGCAGGAAAACCAGATCAAGGCGGTGCGCGGCTTTATCGCGCAGGGTGTCGATGCAATCCTGATCGCGCCCGTTGTCGCCACCGGCTGGGACGCGGTGCTGAAGGAAGCCAAGGAAGAAAAAATCCCCGTCATCCTGCTCGACCGCCAGATCGAGGCGCCTGATGATCTTTACCTGACCGCCGTGACCTCCGATCAGGTGCACGAAGGCAAGGTTGCCGGCGACTGGCTGGTCAAGGATGTCGGCTCCAAGGATTGCAAGGTGGTGGAATTGCAGGGCACGACCGGCTCTTCGCCCGCCATCAACCGCAAGAAGGGTTTCGAGCAGGCCATCGAATCCCACAAGAACATCAAGATCGTGCGCTCGCAGACGGGTGACTTCACCCGCACCAAGGGCAAGGAAGTGATGGAAAGCTTCATCAAGGCCGAAGGCGGTGGCAAGGATATCTGTGCCGTCTACGCCCATAATGACGACATGGCCGTCGGCGCCATCCAGGCGATCAAGGAAGCCGGCCTGAAGCCCGGAACCGACATCAAGATCGTCTCCATCGACGCCGTGCCTGACATCTTCAAGGCCATGGCGGATGGCGAGGCCAATGCAACGGTGGAACTGACACCGGACATGGCAGGTCCTGCCTTCGACGCGCTTGAAGCCTATCTGAAGGACAAGAAGGCGCCTGCGAAGTGGATCCAGACGGAATCCAAGCTTTATACGGCGTCCGATGACCCGATGAAGGTCTACGAGGCGAAGAAGGGCCTGGGATACTGAGCCATGTCTTCGGAGGGAGCGGCGCATGGTTTGCGCCGTTTCTTTCGGCTGAGGAGAGGAAAGACCTTTCCGGTTCAGTCCGCAGAGTCATTGCGTATCGAACGAGCCGGTGCTGCTTGTTTCTTCTCCCCGCCGGGGAGAAGTCCGCGGCAGCGGGATGAGGGGGCGACGGTAGCGATAGACCGAGAGGTTACCCCCTCATCCGACCCTTCGGGCCACCTTCTCCCCGGCGGGGAGAAGAAACCCGCCGCTCCCTACGCGATCACTCCACCGAGACCCATTTCGATACGGAACCTGCTCAATGTCCGAAACGGCACCACTTCTGGAAGCACGCGTCATCGGCAAATCCTTTCTCGGGATCACGGCGCTTGATAGCGTCGATTTTTCGCTGGGACGCGGTGAAATCCACGCGCTGCTCGGCGAAAACGGCGCGGGCAAATCGACGCTGATCAAGATCCTGACCGGGGTTTACCACCGCGACAGCGGTTCGATCTTTCTGGAGGGCGCAGAGATTTCACCCGCCAATGTCGGCGAGGCGCAGGCGCTTGGGATCGGCACGGTCTATCAGGAAGTGAACCTTCTCGAAAACCTGACGGTTGCCGAAAACCTGTTTCTCGGCCGCCAGCCGCGCCGCTTCGGGCTGATCGACCGCAGCACGATGCAGAAGGATTCGCAGGCGCTGCTTGCCCAATACGGGCTTTCCATCGACGTCAACGCGCTTCTTTCAAGCTATTCCGTCGCCATCCGCCAGATCATCGCCATTGCCCGCGCCGTCGATCTTTCCGGCAAGGTGCTGGTGCTGGACGAACCCACCGCCAGCCTTGATGCCCATGAGGTCGAGATGCTGTTCGGCGTCTTGAGAAACCTGCGCGCACGCGGCATCGGCATCGTCATCATCACCCACTTCCTCAATCAGGTCTATGATATTGCCGACCGGGTGACGGTGCTGCGCAACGGCCGCCTTGTCGGCACCCGCGATATCGGCAGCCTGCCGAGATCCGAACTGATCTCGATGATGCTCGGCCGCGAGCTTCAGCACATCACCCACGAACATCAGGCGACCGAAGATACGGTTGCCGAGGGCGAGCCGCCGATCCGTTTCGAAGGTTACGGCAAACGCGGCAGCATCGCCCCCTTCGATCTCGGCATCCGCCCCGGCGAAATCGTCGGTGTTGCCGGGTTGCTCGGTTCGGGCCGAACGGAAACAGCCTTCCTGCTGTTCGGCATCGACCGGCCGGATACCGGAAAGGCTGTCATCGACGGCCAGACGGTGGCGATTTCTTCGCCGGAGGCCGCCATCACCGCCGGGTTCGGTTTCTGTCCAGAAGAGCGCAAGACGGACGGCATCATCGGCGACTTTTCCGTCACCGACAATATAGCGCTGGCGCTTCAGGCCCGTCAGGGCTGGGCGCGGCCGATCTCACGTCGGCAGAAAGCCGAACTGGCCGAAAGCTTTATCAAGTCGCTCGATATCCGCCCCGCCGACCCCGACCGGCCGATCAAATTCCTGTCCGGCGGCAACCAGCAGAAGGCCATTCTGGCGCGCTGGCTCGCCACCCATCCCCGGCTGCTGATTCTCGATGAGCCGACACGCGGCATCGATATCGGCGCGCATGCGGAAATTCTGAAAATGATTGAAAAACTTTGCAGCGACGGCATGTCGCTCGTCGTCATCTCCTCCGAACTGGAGGAACTCACCGCCGTCGCGCACCGTGTCGTCGTGCTGTCCGACCGCCGCCATGTCAGCGAATTGAAGGGCGGCGAAGTGACCGCCGATAACATCATGCGGGCGATTGCCGATGCGGCAAAAACGGAGGCGGCATGATGGCAGCAGTGACACGACGCCTGAAAAGGCTTGCTCCGCAGCTTGCCGCGCTCTTCATAATTCTGGCAGCGATAACAATCCTTTCGCCGGGTTTCCTGCATGTCTCGTTCCAGAACGGCAGGCTCTATGGCAGTCTGGTGGATATTCTGGTGCGCGCCGCACCGGTCGCGCTTTTGACCATCGGCATGACGCTGGTCATCGCCACCAAGGGCATCGATCTGTCCATCGGCGCTGTCATCGCCATCTGCGGCGCGGTCGCGGCCACACTCATCAGCAATGGCCATTCCATCCCTTCTGTCATCGTCATCTCGCTTGCGGTCGGCATTGCCTGCGGGTTGTGGAACGGCGTGCTTGTCGCCCTTCTCGACATACAGCCGATCATCGCCACGCTGATCCTGATGGTGGCGGGGCGCGGCATCGCCCAGCTCATCACCGAAGGCGTCATTCTCACCTTCAACAATGACGGTTTTTCCGCCATCGGCTCCGGCTCATTCGCAGGCATTCCGCTGCCCGTCATCATCTGGGTGGCGGCGGCGCTCGTCATCGGCCTTCTGGTGCGCAAGAGCGCGCTGGGCTTCCTCATCGAAGCGACCGGCATCAATCGCCGCGCGGCAGCGCTTGCCGGGGTACGGGCCCGCTTCCTCCTGTTTTTCGTCTATGCGGTTTCCGGTCTCTGCGCCGCCATCGCCGGCATGATCGTCACCGCCGATATTCGCGGCGCCGATGCCAACAATGCCGGGCTGTGGCTGGAGCTGGACGCCATATTGGCGGTAGTCATCGGCGGCACATCGCTGAATGGCGGGCGCTTCTCCATCACCGCCTCGCTGATCGGCGCGCTCATCATCCAGACCATCAATACCGGCATTCTCGTCTCGGGCTTTCCGCCGGAATTCAACCTCATCATCAAGGCCGGCATCATCATGGTGGTGCTGACGCTGCAATCGCCGGCGATCATGGCCGTCCTCGGTTTCGTGAAAGCGCCGAAGCCGCACGTCAAACCGGCGGCCACCAATGGCATGACCAAGGAAGGAACCGCGCGATGATCCACAGCCGCAACCTGCCCTTCCTCACCACGCTGACGATATTCGTGATCGCCTATCTTCTCTGCGTGCTGCAATATCCGGCGATCTTCTCGACACGGGTGATCGGCAATCTCTTGACCGACAATGCCTTCCTCGGCATCGCGGCCGTGGGCATGACCTTCGTCATCCTGTCGGGCGGCATCGATCTGTCCATCGGTTCGGTCATCGCCTTCACCAGCGTCTTCGTCGCCGTCATGGTCGGCACCTATAATATCCATCCGCTGCTGGCCTTCGCCATCGTGCTGGTGGTCTCCACCCTGTTCGGCTGCCTGATGGGGGCGATGATCCGTTTCCTGTCCATCCCGCCCTTCGTGGTGACGTTGGCCGGCATGTTTCTGGCGCGCGGCGCGGCTTACCTTATCTCCACCCAGTCTGTGCCGATCTCGCATCCCTTCATCGATGCGATACAGGGGTTTTATTACCGTTTCCCCGGCGGCGGCAGGTTGACGGCGCTCGCCATGCTGATGCTTCTCGTCTTTGCCGCCGGCATGCTGATCGCGAGCCGCACCCGCTTCGGCGCCAATATCTATGCGCTCGGCGGCAACCCGCAATCGGCCGAGCTGATGGGCGTGCCGATCGGTGCGACCACCATCGGCATCTATGCGCTTTCCGGTTTCCTCTCCGGCCTCGCCGGCATCGTCTACACGCTCTACACCTCGTCGGGTTATTCGCTGGCGACGGTCGGGGTTGAACTCGACGCCATTGCCGCCGTCGTCATCGGCGGAACGCTGCTCACCGGCGGCACCGGGCTGGTGGCGGGAACCTTCATCGGCCTGCTGATCCAGGGGTTGATCCAGACCTATATCGTTTTTGACGGAACACTGTCCTCCTGGTGGACGAAAATCGTCATCGGCGTGCTGCTTTTCGTCTTCATCGTGTTGCAGCGCGCAATCATCTGGTATTCAAACAGGAGACTGGCCGGACCGCATCCGGCATAACCGCAAACGGAGGCTTGCTTGGGGCTGCTCGAAACGACGATAAGCGGACGAAAACGCCGGAACAGCCACGCCCATGTGGTCTCCGAACTCGGCAGCGCCATCGTCTCGGGCCGAATTGCGGAAGGTTCCCTGCTGCCCAACGACGCCGAACTGTCTTTACGTTTCGGCGTCTCGCGCACCGTGCTGCGCGAAACCATGAAGACGCTGGCGGCGAAGCGGCTGGTGGAACCGAAAGCAAAGGTCGGCACCCGCGTTCTTGATCGCTCAAGCTGGAATTTCTTCGATCCTGACGTGCTCGGCTGGCGCTGCGAAGCCGGCATAGACGAGGAGTTCGTCACGCATCTGGCGGAAATCCGTCTGGCACTGGAGCCGGCAGCCGCAGCAGCAGCAGCCCTGCAGGCCTCCAATGATGATATCGTTTCGCTTTACGTCATCGCCGCGAAATTCGATAATCCTCAGCATACGCCGGAAAGCATCGCCAAGGTCGATCTCGAATTCCACCTTGCCGTGGCGCATATGTCCGGCAACCCCTTCATGCGCTCGGCAAGCGGGCTGATTGAAGCCGCACTCGCCATTTCCTTCCAGCTTTCGTCACCGGCCGCCTCACCCGGCACCATCGCCGAAATCGCCTCGAACCATCTGCGCATCGTGCATGCCATTGCCGCACGTGATGCCGATGCCGCCATAAAAGCCATGCGCCACGTGATCGAGGTGGGCAAGGACCGGACCCAGAAGGCGATCAAGACGCCCTGAAGAGACTGCCGCTCCCCTGTCTTCGGAAGCGAGAAACGGGTCGCAACGCCCTGAAAAGAATCAGAGAAAATTCAGCGTCACCAGCGCCAGCAAAAGGTAGCGCCCGACCTTGGCGATGGTGACCAGCAGCAAAAAGACCGGCAGCGGCTCTTTCATGATGCCGGCCGCAACCGTCAGCGGATCGCCGATCAATGGCGCCCAGCTTAAAAGCAGCGACCAGCGGCCGTAACGCCGGTACCAGTTCTGGGCGCGTTGCAGCGCGGCCTCGCCGACGGGAAACCAGCGCCTGTGCCTGAAACCTTCGATACCGCGGCCAAGCAGCCAGTTGACGAAGGAGCCGGCCACATTGCCGGCACTGGCGACGGCCACCAGCAGCCAGACCGGCTGCGATTTCAGGAGGATGAGACCGGCCAGCGCCGCCTCCGACTGCATGGGCAGAATGGTCGCCGCCACAAAGGCCGTCAGAAACAAACCCGCATATATCGCCAGATCGGCCATTGTCCGCCCTTCATCATCAGCGAATTCCGCCGCTGCCCCTGAAGTGCCGGATGATGGCACGCACCGTCAAGCACGCCCTGACATCACTGAGGGGATATCAGGCGGAATTCGTCGCGATGACACGCACAATATCGTCATGATCCACCTCCAGCAGCGCCTTGTGAATGGACAATTGCCTGATATCGCCGGATGCGGACAGGATGACGATCACCGTTTCGCGTGGCGGGCAATCCGGCAGGGCGCAGGACAGCTCGCTGACGGTGACGATGTCATCCGCATGCAGATTTAACAGGTCGCGCGCCCATTGTTTCAGAAGCCGGGCCTGCGAGACGAGCGCGGAGCCGCTGCGCGCAAGGGGGTTGTTCATGAAACACCCTTTCGCCTCGCCTGCGAGGCCAATGTGTCGAAAAGGTCGCGGATCGGCTGTTGCGGCATATCCATGCCGATCAGCACGAGACGCGTGGCACGGTCGCCATCCGGCCAGCTTTCCAGCCTTGCCAGCGGGTAAAGCCGGTGCTGCACGGCGTGGGCAACCACCGGCCGATCCGGATCGTCCGTCGCCTGGAAAATACCTTTCAGCCGCAGCAGGCCGGAATGCACGTTGCTGGTGACGAGTTCGAGAAAGGTAACGATCATCTGCGGATCAAGAGCGCCGTCGAAAGTGAGGTCAAAAGCCTCGACGCCGACACCATGGCGGTTGATATCATGGACATGGTCCGCATGCAGGCTCAGCCTGTCGGCCGCCAGCCATCCCGGCACATCCTCCGGCTTGCCGCGCAGCGAGTAATTCTTCGTTGCAAAAAGCGACATGAGATCGAAGCCGGCTGCATTGCGGTCATGCAACAGGGCGGCGGGGTTGAGGTCTGCAAGGCCTTCACGGTCCATCGCGGTCGCGTCGGCAAGGTCGGTTTTCGTCAGGACAATGTGGTCGGCAAAGGCAAGCTGTTTCCAGCCTTCAATGAAACTGTCGAGCATCGCCCGGCCGGACGTGACATCGAAGACAGTGACCACGCCGGAAAGATGAAAGTGCCGGGCGACGATATGGTCGCGCAGGCCAAGCGCCGGTGTGCCGCCGGCAATCAGGCTGTTGATGATCGGCGCGGGATCGGCAAGTCCCGTCGTTTCGATAACGACACGCGAGATTTCCGGCATCACCCCTTCCAGAAAGGCCTGATGCAATTCGTAAAGCGAGGTGCGGATATCGCTGGTCGCGTTGCAGCAGATGCAACCGGTCGTGGTTCTGAAATACCGTTCCGAACCGCTGCGAACCAGACCGTGATCGATGGGCACGGATCCGAATTCATTGACGATGACGGCGGCGTCACGCATGGCCGGTTCGTTCAGAAGCTCGTTCAGCAAGGTAGTCTTTCCCGCACCCAGAAAGCCGGTAAGCAGGGTGACCGGCACCGTCCTGACGGGCGGAGAGACAGCCGTGTCATCTCCTCGCGCAACCGTTTTCTTCCGCTTCATTCCGAACACATCCACACCTTTCAACCGCATAAAATCCGCGGCAGCTTAGTATGTAATGTAATAACATATCAATACTATTCTGAAAGCATCCGAAACTCCCCATCATCGTTACCCGGCTGCGAAAAATCATGCGGCCCGAGGCGTCGGCATAGAGACGCATGAAAAAACCATGAGCCGGAAAAATGGAATAATAAAATCGTTTCTTTCACTTTCGTTTTATTCGTTCCACGCTCTATTGCATTTTCGTTCAAGTTCGTTTTTAATTCCAAATGCTAATACAGAAAAGATCGCCCACAGCTGGATCGAGGAGGAAGGCTGTAATAAGGGACTGTATCTTTTACTGTTTTCACAATGGGAGGAATCGCCTTGAAAAAACTCAGCTACCGCCTTGCTGCGGCATCCGCGCTTTCGTTTTTTGTCACATCGAATGCTTTCGCTGCGACGGAGATCCAGTGGTGGCACGCCATGACCGGCGCCAATAACGAAGTCGTGGACGCGCTTGCGAAAGAGTTCAACGAAAGCCAGAAAGACTACAAGATCACGCCCGTGTTCAAGGGCACCTATCCGGAAACCCTGAATGCCGGCATTGCCGCCTTCCGCGCCAAGCAGCCGCCGGCCATCATTCAGGTCTTCGATGCCGGTTCCGGCGTGATGATGGGTGCCGCCGGCGCCATCAAGCCCGTGGCGGATGTGCTGAAGGAAGGTGGATACACCTTCAACAAGGACGAATATCTGGCCGGCATCGTCGCCTATTATTCCAAGCCTGATGGCACCATGCTGTCCTTCCCTTACAATTCGTCCTCGCCGATCCTCTATTACAACAAGGATGTCTTCCAGAAGGCTGGCCTCGATGCCGCCAATCCGCCGAAGACCTGGCCGGAAGTTTTCGAAGCCGCCAAGAAGATCAAGACCAGCGGTGCCGCGCAGTGCGGTTTCACCTCCACCTGGCTTACCTGGATCCAGACCGAAAACTTCGCCGCCTGGAACAATGTCTCCTATGGCAGCAATGAAAACGGGCTTGGTGGTACGGATGTGAAGCTTGCGGTCAATGCGCCGCTCTTTGTCGAGCATTTCCAGGCCATCGCCGATCTCGCCAAGGACGGCACCTTCCGTTATGGCGGACGCACCTCTGAGGCCAAGCAGCTGTTCATGTCCGGCGAATGCGGCATCCTGACCGAATCCTCCGGCGGTCTCGGCGATATCGTCAAGACCGGCATGAATTACGGCATCGGCCAGCTGCCCTATTACGAGGGCCATGGTCCGCAGAACACCATTCCCGGCGGCGCCAGCCTCTGGGTCTTCGGCGGCAAGAGCGACGCCGAATATAAGGGCGTTGCCGAATTCTTCCATTTCCTCTCGCAGACCAAGATCCAGTCTCGCCTGCATCAGGTTTCCGGCTACATGCCGGTAACGATCGCGGCCTATGAGGAAACCAAGAAATCCGGCTTCTACGACAAGAACCCTGCCCGCGAAACGCCGCTGCTGCAGATGATGGGCAAGCCGCCGACAGAAAACTCCAAGGGCGTGCGCCTCGTGAACCTGCCGCAGGTGCGCGACATCATGAACGAAGAGTTCGAGGCGATGCTGGCCGGCAAGCAGGATGCGAAAGCCGCCCTCGACAAGATCGTGGAGCGCGGTGACGCAGCCATCAAGCAGGCCGCCGGCAACTAAACGATCCCTGCCACCGCCCGCGCTCTCACAGGGTGCGGGCGGCGTTTCCATCTCATCAGGAGATCGCCGTGCAAAGCGTCGTATTCCCCAACAAGATCCTGCCTTATCTGCTGGTCGCACCGCAGATCATCCTGACGGTGATCTTCTTTTTCTGGCCCGCAAGCCAGGCGCTCTACCAGTCGACCATGCGCGAGGACGCCTTCGGGCTGAACAGCAATTTCGTCGGGCTGGCCAATTTTTCCGCCGTGCTGTCAGATGAGAGCTATCTCAACTCCCTGCACGTCACCGTCATCTTCAGTGTGCTGACCGCACTCGTCTCCATGGGACTTGCGCTGCTTCTGGCGACGGCGGCTGACCGCGTGGTGCGCGGCAAGGGCTTTTACCGCACCATGATGATCATGCCCTATGCCGTGGCGCCTGCTGTCGCCGGCATGTTGTGGCTGTTCATGTTCAACCCGGCCATGGGAACCTTCTCTTATATCCTGCGCCGCAACGGCATCATGTGGGATCCGTTGCTCGACGGCAATCAGGCCATGCTGCTGGTCGTCGCCGCCGCTGCGTGGAAGCAGATCAGCTATAATTTCCTGTTCTTTGTCGCAGGCTTGCAGGCAATTCCGAAATCATTGCTGGAAGCCGCTTCTATTGACGGCGCGCGCGGTTCGCGGCGCTTCTGGACCATCGTTTTCCCGCTGCTGGCGCCGACAACCTTCTTCCTTCTGGTCGTCAACACGGTTTACGCCTTCTTCGATACCTTCGGCATCATCCATGCCGTCACCGGCGGCGGCCCCGCCAAGGCGACGGAAACGCTGGTCTACAAGGTCTATAATGATGGTTTCGTGAACCTGAACCTCGGCTCTTCCGCCGCGCAATCGGTCATCCTGATGGTGATCGTCATTGCGCTCACCGCCTTCCAGTTCCGCTTCGTCGAGAAGCGCGTGCATTACGGCTGAGGATTTCACAATGATTGAAAATCGCCCGGTCGCCCGCATGGTCGCGCATCTGATGCTCATTCTCGGCATCATCGTTGTGGCCTTCCCGATCTATTACACCTTCGTCGCCTCTTCCATGACATCGACGGATATCATCCGCCCGCCCATGTCGCTTTTGCCCGGCGACCATCTGAGCGCCAATTACACCGAAGCCATGGTCGGTGGCGTTGAAAGAGTGGTCGGCGTCAGCCTCGAGCGGCTGCTGTTCAACAGCTTCGTCGTGGCGCTCGCCATCGCCATCGGCAAGATCGTCATTTCGTTCCTGTCGGCCTTCGCCATCGTGTTCTTCCGCTTTCCCTTCCGCATGGGCTTTTTCTGGATGATCTTCATCACGCTCATGCTGCCGGTGGAAGTGCGTATCCTGCCCACCTACAAGGTCATCGTCGATCTTGGGCTGATCGATACCTATGCGGGACTGACGCTGCCGCTGATGGCATCTGCCACGGCAACCTTCCTGTTCCGGCAGTTCTTCCTGACCATTCCCGGTGAGCTGGTCGAGGCGGCGCGTATCGACAATGCCGGTCCGTTCCGCTTCATGCGCGATATTCTGCTGCCGCTGTCGAGAACCAATATCGCAGCACTTTTCGTGATCCTGTTCATCTATGGCTGGACCCAGTATCTCTGGCCGCTGCTCGTGACCAACGACGCCAAGATGAACACGATCATCATCGGCCTCAAGCGCATGGTGGATTTCACCGACGCTTCGACGCCCTGGAATTATGTGATGGTGACGGCGATCCTCGCCATCATCCCCCCGATTATGGTTGTGGTGCTGATGCAGCGCTGGTTCGTCAAAGGTTTGGTGGAGACCGAAAAATAATGGCAAAAATTGCGCTGAAAGACGTCCGCAAGGTTTATGGCGGCAATGTCGATGCGATCAAGGGCGTATCGATGGACATCGCCGATGGCGAAATGATCGTGCTGGTCGGCCCCTCCGGCTGCGGCAAATCCACGCTGCTGCGCATGATCGCCGGGCTGGAAAGCATATCGGGCGGCGAAATCGTCATCGGCGACCGCGTCGTCAACGATCTTGAACCCTCCGACCGCGACATCGCCATGGTGTTCCAGAATTATGCACTTTATCCGCATATGACGGTGCGCCAGAACCTTGCCTATGGCCTGAAGAACCGCAACACGCCGAAGGAGGAGATCGAACGGCGCATCACCGAGGCGGCCAAGGCGCTGGAGATCGAACAGTTCCTGGAGCGCAAGCCGCGCCAGCTTTCCGGCGGTCAGCGCCAGCGTGTGGCCATGGGCCGCGCCATTGTGCGCAAGCCGGCAGCCTTCCTGTTCGACGAGCCGCTCTCCAACCTCGACGCCAAGCTGCGCGTGCAGATGCGGGTGGAAATCCGCCGCCTCCAACGCTCGCTCGCCACGACAAGCGTTTATGTCACCCATGACCAGATGGAGGCCATGACGCTGGCCGACCGGCTGGTGGTGCTGAATGCCGGCCGCATCGAGCAGATGGGCACACCGATCGAGCTTTACGAAAAGCCGGCGACCACTTTCGTCGCCACCTTCATCGGCTCGCCTTCCATGAACCTTCTCGCCCATGGCGCAGCTTCGTCCACTGGCTCGACCGGCTGGTCGGTGAACGGCGCGACAGCGCTGCCGCAAACTGTCGCAACGCTCGGCATTCGCCCTGAAGATATCACCCTTGCCACGGAAGCCCCTGCCGACGCCGCCTTCGCCGGCACCGTGCAGGTGGACGCCGTGGAACTGGTCGGCGCCGAAAGCTATGTTCACGGCTCCTTCGCCGATGGCACCACCATCGTCTTCCGCGTCCACGGCCGCTCGCAACTGCGCATCGGCGAGACACTGAAGATCGCCGCACAGGCGAAGGATTTCCATCTGTTCGATATGACGGGCAAGCGGATTTAAACTTATCGACGAAAATCGAACACCCGCCATTCGGCGGGTGTTCGAGCATCGCCAAAACCTCGGGCAGTCCCCTACCACGCCAACTCCACCTGCGGCCGGCCGTTGGAGGTTTTTTCCACCGTGCGGCCGGATGCGTCGATATTGCAGTGGACGCGCTGCCGGAAGGCGGAGAAGCTTTCGAAGGTCACGACGTCGACGGGATTATCGAGATGGAGGGTGAGGCGATAGCGTTCCGGGTCACCGCCAAGCGTCTGGACGCCGAGCACGGAGGCGACGAAAGGCTGGCCGAGATAAAGGCCTTCCACTCTCGAACCCAGAAGATAGGGATTGAAGGCGGGGCGGTTTCCGGCTGCCGCATGCAGGGTATTCCAGTCACGGAAGCCATATTGCGCGGCGATGAGTTCCAGCGCCTTTGAGTGGGTGATTGCCTGTCCCTGTTCCTCAAGCGCTGAGCGCAGGCGTTTTGCCTGTTCTTTCAGCCCCTCAAGGGCGGGAAGCGGTTTGGACACGTGCATAACGGTTCTCCAACATTGACATGCCGAATTTTCCGAAGGGGGTCCGCGTTGCCATCGACGACATGCAAAACATGGGATGACCGTTATCAGGGATAAGAGCTTCACCAGGGGCAAAAATGCCTGCGGACGGCCGGGGCTCTCTGCCCGTGGCCGTCCGTATAACTCAGAACGCGCCGCCCGTCAAAGGCGGCGTTGAAGCCGTTCCGGGATCAGAAGCGATAGGTGATGCCAGCGCCGATCAGCCAGGGATCGAGCTTCGCCTTGCCGCTGATCGGTGTGCCGCCCAGTTCGGCGGTCCAGTCGGTCTTCAGGAAGATTTTTTTCACGTCGAAGTTCACGCCCCAATGCTCGTCGAGCATATAGTCGAAACCGACCTGCACGGCAGCACCTAGCTTGTTCTTGACGTCGAGATTGCTGAAGCCGGGCTCTTCGGACTGGTTGTAGAACAGCGAATAGTTCACGCCTGCACCGATATAGGGCTTGAAGGCGCCGAAATCGGTGAAGTGATATTGCAGCGTCAGTGTCGGCGGCAGCAGCCATGTCTTGCCGACCGGCGTGCCGGCCAACACACCCTCGCCATTGATCTTGGCATAGGTGGTGCCGAGAATGAGTTCAGCGGCAAAATTCGGCGTGAAGAAATAGGTGATGTCCAGTTCCGGGATCACTGTATCCGAATAGGAGAGGCCGGCACCCGGCACACCGTCGACGCTGCCGCTGTCATTGGTGATGACGCCAAGACCGCGCACGCGCAGCATCCACGGGCTTGCCGCCGCAATTGCCTCTTCGGCGGTGGGCGCCGGTGCTGGCGCGGCCAGATCGGCGGCCATGGCATTGGCCGATACCAGCATCGCCGCAACACTAACCGCGACGCTGGCAAGCAAGGCGGTTCTTTTGTTCCTGTTCATCATTCCATCTCTCCTTTAGCGCAGCCTGCATCCGTTCGGACATTCCCCAGGGCGCGTCTCACCTTCTCGAACCGGCGCATCGGAACTTGCCGATGCCACAGCCGTCACCGGGCAACCCAGAAACCGGCTGATGACGGCCGGCTGCGAATCCTCGGTACCAAGACCGTCACGGCCACTATGGCGAAGGGCGGGACACACCAATTGAGATGGATCAAACCGTAACGGCATTGCCCCCTACAGACGACGTACGAGCGAAGATTGTGACAATTGCGCAACAAAAGAAGGCGAGAGACCGGCGCGAAATTGCCCTGGAACAGCGCACAAAAAAGGCGGGAGATGATCCCCCGCCCCGCTTTTTCAACAATGGACTTGCGTGTCAGATGTAACGATTGACGACGTTTTCCAGATATTCCTGACGACCGGATTTCGGCTCGGGATTGATATCCTCCCGCTCCACCAGCGCGGTAATCTCGTCAAGCTTCAGTTCGCCGCGCAGCATCTTCTGGGCCTCCGGCGAATCCCACTTGGCGTAACGCTCCGCAAGCGGCTTCGACAGCGCGCCGTCCTCGACCATCTTCGCCGCCGCCTTCAGGCCGCGGGCGCAGCAATCCATGCCGCCGATATGACCGATCAGCAGATCCTGCGGATCGAGCGACTGGCGACGCAGCTTGGAATCGAAATTGGTGCCGCCATTCTTGAAGCCGCCACCAGCAAGCACGTGGTAATAGGCGAGCGCCATTTCCGGCACGTTGTTGGGGAACTGGTCGGTATCCCAACCGGACTGGTAATCGTTGCGGTTCATGTCGATGGAGCCGAAAATGCCGAAGGCATTGGCCATGGCCAGCTCATGCTCGAAGGAATGGCCGGCGAGAATGGCATGGCCCTGCTCGATATTGACCTTCACTTCCTTTTCCAGACCGTTCTTCTGCAGGAAGGCATAAACGGTGGCGACGTCGTAGTCGTACTGGTGCTTGGTCGGCTCCTGCGGTTTCGGCTCGATCAGGATCGTGCCTTCAAAGCCGATCTTGTATTTATATTCGACCACCAGGTTGAGGAAGCGGCCCAGCTGGTCAAGCTCACGCGACAGATCGGTGTTGAGCAGGGTTTCGTAACCTTCGCGGCCGCCCCACAGAACGTAGTTCGCGCCGCCGAGCTTCTTGGTGGCGTCCATGCAGGTCTTCACCGTGGCGGCGGAGAATGCAAAGACATCCGGATCCGGATTGGTTGCCGCACCGGACATGAAACGCCGGTTGGAGAAAAGGTTCGCGGTGCCCCACAGCAGCTTCACGCCGGTCTGAGCCTGCTTTTCAGCAAAATAATCAACGATTTCGTTGAGGTTCTTCGTGTTTTCAGCAAAGTTGCGGCCTTCAGGGCGCACATCGGCGTCATGGAAGCAATAAAATGGCGAACCGAGCAGCGAGAAGAATTCGAAGGCCACATCTGCCTTCAGCTTCGCAGCCTGCATGCTGTCTTCGAACCACGGGCGCTGGAAGGTCTGGCCGCCGAAGGGGTCACCGCCCGGCCAGGTGAAGGTATGCCAGTAGGCCACCGCGAAACGCAGGTGGTCTTCCATGCGCTTGCCGGCAACGACTTCATCGGGATTGTAGTGGCGGAAGGCCAGCGGATTGGTGCTGTCTGGGCCTTCATATTTGATCTTGGCGATATCGCCGAAAAAACCTGTGCTCATGGTGATCCTCCTCTTGGGGTGGGTTAGGTGGTGTTCGGTATAGGTTGGAGGGCGCGGCTCACCCCCCCTCTGTCCTGCCGGACATCTCCCCCTCAAGGGGGGAGATCAACAAGCGGCTAAGTCTTGTCCTCACGCGAGGTTGAAGATGGAGCGAGAGGTAGCGTCCTGCCGATCTCCCCCCTTGAGGGGGAGATGCCCGGCAGGGCAGAGGGGGGTAAACCGCACACTCCGCGCTTCAATGCGAAAGCGCCCGAATAGCCGGATAAAGCGCGTGATACCGCCGATAGGCCTCCTCATAGGCCCCGGCCAGATCAGCCACCGGCTCAATCGTCCGCGCCGTCTCCGGCTGGGAGCAGACCGCCACCGGATCGGCGCCTGTCGCGGCGATCAGGCCAAGGCGAGCAGCACCGAAGGCCGCACCGAAATCGCCTTCCGCCGGAATATCCACCGGCACGCCGAGCGAGGTGGCAATCGAGGCAAGCCAATAGGCCGAACGCGAGCCGCCGCCGATGGCGGTGACGCGGGAGATCGAGGTGCCGGCGGATTTCAGCGCTTCGAGATTGTCCCTGATAGCAAAGGTCACACCTTCCAGCACCGCCTGGGTCAGCGCCTTGCGGTCGCTTTCATGCGAAAGACCGATGAAGGAGCCACGAATGGCCGCGTCATTATGCGGGGTGCGCTCGCCGGAAAGATAGGGCGCGAAGGTAACGCCGGTGGGCGCAAGCAGTGTCTCGCCCAGCTCGCCGGTCAGATCGGCGGCGGATTGCCCGGTGAGGCGGGAATACCAGTTCAGCGCATCGGTGGCGGAGAGGATGACGCCCATCTGGTGCCAGGTGTTGGGCAGCGCGTGGCAGAAGGCGTGCACGGCGCTTTCCGGCTTCGGCAGATAGGAGGCATTGGCAGCGAAGAGCACGCCGGATGTGCCAAGCGAAACGAAGGCGTGGCCCTCCTTCACCGTGCCCATGCCGCAGGCGGAGGCGGCGTTGTCACCCGCACCGCCGGCCACCACGGCACGGCCGGAAATGCCCCATTCACCGGCGAGTTCGGCGCGAAGAACGCCCGCCTCATCCGTGCCTTCCACCAGTGACGGCATGTGTTTTTCATCCAGGCCGGTGGCGGCGAGAAGTTCGGAAGACCATTGGCGCGCGCCGGTATCAAGCCATGAGGTGCCGGCGGAGTCTGACATCTCGGAGATATATTCGCCCGTCAGCCACAGCCGCAGATAATCCTTCGGCAACAGCACCTTGGCCACTTTGGCGAAGATTTCAGGTTCGTTCTTCGCCACCCAGGCAAGCTTCGGCGCGGTGAAGCCGGGGAAGACGATATTGCCGGTGATCCTGCGGAAACGTGGATCGGCGTCGAGTGCTGCGGCCTCGGCATGGGAGCGGGTGTCGTTCCACAGGATGCAGGGGCGCAGTACCTTGCCCTCGGCATCAACAAGCGTCGCGCCATGCATCTGGCCGGAAAGGCCGATGCCCTTCACTGCGGCAAGCTCCTTCGGGAACTTCTGCTTCAGGCCGCCGACGGCGGTTTTCGCGGCGGCGATCCAGTCCGCCGGATTCTGTTCCGACCAGCCATGATGCGGACGCGAAACCTCCAGCGAGCCATTGGCCGAACCGACAATCTTCTGATCGCCATCCATCAGCAGGGCTTTGATGCCTGACGTGCCAAGATCGAGACCGAGATACATGTATTTCTCCATTCCGGCGCTCCATGCGCCACTTTCAGCGTTTTTTAAAAGTCACCGCATTTCCGGACGGAAAACCGGCGGCCACTTTTCCTGGAAATGCTCTCATCAGGGAAGATTGTCCCTGAGGAATATGTCGATACGGATACGTTCCTGCGCTGCGATGACGGGCTGGCCGTCGGCACGCGCTTTCAATACGCGGATGGCGCTGCGCACCTCATGGCCGGCATCCTGATTGAGCACGGCGTCAAGCACGCCTTCCCGCAGCGCATTGGCGGTGTTTTCCGTCAGTTCATGGGCAATGACAGACAGCGACCTTTCACCGCCGGCGGCTCGGAGCGCCCGGATGAGGCCGCGATTGCCGGCGCCGAGACTGTAGATGCCGGAGAGTGCAGCATTGCCAAGCGCTCCGGAAACCAGCGCCTCGACGGTTGCTGGGTCATCCTTGCCCTCCAGCACCGGCAGAAGCCGCAATTGCGGAAATTCGGCTTCGATGACCGCGCGAAAACCCTCCAGACGTTCGCGATGGTCGCGCACCAGCATGGAACCGGCGACAACAGCGATATCGCCACCGCAGCTGGAGAGGAAACGTCCCATCAGGCTCGCCGCCGTGCGTCCCGCCGCGGCATTGTCGACACCGGCATAATGGTCGCGGCGCGAGCCGGAAAGATCGGACACCAGCGTCACCGTGGCGATGCCGTCTTCCGCCAGCCGGTCTGCCGCTTCCGCCACATCTTGCGAATCCGTGGCGACGAAAGCCACGCCCGACGGTTTTTCCCGCCGTGCCACCTCCAGAGCCTCGGTCAGCGCCGCGGCATTAAAGGGCGGCACCTCGATGATGCGGATCGCCGTGCGTTCCAGATGGGAGCGGGAGGCGGCGGCCCGAACCTCGGCCCTCAGCGTTGCCATGAAGGAATTGTCGTTGCCCGGCAGGATGAAGACCAGCGAATAATTACGGCCCTTGGCGAGATTGGCGGCGGCGATATCGCGCACATAACCAAGCTCGGCAATCGCCGCCTCCACGCGGGCGCGGGTGGCGGCGTGAACGCCCGGACGCATGTTCAGCACCCGGTCGATGGTGGCGAGGCTGACGCCTGCGCGCTCGGCAATATCATGAACTGTCGGCTTCATGGCTCCTCCCCTCGCCTTTGAATATCCAGCTTTGAGGCCGAGGTAAACCGAAAAATGATGTACGTACCTCATATTTCTTCGGAAGGCGGTATCGGGTTGGCGGCTCTTGGCGAAACGGTGCCGCGCGTTTCTTCTCCCCGCCGGGGAGAAGGTGGCCCGAAGGGTCGGATGAGGGGGCCAGCTCTCGGTCTATCGCTACCGTCGCCCCCTCATCCCGCTGCCGCGGACTTCTCCCCGGCGGGGAGAAGAAATATGCCGCCCCCGCTCGCTCCATATTCAAAACAAAAAAGGGGCCGTCATTTTCGACGGCCCCAGCTCTGCGGTGGATGGGAGGGGATTTTTATCAGTGCGCCGCGTCTGGCGGCGGCGCTGCCTTGGGTTTCTGGATCAGGATTGTCATGAAGATGAGGCTGCCGAACAGCAGGGTCAGCGCGAAGAACACATCCGCGAAGGCCAATATCCATGCCTGCTGCGAGACCATGCCGACCAGTTTCTTGATCGCGACGGAAGCGCCGTCCAACCCGTAGGAATCGTAGTTCGCGCCGACATTGTTCAGCCATTCCAGCGCCTGCGGATTGGAATAGCTGATATGTTCCGCCAGCCGCACATAATGATCGTCGGTGCGCTGCGACAGCAGGGTGTTGATGACGGCAAGGCCAACCGCGCCGCCGAGGTTACGGGTGAGGTTGAACAGGCCCGATGCATTGCGGATACGGGCGGGCGGCAGCGTGCCGAGCGCGATGTTGTTGATCGGCACCATGCACATCATCAGGCCAAAACCGCGCAGGATCTGCGGGATCAGCAGTTCATAGAAGTCCCAGTCGGTCGTCACATAGGTCATGATCCACGTGCCGCAGCCGAAGCTGATGAAGCCGATGGCCATCATCGCCCGCGGGTCGAGCTTGGTGGAGACCTTGCCGGCAATCGGCGCGGTGAAGAACATCGCAAGGCCGGAGACGAACATGGTCTCACCGATCATCAGCGCATCATACCCCCTCACCCGGCCGAGATAGAGCGGGTAAAGATAGGTCAGGCCATAAAGCCCGATGCCCATGACGAAGGAAAACAGCGAGCCGATGGAGAAGTTTCGGTCGGCGAAGGCGCGGATATCGACGACCGGGAATTCCACCTTGAAGGCGCGCCAGAAGAACACGACGGCACCGATGACCATGGCGACGGAGCCAAGGACGATATGCTCGTCGTTGAACCAGTCCTTGTTATTGCCCTCTTCCAGCACATATTCCAGCGAGCCGAGGAAGACCGCCATGGAGATCAGCCCCCACCAGTCGAACTTCTTCCAGAGCGACTTTTCCGGCTTGTCGAAATCGATCAGGCTCCAGGT
>Ga0209070_100166_pt1 | contig 84001 bp, 80 predicted proteins | sample SynthPrep_5_END__FD_187205 | JGI IMG/M metagenome (GOLD analysis project Ga0209070, IMG submission 187205) | Synthetic microbial communities from Ohio, USA - SynthPrep_5_END_DS10_MetaG (SPAdes) (version 2) | ecosystem: Engineered > Bioreactor > Aerobic > Activated sludge | place: USA: Ohio... | reverse complement strand
ATTACAGTGCCACAACACGACCACCTAAAAGCAAGATGGAGGCACATCCGTGGAACAGGCAGAAATCGGTTTGATCGGTCTCGGCGTCATGGGCTCGAACCTGGCGTTGAACATCGCGGAAAAGGGCAACAAGATTGCCGTATTCAACCGAACCCCGGAAGTTACACGAAAATTCTACGCTGATGCGGGCGACCTGCAGAGCCAGATCATTCCCTGCGAAACCATCGAGGAATTCGTCGCCGCCATTCGTCCCCCACGTCCGATCATCATCATGATCAAGGCCGGCGATCCCGTCGACCAGCAGATGGAAATCCTGAAACCGCATCTCGCCAACGGCGACATCATGATCGACGCCGGCAATGCCAATTTCCGCGATACGATCCGCCGTTTCGACAATCTGAAGGATAGCGGCCTGACCTTTATCGGCATGGGCGTTTCCGGCGGTGAAGAAGGCGCGCGTCACGGACCGTCGATCATGGTCGGCGGCACCGAAGACAGCTGGAAGCGTGTCGAGAAGGTGCTGACCTCCATTTCCGCCAAGTATAATGACGATCCGTGCGTGGCATGGCTCGGCAATGACGGCGCCGGCCACTTCGTCAAGACCATCCACAACGGTATCGAATATGCCGACATGCAGATGATCGCCGAAATCTACGGCATCCTGCGTGACGGCCTTGGCATGAGCGCCGTCGAAATCGCCGATGTCTTCGCCGAGTGGAACAAGGGCCGCCTGAATTCCTACCTGATCGAAATCACCGAGAAGGTTCTGCGCGCCGCCGATCCGATCACCGGCAAGCCGATGGTCGATCTGATCCTCGACAAGGCCGGTCAGAAGGGCACCGGCAAGTGGTCGGTCATCGAGGCGCAGAACATGGGCGTCGCCGCAACCGCCATCGAGGCGGCCGTGGCTGCCCGTATCCTGTCGTCGCAGAAGGACGAGCGCGAGGCTGCCGAGAAGATCTTCGGCCTGCCGACCCTTGCAGCGGCACCCGCCGACAAAAAAGCCTTCATCGCCGATCTGGAAAGCGCGCTTCTGGCCGCCAAGGTGGGTGCTTACGCGCAGGGCTTCGCCATCATGTCGGCGGCTTCGAAGGAGTTCAACTGGAACCTGCCGATGCCGACGATTGCCCGCATCTGGCGCGCCGGTTGCATCATCCGCTCGGAATTCCTCGATGAGATCACTTCGGCCTTCACCAAGGACCCGCATGTGGCCAACCTCATCGTGACGCCGGCCTTCTCCGCTATCGTCAAGGATACCGATGCACCGCTGCGCCGTGTGGTTTCCTACGCCGTCCTTTCTGGCCTGCCGGTTTCGGCACTGGCTTCGGCACTCGGCTACTTCGATGCCTATCGCCGCGGCCGCGGCAGCGCAAACCTCATTCAGGCGCAGCGCGACTTCTTCGGCGCGCATGGTTTCGAACGCACCGACGGTGTGGACAAGCCGCATGGCCCATGGGGCAGCGGCGCCGACATTTTCTGATCGGCTGCAACGATAAACAGCAAAAGGCCCGCGCAAGCGGGCCTTTTTCATTTCGATTACTGGTTCAACTCAGCGGGCGGCGGCGAGGCCGACGATCAGGCCGCTGACGGCATTGATAAGCAGGAACTGGTTGTCGACGCGTACCCAGCGCTGATCACGGCGCGGTTCTGCGAGGCGGTAACGGCGGTAGTCACGGCGGTCCACCATGTTGCGACGCTCACGGGCCGAGAGGCGCTGGCCGCGATCCCAGCGTTGCTTCTTGACGATGACCTTCTTGGTGGTGACCTGACGCTCGACGGTAACGCCGCGATGGCGATCGTCGTGGCGGCTTTGGGCCTGAGCCATCGGAGCTGCAAGAACGGTGGCTGCCAGAAGAATGGTGACGAACTTTTTCATGGAAGTTTCCTCTCGGGTTTCGATGAGAAGAACTTACGAATAAACGAATGAACGGAAACTGAATTTAAAATTACATTTATGTAATGGTTCTTAACGGTTAGAGGCGAAAGTTAATCTTTTGTTTTGAGGTTTTTTCTGCTTGCTGAGGCAAACGGGCCGCCCGGCATAACCGGGCGGCCACGTCCTTATCAGACGCGTTCGGCGGATTTTGCCCAGAGGTTGATATCCGCATCCCTGGCGTAACGATCGATTTCCACAAGCTCTTCAGCCGTGAAATCCGCCTTGTCGAGTGCCTTCACGCAATCCTCGACCTGTTCGACACGGCTTGCGCCGATGAGCGCCGAGGTGATGCGGCCGCCGCGCAGAACCCAGGCAATCGCCATCTGCGCCAGCGTCTGGCCGCGGCGCTCGGCAATGCTGTTGAGGGAGCGGATGTTCTCGACATTGCGCTCGTTGAGGAAAGCCGGGTTGAGCGACTTGCTCTGCGATGCACGGCTGCCATCAGGCACGCCGCCGAGATATTTGGTCGTCAGCATGCCCTGCGCCAGCGGCGAGAAGACGATGGAGCCGATGCCCAGTTCTTCCAGCGTATCAACGAGACCGTCTTCCTCGATCCAGCGGTTGATCATCGAATAGCTGGGCTGGTGGATGATGCAGGGCGTGCCGAGGTTTTTCAGGATCGCGGCGGCCTCACGGGTGCGCTTCGAGTTGTAGGACGAGATGCCGACATAAAGCGCCTTGCCGGAGCGCACGATCTGGTCCAGCGCGCCGCAGGTTTCCTCAAGCGGCGTATTGGGGTCGAAACGGTGGGAGTAGAAGATATCGACGTAATCCAGACCCATGCGCTTCAGGCTCTGGTCGCAGGAGGCGATTACGTATTTGCGGCTGCCCCATTCGCCATAGGGGCCGGGCCACATGTTATAACCGGCCTTGGAGGAGATGATCATCTCGTCGCGATAGCCGGCAAAATCGGTCCTCAGGATTTCGCCGAAGGCGGTTTCGGCGCTGCCGGGCGGCGGGCCGTAATTATTGGCGAGATCGAAATGGGTAATGCCGAGATCGAAGGCACGGCGGCAAATGGCCTGTTTCGTCTGGTGCGGCGTGTCGTTGCCGAAATTGTGCCAGAGCCCCAGCGAAATCGCCGGCAGTTTCAGGCCGGTCTTTCCGCAATGATTATATTTCATGGACGCGTATCGGTTTTCGGCCGGTTGCCAAACCATGGGTCTTCCTCCACTTGCTGATGACTGGCTGCCGGAGAACCCGGCAACCCTTTGAACCGATGAGGGCAGGCGCGAGACCACCTGCCATTCCTGGAGCACGTCCTGCTTAAACGGAATCGCTCGACGTGCTCTACCTTTTCTGTTTTTACGCATTTTCCGGACGTAAAACCGCCGCGCACTTTTACTGGAAATGCTCAAAGAGGGATGGTTATGCCTTTCTCCGCATGGTTTCAATGCGAGGATTGGCAGGTATGAAGATCGAAGACGCGGAAATGCGGCTGCCCGCTTCCCGCCTTCGGGGTGAAGATGATACGGCGCGTTTCGCCGGCGGCGAGATCGAAGAGATTATCCGAATAACGCCCGGGCTGATCGGCTTCCAGCATGACGAAGAGTGCGAGGCCTGTTGCCGTGACATCGATCTCGAACTGGCCGTTTTTCAGCGTGCTGACCGAGAAAGTCAGTCCGGCGGGCTGAAGCTCCAGCGACTTGTAGGTATCGCGCACATGGTGGCCTTCGCCGGTCATGCCATTGGAGGCGATGAAGCTCCAGGCAAGGATTGCACCTTCAGGCAGGCTGTCCATGTCGATTTCGGTCAAAATTGCAGCCCTGTCCGTCGCGCAGGTGCCGTTTGCGGATTTCAGTGGCACGCGGTTGCCGTCCATGGTCAGCGCAACGATGTTCATGTCGATCTCGATGTCTTCCGCCGTGTCGTTGACCATGGAGAAGCTCACCTGTCGTCCATCCTCGGAGGGAATGGCCGAGACCGTGACCGGCTGGAAGAAACGGCGGGCGGCATAATGCAGCGCCTTCCAGCCGCCGCCATAATCGAGGCTCGACCATGAGGCGACCGGCCAGGTGTCGTTGAGCTGCCAGTAGAGCGTGCCCATGCAATGGGGCTTGAGCGACCGCCAGTAATCGACGGCCGTGCGGATGGCCAGCGCCTGCTGGACCTGGCTCAGATAGACGAAATTTTCGAAATCCTTCGGGAAGCGGAAGTAGCGGAACATGGTGCCGGCGATGCGCTCGTTGCCACCGACATTCTTCTGGTGCAGCTCGATCACCGGGGAGGCGATGTTCATGTCCTTGTCTTCCGCATAGCTGCGGATGACGGGCATCGACGTATAGGATTGGAAACCGAATTCGGAGCAGAAGCGCGGCTTGACCGCGCGATAATTGTCGAACGACTTGTTCTCGTGCCAGACTGACCAGTAATGCATGTCGCCGGAACCATCCGCATGCCATGCGTCGCCATAATCGAGATAACCCGAGGCTGGGCTTGAAGGCCACCAAAGTGCTTCGGGGGCGGCTTTTTTCAGCGCCCTTTCGATGGTGCGGTTCAGGCGGTCATATGCGACGAGATAACGGTCGCGATTGTTGCGGGATTCGTCGAACCAGGTCAGCGCGCCCACCAGTTCGTTGTCGCCGCACCAGAGCGCTATCGACGGGTGCGAGGAGAGGCGTTTCACCTGATAGTCGACCTCGTGTTCGACATTGTCGAGGAAGTCCTCGCTGCAGGGATAGAGATTGCAGGCGAACATGAAATCCTGCCAGACCAGCAGGCCGAGACGGTCGCAGAGATCGTAGAACCAGTCTTCCTCATAAAATCCGCCGCCCCAGACGCGGATCATGTTCATATTGGCCTCGACCGCAGAGCAGAGAAGGTCTTCGGTCTTTTCCCGGCTGGTCAGCGAATAGAGTGCATCTGCTGGAATCCAGTTGGCGCCGCGGCTGAAGATTTCCCGGCCATTGATGCGGAAGGCGAAGCGGCTGCCCGCTTCATCCTTATCCGTCAGAAGCTCGATGGTCCTGAAGCCGATCTGGCGGGTAACGGTCTCGTCAGGCAGTTCCACGGTCAGCCTATACAGCGCTTGTTCACCACTGCCGGCCGGCCACCAGAGTTGTGGATTTTCCACGAAGAAGACGTGGCGGACCACCGTTTCGCCCGCACTGACGCCGCAATCGAGCCGCAGCCTTTCATCGTTGAGGGAGAGGTAGACCGGCAGGCTTGCCGGGCCTTCGGCAAACAGCGTGATGGCCACATGCAGCTCAACCCCGCCTTCGATATGGTGCTGCGAGGTGACGACATGCTCGATGCGGGCCGTATCGAGGCGCTTCAGCAGGATTTTGCCGTAAAGGCCGAGCGGCGCTATGGCGATGTTCCAGTCCCAGCCGAAATGGCATTGCGGCTTGCGCAGCATGTTGCCATTGGCGATCGGCGAATTGCCGGGGTGATAGGGAATATAAAAGGGCTGCCGCGCCTGCCGCTCTGCACCGGCCGCGATGTTGGAATGGAAATGGATGCGGATGGTGTTCTCACCGGGCCGCACGGCGCGCGAAATATCGGGGCGGTAACGGCGGAAGCAATTGTCGGCGCTCAGGACCGGGACATCGTTGACGAAGACGATGGCGACGGTGTCGAGGTAATCGATATCGAGATACCAGCTGGCATCCGCCTCATCGAGGATGAATGTGCGCTCAATGATCCAGTCCTGCTGCGCCACCCATTGCACCGCGTTTTCATTGGCACCGTGGTAGGGATCGGGAATGATCCCGGCATTTTTGAGCGCTGTATGAATATCTCCCGGAACGGAAAGCTCGGTCGCATGGTCTCCTTCCGCCGAACTCAGGCGCCAGAGCCCGGCCAGATCGATGGTGGTTTCGGGCGTGGAGGAAGAGATCATGATCGGACCCTGCATAATATGAATTCAACGAAGACGGCCCGGCATTATGAAGCAGGCTTGTGTCGGAATCTGGGGGAACTGATGCCGGCAAAACGGCTTTTGCCGGTTCGCTCCACGTCACGATCTTCTCCCTTCGGCAACGTTACCGTAAAACAAACGTGCCGTCATGCCCTTGATTGCTGACTTGTGGGGGTAAAAGTGTCCGTCATCAGCATTACGCGGTCAAGAAGTGGTATTGTTTTAATATTCTGATATTTTTAATATATATATCAATTAATTGTGTTTATTTTTTAATTTGAAGAATTAATTTTGGTATGTTTCGAATGCCTGGGTTTCGTGGCTGCAGGAGCGGTCTTCTGGGCGGATTTATTTTCTGCACCTGCATCGTTATAGCTGAATTGAGGCATGACAGGATGAGGCCGAACCACGAGAGGGGACGTTTGCCTTTGCAACAGCGCAAAAGCTATCTATGATTATCGTTCGGTAAAGCGTGGCGAAATGACATGAACGATACTGGTAAATCCGGCGGGGGCGAAGCACCCGCGACGACGGGCGAGCGTCCGACCTTGAAGACCATCGCCTATATGACGGGTCTTGGCATCACCACCGTTTCGCGTGCGTTGAAGGATGCGCCTGATATCGGCGCCGAGACCAAGGAGCGCGTGCGGCTGATCGCCCGGCAGATCGGCTACCAGCCGAACCGCGCTGGCGTGCGGCTTCGCACCGGCAAGACCAATGTCATAGCACTGGTGCTGAGTGTCGACGAAGAACTGATGGGTTTCACCAGCCAGATGGTGTTCGGCATCACCGAGGTTCTATCCACCACGCAATATCACCTCGTCGTTACGCCGCATATCCACGCCAAGGATTCCATGGTGCCGATCCGCTACATTCTCGAGACCGGCTCGGCGGATGGGGTCATCATTTCGAAGATCGAGCCGAACGATCCGCGCGTGCGTTTCATGACGGAGCGTAATATGCCCTTCGTCACCCATGGGCGTTCGGATATGGGCATCGAACATGCCTTTCACGATTTCGACAATGAGGCCTATGCCTATGAGGCAGTTGAGCGGCTGGCGCAGTGCGGGCGCAAGAGGATCGCCGTCATCGTGCCGCCATCGCGGTTTTCATTCCACGACCATGCCCGCAAGGGATTCAACCGGGGGATCAGGGACTTCGGGCTTACCGAATTTCCCATCGATGCCGTCACCATAGAAACGCCGCTGGAAAAAATCCGCGATTTCGGCCAGAGGCTGATGCAATCGGATGACCGCCCCGACGGCATCGTGTCGATCAGCGGCAGCAGCACCATCGCGCTGGTGGCGGGCTTTGAAGCGGCGGGTGTGAAGATCGGCGAGGATATCGATATCGTCTCGAAACAGTCGGCCGAGTTCCTGAACTGGATCAAGCCGCAGATCCATACCGTCAACGAGGATATCAAGCTGGCGGGGAGGGAGCTTGCAAAAGCCCTTCTGGCGCGCATCAACGGCGCTCCGCCGGAAACCCTGCAGAGCGTCAGCGAGCCGGTCTGGTCTTCCATGGCGCCGAAGCCGTAAAGAGTAGCGTCGGAATCGATGCTTTGCACCCGACTGTGTTGCGGGTTGCCACTTACTCGCCGTCATGCCGGCCTCGAGCCGGCATCCAGCCAGCCCAAGTCCTTGGGCTGAAAGGAGTCTCCCCGTCGCGCGGATGAGCGTCGGCTGGATTCCGGCTCAAGGCCGGAATGACGGAAAAGAAGCGTTATCGCTCACGGCTGGGCCAGGCAATCCTTCAGCGAGCCGGCAATGCCGCGCATCAGCTTGAAATAGAGGTCTGGACCGGGCTCCAGCGTGGCCGCTTCCGGATCGAGCGTCGCGGATTTCGCTGCCGTCCCTTCGGTGATGACCGAGATGAGTTTCGGCTCGAATTGCGGCTCGGCGAAGACACAGGTTGCGCCCAGCTGGCGAACCTTTTCCTGCATCTGCTTGACGCGATCTGCGCCGGGCAGGGTCTCGGGGCTGACGGTGATCGACCCCGCCGTCTTCACGCCATAACGATGTTCGAAATATTGATAGGCATCGTGGAAGACGATGAATGGCTTGTCCTTCACCGGCTTGACCGTTTCAGCCAATTCCGTGTCGAGCGCATCGAGATCGTCGATCAGTTTTTTGGTGTTGGACTGATAGGTCGCGGCATTGCCGGCATCGGCCGCGATCAGCGCGGTTTCGATTGTCTGGGCCATTGCCTTGGCATTGGTGGGATCGAGCCAGAGATGGGTGTCGTATGCGCCGTGATCATGGTCCTCGTGACCCTCCGCATGGTCGTGTCCATGATCGTGCGCGCCTTCCTCTTCGGCGTGGCCGTTATGCCCGTCATGGCCTTCGTCGCCATGGTCATGTGATTCAAAGGGGCCGCCTTCGCGGAAGGGCAGCTTTTCCAGGCCCTTGGCGTCTTCCAGTTCCACCACGGTTGCCTTTGTGGCCAGTGCCTCGAGCGGCTTTTCCAGGAAGGCTTCCAGCCCCGGCCCGACCCAGAACACCACATCCGCCGTTTCAAGCTTGCGCGCATTGGATGGACGAAGATTATAGGTATGGGGCGAAGCTGCACCCTCGACGATGAGCTGCGGTTCGCCCACACCCCGCATGATGGCCGCGACGAGAGAGTGGATGGGCTTGATCGAGACCACGACATCGGGCGCGGCTGTGGCGCCGGAAGCGGCGGCCGCTATTGCCACCGACGCCATGAGCGGGATCAGGATCGATTTCATGAAATGCACTCCACTTGAAGAAGTATAGTTATGTTATTACATTTATTGCGTAACTCTATAACGTATGCAATAGCGGTAGGCAACATCGCCGAACGGACAATCCCATGCTTCATTCCGCCCGTCAGGGTAACGATATACTGGTTTCCCTTGCCAATGCCGGCGTGCAGCGCAATGGCCGCTGGCTGGTGCGCGGCGTGGAGTTTTCTGTCAGCAAGGGCGAGATCGTCACGCTGATCGGTCCGAACGGCTCGGGCAAATCCACCAGCGCAAAAATGGCGATCGGTGTGGTGAAACCAACCGAGGGTGACGTGTCGCGCGTTGCCGGCCTGCGCGTCGGTTATGTGCCGCAGAAGCTTTCGGTGGACTGGACCATGCCGCTTTCGGTGCGCCGTCTGATGACGCTGACCGGGCCGCTGCCCGCGCGCGAAATCGATGCGGCATTGAATGCGACTGGCATTGCGCACCTTGCCAATGCGGAAGTGCAGCATCTGTCCGGCGGCGAGTTCCAGCGCGCGCTTCTGGCCCGCGCCATCGCCCGCAAGCCCGATCTGCTGGTGCTTGACGAACCCGTGCAGGGCGTCGATTTCTCGGGCGAGATCGCGCTCTACGCTCTGATAAAAAATATTAGAAATTCAAGTAATTGCGGAATTCTGTTAATCTCGCATGACCTGCATGTGGTGATGGCGGAAACCGATACCGTGATCTGCCTGAACGGTCATGTCTGCTGCCGGGGAACGCCGCAGGCGGTGAGCCAGAGCCCGGAATATATGCGGCTGTTCGGCGGGTCTGCCGCCAAGGCACTTGCCGTCTATAGCCACCATCACGACCACACCCATCTGCCCGATGGTCGGGTGCAGCACGCGGATGGTTCGGTGACGGATCATTGCCATCCTGATGATGGCCACCACCACGCTCATGATCATGACCACCATCATGATGACCATGGCGAATGCGGTTGCGGCCATGAACATGAGCATGAGCATGGGGACCATGCGCCCTCGAAACACGCGCAGGGAGAACGGCATGTTTGACGACTTCTTCGTTCGCGCCATGGTCGCCGGAATTGGCGTTGCTCTTACCGCCGGGCCTCTCGGCTGTTTCGTCGTCTGGCGACGTATGGCCTATTTCGGGGATACGATGGCCCATTCGGCGCTGCTTGGTGTGGCGCTCTCGCTGCTGTTGCAGCTCAACCTCATCGTCAGCGTTTTTCTGGTGGCATCCGCCGTTTCGATCCTGCTGATTTTTCTCCAGCGGCGGCAGGCGCTGTCGTCCGATGCATTGCTTGGCATCCTGTCCCATTCGGCGCTGGCCATTGGTCTCGTCATCGTCGCCTTCATGAGCTGGGTGCGTATCGATCTCGTGTCGTTCCTGTTCGGTGATATTCTCGCTGTCACCCGCAGCGATATCGCGCTGATCTGGGGCGGCGGGCTGGTGGTCATCGTTTCCATGGTCTTCCTGTGGCGGTCGCTGCTGGCCTCCACCGTCAATACCGAACTGGCCGAAGCCGAAGGGCTGAACCCGGAGCGGGCGAAGCTCATCTTCACGCTGCTGATGGCGCTGGTGATCGCGATTGCGATGAAGGTGGTCGGCATCATGCTCATCACCTCGCTGCTGATCATACCGGCCGCCACCGCCAGACGTTTTTCCGCCACGCCAGAGGTAATGGCAGTGGTCGCTTCGCTGATCGGTGCCATTGCCGTTATCGGTGGCCTGTTCGGCTCGCTGACCTATGATACGCCGTCCGGCCCCTCCATCGTGGTTGCCGCCGTGATCCTGTTCGTTATAAGCCTGTTGCCGGCGCCGGGTTTTTCCCGCTCCGCGGATGAAGGAGGCAAGTCATGAATGCTCAACCCCAGCAGAACCTTACCAAGAACCAGTCGCTGGTCATGAATGCCCTGTCAAACGCGCATCAGCCGCTCAGCGCCTATATGATCCTCGACAAGCTGCGGGACGACGGTTTCCGCGCGCCGCTGCAGGTTTACCGGGCGCTGGAGAAGCTGGTGGAGTTTGGTCTCGTGCACCGGCTGGAAAGCCTCAACGCCTTCGTTGCCTGCACGCATACACAGGCCGAATGCTGCTCAAATCATCATGGAACGGTGGCGTTTGCCATCTGCGAATCCTGCGGGCAGGTGACGGAATTCCACGATCACGAGATCGACCACCGCCTTGAGCGCTGGGTGAAGGACAGCAAGTTCAAGGCGGAAAAGACCACCATCGAGATTCGCGGTCTTTGCGCTAACTGCGCGTCATAGGCATCGTTTGCGGGGCGGGCATCGCTGCCCGCGTTGCTCATCCTTCGACAATCGCCAGATCTTTCGAAAAACGCTTCCAGTTCTCGATGTATTTTTCCGCAGAACGACGCAGGCCGGCGACGGCTTCGTCATCCAGCGTGCGGATGGCCCGCGCCGGCGATCCGACGATCAGTGAATTATCCGGAAATTCCTTGCCTTCCGTCACCAGCGCATTGGCGCCGACGAGGCAGTTGCGGCCGATCTTTGCTCCGTTCAGGATCGTCGCGCCCATGCCGATGAGTGAATTGTCGCCGATGCTGCAGCCATGCACTATGGCGTGGTGGCCGATGGTGCACATTTCGCCGATGGTCGCGGCAAAGCCGGGATCGCTGTGCACCATCGTCCCTTCCTGAATATTGGTGCCACGCCCGATACTGATCGGCTCATTATCGCCGCGCAACGTCGCTCCGAACCAGATGCCGACATCTTCGCCGAGCGTCACCGAGCCGATGACATTGGCATCGGGGGCGACCCAGTAACGATCCGCTGCTGGGGTCTGCGGCACCCGGTCGGCGAGGCGGTAAAGCGGCATTCGGTTTCTCCCTCTGGATTATGCGCCGGCAGCGATCAGGCGACCGTGACCGACAGTGTGCCGACACCATCGACGCCACACTCGATTCTGTCACCGCGCACGATCGGGCCGACGCCGGCCGGCGTGCCGGTCATGATCACGTCGCCAGCGGCAAGCGTGAAGAGCTTCGAAAGCTCGGCGATCACTTCCGGCACCTTCCAGATCATCTGTGCGAGATCGCCCGTCTGTTTGCGCTCGCCGTTGACATCAAGCCAGATCGCGCCAGTGGCGGGATGGCCTATCTGGTCCGCGGGAACAATGGGCGAAACCGGTGCGGAATATTCGAACGCCTTGGCGCCTTCCCAGGAGCGGCCCATCTTCTTCAGCCCGTCCTGCAGGTCGCGGCGGGTCATGTCGATACCGACGGCATAACCCCAGACATGGTTCAGCGCCTCGGTTGCCGGAATATCCGTGCCGCCGCTTTTCAGCACCACGACGCATTCAACTTCGTAATGCACGTTCGAGGACAGTGAAGGATAGGGGAAATCATTGCCGGCGGGCAGCAGATTGTCCGGGTTTTTCTGGAAATAGAAGGGCGGCTCGCGCGAGGGATCGTGGCCCATCTCGATGGCGTGATCGGCATAGTTACGACCGACGCAATAGACCCGCCGCACGGGGAACATGTCACCCGTGCCTTCAACGGGCAGGAGGACGGGTTTCGGGGCGGGGATGACGGTGGCGGCCATGGGAATTTCCTGTCGTCTCTTTAAGGTGCAATTCTTGTCCCGCGATTCCGGGCTGATTTCCAGTTGAAAATGTTGTCGAGGGCAAAACTGGCTTTTTACAGTCCTTTGCTGTAGAAGCCGGCGCAAAGAGGTTAATCCATGTACAGACAAGCGCTTGCAAACGGCGAAAAAATCTTCGCCGTGGCCCCGATGATCGATTGGACTGACACGAGGTGCAGGTTTCTGCACCGGCAGTTGTCGAAGCGCGCCTTGCTGTTTACCGAAATGATCGTTGCCGACGCCATCATCCATGGCCAGCGTGACAGGCTGCTCGGTTACCATCCACAGGAACATTCCGTTGCGCTGCAGCTTGGCGGATCTGACCCGGCCAAGCTTGCCGAAGCGGTGCGGATTGCCGAAGATTACCGGTATGACGAGATCAACCTCAATGTCGGTTGCCCATCGGACCGGGTGCAATCCGGCACCTTCGGCGCCTGCCTGATGCGCGAGCCTGATGTCGTGGCGCAGTGCGTTTCGGCGATGAAGGCGGTTGCGACTGTGCCGGTGACTGTCAAATGCCGCATCGGGGTGGATGATCAGGAACCGGAAACCGTCTTGCCGGATTTTCTGGGGCGTGTTGTCGCGGCCGGTGCGGATGCCGTGTGGATCCATGCGCGGAAAGCCTGGCTGCAAGGCCTTTCACCGAAGGAGAACCGCGAGGTGCCGCCGCTCGATTATGAGCTCGTCTATCGCATGAAGCGGGAAAATCCTGACGTCTTCGTCGGCATCAACGGCGGCATCGCCGATCTTGATCAGGCTTGTGACCATCTGCAGCATATGGATGGCGTCATGCTCGGCCGCGCCGCTTATCATAACACATCCATTCTCGCCGATGTCGATCACCGCATCTACGGTGGCGAGGCCCGGCAACCTGACTGGATGGGGTTGCGCGACACGATAATGGCCTATGCCGCCGGTTATATTGCCGAGGGTGGACGTCTCAACCACGTCACCCGTCATATGGTCGGTTTGTTTCAGGGCATGCCGGGGGCGCGCCGTTTCCGGCAAATTCTCTCCAGCGATGCCACCCGTCCGGGGGCAGGGCCTGAGGTGATCGCGGCGGCTTTCGCCGCGGTCGATTTCAACCCGACGAAGGAACTGGCGGGCTGAGGGCCGGAAGCGGCCTTCCTGCGATTTTTATGCCGCCGGCGACAAGGATGTTGCGAAGAGTTTCGCAGTCTCCATCGGGAAATCGCTTAGAGCATTCCCAATAAAAGTGCGTAGCGGTTTCACGTCCGGAAAATGCGGAAAAACGAAAGGCTGGAGCAGGTCCGGCAACTCCGTTTAGACCGACACGACGACTTGCCGGGTGACGCTGCGACATCCGGTGTTCAGCGTCACCGCATCACTCAGACAGCCTTTTGCAATTCCTGCGCACCGTTGGGTGCATTGACCTTGCCGCCGGTGATGAAGAAGGCGAAAACGTCGCGCGGCGTCTTTTCCGCTTTCCGGTCGGGTGCGATCAGCGGTAGATCGTCCGGCACACCGCCTGCCGCATAGGTCTTGACCCGTTCTGCCCAATGGCCGATCTCCGCCTTCGGGTAACAGGTTGCGATGTCGTCTTCGCCCTTTTGCAGGCGGCAATAGACGAAGTCGGCCGTAACGTCAGGCAGCATCGGATAATCGTGGTGATCGGCGCAGACGACTGCGACCTTGTGCCTGGCAAGAAGATCGATGAATTCCGGCACCTGAAATGTCGGGTTGCGCACTTCGACCACATGGCGAAGACGGATACCATCCTGTTTCTCCGGCAGGAGCGCCAGAAAGGCGCCGAAATCATCCGCGTCGAATTTTTTGGTCGGTGCGAATTGCCATAGGATCGGCCCGAGATGGGACCCGAGTTCCGTCAACCCTTGCGTCAAAAACTTCGTCATGGATTCGCCGGCCTCGGCCAGAACCCTGCGGTTGGTGACGAAACGGCTGGCCTTCAGGGAAAAGATGAAATCATCAGGCACTTCTGACGCCCATTTGGCGAAAGTCTCTGGCTTCTGGCTACTGTAATAGGTGCCATTCACCTCGATTGCCGTCAATTGCCGGCTGGCATGTTCGAGCTGGCGTCTCTTAGGCAGTTTTTCCGGATAAAACGTGCCCTCCCATGGCTCGAATGTCCAGCCGCCGATACCGGTGCGGATCGTGCCTGATGTCGACATATGCTGTTCCTCCCAAATCCATGCGATATAAACGTCGTAGTTGCGTCATCTGGAATCCCCGGATCAGGCCCGAAGATGCATTTTTCGCGACTATGGATCCTCGCCTCAGGGGCGAGGATGACCGGGGCAAGCGCAGAGCCATCCGGTAATATCCGGAAACTACTCCGCAGCCTCGCGTTTGCCGGGCGGCCGGCGTTCCAGAAGTTCCTTCAGGAAATGACCGGTGTAGGAGCGCTCGACCTTGACGATGTCTTCCGGTGTGCCGGTTGCCACCACTTCGCCGCCGCCCGTGCCGCCTTCCGGGCCGATGTCGATGATCCAGTCGGCCGTCTTGATGACTTCGAGGTTGTGTTCGATCACCACGACGGAATTGCCCTGGTCCACCAGCGCCTGCAGCATTTCCAGCAACTTGTTGACGTCATGGAAGTGAAGGCCGGTCGTTGGTTCGTCGAGAATGTAAAGCGTGCGGCCCGTCGAGCGTTTCGACAGTTCCTTGGCGAGCTTGACGCGTTGCGCCTCGCCGCCGGATAGCGTGTTGGCCTGCTGGCCGACCTTGATGTAACCGAGGCCGACATCGAACAAAGCCTGCAGCTTGTCGCGCACCGCCGGCACGGCGGCGAAGAATTCCACGCCTTCCTCCACCGTCATATCCAGCACGTCGGCGATGGACTTGCCCTTGAAGGTGACATCGAGCGTCTCGCGATTATAGCGCTTGCCGTGGCAGACGTCGCAGGTGACGTAGACGTCGGGCAGGAAGTGCATTTCGATCTTGATGACGCCATCGCCCTGGCAGGCTTCGCAGCGGCCACCCTTGACGTTGAAGGAGAAACGGCCGGGCGCATAACCGCGCGCCTTTGCTTCCGGCAGGCCGGCGAACCAGTCGCGGATCGGTGTGAAGGCGCCGGTATAGGTGGCAGGGTTGGAGCGCGGCGTGCGGCCAATCGGCGACTGGTCGATATCGATTACCTTGTCGATGAATTCGAAACCGTCGATGCGATCATGTTCAGCCGGGATTTCGCGCGCACCCATCACCCGACGTGCTGCTGATTTATAAAGCGTCTCGATCAGGAAGGTGGACTTGCCACCGCCTGAAACGCCGGTAACCGCGGTGAAAACGCCAAGCGGGACCGCCGCCGTGACATTCTGGAGATTATTGCCGCGTGCGCCATAGACCTTGATCTCGCGGCCCTTTTTGGGCTTCCGGCGCTCTGCCGGCACGGCGACGCCGAGTTCGCCGGAGAGATACTTGCCGGTCAGCGATTTCGGATTGGCCATCACGTCCTGCGGCGTACCTTCGGCGATCACCTGACCGCCGTGAATGCCGGCGGCCGGGCCGATATCGACCACATAATCCGCCGTCAGAATGGCGTCTTCGTCATGTTCGACAACGATGACAGTATTGCCGATATCGCGCAGGTGTTTCAGCGTCTCGAGCAGGCGGGCATTGTCACGCTGATGCAGGCCAATCGATGGCTCGTCCAGAACGTAGAGAACGCCCGTCAGGCCTGAGCCGATCTGCGACGCGAGGCGAATGCGCTGGCTTTCGCCGCCGGACAGCGTACCGGAGTTACGCGACAGGCTGAGATAATCCAGTCCGACATCATTCAGGAAGCGCAGGCGTTCGCGGATTTCCTTGAGAATGCGGACCGCAATCTCGTTCTGCTTGGCGTTGAGATTTTCCGGCAGCACCTCGAACCAGTCGCGTGCCTTGCGGATCGACATCTGGGTGACTTCGCCGATATGCAGCTTGTTGATCTTGACGGCGAGCGCCTCAGGTTTCAGGCGATAACCGGCGCAGGCCGGGCAGGGAGCTGCCGACATGTAACGCTCGATTTCCTCACGCGCCCAGGCGCTGTCGGTCTCTTTCCAGCGGCGCTCCAGATTGGGAACGATGCCTTCGAAATTTTTCACCGTCTTGTAGGAGCGGGCGCCGTCCTGATAGTTGAATTCGATCTTGTCGTCGGTGCCCTGAAGGATGGCGTGCTGCGCTTCCCTGGAAAGCTCCGACCATTTGCTGGACAGTTTAAAACCGAAGGCCTTGCCGAGCGCTTCCAGCGTCTGGTTGTAATAGGGAGAAGACGACTTGGCCCATGGGGCGATGGCGCCGTCGCGCAGCGTGCGGGCAGGTTCCGGAACGATCAGGTTCTCATCCACCTTCTGCTGCGAGCCAAGGCCATCGCAGCTGGGGCAGGCGCCGAAGGGATTGTTGAAGGAGAACAGCCGCGGCTCGATTTCCGGAATGGTGAAGCCGGAGACGGGGCAGGCGAATTTTTCCGAAAACAGCACACGCTCATGGGTTTCGTTGAGCGACTTGTTGGCGGAGCCGCCGGCGGCCGTTTCTTCCGGCGGCAGAGGCTTGTCGGCGAATTCGGCGATAGCCAGCCCGTCGGCGAGCTTGAGGCAGGTCTCGAGACTGTCGGCAAGGCGTGCTGCCATATCGGGGCGCACCACCGCGCGGTCGACCACCACGTCGATGTCGTGTTTGTATTTTTTATCGAGCGCGGGCACATCGGCGATTTCGTAGAACTGGCCATCCACCTTGACGCGCTGGAAGCCCTTCTTCATCAGCTCGGCAAGTTCCTTCTTATATTCGCCTTTGCGGCCACGCACGATCGGCGCAAGAATATAAAGACGCGTGCCTTCCTCGAAAGCGAGGATGCGGTCCACCATCTGGCTGATGGTCTGGCTCTCGATCGGCAGACCCGTGGCCGGCGAATAGGGCACGCCGACACGCGCAAACAGCAGGCGCATATAGTCGTAGATTTCCGTGACGGTGCCCACCGTGGAACGCGGGTTCTTCGAGGTGGTCTTCTGCTCGATGGAAATGGCCGGCGACAGACCCTCGATACGGTCGACATCCGGTTTCTGCATCATTTCCAGAAACTGGCGCGCGTAAGCCGAAAGGCTTTCGACATAACGGCGCTGGCCCTCGGCGTAGATCGTGTCGAAGGCAAGCGACGACTTGCCCGAGCCGGAAAGCCCGGTCATGACAATCAGCTTGTTGCGCGGTAGATCGAGGTCGATACCCTTGAGATTATGCTCACGGGCACCACGGATGGAAATCGTCTTCAGTTCACTCATGACAAGGCTCGTGGCAAGGCTCGGACAAAAATAACAGGCTTGATGGCGGCGCGTCCTTATGTAGTGACGCAGCCGGAGGTGTCGAGGTCTATTCCCTATCGGTCGGAGCTTTTCAGCCCACTTGACTCGAATTTCGCGATTAAATAGAACAAAAAAGGAACAAATAGCAAGTGCGAATATCCGCTGTTCGAAGCTCTGGATTATTCGTTGTGGATAGTTCCACGCTTGCGGTGCCCTTTGCGGGCCGCGATGGTTATTGTGTGCGGGATTTTTTTGAAATGCAATTGCCGGTCATGATGGCCGGCGGACAGGATGACGAGATGGCTGGTAGCGTAAACAAGGTAATTCTGATCGGGAATGTCGGCGCAGATCCCGAAATCCGCCGGACGCAGGATGGCCGCCCCATCGCCAACCTGCGTATCGCCACCTCGGAAACCTGGCGCGACCGCAATAGCGGCGAGCGCAAGGAAAAGACCGAATGGCACACGGTCGTGGTTTTCAACGAGGGCCTGTGCAAGGTCGTCGAGCAATATGTCAAGAAGGGCGCCAAGCTCTATATTGAAGGTCAGCTGCAGACGCGCAAGTGGCAGGACCAGACCGGTAACGACCGCTACTCCACCGAAATCGTGTTGCAGGGCTTCAACTCCACGCTGACCATGCTTGATGGTCGCGGTGAGGGCGGCGGCGGCGGCCGTAGCGGCGGCGGTGATTTTGGCGGTGGCGGAGATTACGGCAGCAGCGGTGGCGGTTCCAGCTCCGGTTATGGCGGCGGATACGACCAGCAGTCTTCGTCGCGCGGCGGCTCTTCGCGTGGCGGCGGCCAGCCTTCCGGCGGCTTCTCCAACGATATGGACGACGATATTCCGTTCTGAGCGGACGGCGAATGAGGTGACGCGTGACAGGAGGCAGGCATGAGTGATGATACGGCACCGAAACAGCCGACCACAAAACAACCGGCCACCTGGCGCATCATTCTCGCTTTTTTCCTCGATTTCTGGACGGCGTTTTTCGCCGCCGGGTTTCTCGTCGCAGCGGTCGCAGGCGGGCGCACACCACATGGTTTTGCCCTGAACGGCCTGCCCGCCTTTATCGCCTTTGCGCTGATCATCGCCTATTTCATCGTGCTCGGCCGGTTTTTCGGTGGCACACTGTGGCAGCGGCTTTTGAAGGCGAAACGTTAGCCAAACGGCTTTGCCGGCTTCTGCGGGAGCCGGTTATTTCGATGTCGCGGCGGTTACGCCGCGACTTTGTCGGCCAGCATCGCCACCATGACGTCGGATTGCGAGACAATCCCCACCATCTTGCCATTGGCGTCGATCACCGGCAGGTAATGCAGCCCTTCTTCCGCAAAACGGATGATGGCTTCTTCGATCGAGGTTTCCGGTCGCACGGTTCTGACAGGCGATGTCATGATGTCCTTGACGGTATCGTTGGGAGCACTTGCGCCGGAAAGAATGAGGCGCAGCCGCTGCAGAAAACCGATGGAGGGGCGGCCGTTTCTCCAGCTCGCCTTTTCCAGAAAATCCGTCTGGGTGACGATGCCGAGGATTTCGGCTTTATCGTTGGTGACGGGCAGCGCCTTGAAATGGTGGCTGTGCATCAGCGCATGGGCATGGCGCAGGCTATCGTCGGGGGCAACGCCAACCACATCGCGCGACATGACGCTGGCGCAATCGAGATGCAGCGCGCGGCGGCGATAGGAGCGTAGCTCGGTCTTGCGCAGGATGGTCTCCAGTTCCTCCCGGTCGATATCGAGGACTTCGTCATATTCCTTCAGCACCTCATCGAGGTCAGTGGAGGAGAAACCGATTTTCTGGATGGGGGTCGGATCCGTCGTGCCGTGGGCGGCCTTTCCGAGCTTCAGGCCATGCGGATAGGCGCGGCCGGTGGCATTGTTATAGGCAAGTGCCAGCGCAAGAAGGATCAGTGAATTTCCGGCGACTGGCCACAGAAGGAAACCATATCCGAGACTGTGCACGGCGGGGCCGCCGAGGACGGCCGTCAGCGCCACCGCGCCGCTTGGCGGGTGCAGGCAGCGCAGCGCCATCATGGCGGCGATGGCAAGGCTGATGGCGAGCGCGCTGGCGAGGAATGGGTCGGGAACCAGCAAGGCGACAGTGACGCCCACGAAAGCCGATACCAGATTGCCGCACAGGATGGACCAGGGCTGCGCCAGCGGGCTGGAGGGCACGGCGAATAAAAGCACGGCCGAAGCGCCCATCGGCGCGATCATGGCGGGCAGGGTAGGGTCGAAGCGCAGAGCGAGACTGCCCAGAAGTCCTGTCAGGAGAATGCCCACGAAGGCGCCGGTCGCGGAACGCAGCCTTTCCCTGTTGCTGACGGGTGCGGCATCCGGGATGAGGCGACGCAGCGTGGAACGCATGAAGAAAACTTTCGAATCCGAAAAAGATGCGCGTCTTTTAACCGAAACGGTGGCCGGATTTAAAGGATGGATTTTTTACAGTTTCAGCTGGATCAGGAATTTGTTGCGAGATATTGCGGCCGGCTGCTTCTCAGAAGCCGAAGGCTGATTTTATGCCATCGACCACGAATTGCACCGAAAGGGCGGCAAGCAGCACGCCAAGCAGCCGGGTGAGGATCGCGCGGCCGGTATTGCCGAGAAAGCGGTCCATCCGCTCCGAAACGATCAAAGCCGCGTAGACAAGGGCCATGGCGAAAGCGAGGATCAGGATGAGCACGACCATCTCGATGGTGGTCTTCATCGTGCCGGCGAGGAGCACCGTGGCGGAAATGGCGCCCGGCCCGGCAATCAGCGGCAAAGCCAGCGGAAAGACCGCCAGATTGTGCAGATGGTCCTTGGTGATGGCGATCTCCGATGTCTTTTCCTTGCGCTCCTGACGCTTTTCGAAAATCATCTCGAAGGAAATCCAGAATAGCAGAAGGCCGCCGGCGATGCGGAAGGCGCCGAGCGAAATGCCGAGCAAATTGAGGATGGTGAGGCCGAACAGGGCGAAGACGGCGAGAATGCCGAAAGCGATCAGAGAGCCGCGCAGGGCAACCTGACTGCGCTGGCTACGCGTCATCCCAGCGGTCAGTGCCAGGAACACGGGCGCAAGACCGGGCGGATCGAGCGTGACCAAAAGTGTGGTGAGCGCGTTGATGAGCGTTTCGCTGCTGGCCATTCTTTCCCCGCTTATTGCCTTTTTTTGCGCGAGCCTACGCAAGTCGCGGCTGCTTTGAAAGGGAGCGGCGGTGCTTTTGCCGGGCTAAATCGCGAAAAGCGGTGTTCGTCTTGCAAATGACGCAAAAGACTGTTCAAAACTCGCCGGGAAATTGGCTTAACGTGGCTGTTTCCGCTATAAAAATCCATCCGATTCTTAACAGAGAATGTGATCCGTTTTGACTGACCAGAGCCCCCCCGGCGGCGGAAAACTTCCGCCAGGCATTGAACCGATTTCCATCATGGAGGAAATGCAGCGGTCCTATCTCGATTACGCCATGAGCGTCATCGTGTCCCGCGCGCTTCCCGATGTCCGTGATGGTCTGAAGCCGGTTCACCGCCGTATTCTTTACGGCATGTCCGAACTCGGCATCGACTGGAACAAGAAATACGTCAAATGCGCCCGCGTCACCGGTGACGTGATGGGTAAATTCCACCCGCACGGCAATTCGGCGATCTATGATGCGCTGGCGCGTATGGCGCAGGACTGGTCGCTCCGCCTGCCGCTGATTGACGGCCAGGGCAATTTCGGCTCCATCGATGGCGATCCGCCGGCGGCTGAACGTTATACCGAATGCCGTCTGGAAAAGGCCGCGCATTCGCTGCTCGACGATCTCGACAAGGAAACCGTCGATTTCCGCGATAACTATGATGGCACGTTGCAGGAACCGGTCGTTATTCCGGCGAAGTTCCCGAACCTGCTGGTCAACGGGGCAGGCGGCATTGCGGTGGGTATGGCCACCAATATTCCGCCGCACAATCTGTCCGAGGTCATTGACGGCTGTATCGCGCTTATCGAGAACCCGGCGATCGAGCTGCCCGAACTGATGCAGATCATTCCCGGCCCGGATTTCCCGACCGGCGCGCTGATCATGGGTCGCTCCGGCATACGCTCGGCTTACGAGACGGGTCGCGGATCGGTCATCATGCGCGGCCGCGCCACCATCGAGCCGATGCGTGGCGACCGCGAGCAGATCATCATCACCGAAGTTCCCTATCAGGTGAACAAGGCCTCGATGATCGAGAAGATGGCCGAACTGGTCAAGGAAAAGCGCATCGAGGGCATTTCCGACCTGCGTGACGAATCCGACCGCCAGGGTTATCGCGTCGTCGTCGAGCTGAAGCGCGACGCCAATGCCGACGTCATCCTGAACCAGATTTATCGCTATACACCGCTGCAGACCTCATTTGGCTGCAACATGGTGGCGCTGAACGGCGGCAAGCCGGAACAGATGACGCTGCTCGACATGCTGCGCGCCTTCGTCGCGTTCCGCGAGGATGTCGTCAGCCGCCGCACCAAGTACCTGCTGCGCAAGGCGCGCGACCGCGCGCATGTGTTGGTGGGTCTGGCGATTGCCGTTGCCAATATCGACGAAGTCATCCGCGTCATCCGTCACGCTCCCGATCCGGCTTCGGCCCGCGAGGAGTTGATGACGCGGCGCTGGCCGGCGCGGGATGTGGAAAGCCTGATCCTGCTCATCGACGATCCACGCCACCGCATCAATGAAGACGGCACCTATAATCTGTCCGAAGAGCAGGCGCGTGCCATTCTCGAATTGCGCCTTGCCCGTCTGACGGCGCTGGGTCGCGATGAAATCGGCGACGAGCTGAACAAGATCGGCGCGGAAATCAGCGAATATCTCGACATTCTGTCGTCGCGTCTGCGCATCATGCAGATCGTTACGGACGAACTCATCGCCATCCGTGATGAGTTCGGCACGCCGCGCCGGTCCGAGATCGTCGAGGGCGGTCCCGATATGGACGATGAAGACCTCATCGCCCGGGAAGACATGGTCGTTACCGTTTCGCATCTCGGCTATATCAAGCGCGTACCGCTCACCACCTACCGGGCGCAGCGTCGTGGCGGCAAGGGTCGTTCCGGCATGGCGACGCGCGACGAGGATTTCGTCAATCGTCTCTTTGTTGCCAACACCCATACGCCGGTGCTGTTCTTCTCCTCGCGTGGCATCGTCTACAAGGAAAAGGTCTGGCGCCTGCCCATCGGCACGCCGCAGTCCAAGGGCAAGGCCCTTATCAACATGCTGCCGCTGGAACCCGGCGAACGCATCACCACCATCATGCCGTTGCCCGAGGATGAAACCACCTGGGAAACGCTTGACGTGATGTTCTCGACGACGCGCGGCACGGTTCGCCGTAACAAGCTCGGCGACTTCGTTCAGGTCAACCGCAACGGCAAGATCGCCATGAAGCTCGACGAAGAGGGTGACGAAATCCTCTCGGTCGAAACCTGTACGGATCGGGACGACGTGCTTCTGACCACGGCTCTCGGCCAGTGTATCCGCTTCCCCGTGGACGATGTGCGCGTCTTTGCCGGCCGCAACTCGGTCGGTGTGCGTGGCATCAATATGGCAGATGGCGACCGCATCATTTCCATGACCATTGTCGGCCATGTGGAAGCTGAACCGTGGGAGCGTGCAGCCTATCTGAAGCGCTCGGCGGCCGAACGGCGCGCAGCAGGCGTCGATGAAGACGACATCGCGCTCGTCGGTGAGGAAGTGACGGAAGAGGGCGAACTCAGCGAGGAGCGCTATCAGGAGCTGAAGGCGCGCGAAGAATTCGTGCTGACGGTGTCCGTGAAGGGCTACGGCAAGCGCTCGTCCTCTTATGACTTCCGCACATCGGGCCGTGGCGGCAAGGGTATCCGCGCCACCGATACCTCGAAGACGGCGGAGATCGGCGAACTCGTCGCGGCTTTCCCCGTGGACGAAGGCGACCAGATCATGCTGGTTTCCGATGGCGGCCAGCTTATCCGTGTGCCTGTCAACGGCATCCGCATCGCCAGCCGCGCCACCAAGGGCGTGACGATCTTCTCCACCGCAAAGGATGAGAAGGTGGTTTCCGTGGAGCGCATCAACGAGCCGGAAGGCGACGACGAGGCGGAAAACGGCAATGGCGATGAGGCGGAAGACAATCTGCCGGATACGCCTGAGACACCGGAGAGCGAGGCGTAAGCCGCCTCGTTTCTCTCTCGTCAATCAACAGAAAACCCCGCGGCGCTCAGGCACCGCGGGGTTTTTCTTTCGGTCTTATCTGGCTGGTTCGGTTCGTTATCGAATTCGGATATGGATCGGCGCACGTCCGGAACGGCGGGCCACGTGAAGGTGGATGCTTGCTTCCGGCTGGTTGGCGCGCCAGGCGCGGGCGCCATGCGACAGGAGCAGGCTGACCAGATCGCGCGTCTTTGCCTTGGAGCGGTTGAGACCGAGATCGGCGATCCGCATCGCTGCCTCATGAATGGGATGCAGAACCGACAGACTGCTTTGCCCGTTGCCAGACGCAATGTCCGAATAATTCTCGTTAACTGCCATCTTGGAAAGCCTCGCTACACATTACACAATTCGAGGAGACAGGCGATGTTTCGACAATGAACGCCGCCTGCGGAAACATCGGTTACTGGAGTGACGCCCAGCAGCTGACGCCTTTCTTTTTCAATGCATTGCATGCATTTACCGCGGCGTTCTGGCCATCAAAGCCGCCGAAACGGGCGCGGTAGATCTGGGAGCCGTCCTTGCTGAAGGCGACCGTGAAGGGTTTTGCGGAACGCAGGGCCGCACCACCTTTTTCCTGCGCGTTCTGCAGCAGGCCGCGGGCGGAATTTTCGTCCGGCGATGCGCCGATCTGGATCACCCAGCCACCCTGAGGTGCGGCAGCCGTAGCCGACGCCGAAGGGGCGACGGAAGCGGTGACGATATTATCCACCTTGGTCGAGTTGGTGATCATGCTGCGATCAGGAGCGATCGGCGCGCGAACAACCGGATCCTTGCCCTTCTGCCAGGTGGCGGCTTCCATGGCCTTGACGGCAGCATTGGAAGAGGAGCCTGCAAAGGCGGTGACCGGTGCTTCTTCATAACGGGCTTGCGGCACGGGGCCGGCATTGGGCAGGCCGGCATTGGTAGCCGCGACCGCAACGGAAGGAACAGCTGCCGCCACGGCGACGGGCTCTTCGACGGGCGCGGACCGTGTCTGGGCGATCAGGTTGCTGTTGCCGCCACGCGATGCCTGCGGCAGATAGGTCGCGACAAGCTTACGCATGGTCGCGTCACGGGCGGCGCTGGAGCGACCGCCGAGAACAACGGCAACGATGGAACGGCCATCGATTTGCGCCGAAGTGGCAAGATTGCTGCCGGCTGCACGGGTGTAACCGGTCTTGATGCCATCCACGCCCTTAACGGTTCCGACAAGACGATTATGGTTGCCGATAACCTGCTTGCCAAAATTGAAGGTGCGGGTGGAGAAGTAACCGTAATATTGCGGATAATGCTGGCGAAGGGCGATGCCGAGACGGGCCTGATCGCGCGCCGTCGTCATCTGCGCCGTGTTGGGCAGGCCGTTGGCGTTGCGGTAGGTCGTGCGGGTCATGCCGAGCGCACGGGCCTTGGCGGTCATCATTCTGGCGAAACGGTCTTCCGAGCCGCCGAGATATTCACCGAGCGCTGTCGCCATGTCGTTGGCAGAGCGAGTGACAAGAGCGAGAATGGCCTGCTCGACCGTGATGGCGCCGCCGGCGCGCACGCCGAGTTTGGATGGCGGCTCCTTGGCGGCATTGGCCGAGACGGGCACCTTGGAATCAAGCGAGATGCGTCCGGAATTAAGCGCCTCGAACGTCAGATAAAGCGTCATCATCTTTGTCAGAGAGGCGGGATAACGCAAACCGTCCGGATCCTCGCCGTAGAGAACCTTGCCGGTCTTGGCGTCGATGACGATGCCCGCATATTTCGGTTCCGCCTGCGCGGTGCCCACGGATGTTGCGGTTATGAACGCCGCAGCAAGGGTCATCGCCAGAAACCTTACAAAAGACGTCGCACCCGCTTTGCGCGAATGTACCCCAGATACATTTTTCAACACTGCTGAACTCTTCAATCGCATATTTCTGTTCCGCTCGGACACGCCCCGCCCGATAGCTCCGGGGAGAAACTTTATCGGGATGGCGTTACCAAGTGGTTTATGAAAGGTATCCACCCTCCATAAAATGCGACTTTTCGCACGCAATCTGTGCCATGTCGTTTCACGGATTTCCGTCTTTTGCGAGGCGCTGCTCGACATAATGTTTCACGTCGGTGTCGAGTTTTTGCCATTGCGGCAGCAGGCCGGAGGAGAAACGGTAAAAAAGACTGAGATCCTGCCCGACGTGGATATCCCTCTGGCAGTCGCTGCCCGTGGCTTTCTGCGGTGTTTGCGGCAGAAGGCAACGCACAACGTAGTCGCCTTCACTTTCGCGCCGTCCGGTCAGGATAACTTCCTTGCCGTAACCGGAATCGGCGCGCAGGCGATGCAGCAACAATCCGTGCTTCAGCGGTACAGGGTCTCCTTCCGTCAACCGCGCATAGATCGGCCCGAAACGGCCGGACATGTCCTGTGACATGGTGCTTTGCGACAGCTGAATATAAACCAGCCCCGTCGCCTGGGCCGGATCGTCGAATATGGCGCGATTCCCTTCCTCATATCCGTTGAGGCCGGGCCAGGTCAGATAAAGATCGATTCGCTCCTGCTCGCCGCCCTCACGACCGGAAGGTAGGCGCAGCGTGTTTTTCGCGAGATTGAGCCGGTCGTTGCCGATTGTTACCTGCACCTCGTCGGTCGCCGTCGTGTGGCCCGCCTTCAGGATACGTTCGCCATACCATTTGACACCGATATTAAGTGCGATGACTAAAATGAGAAGAATTCCGGCGATGATGGCGGCGCGACGTATCAGCGACGAGGAAAGCAGGGGTGTTCCGTTCTGCATGGGCTTCCAGATTCGTTCTTGTCGCGGGGGCGATTTCCGGGCCGAAAATTGGCTGACAAAGCTTTAACCTGCGGCGATCGCCATTGAAATGCTGTTTTGCCGCTGCTACCTGATAGGGCGCAAGCAAAGGACGGCATATGGCAGCGCGCGACAGATATTCCCGGAAACTCGAATGTTCCAAATGTGGCCATCAGGGTTTTGCCGAAGTGTCGGAATCAGATGAAAAGAGCCGCGCCGATGTCGATTTTCGCGTCGATGAAATGCCGCAGGGGTTTCGCACCGAACGCGCCTCGGGTGATCCGACCGATTTCATGATTCGCTGCGGCCAGTGCGGCAACATATTTCGTTTCCTGCAAAAAACCGCCTATGCGCCCGGAGGCGAACCGCGCGTGAAGGCCTGAACGGGAGGTGCCGGATGACCATGCCGCAACAACCGAACGGGACACCGCCAAGGCGCAAGCCAATCTGGCCGTGGATCGTGCTCTTGGTGCTGACGCTCTGCGCCATCTACTCCTATAATCGCGCCAACGAAATCCTTGCCGAATTGTCTGACACGTTGCCGCCAGCGGTGCTGAACCTGTTCGAGGATATTCTTCGGGGTGGCGGACGACACGGTGATGGCGGCCCCAGTATTGGGGTCTGAGTAGACAAACCGACAATAGGGTTTGCCAGCAGGCTGAGCCTCTCGCACACAGACGTTTTTTAGAGACGCATTAAAGAAAAAAAGCCCCGCAAACGGGCGGGGCAGGTTGATCGCTCGGGGAAAGTTGGGCAATGCCCGGGAGCGATGTGACTATATAAGCGACAATATTGCTGACGCGATAGGCCACTTCCGTCCCAAACAGTACGCCGGCGCATAAAATTTGCTCAAGTGAGGAGGATTTTAGGCGATGAACTCGCTAAATCTGTCAGGCAACTTGACAGAAAGTTGTCCTATTCTTTCCCTTGCCTCGAATTGCACATATTTGCTCCTAACATAAAGAGACATGAGCAGACGCATGGATAAATCCGGAATCTTCTTCGTGGCGCTTTTGCTGGTGCTTGTCGCAATCGTTCTCAGCCTGACGCTGTTTGAATCGTCCCAACAGGTTCCCACGGTTCCTGCGGGCGAAGGGTCTCTGCTGCCGCCGGCGACAACACCTGGACAGTGACCGGATATATGCAGGCGGGCGGACGGCAATGGCTTGTGCCTGCCGGGATTGACGGCCATTTTCAAACCGCTATAAAGCCTCACCACCGAAGGATGGGTGTCCGAGTGGTTTAAGGAACCGGTCTTGAAAACCGGCGTGCGTGAGAGCGTACCGTGGGTTCGAATCCCACCCCATCTGCCATTCAGCTCAAAAATGACCGTTTAAAAAAGGCGGAACGATTACCGATCCGGACCACGTCGTTTGGTCAGGGCTGCGTTGATATTACCCACAACGAAGAAACCCGCCTTTCGGCGGGCTCCAGATTTCACATTTGATCAGATTTCGGGGCAACCCCGTTCGTTGGCGAAGGTGATGCGATCCTGCCCTCGGCGGGTGAAACCCTGAACGACGACGCGGCCAGGGGTGACGCGCACGACTTCAGGATCTCGCAGGCCAGCCTCACGGGCGGCGGCGCGAGCTTCGCGTTCGCTGCAGCCGCGCATACGGGGCGGACCACGGCGGTCAACGTCTCGGTCGCGATCTCGATCGCGGATGACCGGGCGCACGCCGTCCGGACCGATCCTTAATTCCATGTCCTGCGCTCCTGCCGGGATCGGCGCGGCGATGGATACCAAGGCGATGCCAAGCGCCAGACCTGTAGCTTTTATTGACTTGATCATGGTTTCCTCCCTCAGCCGAAAAACCGGCGGAAGCTTGTTTGTTTGCGGGGAAGAAACGCGGCCACACTGCCTTTGTTCCGTTATTTCGGATGTGGGAGGAGGCGCGGACGAGTGTCAACAGTCGATTTCAAGCGCCCAAAAAGAGATAAATCATTAACCACGTTCATTACAATTTTATCGAATTTGCAGAAGTCGTTCGCATTTTCGCCACGTTATGCACAAGATTAAGCGACTGTTAGGTGCTTCGATGGCAGGGGCAATTCATCGAGGCAAGTGAGGGTGCGGTTCTCCGAGCCAATAGCAGCGTGGGGCAGACGATTTGAATTCTACGGTCAAGAAACTCGGCATCAGCACCAGATCGGGTGCGAAGTGGCTTGCAATTTCCGTGCTTTGCGCTGCGACAGCGTCGTGTTCCACCACGACCGAGACCAAGCCTAAGCCCAAGCGCAGCAAGGAATATTTCTCTGAATCGGAATATGGCGTCAAAGCCAGCCCGCGCGTTGCCGATGGCAAGAGCATTCCCAAGGGCGGCGGGCGCGAGCTGATCGGTAATGCCTATACCGTCAAGGGCCGTCGTTATTTTCCGAAAGAAGAGCCGGGTTATAACAAGACCGGTCTTGCCTCCTGGTACGGTTCCGCCTTCCACGGTCGCCTGACGGCGAATGGTGAGGTGTACGACAAAGAACATCTTTCTGCCGCACATCCGACATTTCCCCTGCCGAGCTATGCGCGCATCACCAACACGGAAAATGGCGCGTCGGTTCTGGTGCGCGTCAACGATCGCGGACCTTTCCACGAAGGCCGCCTGATCGACGTTTCCAGCAAGACGGCCGATCTTCTCGACATGAAGGCGACGGGTACGGCGAATGTGCGGGTGCAATATGCCGGCCGTGCCCCGCTTGACGGTCACGACATGCCCTATCTGATGGCGTCCTATATTCCGAAGGGCTCGCGCTCGCCGGGTGTTGCGCCGGAAGGGCAGATCGCAACGGGCGTGATGGTGGCTTCGGCCTCTCCGAACTTCGTGCCGGCTCCTGCCTCCAATCCGAATTATAGCGGTTCGACGCAGACGGCGCTGGTCGGTTCCAGGAAGAATGCGGCCCTGCAGGCCATGCCGCTGGTCAATGGTCCCGCGCCAGCGTTCGAACAATTTGCGATCCTGCCGGAAATCGGTCCGTTCCTGGCTGAACGTCCGGAAGGAAACTTCATGCGTGAGCCGGCGGCGCCCGGCGGCAATTATCTGCGCGTGCCGACACCATCGTCCAAATATGCGGCGGCTTATTCGCAAGAATCTGCTACGGTTTCCCGGACCGCACGTGCCTTCGACAGCGTGCTGGTCGATCGTGGCGCGCTCAACGAGCAATCGATACTCGCCCATGTGAAGCGTCAGCAGGCGAAGTCGCGCTGACGGATTGAAGGGTAGGGCTGCATCCGTTTCGTTTCGGGCGGCCGGTTTCGGCAGGCAGGACTGGGCGGTTTCATGCGCAAGGCCATTTATCGCTCCTATTGTTCGGTGGTCGTCGCGGCCGGGCTTGCATTTTTAAGCGCAGGTGCGGCGCAATCGCAGACTGCGCCCTTCATCGCCAAGGCTGAACAGGCCTATATGATCGATGCCGAAACCGGCACCGTGCTTCTTTCGCAAAATGAGGATCAGTCGTTTCCGCCGGCGTCGCTTGCAAAGCTGATGACGGTGGAAGTGGTGCTGGATGCGCTTTCCAAGGCGCAGGTGACGCCGGAGACCGCTTATCCCGTCTCTGAATATGCCTGGCGCACGGGCGGCGCGCCGTCACGAACCTCGACCATGTTCGCGGCGCTGAAATCTTCCGTCGGTATCAACGATCTCCTGACCGGCATCATCGTGCAGAACGCCAATGACGGCTGCATCATCGTCGCCGAAGGCATGGCGGGTTCGGACCCCGCATTTGCCAAGCGCATGACGGTGCGAGCCGGCGAACTCGGCATGGGCCGCAGCAGATTTACCAATTCCACCGGGCTTCCTGATCCGGGCAACCAGACGACCGCCAGGGATATGGTACGTCTTGCCCAGCATCTCCATGATACTTATCCGGATCGCTATGGGCTTTTCACCAAGCCGGATTTCGAATGGAACCGGATATTCCAGCGCAACAAAAACACACTGCTTGGGAACGGCATAGATGGGCTCGGGCTTGGCTTTGCGGAAGGCAGCGGCTTTGCGGCCGTGGTTTCGGCAGAGCGGGAGGGACGGCGGGTCTATCTGGCGCTATCGGGCATAACAGACGACAAGACGCGGCAGGAAGAAGCCCGCCGAGTGGTCGATTGGGGCCTCACAGCTTTCGAAAAGCGCCATCTTTTCAGCAAGGATGAAGTGGTGGGTTCGGTCAGCGTCTATGGCGGCGATGCCTCCTATGTCGATCTCTCGCCAAAGGAAGATGTCAGTGTGCTGGTGCCGGTCAACAATCCGGAGCGAATTTCCGGACGGATTGTCTATCGCTGGCCGTTGAATGCACCTCTGGACGTTGGCGCCAATGCGGGAACGCTCAAGGTCTTTTCGGGCGAGCGGCTGCTGCGCGAAGTGCCGCTTTATACCAAGGGTTCGGTCGGCAAGGGCTCGCTGACCCAGAATGCGGCGGGTGCGTTGAAGGAACTGCTGCTGTTCTGGCTCTGAAAATCCGCGCCTTGCGCCACCTTGCTCCTATGCTTTTGTTCAGGCACCTCATTTTCTGAAAAGCGCTTCACACTTTTTGGTTCGATGCTGTAAACAGGCATTTCAATATTTCCGGGAATTCCTCGCAGGACGTGACATTGGCCGAAAAGACTGGACTGTTCATCAGCTTCGAAGGCGGCGAGGGTGCCGGCAAGTCGACGCAGATTCGCACACTTGCCGAGGCGCTTCGCGGTCGCGGCTTCGAGGTGGTCGTGACGCGCGAGCCGGGCGGCTCGCCGGGTGCGGAGGCCGTTCGGCATGTTCTGTTGTCAGGCGCGGCGGAATCCTTCGGTGTGCGCATGGAAGCAATCCTGTTTGCGGCGGCGCGCAACGACCATGTCGAGGAGGTCATTCGCCCGGCGCTTGCGCGTGGCGAGATCGTGCTCTGCGACCGGTTTCTTGATTCCTCCCGTGTCTATCAGGGCACGACCGGCAATCTGGAACCGGATTTCATCGAAACGCTGCAACGCATTGCGATCGATGGCGTTGTGCCGGAACTGACGCTGATCTTCGATATCGCCGCCGAAAAGGGGCTGGCGCGCGCCAGAAAACGGGCGGATGAGGGGGCTGCGCCCGACCGGTTCGAAAAGGAAGAAATCGAAACGCACGAGAAGCGACGGGAAGCCTATCTCGATATAGCGCTTGCCGAGCCGCGTCGCTGCCGTATCGTCAATGCCGACCAGCCGGAGGAGAAGGTGGCGGAGGACGTGATGTCCTTTGTCGAGCCCTTGCTCGAGCAACTGGGAACGGCAGTGGGCGCGGCGCATGAGTGAGGTTCAGGGCGTTCTCGACGGCGCGATTGCGCCGCAGCAGAACACGAAGCTTTTCGGGCATGAGGAAGTCGAAGCGTTCCTCGCGCAATCCTATCGCTCCGGCAAGGGCCATCATGCCATTCTCATCGAAGGGCCGGAAGGGATAGGCAAGGCGACGCTCGCCTTCCGTTTCGCCAATCATGTCCTCACCCATCCCGATCCGTCTTCGGCCCCGGATGTCCTTGCCGATCCCGATCCGCAGTCGCTCGTCAGCCGGCAGATCACGGCCGGGGCCTCGCACAACCTGTTGCATCTGACGCGTCCGGTGGATGAAAAAACCGGCCGCGTGAAATCCGCGATCACCGTGGATGAGGTGCGGCGGGCAGGGCATTTCTTCTCGCAAACCTCGGGCACGGGCAACTGGCGCATCGTCATCATCGATCCGGCCGACGATCTCAACCGCAATGCCGCGAATGCGATCCTGAAAATATTGGAGGAGCCGCCAAAACGAGCGATGTTCCTTGTTCTCTCCCATGCACCCGGAAAATTACTACCGACCATCCGCTCGCGCTGCATGCCGCTGCGGCTCCTGCCGCTTTCAGATGCGGATATGGTGCAATCGCTCGATCATCTCGGCATCGGCTCCGCCGGCGAAAAGCGCGATGCCCTGATTGCCGCCTCGAAGGGCAGCGTGGCGCAGGCGCTCAAGCTCACGAATTACGGCGGCTCCGACATTGTCGAGGCATTTGCCGAGGTGATGTCTGCGGAAGGGCCGGGAGCACGCAAGAAGATGCACAAGCTTGCTGAGGTTCTGGCGCAGAAGGATGGCGATATCGTCCTCGGATTCTTCATGGAGCATGTGACGGAAGAGCTGATGGAGCGGGCCCGGGCGGCGGCGATGGCGGGCGATATAGCGGCGGCGGAAAGACATGCGCGGCTTTCCTCGATGCTTGCGGAGCGGATCAGCGTGGCGCAGGCCTATAATCTCGACAAGAAGCAGATGGTGCTTTCCATTCTGGAAGATATTCGCGGCGTCTGAAGGCGCGGGGATCGTACAAATCGTACTCTTCGCTTTCGCTGCTGCGAACAATGGTTTAAGAGCGGTCTATCCAAAAAAACAGCCTGTAAAGTCGATAGACCGTCATGACAGACAAGACACCATTCTACATCACCACCGCGATCTCCTATCCCAACGGCAAGCCGCATATCGGCCATGCCTATGAGCTGATTGCGACGGACGCCATGGCACGTTTCCAGCGTCTGGATGGAATGGATGTGTTCTTCCTGACCGGCACCGACGAACACGGCCAGAAGATGCAGCAGACGGCGCGGGCGGAAGGCATTTCGCCGGAAGAGCTGGCGCAGCGCAATTCCGACCAGTTCCGGGCAATGGGCAAGCTGCTCAACGCCTCGAATGACGATTTCATCCGCACCACGGAAGAGCGCCACCACGAGACCTCGCGCAATATCTGGAACCTGATGGCCGATAGCGGCGACATCTACAAGGACAGCTATGCCGGCTGGTATTCCGTGCGCGACGAGGCCTATTACGGCGAGGACGAAACGGAAGTGCGCGCCGACGGCGTGCGTTATGGGCCGCAGGGCACACCGGTGGAATGGGTGGAGGAGGAAAGCTACTTCTTCAAGCTCTCCGAATACCAGGACAAGCTGCTGAAGCTCTACGAGGAAAACCCCGAATTCATCGGCCCGGCGGAGCGGCGCAACGAGATCATCTCCTTCGTCAAATCCGGTCTGAAGGACCTGTCGATTTCCCGCACCACCTTCGATTGGGGCATCAAGGTTCCGAACGATCCGAAGCATGTCATGTATGTCTGGGTCGACGCCCTGACCAACTACATCACCGCCACGGGTTACATCGAAGACAGGAACGGCCCGCGCGCCAAATATTGGCCCGCCGACGTGCATATCATCGGCAAGGACATCATCCGCTTCCATGCGGTCTACTGGCCTGCCTTCCTGATGAGCGCGAAGCTGCCGTTGCCCAAGCGGGTCTATGCGCATGGCTTCCTGCTCAACAAGGGCGAGAAGATGTCGAAGTCGCTCGGCAATGTCGTCGATCCCGCCAATCTGGTTGCTCACTTCGGCCTTGATCAGGTGCGGTATTTCTTCCTGCGCGAAGTTTCCTTCGGCCAGGACGGCAGCTACAGCGAAGAGGGCATCGCCACCCGCATCAATGCCGATCTCGCCAACGGCATCGGCAATCTCGCCAGCCGTTCGCTGTCTATGATTGTCAAGAATTGCGACGGCCAGATCCCGGCACCCGGCGAATTCACCGAAGAAGACAAGGCGATGCTGGCTTCGGCTGACGGGCTGCTGGCGCTCTGCCGCGAGGAAATGGGCAAGCAGTTGCTTCACCGTGCACTTGCGGCCATCATCGCCGTCGTTTCGGAGACCGACCGTTATTTCGCATCGCAGGAGCCATGGGCGCTGAAGAAGACTGATCCTGAGCGCATGGGCACCGTGCTTTACGTCACGGCGGAAGTGGTGCGCCAGATCGGCATTCTCCTGCAACCCTTCATGCCGGAATCCTGCGACAAGTTGCTCGATCTCGTGGCAGCTGCCGCTGACAAACGCGATTTCGCAGCGCTCGGCGAGGCCGGTCGTCTGGTTCCAGGCACGCCGCTCGAAGCACCGAAGCCGGTCTTCCCGCGTTACGTTGCGCCGGAAGCGTGAAGGCGAGACCGATGCTGATCGATACCCATTGCCATCTGGATTTTCCTGACTTCGATGCTGAGCGCGACGATATCATCGCCCGCGCCCATGCCTCCGGCGTGAGCCAGATGGTGACGATCTCGACCCGGGTGCGCCGTTTGCCCGAGCTTTTGAAGATCGCGGAAAAATATCCGTCGGTCTTTTGCTCGGTCGGCACACATCCCAACAGTGCAGCCGAGGAACTGGATATATCGGCTGACGATCTGGTGCGGCTGGCGGAAAGCCACGACAAGATCGTGGCGATCGGTGAGGCGGGACTGGATTATTTCTACGATACGCAGAAGCCGGAAGACCAGAAGACCGGCCTCATTCGCCATATCGAAGCGGCAAGACGGACGAAGCTGCCGCTCGTCATTCACAGCCGCAGCGCCGATGACGACATGGCCGCTATTTTGCGCGCGGAAAGCGAAAAGGGGGCATTCCCCTTCATCCTGCATTGCTTCTCCGCGGGTCCTGAACTGGCGAAAACCGGCGTTGAGCTTGGCGGTTATGTTTCCTTTTCGGGCATTCTCACCTTCCCGAAATCGCAGGATATCCGTGATATAGCCGCCACCGTGCCGCTTGACCGGCTGCTTGTCGAAACCGATGCGCCCTATCTTGCGCCGAAGCGCTGGCGGGGAAAACGCAACGAGCCTTCCTACGTGGTCAATACGGCTGAAGTTCTGGCCGAGGTGCATGGTGTTTCTTTCGAGCGAATGGCCGAAATTACCACCGAGAACGCCTTTCGCTGCTTTTCGAAGATGACAAGGGTGTAGCGTGGCAATCTACCGTCGTCGCTTCACGGTTCTCGGCTGCGCGTCTTCGCCCGGTGTGCCGCGCATCAACGGCGACTGGGGTGCCTGCGATCCCGAAAATCCGAAGAACCGGCGCACGCGCACGGCCTTCATGGTGGAGCAGATCGGCCCGGATAGTGGCAAGACCACCGTCGTGATCGATACTGGCCCGGATTTTCGCGAACAGATGATTGCCGCAAAGGTGGAGGCCGTCGATGCGGTGCTTTACACCCACGCCCATGCCGATCATCTGCATGGTATCGATGATCTGCGCATCTATTTCGCCATCCAGCAAAACCGCATTCCGATCTATGCCGATCCCGTTACCATGGCGCGCATATGGGACGGTTTCGCCTATTGCCTGGAGACACCGCCGGGCAGCAGTTATCCGCCAATCGTCGAACCGCGGATCATCGCCGACATCGACGTGCCTGTGATTATCGACGGGGCAGGTGGGCCGATACCTTTCAACGTGCATATGCAGCAGCATGGTGATGTACATTCGCTTGGCTTTCGCATTGGCGACGTTGGCTATTGCACTGATGTCAGCGATTTTCCGACTGAGAGCGTGCCCAAGCTTGCCGGCCTCGATATTCTCGTCATCGACGCGTTGCAGCACCGCTACCACCCCAGCCATCTTTCGCTGGAACAGGCGCTTGGCTGGATCGAAAGATTCGCACCCAAACGGGCGATCTTGACCCATATGCATATTCCGCTCGATTATGAGACGGTAATGCGTGAAACGCCTGATCACGTCGAACCGGCTTACGACCAGATGCGTTTCGAAGTCGAGTTCGAGGCGCCCTGAGCATGTCTCTCAAAATCGGTCTCCGGTTTTGGGGCAGGGACGTGCTTTGAAACACTAGTACAGGCGCGTCGCGCTTTGACGTCGCCTGAGAAGGAACAGCATGTCGACCCGGCCTTTCCGTGCACCCAGTATGGCGAGCTTCTTCGACAATCTGCGCGCCAGCCGGTTGCGGGCGATGTTCCGACGCGGCGAACTGGGGCTGGTGGCTCTTGCGGCTCTCATTGGCATTGCGGCGGGGCTTCTGGTGGCGCTGATCGGCGCGTTGAGCACGGCGCTGCATGTTCTGGTCTTCGGCACCGAGCGGCTGAGCAGCAGCGACCTCTCAGGCCCCGTCGTGCTTGCTGGACCGATCGTCGGCGGCATCGTGCTTGGCCTGATCATCTTCATTCTTTCAAAGACCCGCAAGAAACCGATGGTCGACCCGATCGAGGCCAATGCCCTGCATGGGGGCCGCCTGTCGCTGACGGACAGCATCATCGTCTGCGTGCAGAACATCGTCTCGAACGGTTTCGGCGCGTCCGTCGGGCTTGAGGCGGGTTATACGCAGATTGCCAGCGGCGTGGCCTCCAAGCTCGGCATCAAGCTGAAACTGCGGCGAGGGGACATGCGCATCCTCGTCGGTTGTGGTGCTGCGGGTGCGATTGCGGCGGCCTTCAATGCGCCGCTGACCGGGGCGTTTTACGCCATCGAACTCATTATCGGCACCTATACCGTCGTCACGCTTGCGCCGCTCATCGTCTCCGCGCTGGTGGCCACCACCGTTATCGGGATTATCGGCGGCCATGGCCTGTCGATCGATATTGTCGATGCCAGCCGCGTGACGCCTGCGGATTACGTGCCCGCCATCTTTCTGGGTGTCGTGTGCGCGGCGATCGGCATCGTGCTGATGCAGACCGTTTCCTTCATCGAGGAGACGGCCCGCAAAAGCGCCATTCCCGGCTGGCTGCGTCCGGCCATTGGTGGCGTGGCGGTCGGCGCTCTTGCGCTGATTTCACCGCAGGTGCTGTCGAGCGGCCATGGCGCGCTGCATCTCAATATCGATGCTGAACTGACGATTTACGGGTTGGCCGGGCTCTTCCTGCTGAAAGCGGCGGCCAGCGCCATTTCCATCGGTTCCAATTTTCGTGGCGGCCTGTTTTTCGCCTCGCTGTTCATGGGTTCGCTTCTGGGTAAGGTTTTCGCGCTCTGCGCCCCCTATATCGGCTATGGCTCGACAGCGCCCATCGTTTATGCCGTGATTGGTATGAGCGCCTTTGCCGCCGCCATCATCGGTGGCCCTTTGACGATGACGTTCCTGGCGCTGGAACTGACTGGCGACTTCCAGATCACCGCTCTGGTGCTTGCCGCCGTCATCACCACCTCGCTGGTGGTGCGCACGACCTTCGGTTATTCCTTCGCCACCTGGCGTTTTCACCTGCGCGGAGAGAGTATTCGCAGCGCCCATGATATTGGCTGGATCCGCGACCTGACGGTTGGCAAGATGATGCGTGCCGATATCCGAAAGGCCAATGTCAGCATGGGGCTCCCGGCCTTCAAGGAGAAATTCCCGCTCGGTTCGACGCAGCGGGTGATCATGACTCATGATGACGGGCGTTATGCCGGCATCGTCCTCGTGCCGGAAATCTACGCCGACCCGATGGATCGTGATCCGAGCAAGATCAGCCTTGAGACCTATCTGCAATATAAGAACGACGTGCTGCTGCCGACCATGAATGCACGTCAGGCGGCAGCGGCCTTCGATGCCACGGAAAGCGAAGCGCTGGTCGTTGTTAATGACAAGATAGAGAACCGCCCGGTTGGTCTGCTCACCGAAAGCCATACGCTCAGGCGCTACAGCGAAGAGCTGGAACTGAGACGCCGGGAGGCGTCAGGAGAGTTGTAGAGTTAGATTAGAAAATTCTCTTTATACATTGATATAATTATATTTAACTCAGTTTTTTATACCGGTCGTATTTATGTGCAAGCAAAGGAATGAGCGCGGCTCGTTGATGTGCCTGCACGCGAAATCCTTGAATTCTTAGCAAATTAGTTCCATAATCTATCTTATGCGATTATCGTATGTAGCCGCAAAGTTAAAGTGTCCTCTTCCTGCAAAGTTGGAATGTCACACTCCCCGGGTCTGATTGGCCTCTGGGAGATTGCAGATGGGACTGATTACGATGAGCGAGCGGGATTTGCAGCGGATCGCGGTTTTGTCGAAAGTCATGGCCGGTCGAATGACGATGGTGTCAGCGGCACATGTGCTTGACCTGAGTGAGCGTCAGGTCCGCCGACTGCTGGACCGAATCCGGACTGGTGGTGCTGCGTCGATCCGGCACAAGGCCATCGGCCGACCGTCGAACAACCGGATCAGTGACGGCGTTCGCGATTACGCGGTAGCGTTGGTTCGTGAGCACTATGCGGACTTCGGACCGACCCTGGCGACCGAGAAGCTGGCCGAGCGTGATGGTTTGCGGGTTTCGCGTGAGACCGTCCGCGGCTGGATGGTGGATGCTGGCTTGTGGTTGTCGCGCAAGCAGCGCCGGACGTTTCATCAACCGAGATTACGTCGCGAGGCCTATGGCGAGCTGGTGCAGATCGATGGATCGCATCACTGGTGGTTCGAGAATCGCGGACCAAAATGCGCCCTTCTCGTCTATATCGATGACGCTACCGGCAATCCTGACATCGAAATTTGGAATTGCCAACAATGTTACAGATGGTGCTCGGTAGGATCACGCCTCCTCATAACGAAGTGCAAAATGCCGGACGTCCATAACCAAGCCGCTCTAGTCTGACGTGTTAAAGGCGTGCGTCTGAGTAGACCGGGCGTTCTTAGGTGAACTGAGAGGTGCCCGCTGCTTTATCAAAGCGGCGAGCCTCGAGTTCTTTTTCATCTACGAACATAAACATTGCGCCATCACCCCAGGTAGGCATGAGCCGCCAGAGATAGGTCTCGGCATTGATTGTCAGCACATGCCGCCAACGTTCGCCGGCGGAAAGGACGCCCTCGGCGTGAGCCAGTTCGCTGTCTGCTTTACCCATGGAGATCAATTCTACGTTGCCATGCATTCTTTGTTGAATCGGTTGCTCCCATCCCCCAAGCTGATCTCCGCCGCCCTCCTTCATCTCGAAGCGCTCATCCGCAAGGTCGATATAGGCGTGCCGGCTGAGACGCGGACTGATCGACCAGCCAGAGACGGGAATAAGCGGCTCGGACTTGACGTCGGCCTCCCAAGGCTCGGACATCCGGGAGCCGTAATCGCTCACCCCCTTCTGCCAGGCCTCGCGCACGACCTGAGGTGTCGGGCGTCGTTCCAATCCACCCGCGTCACTCCACAAAAGAGCAATGCCCCCGCTGGGCGATTGCGTAGGATACCAGTCGGCGAAGGGATCATTGAACGCCCACAACATACCGCGATCCGGGAGGGAAGGATCGAAGCCGGGTTCGCGCGCGATGACCGAAAGGTTCACCTGCGCGAGAAAGGCCATGGGCGTCTCGTGCGCCAGATGCTCGATGACGAATTCCACGCAAGGTTCCGTCTCGTCGGCGCCCGCGCCGTTTGTGAGGCTCGTCCGGAGCCTCTTCGCAGTGCCATCTGGGTCGGCCAGTGCCGGACGGGTCGGCCAGATGATCCCCGGTGGGAGATCCGGCTCACCTCCCACTTTGCTTACGCCGACGGAGAGTGCGGCGTCGGTCACTGGATCATCGTGACGGAACCAGATTGTTGGCAGCGCCGTGTTGACGAGCGCGCGCGACAACGCCGTGTCGAGGTTCAAAGTGTTGCAGGCGCGCTGGATGGAGAGCAAATCAGCGAATGCGGTCATGTTCCATTCTCTTTCGACATTCCACCAGAATCAGAGAGTAGGGAGTTTTGTGGCATCTGCAATGACCGCTTTGGGCGCAAAGCAGTCGTTTCGGTTGAGAAAGCTAAAGCCGAAGCGGGTGTTCCATCACCCGCCCCCTCCCTGACCTTGCAACCCGGCCCAGCCGGTCCGGTCGGGGGCTGATTGTCGGAGCAAGTGTCCATTTCTAACCGGCTGGCAGAGCGACAGGTGACATTTTAACATTGCAAAATCCGCGACAATTTAACCTTGCTGCCACATCGTATGTGGCGGCTATTTAGTAATTCGACAGTCCGGCAAGATAGAAATGCGACCCTCTCCTCGCATAACGCTGGTCAATGTCAACGTTGGAAGTCGCCACGCCCCGTTCGACCACAATTTCAGAAAAATCGCACCGTGCCACGGCTGTCTGCAGCGCAAACGCAATCCCGGTCGACGACCGCGTTCATGACCGATCCGTGTTTGCAAGATAGGCCTTGAATAGACATCACACCCGGTTTTTACCGGGAATGTCGCAGGGCCAATCTGCGCATTTGCGCAGTATCGAACGCGCAGATTTCATGGTTTCTGTCGCGCAGCAGACATCCGGGCCGTGGCGCTTAGTCGGTTGTCAGCCCCGATCCCGGCATAGCCCCTAGAATTCGACAGCAGAACAGCCTTGGAACAGAAAATCAATTCTCACTTGTCTCGCAGATCGCTGCTTACCCTGGCCATCAGTTCATTCCTGGCTGCAGGTTGCGAGCAGGTTCCCAAGACGAAACTCGAAGTTGTCGCGGCTACCCTGCCCGAAAATAAAAATGAAACGACGACAGCCCCAAAAACGGCGAAGGACAACAGGCCAAAGCCTGCGGGTACCGGTTTCGCTTACGACGAAATTTATGCTGCGCTGGCGGATGGTGGCTTTGACGTTCCAGCAGTCAATTACCGCGCCATTGACCCACAATACCTCCGACAGGAGGTCGAATACATCACCGCAGAGCCTGCCTATTCCATTGTCGTAGATACAAATGAGCGGTTCCTCTACTGGGTTCTTCCCCGTGGCCGAGCCATACGCTACGGCGTGGGGCTCGGAACTCAGGGACGATCATGGAAAGGACGCGCTGTCGTTCAATGGAAACAGAAATGGCCGAGGTGGAAGGCGCCGGACGATATGATCGCACGCAATCCTGAACTCAAGCCCTACGGTGTTGAAGCAGGTGGAATGGCCCCCGGCCCCAGGAACCCTCTCGGTGCGCGCGCCATGTACATTTTCCAGAACGGCAAGGATACGCTCTATCGTATTCACGGATCACCAAGCTGGAGAACCATAGGCAAAAACTCTTCCTCGGGTTGCGTAAGAATGCTGATGCAGGATGCGATCGATCTTTATGATCGAGTGAAAGGGAAAACACCCCTTTTGGTCATCTGATAACGTCAATCTGAGCGGGAAATGATCAAGAATAACCGCTGCGGGTCAAATTTACGCCATAAACGACACCATATCTCGCGGTCGTTCGGTTTAGCGGATCTGGGGCCTTTCGGTCGTGGAAACGCAACATCGCAGCGCTCCAGACCTCGTGATTGAGGCGTGGGGCAACACATATCGAGCAGCGGGAGAGACCGATTTCTCCCAACATCGGCGCCGACGGAGCAACCACCCCGGAAACTCTCAGGCAAATGGACCGCTGCAAGATCATACAAACTCTGAAAAGCGGGCTTATTGCTCGCGCCGATGGTGTAAGTTCGCCGAAACACGGTGAGCGAATCTCTCAGGCCAATGACAGAGGGGGTGCCAAAAAGCCCAAGAAAACGGGCAAGGAGCACCTATGGCTGGAAGTCACCCTTCCCTATCGACAGTCAATTGCGTTGACGCAGTTTCAAGACCATTTTCATTGACAATGGCGGCAATTCCATTTGCCGCACACGACCTTGTCAGGCGTTGCGGATTCCCGCGCGTCGGCGCTCATGCCAGCCGGCGTCAGCGGCGGCATCTCACCCCAGTCACCTTCAAAATTTAAACGGTTCTACGCGGCTTCACCGGGCAATGGCGCTCGACAGGTGTGACGCAAGCACCTCGCGATCCGCCATCTCGCGATGAGACCCGTATGCGGTTCTTGTACGAACACACCTAATTCAGGAAATTTAAAATGGTCGATTGGGAAGATTTGCGATTTTTCTCCGCCTTTGCTCACCACGGTTCGATCACGGCAACCGCCAAGGCGCTACGCGTCGATCATACGACCGTCAGTCGGCGCATCACATCGCTGGAAACCTCACTTTCGGTAAAGCTTGTGGATCGCAGGCCACGATCATATGTGCTGACCGATATGGGCCGCGACGTCGCGAACTTCGCCGAGGAAATGAGCAGATCGGCATTTGCTCTGAGCCGCTGCGCCGGTTCCGGTCAGAACGGTATCGAAGGTGATATCGTGGTATCCGCGCCGCCATCGCTGCTCTACAGTTTCATTGCGCCGCAAATCTCCGCGCTGCAATCTCAGCATCCTGACGTAAGGCTCCGTCTTGTCGGCACCATGGAGGCGATGTCCCTCTCCAAGGGAGAAGCGGATATTGCCATCAGCCTGAAGCGGCCGAGCGAAGCCACGCTGGTTGCGCGCCGCCTTGGACAATTGTCCTATTTCCTCTATGCCGACCCTGCCTACCCGACAAGAAACGGCCCTCCTCTCTATATCAGTTACGATGTTACCATGCGGGAGTCGGATCACTATCGCTGGCTTGATGACAGGCTTTCCGCCGACGAGGTGTTCATGTGCAGCAACGACCTGCGCATACAGGCTGCTGCTGCCGCCGGCGGCTGTGGGGTGGCGCTGCTGCCCGCCTACCTCGCCGCGGAACACGGTCTTGTGAGGTTCGATCCACTCGATCCGGGTGTCAGGATCGACGTTTGGCTGGTGATCCACGAAGACGTGCGCGACACGCCACGGATACGTGTTGCCATGGACTTTATCAGTGAAAGTCTCAAGCCCTTGTGGCGTTCCTGATTATGTGCAGATCAAGCCTGCGCCATTGCCGAATTTTCCGGGATTTGGCGCGGTGTAAAATGCCGCGTGACAGGTCTGTCCTGCGCGCGTGCGGTGACCGGTTGGACCTGCCCGTATTCCCACCCTATTCCCGATACGTGAGCGTGGAGTATTTTCATGTCTTTGATTGCTCGTTACCGGAGAGGTACCGTCGGATACCTTGTTCTCCCTGCCAAAAAACGCGGCGCAAGATCTTCCGCTCGAAATCGCAAGCGGGTGGGCCTGCTAATCGTGGCATTTACGATCGGTTATGCCGCGATCGCAGTCCGCCTTCTGCAATATGGCTATTTTTCCGAGAGCGAAGCGACGGCGAGTATTCCACGATCACCCCATATAATCGCCTCCCGCCCCGACATTCTTGACCGCAATGGCCAGCTTATCGCAACGGATATCAATCTCATCTCGCTATATGCGGAGCCTCGCCGCGTTGTTGATGCAAATGAGGCCATTGAAAAGCTCGCCTCTGTTGTTCCCGACCTGGATTGGGCTGATCTGCACAGAAAACTAACGTCTGACTCCGGTTTCCAGTGGATCAGGAGACAGCTTACGCCCCGCCAGGAAGCTGAGATCATGCGCCTTGGCATTCCGGGCATCGGCTTCAGACCCGAAAAGCGGCGTTTTTATCCTGGCGGGCCAGTGGCATCTCACATTGTTGGGCATGTCAACATCGACAATCAGGGGCTGGCGGGCATTGAGCGCTATCTCGACAGGCAAGGCCTGGCAGACCTGCGCGGAGTTGGGCTTACCGATCCCACCCAGCTTGAACCCGTCCGGCTGTCCATCGATTTGCGTGTTCAGAGCATCGTGCATAACGTCGTTAGCGATGCCTTGAGGAACTATCGGGCGGAAGCGGCAGGTGCCGTCGTAATCGATGTCGACACAGGCGAGGTTCTCGCGATGGCGTCGGTCCCCGATTATGACCCGAATGAACCTTCGCGGCGCCTTGCCGATGGCTCGATCGACAGGGACTACGAAAAGGGATGGTTCAACCGCATGAGCAATTCAGCAGTTGAAATGGGCTCCACCTTCAAGGCGTTCACCCTTGCCATGGGGATTGATGCAGGCGTCGTCAATCTGAACTCGATGGTTGATGCCTCCCGCCCCCTGAAGATGGGTGGTTTCATCATCAGGGATTTTCACGGCCGAGGACGGCCGCTGACAATCCGGGAAGTCTTTCGCTATTCATCAAACATCGGCACGGCAAAAGTCGCGGATCTCGTTGGTCTCGAAAGTCACCAGCAGTTTCTCTTCAGATTGGGCCTGTTGTCAAAGATGCAGACGGAGTTACCGGAAATTGCTTCGCCCGCAGCGCCAAGGAACTGGAAAAAGATCAATTCCGCAACGATCTCCTTCGGTCACGGTCTGGCCACGACACCGTTACAGACGGCCGCGGCTGCGGCGGCTCTCGTAAACGGCGGCATGTTCCGGCACCCGACCTTCATCGCCGACAACGACAGGCGTCACCAAATCACCGGCAGGCGTGTCCTGCAGGCCTCGACCAGCGCAAAGGTCCGCGAGCTGTTCTGGTACAACGGCACCCAAGGTTCGGGCCGAAACGCCCAGGTGGCCGGTTTTGATGTGGGCGGGAAGACGGGGACAGCGGAAAAGGTTATCGATGGCAAATACGCGAAGAACCTGAACTTCAATACATTCCTCGCAGCATTCCCCATGCACCGCCCCCGTTATCTGGTTCTGTCGATCATTGACGCCCCACTTTCCGGCGAGCGCGGTGGGCGCCTTGCGGCCTTCAATGCCGCGCCGATGGTGCGCGATATCATTGAGCGCGCCGCACCTCTTCTCGGGGTTCGGCCGTCCTTCGGAAACCCGCAGGCATCTCCGTTGATGAACTACTGAATTGGCGATGAACCCATGTCATTCACAGATACTGAATTTTCGGGTTATTCGATGATCTTTCCCTCGACCAGCGACATTATCCATATCCTCTATTTCGTTGCGATTGTCGCAGAGGCGATGACAGCCGCACTCGCCGCCGGCCGTCGCGAAATGGATTGGATCGGCGTATTTTTACTTGGATGCATTACCGCCCTCGGCGGTGGGACCGTGCGCGATGTTTTTCTGAACCATTATCCGCTGTCGTGGGTCGAAAACCCCAGCTATCTCCTCGTGACGGGATTATCTGCGCTGGCGACGATCCCAATCGCCCGATACATGTATCAACTGCGCAAGATGTTCCTTTTTCTTGACGCAATAGGACTGGTCGTCTTCACCGTCATCGGCTGCCAGATTGCGTCAGGCCTTAACCTGCCGCTGGTTGTCGTGGTGGCGGCGGGAGTGCTGACTGGATGTCTGGGCGGCGTACTTCGGGATATACTGTGCAACGAAGTACCGCTGTTATTTCGTTCGGAACTCTATGCAATCGTCTCGGTCCTTACGAGCCTGATCTACTTGAGTGCGCCCCTTTTGGGGGCGTCTCACGCGATATCCTCGCTCGTCGCAATGGCCCTCGGGTTGATGCTCCGGCTCCTTGCAATACGCTTTAACTGGTGTGTACCGACATTCGTTTACACGAAGGACCCTCACTGAGGAGAGCTGCCGAAGCCGGAAGCTGAGGGGTCGTGGCATTAAAGGCTCCGAAAGGCGTGGTAACGACTGATCCAACAAGTAGATCGATGCAGCAGGTTCTTTCTTGAAATGGCCCAGCTCCCGGCTCTTCCAAGCCGGGCGTGTGGTCCCTACCCGCGCCCCGGTCGCCTGGGATGGCATATCGCGTCAATGTTTCGGGCTGAGACGGTCACGCTTTCTGCGCAGCTCTGAAAACCGCCAGCTGATCGGCGAAGGCCCGCTTATAGGCGGGACGTGCTTCGCCTCTGGCCACATAAGCTGAAAGGTTCGGATATTCGTCGAGAATGCCTGAACTTATTATCCTTTGCAGGACCGACACCATCAGCAGATCGCCGGCGCTGAATGCGCCATCGAGCCAGTCGGCTCCACCGAGGCGGCGGGACAATTCACCGAGCCGCTTGCGAATGCGTTCATCCACCATTCGAAGGCGTTCATCATGCCAGCTTTTGTCCCTTTCGAGAAAGCCGGTGACAAAGTGCTCGACGATCGGTGGCTCCATGGTGCTGAGGGCCGCAAACATCCAGCTTATCGCCCGCGCCCGCGCATCCGCCTCTTTGGGCAGCAGGCCGGCATGGTGCTCGGCTATATGGAAGATGATGGCACCGGATTCGAACAGGACGAGATCGCCCTCTTCATAGGTCGGAATCTGCCCGAATGGCTGAAGCGTGAGATGCTCCGGTTCCTTCATCGCCCTGAAGGAGAGAAGGCGCACACCATATGGCTGGCCCACCTCTTCCAACGCCCAACGAACGCGCATGTCGCGGGCGAGGCCCTTGCCGCCGTCGGGTGAGCGTTCAAAGGCGGTAATCGTGATCGTCATCGGTACTCTCCACAACATCGGGGTTTGGAGACGGCGTCGCGCAGTTTTTCGTGTCGGTTCTCAGAGCCGGCCGGAGCGGCATGGTAGCGTTTCGTCAGAATAGGCAAATCGACTATCGAAAACAATCCTGACTCACGCACGCGCCTTTGGGGCAGCAGTGTCTGCACCGAATATCTGCCATGGAACATCATTGCGCTTCAAGGAAACTTCGCAAACTTCCCCTGCTCTGTGACGTCACCAGGGCGCGATGAAAAGGCTGGCCATTTTGCGCAGACACTCTAAGCTCCGGCGCCGGACACGGATTGCCGAAACCATCAGGATTTCAGTTCAAATCATTAGGGAGAGACTATCAGATGAGCCTGCGTATCAACGACATAGCACCTGATTTCACCGCCGAGACGACCCATGGGCCGGTGAGCTTTCACGACTGGATCGGCGACGGATGGGCGGTGCTGTTTTCGCATCCGAAGAATTTCACGCCGGTCTGCACCACGGAACTCGGTGCAATGGGCGGCCTGCAGCCGGAATTTGAAAAACGCGGCGTCAAGATCATCGGCATTTCTGTCGATCCGGTCGAAAGCCATGAAAAATGGAAAAACGACATCCGCACCGCGACCGGTTTCAATGTCGATTATCCGCTGATCGGCGACAAGGACCTGAAGGTGGCAAAGCTCTATGACATGCTGCCGGCCGGCGCTGGCGACAGCTCCGAGGGCCGCACGCCTGCAGACAATGCCACCGTGCGCTCCGTTTTCGTCATCGGTCCAGACAAGAAGATCAAGCTGATCCTCACCTACCCGATGACCACCGGCCGCAATTTTGAGGAAATCCTTCGCGCCATCGATTCCATCCAGCTCACGTCCAAGCACCAGGTGGCGACACCGGCCAACTGGAAGCAGGGCGAGGATGTCATCATCACCGCCGCCGTTTCCAACGAGGATGCGATCGCCCGTTTCGGTTCTTACGACACGGTTCTTCCGTATCTGCGCAAGACCAAGCAGCCCGGCTGATTTGAAGCCTGTGATGGGGCGGTGAAACATCATCGTCCCATTCTCCCTTAGGTACGACAGCAGGCTCTAGCCGGCGTCCTGCCTGACGACGCGCAGCATTGGCCGGGCATCGAGTTCGGCGGGCGTAAAACGCGCAAGAAGGTCGAAAGATGTTATGGCTTCGCCGGCAGCGAAGCGTCGCCCGTTGACGACGAGATGCCCGAGGCCGAATAGGGTGAGAAGCGCTTCCGTCGCATCTCCGGCCGGGGTTTCGAAAAGCAGATTCGTCTGGCCGAAATGTTCCAGACCCGTTGTCCAGGCCCTGATCTTTTCCCCCTCCTCCGTCACGAAGGCTCCGAAGGCCAGCATCGCCGCCATTTGCTGCGGTTGGTCGAGATGGCTGTTTGCATAATTCAGATAGTCATCGAGATTGGCGCGGCCGACGATCATGTCGAGATAATGCAATGCAACGGCCTGCATGGGAGCGACCTGATGAATGCCGAGCAGGGCTGAGGCAATCTCGTTATGGGCGATTTCAGGATTGTCCTCATCCGCCATGATGAGGAATCTGAACTCGCACTGATGTGTTGCGCGGCTGAAATCGTCATATGCCGCTTTGGCATCGACGCAAAAGGTCTTTGACCAGTCGACCCTGGCCTCTGCGACTGCCGGATATTGGGCCGGCGCAACCGGCGCCGCTACGACCGGCTCGGGACTGCCGACAAAAACCCTGGTCGAACCGCGCAGGCCGTCAAAAACGCCCTTTTCGCTCAGCCGCTCACATTCATATCCCTCCTCGCCCCACGCTTGTGTGAGGGTCAAATCAGAGATCGTGGGTTCGCTGTCGAAATAGAGTGTCGCCTTGAAAAATAGAGTGTCGCCATTTGCCATTGCAAATTCCCGTCCATGGCATTTCCTGCGCTCTATGGCTTTATGATCCCGCCATGATAGTCAAGCCGGTACGTCTCGACATGGCCCCGGTAAATGCGCTCAATGCCGGTGAAGGACCGGAATTCACCTTCATTCGTATCGACATAGACCAGATTTTCCACCGGGTGGGTGAAGCCGCCAAGGAACCGGCCCTCACGATAGAGCGTGGAAAGCGACCGCTGAATGACACTGCCAGCCGTGGCGCCGTCGATCATGTCGGGCCGGAGGATGCGGCCGTAATAACTCATCGCCCACACCGCCGTTCCCTGATGCCAGACGACCTCCTGCCCGATGAAATCGGTTCCCCCGAAATAGCTGTCGATATAATGCCAGTCGCCGCTCTGATAGCCGAGATCGTGTGATCCCTTGCGCGTGGGCGTCGCGGATTTGTTGCCGCCGCTGACATAAGTGGCAGACTTGGCCCGCACGATGAACTCTTCCAGCATGGAAAACCTTTCGGGGTAAGAACATAAAGGGAACATAGGCGATTTTCAGCGTGGTCGCAAGTGCGGCCCCTACTCGGCATCGAACCCGCATTTCAGCAATGACGGGCTTGGTAATCGCGGCGTTTGCGCTTAGAAGCGTGGCAGGAATTATCCGAAAAGAGTGCCCATGACGCAAAAGCCGCAAATCTATGTCGATGCCGATGCCTGCCCCGTGAAGCCGGAGATTCTCAAGGTGGCGGAACGACATGGGCTGGAAGTGACCTTTGTTGCCAATTCCGGTCTGCGCCCATCGCGTGATCCCATGGTGAAAAACGTCATTGTTTCCGCTGGTTTCGACGCGGCGGACGACTGGATCGCCGATCATGCGGGTGAGAACGATATTGTCATCACCGCCGATGTGCCGCTGGCCGGCCGCTGCGTCGCCAAGGGGGCGCTTGTGACCGGGCCGACGGGTCGCGTTTTTGACCAGTCGAATATCGGGATGGCGACGGCGATGCGCGATCTTGGCGCGCATCTGCGCGAAACCGGTGAAAGCAAGGGATATAACGCAGCTTTTTCACCGCGCGACCGCTCCGCTTTTCTGGAGACGCTTGACCGTTTCTGCCGCCGTGTCAAAAAATGACGGCGCCAACAGAAAGGTGCCGCCCATGACCACGGCCAAACCGAAAAGCCCCACGACTACAGGAAGCAATGCCTTTCGCCGACATCAGCCTTTCGTGTTCGCTTTTTTCGCAGGTGCTCTTGGTCTCGGTCTGGCATTAGCCTTTGCGCCGTCGCTTGCCGTAGAAATGGCGGCCGTTCTGTTTTTCTTGACCTATCTGACGCTGGTTGCCTTTCGTCTGCCGGGATTGACGGCGCAGCATCTGAAGGCCCATGCCGATAGCGACGATCTTCCGGCAATCGCCATCATCGCCGTCACACTGCTTGCGGTGGCGGTTGCCGTTGTCTCTTTGTTTCAGGCGCTCAATCACACGGGCGAGACCGTCTGGACCCTGCTCATTGCTTTCGCCTCGGTGATTTTCGGCTGGTTGACGATCCACACCATGACGGCCCTGCACTATGCGCATTTGTACTGGCGGCCGGCCACGGTGGATGGCAAGCGCCAGCATCGCGGCGGTATGGATTTTCCGGCGACGAAAGAACCCTGCGGTTACGACTTCCTCTATTTCGCCGTGGTGATCGGCATGACAGCGCAGACATCGGATGTCGGGGTGACAACGACCGCCATGCGCAAGGTCACGCTGCTGCACTCCATCGTTTCTTTCTTTTTCAATACGGTTCTGGTTGCGGCGGCTGTGAATGCCGCGGTCTCGCTTGCGGGCTGAACCGGAAAACTCTTCTCAAAGGAATGGCCTCATGAATATCATTTCGCAAAATACGGCTTTTGACGGCATGCAGGGCGTATTTTCGCACACATCTGAAACCCTGAAATCCGAGATGACCTTTGCGGTCTATGTGCCGCCGAAAGCGATCCACGACCCCTGCCCGGTTGTCTGGTATCTCTCCGGCCTCACCTGCACCCATGCCAATGTCATGGAAAAGGGCGAATATCGCCGCATGGCTTCCGAACTGGGCTTGATCATCGTCTGCCCGGACACCAGCCCGCGCGGCAATGACGTGCCGGATGAGCTGACCAACTGGCAGATGGGCAAGGGTGCCGGCTTTTACCTCGACGCCACCGAGGCGCCGTGGTCCGAGCACTACCATATGTACAGCTACGTGACGGAAGAGCTGCCGGCCGTCATCGGCCAGCATTTCCGCGCGGATATGAGCCGGCAGGGCATCTTCGGCCATTCGATGGGCGGCCATGGTGCAATGACCATTGCGCTCAGGAACCCCGAGCGTTTCAAAAGCTGCTCCGCCTTTGCACCGATTGTGGCACCCTCTTCCGCCGACTGGTCAGAACCGGCGCTCGAAAAATATCTCGGTGCCGACCGTGCCAAATGGCGCCAATATGACGCCTGCTCACTGGTTGAGGACGGCGCCCGTTTTCCCGAGTTCCTGATCGATCAGGGCAAGGCGGACAGTTTCCTTGAAAAAGGTCTGCGCCCCTGGTTATTCGAAGAGGCGATCAAGGGCACGGATATCGGCCTGACATTGCGCATGCATGATCGCTACGACCATTCCTATTATTTCATCTCCACCTTCATGGATGACCATCTGAAGTGGCACGCCGAGCGGCTGAAATAAGGATAAAGACAAGGCTGGCGGCGCCCTGAGAGCGCCGCCCTTTCAGGCCTGGCCTGATATTACGGGATGCGGGCAATGACCTTGATCTCGAAATCGAATCCGGCGAGCCAGTTGACACCAACGGCAGTCCAGTTCGGGTACGGAGATTTGCTGAAAATCTCCTCTTTGACCTTCATGATGGTTCCAAACTGGTTTTCCGGGTCCGTATGGAACGTCGTTATGTCGACTATGTCGTCAAAGGTGCAGCGCGCCGCCTCAAGCGTGGCTTTCAGGTTCTCAAAGGCCAGCCGGACCTGCCGTTCAAAATCCGGTTCAGGCGTTCCGTCGGCACGGCTGCCAACCTGGCCGGAAACGAACAGAAGGTCACCGGAGCGAATAGCTGCGGAATAGCCGTGTTCCTCGTAAAGCGCGTGCCTGTTGGCAGGGAAAATCGCTTCGCGTTCGGTCATTTTGCATCTCTCTCTTGGGTTGAGTGACAATGGACGGCGAAGCACTGCTTTCAACACTTCGAACGTCATTTCACATACGTTACGTATGCGAGATAGTGACGTACGCAGCGTATGTCAATTAAGATACGTAACGTATGTGAATCTATGGACGTCACGACGCACTTTTTTGAGGCAGAGGTTTCCACAGCGAAAGAGAAGAATAGCTTTCGCGCGCTTGCCTCGCGTCCCGTTTATGGAAAAAGCGCCGTCGCCAGTGTCGTTGGGCCGGAGCGGTTCAGCCGGAATTCACGGATCACCCTTTCGGCGACGCCATAAGCCAGCTCCTGCTCGATGGACTGATTGTCGAAGCTGACAACGGTGGCGGTGAATTTGGCCTCGGCGATCACCTCGCCCGTTGCCACGGCCGCGGCACGGACGATCACCTTTGCTGAGGCCCGCTCTCCAAACAGGAACGGCGCGCGCGTGACGGATGCAAGACGGATCGTCAGCACAACGCGTGGTCTGGTCTCGCCACGCGCCGTCGTCCGGATTGCGCTCTGTACCTGAGCATGGATGGACTGCATCAGCGCCGGCGCGACATCGGGGCGTGCGGCGACGAATGCGCCGCGCACATCGTAAAGCAACCGGTCGGCATTGGTCGCTTCCGGTTCCAGCCTGAAAGACATGAGCGTGAAACACGCCAGCAAGACAATGCCAAGGCGTTTCAGCGTGGTGTTCATGATCAGCGGCTCCCCTAACGTGAGGTAACCGCATATTCGATCATCAGGGTTAGAAAAGCGTTAAGAAGCGCTCTTCAACGACTCCAGAACATGGAGCGCCGCGCGCATGTCGATGAGCCTGACGGCGCGGCGTTCCAGCGCCTCCTCGTCCTCACCCCATTGTTCGGCGGTCCAGTCTTCGTCGAGATGGGCAAGCGCCCAGGTTTCTTCCAGCGTCAGCTGTCTTTCCGCCAGTGCGAGCGCCAGAATAGCGGAGCCGGTCAGCGAGGTCATGGTATGCAGGGCGGCAAGCCCAATCGGCGTATCGTATTTCCTCAGCGTCACCGCGAAGGCAGCTATGGCCTCGCGCGGCTGGTCGCGATGCATGACACCTTCAACGAGAATGAAACGGGCACCGAGCACATTGGCGGCCCAGTCCAGCACCGGGTCCCAATGGTCAGTCTGACGCTGAACCAGCGCTTCCGGATCGCCGGCGCGATAGCACAGGAGATCGGAGGAGGAAAACCGGAGAATGTCTTCGAAAACTGCCTGGGTGTCGTTTGCGATGCCGTCGATGGCCGTGTTCACGTGCCGCGAAACAGGCATGACCACCGGGTTCACCACTTCTTTCTGCGCATCCCATTCGTCGCGAAGCAGGTCCGCGAGCGCCTTCGTCGGAACGATCAGGGGCTTCTTGGCGGGTGTGCGCAGCGGCTTGCCATCAAGATGGATGGTAAATCCGCCCTCCTCCACATCAGCAACAGTCACATCCTTGTAGAACCGCTTCGGCAAAGGCTTCTGCATCTGGATTTGCGCACGCAGGATCGGGTCGGGGTGGCTCAGGCCCTCCGTAAGGTCGTTCAGGAGATCACGCATGGCACGTCCTCATCAGTCAGCTAGAAGGGTTGTCAAATATCGGCCGGAACATAGGCCGGGATTTCACGCGGGTGGCCGACGACGGCATCTGCGCCCGCGTTCCAGAGATCGTCGACCGAGGCATAACCCCAGGCGACGCCGATGGCTTTTGCGCCCGCCGCCTTGGCCATCTGCATGTCATAGATTGCGTCGCCGATGACAACAGTGTCGGCCGGAACCATGCCGGTTTCATGGCAGCATTCCATTACCATGGCCGGATGCGGCTTGGAGGGGCAATCGTCCGCCGTGCGCGAAACGATGAAGTGATCCGCGAAACCGTGGGTTTCGAGAATATGGGTCAGCCCGCGCCTGCCCTTGCCGGTGACCGCGCCGATCAACACGTCGTCGCGTTTCGAAAGCGCGTCGATCAGCGGCGCGATGCCGTCGAAAAGCGGTTCGATCATGCCCGGGCGCTCCCGGATCGGATGATAGATTTCGCGATAACGCGCCGTCATCGCCTGCGCCTCGTCATCCACATGCGTCTTGCCGAGCATGCGGGCGATGGCGATATCGAGCGTCAGGCCGATGATCGCCTTGGTCTGCGAGATATCAGGGCGCGGCTTTCCGAAATCGGCAAACGTGTCGGCCATCACGGCATGGATAAGGCCGGCGCTGTCCACCAGCGTGCCGTCGCAATCGAAAAGAACCAGTTTCATCTGATGTCAGTCTTCCCTATCGCCATCGGCCACATCGAGGCCAAGCAGGTTCCAAGTCTGCACCATATGCGGCGGCAAAGGCGCGCTGACCCGAAGGCGGCCGCCGTTAGGGTGCGGTATGTCGATATGGCGCGCATGCAGATGCAGGCGCTTCTGGATACCGCCCGGGAAATCCCAGTTCGGATCGTCGATGTAATATTTGGGATCGCCGATGATCGGGTGTCCCATATGCAGCGCATGAACGCGAAGCTGGTGGGTGCGGCCGGTATAGGGTTCCATTTCCAGCCAGGCGAGGTTCTGCGCGGCGGTATCGATGACACGGTAATAGGAAATGGCGTGATCGGCCCCCTCCTCGCCGTGTTTGGCGATGCGCATGCGGTCGCCATCCATCGTCTGTTCCTTGACGAGCCAGGTGGAGATTTTGTCCTGGTGTTTGCGCGGCACGCCCTTGACCAGCGCCCAATAGGTCTTCTTGGTATCGCGCTCGCGGAAGGCGGCCGTCAGCTTCTGCGCGGCGCCTCTTGTGCGGGCAACCACCAGCACGCCTGACGTATCGCGGTCCAGACGGTGCACCAGACGTGGCTTTTCGCCCTTCGGGCTCGTCCAGGCTTCCAGAAGCCCGTCAATATGACGGTTGACGCCGGAGCCACCCTGCACGGCAATGCCGGCCGGCTTGTTGAAAACGAAAACCTTGTCGTCCTCATGCAAGAGCATACGCGCCAGAAGTTCGGCGTCTTCCGAATGTTTGAGGTCCTTCGATCCAATCGGGCCGGTTTTGACCTTGAGGTCGGAATCAACGGGCGGCACGCGCACCATCTGTCCCGGCTGCACCCGCGCATCCGTCTTCACCCGGCCGCCATCCACGCGCACCTGGCCGGAGCGCAGCAGCTTCTGCAATTGCCCGAAACCAAGGCCCGGATAGTGAATCTTGAACCAGCGATCGAGGCGCATACCGGCCTCGTCGGCCTCGACCTTGATATGCTCGATACCTGCCATGAAATTTCCAGTCTTTCTGTCTTGATCGCGCGCTCTGTTCGCCGGCGCGCCGTTTGGATCAAGCCTTTAGAACAAACTGCGGCCCAAGGCCAGCCCGGCAAAAACCGCAGCGATGGAAACCGCAAGGCTTGCAAGCACGTAAACGGCCGAAAGGCCGAACGCACCGCGCTCGAAAAGTGCTACCGCATCAAGCGAGAAGGACGAAAATGTCGTGAAGCCGCCAAGCACACCGGTGACGAGAAACAGGCGCATTTCCATCGAGGCATTCAATCGCCGCGCCACCAGCTCGACCAGAAGACCAATCAGGAACGATCCGGCCACATTGACCGCCAGCGTTCCCCAGGGAAAATTCAACCCCGCCAGCCGAACGCTCAAGACGCCGACCAGATAACGGAAAACGGAACCAATTGCGCCGCCGGCGGCGACAAGAGCGATATTAACCATGGGGATTGTGTCTCCGGAGGAAATGGCCGGACCGGGCAGTCCAACGGATTTTTAGACCATCATAATCGCAGGCGAAAGCCCTCTACCCGCCGCATGCGTCCACTAAAATACGATTAAATTGCAGCTCCGCGATTTAGCCTTCCAACAAGACGCAGATGCTAATCTCCAATTTTTAAGGGTCGGCGAAAATAGCCGGAGGTTGGATGACACAGGTTCTTTCCGTTTCTGCGAATACGGCAGCCTATGCGCTGGAGGCAGTGAAGCCGTCGCAACGCGTGCCGCGCAAGAGCGAGGTCGAAGAAGCCATTCACGAACTGGCACGCAAGGCCGAACATGGCGACGACTTCCAGCTCAGAGCCCTGATGACGGCAATAAAGCCGCCGGCGCTCACCCTCTATTTCCTGACCGCCGCCAGCCAGCGTCACGAACCGCAGGCGACGCTCGAACAGGCCGTAGAGGCTTATGAGGAAAACAACGCGAAAACCAAATCAGAAAATAGTAATTTAAATCAGCTTGATACTTGAATATTTTAATTTTATTTCTGAATACAGGTGCGCCATTGGCAGGCCTTCGGCGTTCAGGCTGGTGTCAGGATGATTTTCTAAGTATTTTCAACCGAATGCCGGAAAAATCACGGAGGCGATGGCCATCACGCCTTTTCCGCCACGGCGCTGAAAACAAGATATAACAATAAAAAAGCTTGCGGCTACCGGACCTGTCACGCGTTCCGGTAGCCGCTCTTTATTGATCAGTTATGCTGGTGGTCGCCGCCGTTGCCCTTGGCCGCGCTGGCGGCAGAGAGTACGATCTCGACCTTACCTGCCTTTTCAAAGATCAACGTCACCGGCACTTTGTCGCCTTCGGCAAAGGGCTTCTTCACGTCGAAGAACATCATGTGCAGGCCGCCGGGCTTCAGTTCAACCGTCTGGCCGGCGGGGATGACGATGCCGTCATCCAGCTTGCGCATCTTCATGACGTCGTTGACCATGGCCATCTCATGGATTTCGGCTCGGCCGGAAGCGGAGGATTCCACGCCGATCAGCTTGTCGTCACTGGTACCGGAATTCTTGATCGTCACATAACCGCCACCCACAGGCTGGCCCGGCAGCATGGCCTTGGTGGCACCGCCGGAAACCTCAAGGCTGCCGGCCTTCACAACATCCATATCCATGGCGCCATGATCATGGCCTCCGGCAGCATGGGCCGCCTTTGCGGCAACGCGAATGGTTGGGGCGGGGCTTTTCAGCGAATGCGGGTCGACACCGGCGGCCGCAACCTCATCCCAGGAAACCTTTCCCTTGTCGCCGCAAAGCTGCGTCACCTTGAAGGGCAGATCCTGTCCGGCTTCGATGCCGGAGATTTTACCCTGAACGGCGAAGGTGTCATAAAACTCATCCGGCAGGTTGCCACCCTTCCAGCGGATTTCGACCGGACCGCCTTTGATTTCCTTGCCGTGGTTCTTGTAGGCCTTCTGGTAATCACCCTTGATGACTTCCAGCTCCCAGCCGGCCTTGGGCTGCGGCTTGGCGGAAATGAAGCCTTCCGGCAGCTTTATCTGCACTTCTGTCGTTGCAAGCCCGCCGTCGCAACCATGCGGTACCTGCAGCGCCGCGACGACGGTGCTTTCCTGCTCGGCCGAGCCGTCAACGAAAGTGGCGTGGGCGAAAGCCTGCGCGGTCGAAACCGAGGCAACGAACAACGTGCAGGTGATGATTTTGGTGGTCTTCATGTCTCTTGTCCCTTCGACTGCATCCCATCAGGGCTTTGGCAGTCGCTCCGTGCCGCCCTCAGGCGGTGATGATCCGGTAAAACGAAAAATCAGGCGGACAGGGATGGAGGCCCCCGCGCTGCGGGTTTCTGGATCGTCAGGACAGAGCGGAAGCTCCATTTAGCGGTCAGGCGATTGTCGAGCCAGGAGAATTCGGTCCTCAGCCAGCCTTCCGTATCGGGTATCGGCAGAAGAATGGACGAGGCCAGCAGGCAGGCCTCGCAAAACAGCATGGCATCGCCGGAATGGGCCGGATCGTCCTTGCCGTGGGAGACGTTGACGCCATCGCCGTGGCCAAGGCAGATTTCCGCAAAGGTGCCGTCCGGCAGACGGTAGCTCTCGTCCAGAGAGACCGTCGGCGCTGCGGCCAGCACGGGCTTGTGGGCAAAACCGAGCGACAACATCAGGGCCGCGCAGAAAATGCGAAGCATTCTCTCCATCCCTGTCAGTCGTCGGTTTCGATTTGCATCCATGACATCATGCGATATCCCGCTTTCCGACCGATTTCAAAGGGGAATTTTGCCGCATGCTTGACTTCTCGCAAGGGAACAATCGTCGCTAGGCGGCATTTCCCTGCTGGAACGATCGTTTCAAAGGAGGCAGACATGCCAGCCAAATCAAAAGCCCAACAGAAAGCGGCGGGTGCAGCGCTGGCCGCCAAACGCGGCGAAGTCAAAAAATCCAGTTTACAAGGTGCTTCAAAAAGCATGGAGAAGTCCATGACAGAAAAAGAACTTGATGATCTCGCATCAACGAAACGCAAGGGCCTGCCGGAGAAAAAATCCGACTGATGTTGTCCCGGTTTCCAAGTTGTCACCCACCACAGCGCTGCCGATGGCGCAGATGGAGCAAGAATCTGTTCAGATGCGTCATTTGGTCCTTGCCAACAGCGGGGCTTCGAAGATAATGAGCGTCGCATCATCGTTGGGAGAAGCCGCTTCACTGCGGTGCCGAAGGAGCAACCGCCCCGGAAACTCTCAGGCAAAAGGACCAGCGGTGACGACGGAACTCTGGAGAGAAGCCACCTTGATCTAAAGGACGGCTCGCCGAAGGGATAACAATCTCAGGCGACAAGGACAGAGGGGGCTCTTGAACCGGCGCGTCTTGCGCCATGACCTGAGCCCGCGCGATATCTCGCGCAACCCTGGAGGCGTCCTTGGACGATACCGCCGAGCTTAAAACCACGCCGCTTCATTCCCTGCATGTTTCGCTCGGCGCCCGCATGGTGCCGTTTGCCGGTTACGACATGCCGGTGCAATATCCGGCTGGTGTGTTGAAGGAGCATCTTCAGACCCGCGCCTCCGCCGGTCTGTTTGACGTGTCCCATATGGGCCAGGTGATTGTGAAGGCCAAGTCTGGCGACAACGCCGATGCCGCACGCGCGCTTGAGACGCTGGTGCCAGTCGATATTCTCGGCCTGAAGGAAGGCCGCCAGCGCTACGGCTTCTTTACTGACGACAACGGCCATATCCTCGATGACCTGATGATCACCAATCGCGGCGACCATCTTTTTGTCGTCGTCAATGCGGCCTGCAAGGATGCCGATATCGCCCATATGAAGGCGCATCTTTCCGGCACATGCGAAATCACCCTTCTCGACGACCGCGCGCTGATCGCGCTGCAGGGACCGCGCGCCGAAGAAGTGCTGGCGGAACTGTGGGCCGGCGTGTCCGAAATGAAGTTCATGGACGTGCAGGAAGTGCCACTGCACGACGTGCCCTGCATCGTTTCCCGTTCCGGTTATTCCGGTGAAGACGGTTTTGAAATCTCCGTGCCGGCCGAAAAGGCGGACGAGATCGCCAAGGCCCTGCTCGAACATCCCGATTGCGAAGCCATCGGGCTTGGCGCGCGCGACAGCCTGCGGCTCGAAGCCGGCCTTTGTCTTTATGGCAACGACATCGACACCACGACCTCCCCCATCGAAGCCTCGCTTGAATGGGCAATCCAGAAGGCGCGCCGCGCCGGCGGTGATCGAGAAGGCGGTTTTCCTGGATCCGAGCGTATTCTCGGCGAACTCAAGGACGGTACATCGCGCCGCCGCGTCGGTTTGAAGCCGGAAGGCAAGGCGCCGGTGCGCGGCCATTCCAAGCTTTTCGCGGATGCCGAGGGCAAGACGGAAATCGGCGAAGTGACTTCCGGCGGCTTCGGCCCTTCGGTCGAGGGTCCCGTCGCCATGGGTTACGTGCCTGTTTCCTACGCCGCTCCCGGCACGGCTGTCTTCGCGGAAGTGCGCGGCAAATATCTGCCCGTCACCGTCGCCGCCCTGCCCTTCATCACGCCCACCTATAAACGATAATCTTCATCCCATCTCCGGAGAGAATACGATGCTGAAATTTACCGCAGAACACGAATGGCTGAAGTTCGAAGGCGATATCGCCACCGTTGGCATCACCAGCCACGCCGCTGAACAGCTCGGCGATCTGGTTTTCGTCGAATTGCCGGAAGTGGGCGCCACCTTCGCAAAGGATGGCGATGCAGCGACCGTTGAATCCGTCAAGGCGGCTTCCGATGTTTATTGTCCGCTGGATGGCGAAGTGGTCGAAATCAACCAGGCCATCGTTGATGATCCCTCGCTGGTCAATTCCGACCCGCAGGGTGCCGGCTGGTTCTTCAAGCTGAAGCTTTCCAATGCGGCGGATGCCGATACGCTGCTCGATGAAGCAGCCTACAAGGAGCTGATCGCGTAATGACGACGCCCACCGAATTCCATTTCACCGACTATCAGCCCTATGATTTCGCCAACCGGCGTCACATCGGGCCGTCGCCGTCGGAAATGGCGGAGATGCTGAAGGTCGTCGGCTATAAGAGCCTCGACGCGCTGATCGACGCCACCGTTCCCTCCTCCATCCGCCAGAAGGTACCGCTCACCTGGGGTGCGGCGCTGACCGAACGCGAGGCGCTCGACCGTCTTCGTGAAACGGCCAACAAGAACCAGGTGCTGACCTCGCTGATCGGCCAGGGCTATTACGGCACCATCACGCCGCCGGTCATCCAGCGCAACATTCTGGAAAACCCGGCCTGGTACACGGCCTATACGCCCTACCAGCCGGAAATCAGCCAGGGCCGTCTTGAGGCGCTGCTGAACTACCAGACCATGGTCTGCGATCTGACCGGTCTCGATGTCGCCAACGCATCGCTGCTTGATGAAGCGACAGCGGCGGCGGAAGCCATGGCCATGTGCCAGCGCGTCGCCAAGTCCAAGGCAACCGCCTTCTTCGTGGATGCCAATTGCCACCCGCAGACCATTGCGCTGATCGAGACCCGCGCGGCCCCGCTCGGCTGGAAAGTGATCGTCGGCAATCCCTTCACCGATCTCGATCCGGTCGATGTGTTCGGCGCGATCTTCCAGTATCCGGGCACGCACGGCCATGTCAGCGATTTCACCGGCCTGATTTCCCGCCTGCACCAGACAGGCGCCATCGCTGCTGTCGCTGCCGATCTTCTGGCGCTGACGCTTCTGAAATCTCCCGGTGAAATGGGCGCTGACATCGCCATCGGCACCTCGCAGCGTTTCGGCGTTCCGGTCGGTTACGGCGGCCCGCATGCGGCTTACATGGCCGTCAAGGATGCACATAAGCGCTCCATGCCCGGCCGTCTGGTCGGCGTTTCGGTCGATGCGCGCGGCAACCGTGCCTATCGCCTGTCGCTGCAGACCCGCGAGCAGCATATCCGCCGCGAAAAGGCGACGTCGAACATCTGCACCGCGCAGGTACTGCTCGCCGTCATGGCTTCGATGTATGGCGTCTTCCACGGTCCGCAGGGTATCAAGGCGATTGCCCAGCAGACCCACCAGAAGGCCGTGCTGATGGCCAAGGGCCTGGAAAAGCTCGGCTACACCATCGAGCCGGAAACCTTCTTCGACACCATCACCGTCGAAGTCGGCCATATGCAGGGCGTCATCCTGCGTTCGGCCGTGGCGGAAGGCGTGAACCTGCGCAAGGTCGGCGCGACCAAGATCGGCATGAGCCTTGACGAGCGCACGCGCCCGGCAACGCTGGAAGCCGTCTGGCGTGCTTTCGGCGGCAATTTCTCGATCTCGGATTTCGAGCCGGAATATCGCCTGCCGAAGGAACTGCTGCGCACCAGCCAGTACATGACGCATCCGATCTTCCACATGAACCGTGCCGAAAGCGAGATGACCCGTTACATCCGCCGCCTTTCGGACCGCGATCTGGCGCTCGACCGCTCCATGATCCCGCTCGGTTCCTGCACCATGAAACTGAACGCGACAGCGGAAATGCTGCCGATCACCTGGCCGGAATTTTCCGACATCCATCCCTTCGTGCCGGCCAATCAGGCGCTCGGTTACAAGGAAATGATCGACGATCTCTCCGAAAAGCTGTGCTCGGTCACCGGTTATGATGCCTTCTCCATGCAGCCGAATTCCGGTGCGCAGGGGGAATATGCAGGGCTTCTCACCATCCGTAACTATCACCTCGCCAATGGCGGCACCCATCGTGACGTCTGCCTCATTCCGACTTCCGCACATGGCACCAATCCTGCCTCGGCGCAGATGGTCGGCATGAAAGTCGTGCCGGTGAAGGTGCGGGACAACGGCGACATCGATATCGATGATTTCCGTGCAAAAGCAGAGCAGTATGCGGAAAACCTCTCGTGCTGCATGATCACTTATCCGTCCACCCACGGCGTGTTCGAGGAGACGGTTCGAGAGATCTGCGAGATCACGCACAGCCAAGGCGGTCAGGTCTATCTCGACGGCGCCAACATGAACGCCATGGTCGGTCTCGCCCGTCCCGGCGATATCGGCTCCGACGTTTCACACCTCAACCTGCACAAGACCTTCTGCATTCCGCATGGCGGCGGCGGCCCGGGCATGGGTCCGATCGGCGTCAAGGCGCATCTTGCTCCTTACCTTCCGGGTCATCCTTCGACAGACGGCCGTGAGGGTGCGGTGTCTGCTGCTCCCTTCGGCTCGCCGTCGATCCTGCCGATCTCCTGGAGCTATTGCCTGATGATGGGCGGCGAAGGGCTGACGCAGGCGACCAAGGTGGCGATCCTCAATGCCAACTACATCGCGGAACGGCTGAAGGGCGCTTACGACGTGCTCTACAAGTCCGAGACCGGTCGCGTGGCGCATGAATGCATCATCGACACTCGCCCGCTCGCGGATAGCTGCGGCGTGACGGTGGACGATGTGGCAAAGCGTCTCGTCGATTGCGGTTTCCACGCGCCGACCATGAGCTGGCCGGTTGCCGGCACGCTGATGATCGAGCCGACGGAATCCGAGACCAAGGCGGAAATCGACCGTTTCTGCGATGCCATGCTGGCGATCCGCGAGGAAGCCCGCGACATCGAGGAAGGCCGTGCGGACAAGACCAACAATCCGCTGAAGAACGCACCGCACACGGTAGAAGACCTCGTCGGTGAATGGGATCGTCCCTATAGCCGCGAAAAGGGCTGCTTCCCGCCCGGCGCGTTCCGCATCGACAAATACTGGTCGCCGGTCAACCGCATCGACAATGTCTATGGTGACCGCAACCTCATCTGCACCTGCCCGCCAATGGAAGATTATGCCGAAGCGGCAGAGTAAACTTTGTTTCGCTCAAGACAAAAGCCCGGATCGCTCCGGGCTTTTTTTATGGCAGAAGTGGCGGTGTGACCTGTCCCGGCTTTCTCGCGGCCGGGGTCTTGTGTTTTTTCGTATCTGCTTGTCTAAATTGGGGACGAGGCGGAGAATGTGCGGATGCAAGGCGATGAGATTGCTGTCCTGATCGGGCGCGTTGCGCTCGGAGACCGCTCCGCCTTCGCCACGCTTTACCAGGCAACCAGCCCGAAACTTTTTGCAATCTGCATCCGTATCTTAAAGGACCGGACGGATGCGGAAGAGGCGTTGCAGGAAATCTATATCAGAATCTGGCAAAGAGCGCATTCCTTCGCAAGTCGCTCGGGGCATGCGCTGACGTGGCTTTCCACCGTCGCTCGAAACCACTGTATTGATGTCATCCGGGCGCGGAGACCCGTGAGCGATGATATCGATACCGTGCTGGACCTTGAAGACCAGGTGACTCTGGACCCGGAAACGCAAACCGTGATGCGCGATGAAGGCCGGCGGATCGACAGGTGTATGGAGGAGCTGCGGCCGGACCAAGCCAACGCCGTGCGGCGAGCCTATGTGGAGGGCATGAGTTATGCGGAACTTGCGGAAGACATGAATGCACCGCTCAACACGGTGCGGACGTGGCTTCGCCGCAGCCTGCTGAAACTGAGAGAGTGCATGGAACGATGATATCTGGCGAACATAGTCATGGCGACACGCCGCAGGATGAAGTCCTTGCGGCTGAATATGTGCTTGGCCTTCTTTCGCTGGAAAAGCGCCGGCTGGTCGAGAAGCGCATGACGGATGATGCCGACTTTCAGCGCCTCGTGGAGCGCTGGCAGATCGATACCGCATCGTTCAACGATGCCTATGGCGAGATCCCACCCGACGCCGCAATATTCAGCCGTATCGAAAATCGCCTCTTCGCCAACAGCCCCGATCGTTCCACTGCTTCGCTCTGGCAGTCACTCGTCTTCTGGCGCAGCGTATCGCTTGTCTCGTCACTTGCGGCTGTCGTTGCCATTGCCCTTATGTCAGGTCTGCTTCTACCGGGTGGCAAGCGAACGGCGCCGCTCGTTGCCAACCTCACCGCCCCCGGCAACGTGATCGATCTCGTGGCGTCCTACGACGCGTCAAGCGGACGCCTGAAAATCACACCGGTTGCAGCGGACGGCGGTGAACGCCGGTCGCTTGAACTGTGGGTGGTACCACCGACGGGCAATCCGAAGTCGCTCGGCATCATCGACGCGAAGGTTGATGCGGAAATGATCATTTCACCCGAGATACAGCGCACACTCGGTGAAGGTTCCGTATTTGCCGTCAGCCTTGAACCGTTCGGCGGTTCGCCCACCGGCCTTCCCACCGGCCCGATCGTCGCATCAGGCACTGCGCGTCGCTTATAGCTGAAGCACAGATATTCATCATTAAAGTCAATTGGTTATCATTTTTCCTGGCTCGCCTGAAACTTCGAGGCGCCGGCTTCCGTCTCTTGTATCGCTACGGATGACCGATAGCGGCCACCGGAAGAACTGCCTTTCGGGGTTTGGAAGTCACCAAGGAGGAATAACGATGTACAACGTTTCTGTTCGCGCCCTGACGCTGGCCGCAGCTCTTTCCATCGGCATGGTTTCCGCTTATGCCGCGAACCCCAAAGTTGGCGGCGCCGCAATGTTCGAGGACAAGAACATCGTTGAAAACGCGATGAACTCGAAAGACCACACAACGCTTGTCGCAGCGGTGAAGGCTGCCGGCCTTGTCGAAACACTTCAAGGAAAAGGTCCGTTCACGGTGTTCGCGCCGACCAACGAGGCTTTCGCGGCCCTTCCGAAGGGTGCGGTCGACGATCTTCTGAAGCCCGAGAACAAGGAGAAGCTGGTCAAGGTGCTGACCTGCCACGTGGTCGCCGCCAATGCACTGTCACCCGCCATCGAAAAGATGATCAAGGATGACAAGGGCGAGCATGACGTGAAGACCGTCGGCGGCTGCGTGCTTAAGGCCAAGGAAAGCATGGGCAAAATCACGTTGACGGACGAGAACGGCACGGTTGCTCATGTAACCATCGCTGACGTCAAGCAATCCAATGGCGTCATTCATGTCATCGACAAGGTGTTGCTGCCGAAGATGTAACTGTCGCGGCATGACACAAAATGGCCGGATGAGCCATTCGGCATGAACCCGTATCAAAGGCCCGGAAACATCCGGGCCTTTGATATTCGGGCGACGACACCTCCACATCCTGAAATGGCTGGACATGATTGATCGTCGGCGGTTCCATGCTAAACGGGATCATGCAATCCTGCGGCGATGGAGTGTGAATGCGTCTGATCTGCCTGAACGGCTGGGGCGGAAAGCTTCATGACAAGCTTGTTCCCTATCTCTCCTCTTCCGATCCCGATATTTTGTGTCTGCAGGAAGTGGTGCATACGCCGGCTGCCACGCAGGACTGGCTAGCCTATCGCGATCACGGCATCGACCTGCCGCAGAGGGCGAATTTCCTGCGGGATGTCGCAGATGTCCTGCCCGATCATCTGGCGGTCTTCTGCCCGGCAGCGCAGGGCGATCTCTGGCACGGCGAAACACGATACCCGTCGCAATGGGGGCTGGCGACCTACGTGCGTAAATCCATTGCCATTGTCGCGCAGGTGCAGGGTTTCGTACATGGCACCTTTTCAGCCGATGGATATGGCGACCACCCGAGATCGCGGACCGCACACGCCGTTCGTATTTTCGATTTCACAACCGGCCAGCCCGTCGTCATCGCCCACATGCACGGCCTGCGAGACCCCGAAGGCAAACACGATAGCGCCGCACGGCTGGCGCAGGCGAAGCGTCTCGTACAGCTCGTCAGAAACATCGCGGAGGCTGGTGACCGGATCATCGTCTGTGGTGATTTCAATGTCTTGCCTGACAGCGAGACTTTTGCCGTTCTGAGAGAGCTGGACCTTACAGAGTTGGTCACGACGCGCGGCTTTACCGACACGCGGACTTCGCATTACACCAAGCAAAACCGCTACGCGGATTACATGCTGGTCAATCCGGCTGTGAAGATCGATCACTTCGACGTTGTGAGACAGCCCGAAGTTTCGGATCACTGTCCGCTGCTGCTCGAATTCAGTTGAGAAACCGGACACTCATGTGCGCCGTCAAAATCAGCTGAATCCAGTCAACGAACCAGCTGGATATCGCTCGTCACTACCGTCTTTCCGGTCCTGCCGTCTTTGTCGGTGGTACGCAGCCGCAGGCCATTATTGCCGACCTTTTCGATTATCATGGCGGCGACACGGTCACCGTTGATATCGCGGTTCCAGCGAACGGTCAGATTGATCGCATTTCCCCGGCGATTGCCCGCCAGTGCCGAAGGGCGGCCGGACGGGCCTGTGTAGGTGCCGCTGTAACGCACGCCGCTGGCGGCGAGATCGGCGGCAATCGCCCGCTTTACCACCAGAAGCCCACGGCAGGTGCCAGACATGCGCAAAGCTGTCTGCCGTGCATCGGAATTCAGCGTACAATTAACGTTGACGGCCGGCGCGCCGATACGGGTGATCACCGTGCCCTTGCCAGTCCACGTACCCTCGAGTGATGACAGAAACGCGCTTTCATCGGCGACTGCCGGCAGCGCGGTGAAAAGGCTCGCTGCAAAAGCAATGATGGTGGTGCGTATTCTTTCCGTTTTTTCCATTGGACGGTTTCGCCGGTTCGGTTTCCTTCGAACGCTAACGCGCCATCGCCTCCGGATGTTCCAGTCCGACGATTTGCCGTTCCGGCCTCATCAACAACCTTAAAACAAAAAAAGGAGGCCGTTGCGGGCCTCCTGTCTCAATGTGTTCGCATGGGAACCGCGCCGTCAGCCGACGAAAGCGCGCTCGATCACGAATTCAGCAGGCTTGTTGTTGGCGCCTTCGTTCAGACCGGCCTTTTCAAGCAGTTCCTTGGTGTCCTTCAGCATGGCCGAGGAACCGCAGATCATGCCGCGATCAATTTCCGGATCAAGCGCCGGAACGCCGAGATCGGCAAACAGCTTGCCGTTTTCGATCAGCGTGGTGATGCGGCCCTTGAAGGGGTAATCCTCGCGGGTCACCGTCGCATAATGCTTGAGCTTGTCGCCGACGATCTCGTTCAGGAATTCGTGATTGCGGATTTCCTCAACCAGATCGAAGCCGTATTTCAGCTCGGCCACATCGCGGCAGGTATGGGTGAGGATGACCTCTTCAAACTTTTCATAGGTCTCGGGGTCGCGGATCAGGCTTGCGAAAGGCGCAATGCCGGTGCCGGTCGAGAACATATAGAGCCGTCTGCCGGGTGTCAGCGCATCCAGAACCAGCGTGCCTGTCGGCTTCTTGCGCATCAGAACGGTATCGCCAGGCTTGATCGCCTGAAGATGGGAGGTCAGCGGGCCGTCGGGAACCTTGATCGAGAAGAATTCCAGTTCCTCATCCCAGGCGGGGCTGGCGATGGAATAGGCGCGGTAGATCGGCTTTTCTCCGACCATCAGGCCGATCATGGCGAATTCGCCGGAACGGAAACGGAAGCCGGCCGGACGCGTCATGCGGAAACGGAACAGGTGATCCGTATAGTGCTCCACCGATAAAACCGTCTCGGCGTAAACACCATCAGGTATCTTGATCGCGAAATCTTCCGTCTTGGCTGGCGCGTTCATTTCAGGTTCCGTCCATTCTTATTCGATAAGCGACATTCTCCAACCGGGCAATTATACCATTTTTGCCGAGGTTTGAAGGCATGAGAATATCACAACTGCTATGTGCTCAGGAAATATGTATCAAAAAATCATATTTCCGCGCAACGTGTCACAGAGACGCACGCCGACGCCAGCTATAGGCCTCGCCGCCCGCTGCCGGCCGGGCCGTCGGCTGGTAATAAACCGGAATTTCCGGCAGGCGATTTTCGGACAGGCGGCGGATCGCCGTGCCGTTCGTCACCGCAAAACTGGTAAAGCCGGTGCGCAGCATCGGCGGCACCTGGTCGATCAACACGTCGCCGACCGCCCTCACCTCGCCTCTGAAACCCAGGCGGTTGCGCAGCAGCGAAGCGTGGCTGAAACCACGGCCATCATTGAAGGCCGGGAAACTCACGGCCACGAGGTCGATACGGTCAAGGTAAGGCTCAAGACGGGCGACGTCGTCGGCCGGCGCAATCAGCACGCCAAGGCCTGTATCGTTGCTTTCCGCCGCACGGATGAGGAAATCGGCGAGCGGCAGCACTGGCTTTTGCACGGCTGTCGCTTTCACCTCTTCCGTTTCGATCACCCAGGGATCGTTTTCCACGAAGCCGTCGCGGTTCCAGATTTTTGTCATGACACTCTCCTCAGGCGGCTTCGGCGGCGGAACCGTAGAGCGCATCCTTGAAAGGCTGCGGTCCGACGCGGCGATAGGCATCGAGGAAGATTTCCTCTTTCGACAGACGAAGCCCCAGATAGGTATCGACGATGGTTTCAATGGCGTCGGTTACCCTGTCCGGCTCAAACCCGCGGCCGATGATCTCACCGATCGAGGTGTTTTCATCACCCGATCCGCCGAGCGTGATCTGGTAAAGCTCGGCACCCTTTTTCTCCACCCCCAGCAGGCCGATATGGCCGACATGGTGATGGCCGCAGGCGTTGATGCAGCCGGAAATCTTGATCTTCAGCTCGCCGATTTCCGCCTGACGCTCCGGAGCGCCGAAACGGGTAGAAATTTCCTGCGCCACCGGAATGGAGCGCGCATTGGCCAGCGCGCAATAGTCCAGCCCGGGACAGGCAATTATATCGGTGATGAGGCCGGCATTGGCGGTCGCAAGGCCAGCACCCGCCAGCGCACGATAGACCGGCTCGAGATCGGCCAGCGCCACATGCGGCAGGATGATGTTCTGCTCGTGGCTGATGCGGATTTCGTCGAAAGCGTATTCTTCGGCAATATCAGCGACGAGTTCCATCTGCTCGTCCGTCGCATCGCCTGGAATACCACCGATCGGCTTCAGTGAAATGGTCACCATACCGTAGTCGGGGTGCTTGTGCGGCTGGACATTCTGGTCAACGAAACGGGCAAAACCCTCATCCGCCTTCTTCCAGCGCGCCAGGCTTTCCCAGCCTTCGGGGCGGTTCTTCAGTTCCGGTGGCGCGAAATAAGCGGAGATCGCCGCAATATCGGCATCCGGCAGCTTCAATTCGGTGTTTTTCAGCTCGGCGAACTCGACCTCGACCTGGCGGGACAGCTCTTCCGCGCCGGTTTCATGCACGAGGATCTTGATGCGCGCCTTGTATTTATTGTCACGGCGGCCGTGCAGGTTATAAACGCGCATGATCGCCGTGGTGTAGGACAACAGGTCCTCTTCCGGCAGGAAGTCGCGGATTTTCTTGGCGATCATCGGCGTGCGGCCCTGCCCGCCACCGACATAAACGGCAAAACCAATCTCGCCCTTGTCGTTCTTTTTCAGATGCAGACCGATATCATGGACCTGAATGGCGGCGCGATCGCGCTCGGCACCCGTTACCGCGATCTTGAACTTGCGCGGCAGGAACGAGAATTCCGGATGCACGGAAGACCATTGGCGCAAAATTTCCGCATAGGGGCGCGGATCAGCGACCTCATCAGCGGCCGCGCCAGCGAAATGATCGGCGGTCACATTGCGAATGCAGTTGCCCGACGTCTGGAGGGCGTGCATTTCCACGCTTGCCAGTTCGGACAGGATATCCGGTGTATCGGAGAGCTTTGGCCAATTATACTGGATGTTCTGGCGGGTGGTGAAGTGGCCGTAACCCCGGTCATATTTGCGGGCGATATGGGCCAACATCCGCATCTGTTGCGAATTCAGCGTACCGTAGGGAATGGCGACGCGCAGCATATAGGCATGCAGCTGGAGATAAACGCCGTTCATCAGGCGCAGCGGCTTGAATGCGTCCTCGGCCAGCTCGCCGGACAGCCGGCGCTCGACCTGATCGCGAAACTGCGCCACGCGGCCTTCAACAAATGCGTGATCGAACTCGTCGTAACGGTACATATTCTTCCTCAGACTGCGATAAATGCTGCATCGGCCGGCTTGAAGCCGGTGGCATAGTGCACGGTGGGGCCAGCAGCGCGAATGCGCTCGCGAAGCCGGGTCGGCCAGAGCTTGCCATCCTCCTCCACCACGTCAACGATGGCCACATCGACCACCTTATTGGCGGAAAAATCACGCTTGCCGATTTCCTCGAACGAAGCGACGGCCTCCGCATGGCGGGCAACGATGGCGCCCTGCAGGTTCTCCGTCCAGTCACCATTGGCGTCGAGCCAGACGGCGATACCATCGCCCAGACGATTGGCGGTCAAAACCTTGTCAACCATTTACGTACTCCCGTTTGAAATCCGCCGGCTGCGCTGACAATGCAAGCGCCTCGGACCTGTCGAAATTGGCGCCCGCCACCGCATCACCGATGATGACCATGACCGGGCCGGTCAGTTCATCGCGATGCTCCAGATCGGGCAGATCGTTCAATGTGCCATGCAGCAGGCGACGATCCGCGCGGCTGGCGTTTTCAATAACGGCAACGGTGGTTTCCACACCCAGCCCCGCTTCGATCAGCCGCGTCGCCACCGAGGCGGCAACGCTGCGGCCCATATAAACGGCGATTGTTGCGCCGGAAACGGCAAGACGGGCCCAATCGGGCAGGACATCGCCGGTCAGATCGTGGCCGGTGGTGAAAATCAGCGACGAAGCCACACCGCGCAGCGTCAGCGGCAATTCGAAATCCGCAGCGGCGGCGAAGGCGGAGGTGATGCCCGGCACGATCTCGTAACCGATGCCGGCATTGCGCAGCGCCGCCATTTCCTCGCCTGCCCGGCCATAAACCAGAGGATCGCCAGATTTGAGGCGCACGACACGCTTGCCATCCCGGCCAAGACGCACCAGCAGACGGTTGATCTCTTCCTGCGACTTGCTGTGGCAGCCCTTGCGCTTGCCGACAGACAGGCGTTCGGCATCTCGGCGGCCCATATCGACGATCGCCTGCGGTACCAGGGCATCATAGACGATCACATCGGCTTCCATCAGCACGCGCTGTGCACGCAGCGTCAGCAGATCTTCCGCACCGGGACCGGCGCCAACAAGCCAGACACGACCTTCGCTGCGTTCCGGCGATTGCAGCAGGCGATCTGCGGCATGACGGGCGGAAGAGGTATCACCGAGAGCGACAGCATCCGCAACCGCACCCGAAAAGAACCGACGCCAGAAATTGCGCCGCAAGGCGCCCCTGGGCACATTCTCCTCGGCCGCATCACGATACTGCACCGCAAGCCGTGCGAGTCTCCCGAGTGACGGCGACAGCATCTGGTCGATGCGGGCGCGGATCATCTGGGCAAGAACCGGGCCTGCCCCTTCCGTGCCGATCGCGATGGCGACGGGTGCGCGGGCGACAAGCGCCGGGGTGAAGAAATCACAAAACTCCGGCTGATCCACCGCATTTGCGGGAATTTTCTTCGCACGCGCGGCGGATACGATTTCGCGGTCCAGCGCCTCGTCTCCGGTGGCGGCGAAAACCAGCGTTGCACCCTCGATCAGCTCAGCGGCGAAAGAGAACGCCCGATGATCGATGCCATTTTCGGTGATATAGCGGGCAAAATCCGCCTCCGGCTGATCGGCGTAAGCAACGATATAGGCATTGGTGTTGGCGAGAAGCCTCACCTTGGCGAAAGCCTCGTCTCCATTTCCAAAGACGGCGACCTGCCGCCCCTCAACCCGGAAGAAAGCGGGGAAGGTCGAAAGGCGGTCGCCAGCTGCGGAAAAATCATGTTCGTTGTGCATTGGACATATATCCCGCATTGCGGCGCAAGATTGAAGAAACAGAAATTCAAGCCTTTCCAGCGCTTGGATTTTTATTTCTCGAACACCCCTGTTTTTGAGGAAAACAAACCGGCACCCCTGTTTTGCCCCTGTCAGGGCGCCCTCAAACCCATGAGAATCCCTTGACAAACCGGGTCCTCGCGCCGAACAAGGGAGGACCATTTTCTGTCGTTTTCTCCATGCGAAATACCGCTTTCTTTAAAGCGGCACGAAGGATCAGACCCTTGACCAGCCACAGCCTCGCTTCCCGCCTTCTCGACGTCATCGAGCACGATATCCTGCCCTTGACGGCCCGCGGTGTGAGCTTGGGCAACAAGGTTTTCGGTGCGGCGATCCTGCGCAAATCCGATCTTTCGCTGGTCGTCGCCGAGACGAATAATGAGCTCGAAAACCCTCTCTGGCACGGCGAAGTGCACACGCTGAAGCGGTTTTACGAACTGGGTGAAAAGCCGAATACCAAGGACCTGATTTTCCTTTCCACCCATGAACCCTGCACCATGTGCATGTCCGCCATCACCTGGGCCGGGTTTGACAATTTCTACTCGTTCTTCAGCCATGAGGATTCACGCGATGCTTTTGCAATTCCGCATGATCTGAAAATCCTGAAAGAGGTATTCGGGCTGGAGCCGGGCGGTTATCGCCGTAACAACGCCTTCTGGAACTCTTTCTTCATCGCCGATCTGGTTGAGGGCGAGGACGATCCGTTGAAAACCACGCTGAAGGCGCAGACGGCCCGCATCAAGGCAGCTTACGATGATCTCTCCACCAGCTATCAGTCATCGAAGAGCGACAACGATATTCCGCTGAACTAGGGCATTTTCGTTGAGGGGTGCAGTGCGGATTTCCGCGCGAAAAATGCGTAAAAACAAAGGTTTGAGATATATGGAAGCCTCGAAGGATATTTCCCGCCTGATCGAGATCATGGAGGCGCTCCGCCAGCCGGAAACCGGCTGCCCGTGGGACGTCGTTCAGACCTTCGAGACGATCAAGCCTTACACCATCGAAGAGGCCTATGAAGTTGCCGATGCCATCGAGCGCAAGGATACGGACGATCTGTGCGACGAGCTGGGTGACCTTCTCCTGCAGGTGGTTTTCCATGCCCGCATAGCGGAAGAAATGGGCGAATTCGCTTTCGGTGACGTGGTGCATGCCGTCACCTCTAAGATGATCCGTCGTCACCCGCATGTTTTCGCCGTCTCCAGTGCCGACACGCCGGAAACGGTCAAGCTGCAATGGGACCAGATCAAGGCTGAAGAAAAACGTGAGCGTGCGGAGCGCCGTGCGCGCCGGGGTATTACCGAAGATTTCAAGTCCGGCTTTCTGGGGGGCGTGCAGCGCAGCCAGCCGGCGCTGACCGAGGCTTTGAAGCTGCAGGAACAGGCGGCGCGCGTTGGTTTCGACTGGTCGGACCCGGCACCCATTCTCGACAAGATCGAAGAGGAAATCGCCGAGCTGCGCGAGGCTCTGGCGGAAGGCAGGCCGGAGAAGGTTTCTGACGAACTTGGCGACCTGATCTTCGCGCTGGTCAATATTGGCCGCCACGTCAAGGCCGATCCGGAGAATGCGCTGCGCGGCACCAACACGAAATTCCGCAGGCGTTTCAATCACATCGAGACATCGCTCAACGATAATGGCGAGACGCTTCAAGCGGCGAGCCTTGAAAGAATGGAAGACCTGTGGCAGGCAGCCAAGCGCATCGAACGCTCGCTTGATACGGTTTCTTCGTGATCGCTTGGATATGCAGTGAACCCGGGAAGGCACAGCACTTCCCTTATGACTGGCGAATGCATCTGGCAGCAGCGCAGCATCCGCAACCGCCACCCCGGATTTAGTCCGGGGTCCAGTGCGATCAAGTCCTTGATCGCAAAAGACTCATTCCTCACGGCCGCAGACACGCCGTGGCTGGATTCCGGCTCAAGGCCGGAATGACGGGGAGAGGTTTTCGGGCCTTATCATCGTTCTCGGAGCGTCTACTGCTCCCAGTCTTCCCGCTCGCGGATGGTCGCCTTTCCAAGCTTCCGTTCCAGTTCAGTGGCCTGCGCTTCCGACAGGCGGACATCCAGCGCAACCGATCCGTCCTCATGGTCTTCACGGTTATCGACGATGGAGTTGCTATAGACCCAGGAGATCAACGGCAATTGCTCGACGGACAAGACAACGGTCGTTTCCGTCAGCACGCCGGACAGGCGCTTTGAAATCTCTTCCATCAGGGCATCGACGCCCTCGCCCGTGATCGCCGAAACGGCGCGGATATCGGAGCGGCCTTCGGCGCGCTGCATGATGGCGTCATGCGCATCCGGCTCCAGACGGTCGACCTTGTTCCAGACCTCGATGATGCGCTTTTCGGCTTCCTTCTCGTCGATGCCGAGATCGCTGAGAATACGCAACACATCCGCAGACTGGGCGGCATTGTCCGGATCGGACATATCACGCACATGCAGAACGAGATCGGCTTCAAGCACCTCTTCCAGCGTCGCACGGAAAGCGGCGACGAGATGCGTCGGCAGGTCGGAAATGAAGCCGACGGTATCAGACAATATAACCGTGCGGCCATGCGGCAGTTTCATGCGCCGCAAGGTTGGGTCGAGCGTGGCGAACAGCATGTCCTCCGCCAGAACACCCGCCCCGGTGATGCGGTTGAACAGCGTGGATTTGCCGGCATTGGTGTAACCGACCAGTGCGACGATCGGATGCGGCACCTTGCGGCGCTTGGCGCGGTGAAGCTGGCGGGTACGCACCACCTGCTCCAATTCCTTCTCGAGCTTGACGATGCGATCCTGCAGCAGGCGTCTGTCGGCCTCGATCTGGGTTTCACCCGGACCACCCATGAAACCTGCACCACCGCGCTGGCGTTCAAGGTGGGTCCAGCTTCGGACGAGGCGGCCCTTCTGGTAATTCAGATGTGCAAGATCGACCTGCAGCGTGCCTTCCTTGGTGGAAGCGCGACGGCCGAAGATTTCGAGGATCAGGCCTGTCCGGTCGATGACCTTGGCATTCCATTGCTTTTCGAGATTGCGCTGCTGCACTGGCGTCAGCGGATGATCAACGATCACCAGGCCGGAATTGGTTTCATCCAGAAGATGACCGATTTCCTCGATCTTGCCGGTTCCGAACAGGGTGGCGGGGCGCGGCTGATTGACGGAAACGATGAGACCCTGCGTCACCTCGAGCTCTATGGCGAGCGCCAGACCCTTTGCTTCCTCAAGCTTGGCTTCGACGGAGCGGCCGGGAGCGGCCGGTGCCGCCGCCGCATCGCGATTTTCGCGCTGTTGCTTGAGGACCGGCACGAGAACCACGGCACGCATGTCGTCGCGGCGCTTTTCCTGCTCCGGAATGATCGATTCGTTCGAGGTGTCGCGCGTCGAAATGGGCTCAGCCTTATCCAGAAAGAACATTTCGGCCGACCGCATCCGCGCGGACGGCCATGAAGATTAACCTGACCAGACCGGAAATGTTCCGATCCGGGTCAGTCTATATCGAAGATACCGTCAGAGGGAGCCTGATCAGGCCGCGCCTTCTTCGCTTTCGAACATCTGCATCGGCTGGCCGGGCATGATGGTGGAAATCGCATGCTTGTAGACCAGCTGCGAATGACCGTCACGGCGCAGAAGCACGCAGAAATTGTCGAAGGAGGTGACAACGCCCGTCAGCTTGACGCCGTTGATCAGAAAAATCGTGAGCGAAATCTTTTGCTTACGAACGGTATTGAGGAAAAGATCCTGAAGGTTTTGAGAACGTTCCGCCATGGCGCCGCTTCTTTCTTTATTGCCGGCAGGGACACCGGAAAATAATCAATCAATAATAAACCGGCCGAGTCTAGTCCCCCGCTTGGCCAGCCTGCAACTCTGGTATCAAATCATGTCCCGTTCCGCAACGGCGAAAACGGCCTGACGGGTATGAGTATTGACCCGATTTTTCGATTCGAAACAGTCAGAAATATTGTATCGAAACCCGGAAAAGCTGCTCCACGTCGCGCACTGCGTCCGCTGACGCAAACAGCACGACGCGGTCCTTCGCCTTGATCTTGGTGCTGCCATCCGGACGGATCACCACGCCGTCGCGATAGATCGCGCCGATGCGTACGCCGTCGGGCATGTCGATATCACGGAAGGACTGGCCCACCAGCGGCGAGGTTTCAAGCGCTTCCGCCTCAATCACCTCCGCCGAACCGCGCTGCACGGCATAGACCGAGCGGATGCGGCCTTTGCGCACATGCTGGAGAACGCGGGAGATGGTGACGGCGCGAGGGTTGATATAGGCATCAAGACCGAGCGAACCCGCGACATCGTGAAAGGACGAACTGTTCAGCAGCGCAAGATTGGACTTGCAGCCCAGCTGCTTTGCCATCACGGCGGCCAGAATATTCGTCTGGTCGTTATTGGTCAGCGTCACGATCAGGTCTGCATCCTGAATATCGGCCTGCATCAGAATTTTCTGATCAAGCGCCGAACCAAGCATGACGATGGTGTTGCTGAGCTGCTCCGATGCGGCAATAGCCCTGTCGCGATCCGCCTCGACGATCTTCACCCGCGTTTTCGGCTGCATCTCCTCGATCTTGCGGGCAACGAAGTGACCGATATTGCCGGCGCCGGCAATCACGATGCGCTGCGCTTCCTGCTCCTCATGGCCAAAGAGGCTCAAGGTGCGGCGGGCGTGCTGGCGCTGACAGATGACATAGGCAAGGTCGCCGACCCTCAGCTGTTCGGAAGAATGCGCCACCTTGAGGATGCCATTGCGGAAAACACCGACAACTGTGGCGATGAGGTCCGGAAATAGGTTGGAGAGCTGGTGCAGCGGCGTATTGATGACCGGGCAGTCTTCCATACATTCGATCGCCAGCATGTATATCGTGTCATCGGCGAACCGCACGACGTCGGTAGCGCCCGGAAAGGCGATGCGGCGCAACACCATCTTGCCGACTTCCACTTCCGGGGAAATCGTCACGTCGATGGACATGTTCTCGCGGCTGAAGAGATCGGCATATTCCGGCTTCAGATAACTCTGGTCACGGATGCGAGCAATCTTGGTCGGCACGCTGAACAAGGCATGCGCCACCTCGCAGGCGACGATGTTGATCTCGTCATGCAGTGTGACGGCGATGATCATGTCCGCCTGGTCGGCGCCCGCTTTCGCCAGCATATCCGGATGCGCGCCATGCCCGACGTAGCCGCGCACATCGAGCGTCTCGGTGATGGCGGAGATGAGCGGCGCGGCGGTATCGATCACCGATACCTCGTTATCCTCGCGCGACAATTGTTCGGCGATGCCGTAACCCACCTGCCCTGCGCCGCAAATGATGACTTTCATGCTGTCTCTCTGACGGAATAATCGGTTACGGCGATGCGCCTTGGTTCCTTATACGCCGAGAGATTTCAGTTTGCGATGCAGCGCTGATCTTTCCATGCCAACAAATTCTGCCGTGCGCGAAATATTGCCGCCGAAACGGTTGATCTGGGCCACCAGATAATCCCGTTCGAACATTTCACGGGCCTCGCGCAGCGGCAGGGTCATGATGTGCTGGTCGCCCTGCGCCGAAATCTTCGGCAGCATGTCGCCGATATCCGACGGTAGCATGTCGGCGGAGATCGGGGCTTCGCCGCCTTCGGGACGTGCGAGAATCATCAGTCGCTCGATATTGTTGCGCAGCTGGCGGATATTGCCCGGCCAGTCGTGCGTTTGCAGGACGGCCATGGCGTCGTCGCCGATCTTGCGCGGGCGGATGCCCGCCTGCTCGGAAATCTGCCGCATGAACATATCGACCAGGAAAGGGATATCCTCGCGCCGTTCGGACAGAGCCGGCACCTTCACCGGTACGACGGCAAGACGATGGTAAAGATCCTCGCGAAACTGGCCTTCGGCGATCAGGCTTTCGAGGTGATGGGCGGTCGAGGAAATGATGCGCACATCCACCTTCACCCGCTTGCCGCCACCGACGCGCTCGAACTGCTGGTCGACCAGTACGCGCAGGATCTTGTTCTGGGTTTCGCGCGGCATTTCACCGACTTCGTCGAGATAAAGAACGCCGCGATGAGCTTCTTCCAGCGCGCCGACCTTGCGCGGCTGACCCGGCAGCCCTTCGGTGCCGAAGAGCGCGATTTCCATGCGGTCCGGCGTAATCGTCGCGGCATTCAGCGCCACGAAAGGTCCGGTGGCGCGCGAGGATTTCTTGTGCACCATGCGCGCCACCAATTCCTTGCCGGAACCGGAGGGGCCGAGGATCATGATGCGGCTGTTGGTGGGCGCTACCCTGTCGATGGTCTGACGAAGCTGCGAAACCGCAAGCGAGGCGCCGACGAGTTCAACCGCGTCACCCGTGCGCTTCTTGAGTTCCTGAACCTCACGCTTCAGCTTGGAGTTTTCCAGCGCCCGTTCGGCGATCAGGATCAGGCGGTCTGCCTTGAACGGCTTTTCGATGAAATCGAAGGCACCGCGCTTGATGGCGTTGACGGCGGTTTCGATATTGCCGTGACCGGAAATCATGACGACAGGAATTTCGGGGTGGCGGCTCTTGATTTCGTCCAGCAGCGCCAGACCGTCAAGCTTCGAACCCTGCATCCAGATATCGAGAAAGATCAGGCGCGGCACGCGCTCCGAAATCGCGGCCAGCGCACTGTCGCTGTCGAACGCCATGCGGGTTTCGTGGCCTTCATCGGAGAGAATACCCGCCACGATTTCGCGAATATCCGCCTCGTCATCCACGACCAGAATATCAGACGCCATATGCTGCTTCCTTGTTATTTTCGCCGCCGACCGCCTCGATATAGGGCAGCAGCACTCTGATCATGGCGCCGTGGCCGTGATCGAACTCCGGCGGGGCATCGTGGAGTTCCAGATACCCGCCATGCTCTTCGATGATCTTCTTGACGATGGCGAGGCCGAGACCGGTGCCCTTGTCCCGCATCGTCATATAGGGTTCGAGAATGCGATGGCGGTTCTCGACGGGAAGGCCGCGGCCATTGTCGATGATATCAGCCACGAAACGGGAATTGGCCTCGTCGAAAGAGGCGCGCACGAGGATTTTACCCGGCCGCTTTTCGCCTTCCACCGCTTCGATTGCTTCCGTCGCATTCTTGATGAGATTGCCGAACGCCTGCCCCAGCATGCGGGCATCGAACATGCCCTCCAGCGGGATATCACCCAGCTCGGTGGAGAACTTCGTGTCGGCGGCACTGATTTCCCGCAGAAACGCCGCGTCCTTCAGGATCGAGCGCAGGTCCGACTTTTCCTTCGTCGGCTTCGGCATGCGCGCAAAGGCCGAGAATTCATCCACCATCCGACCGATATCACCGACCTGCCGGACAATGGTGTCCGTACACTGGTCAAAGATGGCGCGGTCGTTCTCGTCGATCTGCTTGCCGAAACGGCGCTTGATGCGCTCGGCGGAAAGCTGGATCGGTGTCAGCGGGTTCTTGATTTCATGGGCAATGCGGCGCGCCACATCCGACCATGCGGTGGAGCGCTGGGCGATGACGAGATCTGTAATGTCGTCGAGGGTGATGACGTAGCTGTCGCGGCTGTCGCGGGCATCCTCGCGGGTGACCTGCACATTGAGCGTCCGTTCCTTGCCACGTCGCATGATGTTGATCTGCTTGCGGAAGTTGCCGCGCGACCAGGTATTCGCTTCGGTCACGACCTGTTCGATTTCAGGCGCAATCTCGGAAAGCTGCGCGCCGATAAGCTGCTCGGAGGTCTGCGCCAGGAATTCCTCGCCCGATGGGTTGACGATGGTGATCTTGCGGTTCTCGTCAACGCCGATAACGGCTGCGGTGACGCCTGATAGCACAGCCTCGATGAAGCGGCGGCGATCATCGATATCGTCCTTCGCCTCGATGATCTGATCCTGCTGGCTGCGCAGTTCCGAGACCATCTTGTTGAAGGTGCGCGACAGGCGCCCGACGTCACCATCCACAGCCCGAACGGGCACCAGCACATGCATGTTACCGGTGGCGACGCTATCGGCGGCACTGATGAGAAGGCGGATCGGCCGGACGATACGGTCGGCCACCGCAATTGCGGTCCAGATGGCCGCCAGAAGCACGATCAGCGCAAAACCGAGATAGAGAATAGCAAAGGCGATCTGCAACGGTGCGCGGCCTGCCTCCATCGCCTTGTATTCGGCGCGGTTCTCCTCCATCAGCCGCATCGCGCCCATCACCTTGGGATCGACCGCGCGCACGGTATAGAGGAAGGTGCCCTGGATGCCTTCAAGCTTGATGATGGCGCCGACGAGATTAGTGATACCGGGCGGGATCAGGGTCGGTTGACCGGCGGCAGCTTTTTCGAGCGCATCATGCGGAATGGCGGGAAGCGGCTTTTCCGTCTTGATGTCGGCTTGAGCCACGGCGTCGCCGTCCTCCTGCACCAGAAACGCGCCAAGCAAGCCGCGGCCCTTGGCCTGACGGGTCATCAGATCAATGAACCCGGTGCGGTCGAGATAAAATAGCGCGCGGTTGCGATCGAGGTCGGTGGCCATCGACAGGGTCTGTCCCTGAAGGTAGCCGGCATTTTCCATCATATAGGCTTGAGCGATATTGCTGGAGGAATCGACGATCGACTGGGTTCTAAGCGAAAACCAGCGGTCGAGACCGACATTCAGCGTCAGACTGGCGAAGATGGCGACAAGTACGGCCGGCGTGATTGCCACGATGGAGAACAGCACGACGATGCGGACGTGCAGACGTGCCGCCGCCCTGCCCTTTTTACGCGCTTTCAGCAGGCGGTTGATTTCGCGGCCGATCAAAAAAATCAGGCCGATCACGAAGATCGAATTGATGACGACGGAGGCAATGACGACATTCGATGTCGGCGCAATCGGCGTGACGCCGAGAAGTACGAAGAGGGTGATGATGGCGCAAACGAGGGCGACGCCGGCGAGCACCAGCCCCGGCAGAGCGAAAGACATCCTGCGATCGGCAACCACCATGCCCGCTGCCTCATCGGCAACGGCGTGTTCAGCGGCGGGTTTCCGCATGCACTACTCCCAATCGCTGGCCAGCCAGCACCACATTCCTGAAGTCAGGCGAGAAACGCTTCAAGTCGGCGAATCTCTTTCCTTCCTAGTGTTTTCCAAGCAACACAATGTGGCGAAAATGCAACGACAAATGCCGCCTTGTCAACATTCTCAGGTTGGGCGGGAGCTACGATAGACCGAGACGCCAAGCTCGCGGATCTTTTTGCGCAGCGTATTGCGGTTGAGGCCGAGGAGATCGGCGGCCTTGATCTGGTTGCCGCGCGTCGCCGTCAGGGCAGCGAGAATCAGCGGATATTCGAGTTCCCGCAGCACGCGGTCGTAAAGGCCGGGCGGCGGCAGACCATCGCCGAAGCTGGCAAAATAATCCCGCATATTCTCCTCGACCGCCTGCGAAATGCTCAGCGTGCCGGTGCGGACCGCCATCTTGTCGAGCGGGCTGTCAGGAACATCCGACTGCAATTCCTGCTCGATGATCTCGCGGGTGATGACTTCCTGCGGATAAAGCGCCATCAGGCGGCGGATGAGGTTTTCCAGCTCGCGCACGTTGCCCGGCCAGGCATAGGCCTTCATGACCTCCAGCGCCTCGCTCTCGAAACGCTTGCCTTCCAGGCCTTCCTTTTCGCCCGTCTGGATGAAATGGCGCACCAGATCGGGAATATCCTCGGCGCGGTCACGCAGCGGCGGCAGGCGCAGCGGCACGACATTCAGGCGATAATAGAGGTCTTCGCGGAAAAGGCCCTGATTGATCGACTGTTTCAAATCCTTGTTGGTGGCGGCGACGATGCGGACGTCGGTGCGGATCGGCGTGCGACCACCCACCGTCGTATATTCGCCCTGCTGCAACACGCGCAGCAGGCGCGTCTGGGCATCCATCGGCATATCGCCGATTTCATCGAGGAAAAGTGTGCCGCCTTCGGCCTGTTCGAACCGGCCGGTCGAGCGGTTCTGCGCGCCGGTAAAGGCGCCCTTCTCATGGCCGAAAAGTTCGGATTCAATCAGGTCGCGCGGGATCGCCGCCATATTGATGGCGACGAAGGGGCCGTTGCGGCGCTTGCCGTAATCATGCAAGGCACGCGCTACCAGTTCCTTACCGGTACCGGATTCGCCCGTGATCATCAGCGTCAGATCGGTTTGCATCAGGCGGGCGAGAACCCGGTAGATTTCCTGCATCGCTGCTGAGCGGCCAACGAGCGGCATGCCGTCCTGCATGTCGTCATCCAGCTTGGCCGGCTTGCGCTTCGGCTCAGAAAGCGCGCGGCCGATGATGGCGATCAGCTCCGTCAGATCGAAGGGCTTCGGCAGATAATCGTAAGCGCCCTTTTCCGAGGCCTTGATGGCGGTCATGAAGGTGTTCTGGGCGCTCATGACAAGAACCGGCAGGTCCGGCCTGGCCTTCTTAATGCGTGGCAGCAGATCGAAGGCGTTTTCATCCGGCATCACGACATCGGTCACGACAAGATCGCCCTCACCCGCCGAAACCCAGCGCCAGAGCGTTGCGGCATTGGAGGTGATGCGCACATCGTAACCGGCGCGGCTGAGCGCCTGGTTCAGAACCGTGCGGATCGCGGCATCATCATCGGCGACGAGGATCGTAGCTGTCATGGGTCATTTCCTGTCGTGTTCGGCAAAGAGCTGTCGTCGAGCGCCATTTCCGGCGAGACGGGCAACAATACGCGGAAAGTCGTGCGGTGGTTCTGGCTGTCGCATTCGACGATGCCGCCATGGGCGCCGATCAGCTTGGCAACAAGTGCCAGGCCGAGGCCCGAACCATTCGTCTTGGTGGTAATGAAAGGATCGAAGAGATGCGGCAAAAGATCGGCCGGGACGCCCGGACCATTGTCATGCACGCAGAATTCGAGCGGCAGCGAGATGCGTTCCCGGCTGCCGGCAACCGAAAGGCGCATGCCGGGACGGTAAGCGGTGGTCAGCAATATCTCGCCATCCGGCTGGTTGCCAACAGCTTCCGCCGCATTCTTCACCAGATTGAGAAAAACCTGCACCAGCTGGTCGCGATTGGCATAAACAGGCGGCAGCGAGGGGTCGTAGTTCTCGGAAATCTTGATATTGCGGGCAAAACCGGCCTTGGCGATGGCCTTCACATGATCGAGCACGGAATGGATGTTGACCGGTACACGGTCCACCGGCCGCTCGTCGGAAAATACCTCCATGCGGTCGACCAGCGAGACGATGCGGTCGGTCTCGTCGCAGATCAGCCGCGTCAGCGCCCGGTCCTCGTCGGCAACCGACGTTTCCAGCAGCTGGGCGGCGCCACGAATACCGGACAGCGGATTCTTGATCTCATGCGCCAGCATCGAGGCAAGGCCGGTGACCGAACGGGCCGCCGCGCGATGGGTCAATTGCCGGTCGATCTTGTCGGCCATCGACCGTTCCTGAAAGACGACGACGACCGATCCCGGTTCGCTCACAACAGGCGCAACGTAAAGGTCGACCAACTTGTCCTGTCCGAGACGCGGAGAACTCAGATCAACGCGATATTCGTTGACCGGGGCCCTGCGCTCCCGCACCTGATCTATCAGCGCCAGCAGCGGGCTGCCGAAGGGAATGAAGGTGGAGACGCGGTAGCGGGCAAGATGGGAGGCGCTCGCCCCGAAAAAGGCTTCGGCTTCCCAATTGGCGAATGCAATGAAACCCTCGGCATCCACCAGAATGACGGGGTTCTGCACCGCGTTCAGAACCGCCATGGCGAGCGGGTTTGCATCTGCCGGGCTGTGTTTGTCAGCGCTCATGCGGCCTTCCTTGCGGCTTCTTCGCCCGCATTTTCGCAAAGGGCGGAACGCAGCAGATCCGCCACTTCCCCCGTGTCACGCGATGTCATGATTTTAGCCTTGTCGGGCGTGGTGAACTCAGGCGCGAAACGGTCGAGATACCAGCCCAGATGTTTGCGGGCATGCCTGAGACCGGCTTCCCTTCCGTAAAATTCCAGCATCATCTCGTAATGCTCAACGGCAATACCAGCGACTTCCGCACGCTCAGGCGCGGCGTGTCCGGCCAGCACTGCGGGCAACCAGGGCTGACCCTGCGCACCGCGACCGACCATGACGGCATCAGCACCCGAACGGCGCAGGATTTCGCGTGCATCTTCGGCGGTCTCGACATCGCCATTGGCGATCAGCGGCACGGAAATCACCTCGCGCACTGCGCGGATGGCGTCCCAGTCTGCGCGTCCTTCGTAAAACTGCATGCGGGTGCGGCCATGAATGGTAATGAGCTGAACACCTGCCGCTTCTGCGCGGCGGGCAATCTCGGGCGCGTTGATGGAGTTGTCGTCCCAGCCGAGCCGCATCTTCAGCGTGACAGGCACATCGACCGCGCCGACTGTCGCCTCAATCAGTGACAGGGCGTGATCGGGATCGCGCATCAACGCCGAACCGGAATAACCGCCCGTCACCTTCTTGGCCGGGCAACCCATGTTTATATCGATGATGCCGGCGCCGTTATCAGCGGCGATCTTCGCCGCTTCCGCCATGAAATGCGCCTCGCGTCCGGCAAGCTGCACCATATGCGGAACCATGCCGGCATTTTTCAGCCGCGCCCAGGATTCACCCCTGTTAGCGACGAGCTCGCGGCTGGCGACCATTTCCGTCACAACCAGACCAGCACCATAACGCCAGGCAAGCTGCCGGAACGGCAGATCCGTCACGCCCGACATGGGCGCCAGCACCGCACGATTACGGATCGTTACGGAGCCGATGCTGAACGGTTCTGACAATTCCGGAAGGGGCAACTGATGATCTTTCATGCAGAAGGGTTATTTGCATTATTTTTAGACAGTGTTTGCGCAGTTGCCAAGCACTTTTAGAAGGTTGCACCTTTTATTTGCGAGGCGGCTGCCTGCCTGTTTTGCGGTCGGTAGCAAATTGTGCAGATCCGGGCGTGCAATGACGTGCGATCCTGCGGCGTGCGAGATGAATGCGCGTCTTATCGGGCTGGCCATCCGGGTTTTGAAACGCTAGAGCATGACTGTCAACCGCTAAGGGTTGCGCGCAAAGCATAAGACCAATGCAGGAAAGTACTATGAAACTCGGCATCGTCATCGTCGCCGCAGGACGCGGCGAAAGGGCAGGCTCCCCCGAGGAAGGGCCGAA
>Ga0209070_100165_pt1 | contig 85361 bp, 80 predicted proteins | sample SynthPrep_5_END__FD_187205 | JGI IMG/M metagenome (GOLD analysis project Ga0209070, IMG submission 187205) | Synthetic microbial communities from Ohio, USA - SynthPrep_5_END_DS10_MetaG (SPAdes) (version 2) | ecosystem: Engineered > Bioreactor > Aerobic > Activated sludge | place: USA: Ohio... | reverse complement strand
GGGCTGAACGGCTGGCTGCCATGGGCGGCCTGTGCCAGCGCCGAGTCACCAGCGGGGAAGGGGGGACGGCGCAGGGCAACGTGGCCGTTGATGGTGCGCTTGGTGCCGGCAGCGAGCAGGTAGATGCAACTGCCCTGGCACAGGCCGCCGGAAGGTACCAGCGCCTCGAAGCCGGTTTCCCGTAGCAAGCGGCCCATGCGGATGGCTTCCGGGGCGCTGCCGCCGATGCTGTCGAGCAGCACGACCTTGCGCTTGTGCTTGCCCGGCTTGGCGCGCAAGCCAGCCAGCAGCTTCTCGTAATCGCCCGGAACGATCTCTTCGGAAATCTTCACCGCCAGCAGGCCGGCGTTAGCTTCGACTTCCACTTGTGCGTGGGCGGTCAGCGCGGTGAACAGGGTGGTGGCGAGCAGGGCGAATCGTAAACGCTGGGCAATCATCGGGCGGGTTACGCGATAGTGGCTCGGGAGGTAGACGATACCTGCCGGCGCACTATCCCGCATCTGTCAGATTGGCCCGTCTTTGTGCTGCACCTTCCAGGCCCAGGCGAACAGCAGCAGGCCGCCGATGGCGGTGGCCGCGCCGATGTAGCCGGTCACGGTCCAGCCCATGCCGGCGCTGATGGCCAGGCCGCCGAGCCAGGGGCCGAGGGCGTTGGCGACGTTGAACGCGGCGTGATTGGATGCGGCGGCGAGTGTCTGCGCGCCCGTGGCGACGTCCATCAGATGGGTCTGCAGGGCCGGGCCGAGGGCGATCATCGTGCCGAGGGCGAAGATCGCCGGCAGGATGGTCCACAGGCTGTGCGCGGCGAAGGGGAAGGCCAGCAGCACCAGCGTACTCCAGGCCAGAATCCAGGCCACGGCGCGCAGGCGCAGGCGGTCGAACAGCCAGCCGCCGGCACTGTTGCCGACGATGCAGCCGGCGCCGAACACGCCCATGGCCAGGGGAATCCAGCCGGGGCCGACCTGGGTGACGTGGAGCAATGTGGGCGCCATGTAGCTGAATACGCAGAACATCCCGGCGAAACCGATGGAGCCGATGCCCAGTGCCAGCCAGATCGGTGCGCGGTTAAAGGCGCGCAGTTCACCCAAGGGGCTGCTGCGCTGCTCGTGCGGGTCGGCCGGGAGGAAGATCGCCACCATGGCGATGGTGATGATGGCGATGATGCCGACCAGGGCGAAGGCGTAGCGCCAGCTCATGAACTGGCCGAGCCAGGTGGCCAGCGGGTTACCGATCAGGATGGCCACGGTCAGGCCGGCCAGCACCCGGCTCACCGCCTTGGCGCGCTTGTGCGGCGGCGCCATGGAGGCAGCCACCAGCATGGCGATACCGAAGTAGGCGCCATGCGGCAGGCCGGCGATGAAGCGGAAGAGCAGCAGCGGCTCGTAGCTCGGTGCCAGAGCGCTGGCGAAGTTGCCGAGGGCGAAGCAGCCCATCAGCAGCAGAAGCAGGATGCGCCTTGGCAGGCGGGCGCCGAGCAGGGCCAGCACCGGTGCACCGACCACCACGCCGAGGGCGTAGGCGCTGATCACATGGCCGACCTGCGGCTCGCTGACGCCAAGATCGGCGGCGACGTTGGGCATCAGGCCCATGATGGCGAACTCGCCGGTGCCGATGGCGAAGCCGCCGAGGGCCAGAGCGAGTTGAATGAGAAGGATCGCGCCCGGCGACAGACTCGTCGCGGCGTCGGATGCAGAACTGTTCATGAGAGACCTGGAGGGGCGAGAAGCAAGCGCGCAATTATAATCTCCCAGCGCCTTGCTTGGGTATTGGCCACCGCTCTATTTCGGGCTTGGAGATGGATGGCCGGAGTCGTTCAGGGCCTTCACGTGGTCGACGAAGGCACGCAGCGGCGCCGGTACGTGACGCCTGCTGTGGTAGTACAGGTACGGCCCGTCGAAGTGTTGCCACCAGTCCTGCATGAAGGGTTGCAGCTGGCCGCTGGCCAGGGGCGCCGCGATGTACTCCTCGAAGGTGTAGAGAATGCCGTGACCGGCGCAGGCTGCAGCGATCAGCAGATCCTGCGACGAGCTGACCAGGCGGCCCTCGGGGGCGATACGCAGGGTGCGTCCCTCCTGTTCGAACTCCCACACGCCGAGCTTGCCACTGGCGAAGCGGTAGCCGAGCAGGCGATGCTCGCTCAGTTCGCTGGGGTGTTGCGGCGTGCCATGGCGCTGCAGATAGCTGGGCGCCGCCACTGCCATGAAACACTGCCGACGCGGCCCGATAGGGATGGCGATCATGTCCTTGGCCAGGCTTTCCTCGTAGCGAATGCCGGCGTCGTAACCGGCGCCGATGACGTCGATGAAGGTGTTGTCCATGTTCACTTCCAGCGCGATGCCAGGGTAGCGAGCGAGAAAACCGTCCAGCAGCTGCGGCAGGATGTGCCGCGCGATCACGCCGGGCACATGCAGGCGCAGTGAGCCGACCGGGTTCTGTGGATCTTCCTGTAGGTCGTTGAGCGCCGTGTTGATCTCGTCCAGCGCGGGGCGCAGACGTTCCAGCAGGCGTGCGCCGATTTCCGTCGGCGTCAGGCCGCGGGTGGTGCGGTTGAGCAGGCGCACGTCCAGTTCCTTTTCCAGGCGGCGCACGCAATCGCTCAGCGACGAGGCCGACATGCCGCGGCGTTGCGCTGCGACGCGAAAGCCACCGGCCTCGACCACGGCAGCGAACAGAGCGACGTCGGATAGATTTGGTTGGCGCATGGGCGTCGACTGGGCGATGACGAAGGGTCCGATAATGCGGCGCAGCGGCCGCTTTGCCAATCCTGAGGGCGCTTTCTGGGATGTAGCCCGGATGCAATCCGGGAATGTATATCAACGATTCCGGATTGCATCCGGGTTCGCGTCTGCGAAACACCTGGTAACTGTCCGCCTGACCGTATGCGCTGTTCGGCTTTGGACGGCTTATCGTACGTGCCATCTGCCTGCACCCTATGTCCTGTACGTGCGCCTGGTCTGGCGCATCGAGTCAACGGACACGAGGAATCAGCCGATGGACAAGAAGAATGCTGTGGGGCGAGGCCATTCGCGTCGAGATGCCCTGAAACTGTTTGGTGTCGTGGGCGGTAGCCTGGCCTTGCACGGGGTGTTGGGCGGGATGCCGACATTCGCCTGGGCCAGTACCACACCGGGGTGGCAGGCGAGCGACATGCCGGCGCTGACCGGCAAGCGCATGCTGGTCACCGGCGGCACCAGTGGTATGGGCTTCGAGGACGCCCTGGCCCTGAGCGGGGCTGGGGCGCAGGTGATCATCGCCGCGCGCAATGCACAGCGTGGCGCCGAGAGCATCGAACGTATTCGTGCTCAGGTACCCGATGCGCGGGTGCGTTTCGAACAGCTGGATCTGGCCGACCTGGCTTCGGTACGCAGCCTGGCCCAGCGCCTGAACGCCGAAGGCGAGGTATTGGACGTGCTGATCAACAACGCCGCGATCATGGCGCCGCCTCAGCGCGGCGTATCTCGTGATGGTTTCGAGATGCAGCTGGCAACCAACTTCCTCGGCCATTTCGCGCTCACTGGCTTGCTCCTGCCATCACTGCGCAAGTCGCCCGACCCGCGCGTGGTGACACTGGCGAGCATCGCCGTGAACCGTGGCCGTATCAACTTCGATGACCTGCAGTCGGAGAACAACTACAACCCCTACGCCGCCTACGCGCAGTCGAAACTGGCCTGTCTGATGATGGCCTTCGAGCTGCAGCGGCGCAGCCTGGCCAATGGCTGGGGCGTGCGCAGCGTCGCCGCGCACCCTGGCGTCGCCGTTACCGAACTGGTCGAGCGCGGGCCAGGACTGGAAAGCGAGTTCGCTCAGCAGTGGGCGAAGGATCGCGATGTCTATCACTCGGCGGCGCAGGGTGCGCTGTCGTCGCTGTTCGCGGCGACGGCTGCCGAGGCCGAGGGCGGGCGCTACTACGGGCCGACCGGCGAAGAGGAAAAACGCGGCCCATTGGGCCTGGCCAAGGTGCCGGAGGCTGCGGCGGATGCCGATGATGCGGCGCGCCTGTGGTCGGTGGCCGAGCGCCTGACGGGCGTCAGGTACGGCTGAGTCATGCCGGCGCGCTGTACCGGCGCGCCCTTTCGAGGAATTTCGCATGTCATCGTCAACGATGGCGCAGCGCGTGGCCGTGGCCATCAACGCGCAGCGCAACGAGCTGTGGCCGGCGCTGGCCGGTTTCACCCTGTTCTTCTGCCTGTTCTCGGGCTACTTCATGCTGCGGCCGATCCGCGAGGCGATGGGCATCGTCTCGGGGGTGGAGAACCTGCAATGGCTGTTCACCGCCACCTTCGTGGTGATGTTGATCGCGGTGCCGTTGTTCGCCTGGCTGAGTTCACGGGTACCGCGGATTCACTTCATCGACTGGGTGTATGGCTTCTTCACCCTGAATCTGGCGTTGTTTGCCCTGTTGTTCTTCAGTGCTGAAGAGAGTGTGTGGCTGGCGCGCAGCTTCTATGTGTGGATTTCGGTCTATAACCTGTTCGTCGTCTCGGTGGCATGGAGCCTGATGGCCGACGTGTTCGACAGCGAGCAGGCCAAGCGCCTGTTCGCCTTCATCGCCGCCGGTGCCAGCGTTGGAGGCCTGGTCGGCCCGGCGTTGAGTGCCTTGTTGGTGAGCACGCTGGGGCAGAGTGGGCTGATTCTGCTGGCTGCGGTGCTGCTGGCCGTGGCGCTGTCGCTCAAGCAGGTGCTGATGCGCTGGCGCGAGGAGGGTGGCGCGGGGCGTGCCGGTGCCGTGCGGGCGGAAAGCCCGCGGCGCCCGGTGCCGGGCAATCCGTTCAGTGGCCTGATGCGTGTGCTGTCTTCGCCCTACCTGTTTGGCATCGCCGGTTTCGTCATCCTGCTGGCGACGGCCAGCACCTTTCTCTATTTCGAGCAGGCCCGCCTGGTGGCCGAGCTGTTCCCGGATCGCGCCGATCAGGTGCGGGTGTTCGGCGTGATCGACTTCGTGGTGCAGGCCGGCGCGCTGATTGCCCAGTTGTTCATCACTGGGCGTGTCGCGCGGCGTATGGGGGTGCGGGTGTTGCTGGCCTGCGTGCCGCTACTGGTGTGTGTCGGCTTCATCGGTCTGGCATTGATGCCGACCTTCGCCATGCTGGCGGCGCTGATGATCGTGCGCCGTATCGGTGAATACGCCTTCGTGCGGCCAGGACGGGAAATGCTCTTCGCGCCGTTGGATGCCGAGAGCAAGTACAAGGCGAAGAACTTCATCGACACAGTGGTCTATCGCGCGGGCGATGCCATGAGTGGCTGGCTCAAGAGCCTGCTCGACATGCTGGCTCAGGGCGCCTGGCTGGTGGCATTGGTGGGCGCTGCCTGTGCGGCGCTGTGGGGATTGCTCGGTTGGTACCTGGGCGGGCAGGCCGATCAGCGTAGTGCCGAGCAGCAGTTGGTGGTGACCAGCTAGCTCAGTGCAACCCTGCCGTTGCAGCGATGCGGGAGTCGGTGGCCGACTCCCGCAACATCATCAGCCGCGCGCGGGAATGTTCAGCCCGCGCTGCACCGCCGGGCGGGCGAGGAAGGCATCGAGCACGCGTTGCACGTTGGTGAAGCGTTCGAACTGCACCAGGTCACCGGCCTTGTAGAAGTCCACCAGGCAGCGCACCCAGGGCAGCACGGCGATATCGGCAATGCTGTACTCGCCCATGATCCAGTCGCGGCCTTGCAGACGCTGATCGAGTACGCCAAGCAGGCGCGCGGATTCGGCCACGTAGCGGTCACGCGGGCGTTTGTCCTCGTACTCGGCACCAGCAAATTTGTGGAAGAAACCGAGCTGGCCGAACATCGGTCCCAGGCCACCCATCTGCCACATCAGCCATTGAATCGTCTCGTAGCGGGCAGCGGCGTCCTGTGGCAGCAGCTTGCCGGTCTTTTCCGCGAGGTAGATCAGAATTGCCCCGGACTCGAACAGCGCCAGCGGATGGCCATTGGGTCCATCGGGATCGAGGATGGCGGGAATCTTGTTGTTCGGCGCCAGCGAGAGAAACTCGGGGCTGAATTGATCGTCGCTGGCAAAGTCGACCAGGTGCGGTTCGTAGGGTAGGCCGATTTCTTCCAGCATGATCGAGGCCTTGACCCCATTGGGCGTGGGCAGCGAATACAGCTGCAGGCGCTCGGGATGCTGGGCGGGCCATTTACGGGTGATGTGGAAGGGGCTGAGGTCGGTCATGTGGGTTCCATGTCGAATGGGCCGAAGAAGAGGCGATCAGAACACGAGTGGCTGGGGCGCAGGAAATCGATCCAGCTGCTAGTAGTCATCGACTCAAGCAATCCTGCCTGGTTCCCTGCGTGCGAGCGAGGCGGTATGGTGGGTTTTTCATCCACCCGGCACGGAACCCATCGGCATGAGCCTGCACGGTACTTACGATTCCCAGAACATCTTCGCCCTTATCATTCGTGGCGACTTGCCCTGCTACAAACTCTACGAGGACGACGATGTGCTGGCCTTCCTCGATCTATTCCCGCAATCCAGGGGCCACAGCCTGGTGATTCCCAAGCGCGCTGCTGCGCGCAATATCCTGGAAATCGACGACGCCAGCCTGGCCAAGGTCATGGCCGTGGTGAAGAAGGTCACTCAGGCAGTCGTCGACGAACTGCAACCCGCTGGTGTGCAGGTGGCACAGTTCAACGGCGCGCCTGCCGGGCAGACGGTGTTTCATATCCACATGCACGTGATCCCGCGCTTCGAGGGCGAGGGGCTGGGTATTCACGCGGCCACCAAGGCCGACCCGGCCGAGCTGGAAGCGCTGCAGGCACGTCTGGTCAAACGCCTGCAGGGCTGAAGCGGTATTGCCCCGGACGAGTGACTCGGCCGGGGCATCAGGCAACCTGTGGGTTAGCCGTTCTGGTTGCTCAGCCCGCCCCACTCGACGAAACGCACGGCGTGCACTTCGCCCTGGCTGTCGCGGTAGACCATGACGCTGGGCACTACACCGCTCTTGCGGCTGTTGTCGGTGCGCTGCAGAACCTGGTCGATGTCCAGCTGCATGCCGTACTGGTATTCCTGCACTTCCACTTTGGAGCTGGCAGGTGCTTTCTCGCTGGCGAAGGCCATGGGGGCGAAAGCGGCGATGAGGGTGGCGTTGAGGGCTGCGAATTTCATCTGGGTAGTCTCCGATTAGTTGCGCCGATTTAGGTGGCGCTGGGTTCGAGAGAGATGAAAACACTGCGCCCTTCATTACAGAAATCGATGCTTGTGCTAGCGAAAATCGCTGTCATCGATATCTTGCCCACAGGCTCGCCAAGGCCAATACTCAGGCGGCATTCATCTGCCCACGGAGGGCTTCATGCGCTCGATCCTCATCGCTCTACCGCTGTTGCTGCTGGCCGGTTGTTCATCGTTTCGGGGCGACCCCGAGTACATCAAACCGGTACCGGAAGATCGCCTGTTGGCCTTTCAGGAGGCGCAGACGAACAGTGCGCAGATCGTGGTCAATCGCGACTTCGGGGTGATGGGAGGCGGCTGCTTCGTGGCCATCGAGGTGGATCGCAAGGTCGCTGCACGCATCGGCGTCGGCGAGGTCGCGACCTTTCAGGTGCCGCCCGGCACGCGCGTGGTCGGCATCACCCCGGATCGTATGGACGACACCCTGTGCGGCATGGGCCGCCTGCTGCGGGAGGTGGCGGTGCCGGTGAAAAGTGGGGAGATCCAGCACCTGCGCATCGTCAGCCAGAACAAGGGTGGCTTCGATATCCGCCCGGACAAGCCCTGATTCGGTGAGAGCGGTTGCGGGTCGGTGACCCTGCGCAAATGCTTCACTGGCGATCAACCTCATCGGCCAGCAGCGTTTCCAGCCAGTTCATGAAGGCGCGCACCCGTCGCGGCAGATGACGCCCGTGCGGGTGCAGCAGATGCACTGGCATGGGCGGCGCGACCCAATCGTCCAGCAAGCGACACAGACTCCCACTCTGCAAATGCGTGCGCATGCCGATCAGCGGCGCCTGGATGATGCCCAGACCGCCGATGCAGGCCCCGTGGTACGCGTCGATATTGTTCACCGTTATCCGGCCACTCATGGGCAATTGCTGCAGCTTGCCGTCACGTTGATATTCGAAACCGTCTGGGCGTGTGCCAAAGGCGGTCACGTAGTGGATCAGGCTGTGCCCGCTGAGGTCGTCCAGGTTTTCGGGCGTTCCATGCTCGGCCAGATAAGCCGGGCTGGCACAGTTGACCATGGACAGCTGGCCCAGTGGTCGCGCTACCAGGCTATCGTCGTCGATGGCGCCAATGCGCAGCACGCAATCGAAACCTTCGCGCAGTGGGTCTACGCGGCGGTCACTGCAGCCTAGTTCGATCTCCAATGCCGGATGTTGCGCGAGAAATTCATCCAGGCGTGGCGCCACCAGACGCCTGGCTATTTCCGTTGGCATATCCACTCGCAGGCGCCCGCTCAGTGCGCCGGCATCCTGGCGGAACAGGTTCTCCAGCTCGTCCATCTGTGCCAGCACTTCACGGGCGCGTTCGTACAGCGCCTGGCCGTCCTGGGTCGGACGCACCCGTCGGGTGGTGCGGTGCAACAGACGGGCATCGACCAGGCGTTCCAGGTCACGCACCTGCTCAGACACCGTCGAGCGCGGCAAGCCCAGACTTTCGGCGGCCTGGGTAAAACTGCTCAGTTCGGTGACACGTTGAAAGGTACGCAGCAGCTCCAGCTTGTTCATGATGGCGGCCCAGATTGTTCGCTCGTGGCGATCAGTATTTCCGGTTTTTCTGGATTTATCAGTATCTGATCGATCAATAACCTGTGATTGAACTTCATCACCCATCACAGGAGATTCACCATGACTCGCAAAATCGCACTCATCACAGGCGCCAGCCGTGGCCTCGGCCGCAGTGCGGCTAAACATCTGGCTGCTCAAGGCGTGGATATCATAGGCACCTATCGCAGCCAGGCGGATGACGCGCAGCAGTTGGCCCACGAGATCGAAGCGCAGGGTGGCCGAGCGCTGATGCTGCAATTGGATGTCAGCGACAGCAGCAGCTTTGCCGCATTCGCCGAACGTGTGGCGGTTGGTTTGCGTGAGACCTTCGCGGCTGAGCGTTTCGATTTCCTGATCAATAACGCCGGTATCGGCATCCATGCCGCCTTCAGCGAAACCACTGAGCAGCAGTTCGACGAACTGATGAACATCCAGCTCAAGGGCCCATTCTTTCTCACCCAGCGCCTGCTGCCGCTGATGGTCGACGGCGGCCGGATCATCAATGTCTCTACCGGCTTGGCCCGTTTCAGCTTGCCGGGTTACAGCGCCTATGCGGCGATGAAAGGTGGCGTCGAAGTGTGGACGCGCTATCTGGCCAAGGAACTGGGTCCGCGCGGCATAAGCGTGAATGTACTGGCTCCCGGCGCCATCGAGACCGACTTCGGCCATGGCGTGGTCCGCGACAATGCTGAGGTCAATGCCTTTATCGCCGGCAATACGGCACTGGGGCGGGTCGGCTTGCCCGATGATATCGGCGCAGCTTTCGCGCTGTTGCTGAGCGATGCTGGCCGCTGGATCAATGGTCAGCGTATCGAGGCGTCAGGCGGGATGTTTCTCTGAGAGCCTGAGCGGCAGTTCCCGACGGCACCGGCTGTGGCGGTTAGAATCTCTGGGCCAGAACAGGGAGATGAGCCGCAATGGGATTACCGATAGCGATAGTGGGAGCGGGTACAGCCGGCCTGGCCACTGCAATTTTCCTCGCCCGCCAGGGTTACTCGGTACGCGTGCTGGAGCGGGTCGAACAGCTGCAGCCGGTGGGCGCCGGCATCCTCTTGCAGCCTTCCGGCCTGGCTGTGCTGCAGCGTCTGGGCCTGCTGGCCGAGTGCACCGCGTTGGGTGCGCCGGTCAGCCGTCTGTACGGCACCAGCTGGCAGGGCCGGGTGATCCTCGATACCCGTTATCACGACTGGCAGCGAGGCAGTTTCGGCCTTGGCATTCACCGCGGCGTGTTGATGACGGCATTGCTCAATGCCGCGCAGCGTGTCGGTGTGCAGGTGGAAACCGGTGTGGCGGTCAGCCGCTTCGAGCAAGCCAGCGGCCATGTTCGCTTGCTGCGCCAGGACGAGGGTGGCAATGAGCAACCCCTGGGCAATTTCGCCGCGTTGATCCTGGCCGATGGCACGCGTTCGACCCTGCGTGCGCAGATGCAGGTGCGTCAGTGGTCGCGCCCCTATCCCTGGGGCGCTCTATGGAGCATGTTGCCAACTTCGCCGGGGACCGATTCCGGAGAACTGCGCCAGTGGTACCGCGGCTGCCGCGAGATGTTCGGGCTGATGCCGACCGGATGCACCCACCAAGCCCGGGAGAAATCGCTGACCAGCCTGTTCTGGAGCCTGCCGCTTAGTGAACATGATGCGTGGCGCAAGAGTGGCCTGGAGGCCTGGAAAACCCGCGTGCGCAACCTCGCTGGCGATGCTTCAGAGGCCTATCTGCAGCAGATCGATGATCCCGCACAACTGACCCTGGCGGCCTATGCCGACGTGCGCATGCAACGCTGGAACGATGGTCGCGTGCTTGCCATCGGTGATTGCGCCCACGCCATGAGCCCGCAACTGGGGCAGGGTGCCAATATGGCGTTGGTCGATGCTGCTGCACTGGCCGATGCGCTTGGCAATGCCGGTGACGAGCACCAGCAAGCGCTTGATTGGAACGCCATCTTCACCAGCTACGGTGATACGCGCCGTGATCACCTGCGCTACTACCGTCAGGCCAGCCGCTTGCTGACGCCGCTGTTCCAGTCCAACAGCAACACCCTGGCCGTGCTACGCGATATCGCCCTGACGTTGGCTCGGCACAACAGTTTCGGCCGCCAGCACGCGGTGAGCACGTTGGTCGGTGCACGCGGCGGCTGGCTGTGGTCGGGGGCGCAGAAGCGCGAGCTGCATGCCTGGAAGGGCGAGCGGGAGGCGTGGGAGTAGCCTATCTGCCGCTGTCGCTGGCAAAGCGCTGTTCCAGAGCAGCGACGACTTGATGTAGCGCATCGATCGGATCGACATCGTTTTGCGCGTAGATGCTGCATGAGGCCATATCGTCCGGGTAGCCGAACTCCGCATAGAGTTCCTGCAACCGTTCGATCTTGTCCTCATCGGCAAGCGAGGAGTGTTGCAGTTCCGAGAGCATGGCTAGCCGCCATTTCTCCAGAGCATGCGACCGTTTTTCCTGAAGATCGATACCCTCTTTCTTGCACAGGGTTGCCAGCAAGGCGACTACTTCGTCATCACTCAGGGCGTCGCTGCCGGCCAGAACGGCAATATCACTGTCCTGCTGACCAGCAGACAGTAGCTTGAAGGCATACTCGGATACCGCGTCTTTGTTTATCCAGCCATTATTCAAGCCGATCGCCAGGGTCGGCCAGTCAACCAGGTTGCGCTTAGCAAGCTCGGGAAAATATTCGTTCATTACTACCCCTTAAGGTCTGGCAACTTGGTTGGGGAAGCCTGTCACTTTCCCGCCAGGAATGAAGCGTCGATGCGTAACTCGCTGGTGATGGATTTACTCATTGCTCTTCTGTATCTGCGAGGGACCATCTGGCTATGGTGACGAAGACTTCACCGCTATCGGTGTCGCAAATATAACGAGCTTCTCCGCATGAATTGCCATGTTTGGTAAGTAGATTACTGTTCCAGCATTGGGAAATTATTTGCGCTAGAGCGATAGCCTGCTCGGTTGTCAAGTTGTCAAACAGTCCTGTGATTTCCAGTAAATTCATCCAGTACTGAGTGCGATCCATATCTTGTGTTGTTTTTATGAGGTCTAGGTAACGATTCGCATCGAAAAGCTCGCCAATAAATGCCCGGTCGTCGACAATTTCTATTGCGGGAGACATTAGTTGTGCGTAGTGGAGGAGGAAATCGAAGTGCAGGGGAGTAGTGGCATATACAGCTTGCACGTAGTCGATGCCGGAAGTAGCTGGATCGTTGTTGGCTTTCTTGAAATCAGTAAAGCTGAATAGTTGATCATTATGCATGTGTGTTGTTCTCGCCTAAGATTTTCCTGACGCAGGCCGGCAACGGTACGCTGAATTAGCGGTGAAGAACGTGCGCAGGTATCATTGATCCGTGTTTATGACTATCAGGGGCTGGTCACTCCAGGCAACCTGGTTTTCAGCGAATAGGCTGTGGAGCGCTGCGACAAACCCCTGACTTAGTTCCCCTTGAGGAAGATCACGAATTCCAAACTTCTCGATAAGTCTATGGCATCTGTCTGTGGCACTGATATCCCATAGATACCAATGTGAGGTTTCCTCTATGTCCGAGCGGAAAGGGTCATGACGGGCAAGTGACTTTATGTAATCGAGTGCAATGGACTTCTGCGTCGAAAAGTCGTCAGCTTTCAAGGATGGAATATGGAGGAGGTTACTAGCGAAAAGGCGATAGAGCGTATCTACCGCCAACTGCCAATGCAGAGTGGTGTCCTTGCTGTTTGTCAGTCCACTGGTCATGGCATCCGCGCAATAGCTGTCGTAGCAGAACACACGTAGCCAATCTTGAATTGCTAGTGCGGGAAATTCATATACGCTCATTGACTGTTTCTGTTCTTTCAGGAGTTAAGGTTTTGCTGGTGCTCTGTTTTTTGTAATGATAATGCTGAAAGAATCAGATATCCGGATAGGTTTCCAGAAACCATTCGAGGGTGTCTTGGATTCGATGGCTGTCCTGTGAATTCAGATTCCTGATTGTCTCTTTCAACACCTTTGCCGCTTCGAGTATTTCAGGGTGATCCACCACAACGCCGGAGTCTTCGGTGATGCATTCGATCATGGCACTCAGTGTCGCTGTGTTCAGGGGCATGGGTGAGTTTTTTATTAGCTCAATGCCTTTATGGAGATTGACTGAGTAAAGCGTCCCGAAAGCCGATGCCTGGAAATATTCGTCACCCTTGTTGTCACGCAGAATGTCTACTGCCAAGTGCTCTGCGACGGCTTTGTTCAGGTGTTGCAGTTGGTGCAGTGCTTCTGCCGCTGTGTCGTAGTCACCGAGGTTGGCGACTTCCTCTAGTAGCTCCTCTTCTGTCCTGTTCATAATCAGAAATGGGGCGCCCTTTTGAGGTGAGTATTTGGTTTTTGAAGTTATTTGGGGGATGTAATTTATGTATTGGTTTTGTTGATGTCTGGGCGTTGTTTGGAGAGACTTATGAAGTCTTGATTATTGTGTAGGCGGAAGATGAGTTCTTTGGTGAGGTCTCTGTATACATCTTTATCCGGCGTGTCAGTGGCTACGAATTGCACCTTGTTGATTTGGTAGTTTGATTGGAGTTGATGATTTATTTCTTTTAAGCCGGTGATGACTTGGGTGAGCACATCATCGCTTTTGATCGTATTTTCATGAGGTTCACTGGAAGCAAGGTCGCTGATTTCTATGGATTCACTATGTCCAAGCGATAGCCCAAGCAGGTTATGTTGAGGGCCGGTTATGCGGATGACTTTGTAATAGGGGGCATCGTAAAGGAATTGCATTTTTAATTTTCCAGTTTGGGTGCAGGGTAGCGACGCTCTGCTGCATTATGGGCATCAGTGTATCCGGAGTCATTTCTCCGCATGTACCATGCTTCTGCTGTTTCATGCCTTAATAGTTTCATGTCGTCAGGAGTGTGGGTTCCATTTTCCAGTCTCTTCCAAGCATTGGCGATGCCCATGTCGCTGTCGAATCTGGCGCGTTGAGCTGGAATTCCATATTCCACATAGCGATCAAGCAGGTGTTCCTCGTAAAACAAGTGATCCTTCACCTTTTGAACATTTTCTATCTTGATCCCGGTATTTTTTGATATGTCGGCAACATCGGTATTACTTGCCCGAATAGCTTCATAGGCTTCATCTGCTGTGCCGGAGAAATATCCTGAACCGGTCTGCCGTCTGCGCCCTTCCTCAGCAGGCGTTTGTACCGTTCCTGGTTTTACCTCCTTTGGGCGCGTCACTTCCACTGTCCGCGCCCCAGTCCCGCTCCCTCTCGCTCTGCCACCGCGCCTGATCCTTGCGCGTTTCAAGGCCGCGCTAAGGCGCTTCAGGGCGTTGCCCAGACGTGCAAGCTTGTCCAGATAGCTTACCGATGCCGCACCACGCGCGGCCAGGCCGATGCCGCCGGTGAAGACGATCAGCAGGGCTGCCAGTACGATTTCGAACAGTGCGCCGCCGCTGAACTCGGCCACTTCCTCGACGTTCTGCGCCTTGGCGTAGTCGACGGCGAAGCGGCCGAGCATGGCTTTGCTGGGGCCGTCTTCGTAGATGAAACAGGTCAGTTCGTAGGCTTCGGCCAGTTGCTCACGGGTGATGCTGCTCGGGTCGAAGCCCAGCGCCTCCACCAGCTCTCGATGCTGTTCAGCGCTGAACTGGCGATTGTATGCGGTCAGCCAGGTTTCTCCCTCGCTGGCGCGCGCCTGCCAGGCGCTGCGCAGGGCATTGGAGAAGGCGGTGAAAGGATTGACCAGGTCGGAGAATTCCTTGGCAGTCTTGAGCAGCCCCCAGGCACCGAGGAAGAAGCCATTGCCTACGGCCAGTTGTCGATGCAGGTAATTGGAGAAGGCACTGCGCTGGTCCTGAATGGCCTGCAACTGGGCTGCTTCTGCGCGTTCCGCGGCGAGAATTTCGTCCAGTACGGCCTGTAGCTCGGCGCGGGCATTGCTGATGTCGGTATCGACATCAGCGTCAGCGAGCAACTGCGCCTGGTACTCGCCGCTGGGAATGGTCTGAATCAGGCCACCACGAGAATCCAGGCTACCGCGTACAGCATTGCCGCTGGCGGGAGAGAGGCTGTAGGGCAGATTGGCGCCCAGGCATTCGCCGTTGTCCCAGACGAAACGTAGACCGACCAGGCAACTGGAGGTCTGAGTGCTGCCGCCTTCCAATGGTCTGGGAGCCTGGCGGTGGAAATCGCCGTTGTAGGGCGCCGGCGTCGGTGCGGGGCGTTCGTTGCGATTGTTGGGGACGTAGCCGCTCATCGTCGTGCATCCATGCTGCAGCCGGCGATATGCCGGCAGGGTCGATCATCAACGCCGATGCTAACCAAGGACCTATGCGCAAAGTCTTGCGCAGTGGCGGGCCAGCTTTGCTTTTTGTGATCCATGCACGCAAAAAATGTCGTGGCGGTTCAGCCGTGCTGCAGCTCGAGCAGCGCCTTCTGGCTCAGGTCCAGCCACTCCTTGTGCAGAACTCGATAGTGCCGGGCGGAGCGGCGGGCGTGGGTCTGGATCTGTTGCAGCAGTTCGATGGCTTCGCGCTGACGTCCCAGTCGGCGCAGCAGCAGGGCATAGCGATAGTTCGCCTCGGGGCTGGCGCAGTAGCTGCCGAGGGCGCGGTATTCCTCTTCGGCCTTGAGGTCGTTGCCCTGGCCTTCCAGCGCGCGGGCATACAGCAGGTGGCCGTCGGAGGAACGGAAGTCGGGGTTGTGGGCGATCAGTTGATCGAGGCTCGCCTGACAGCCGGCGAAGTCGCCCAGGGCGAAACGTGCCCTGGCCAGGCCGAGGAGGATATCCGGGGCGTCGCTGTGGATGCCGCGCAGGGCTGTCTGATACTGCTGGGCCGCTTCTTCGGCCTGCCCCATGCGCAGCAGTTCATCGGCCAGGTTGACGCGGGTATCACGGGTGTCGCGAATCTCCAGTTCGTCGCGCAGGGCGCGCAGGTGGCGCTCGGGGTCGATGCTGTCGTGCAGGCGGTTGAGTGTCTGCCGGCCGCGTCGGCTGCCGAGCAGATCCGGCAGCATGATGCCGAGGAAGTAGATCAGGCAGCCGAGGCCGGGCAGGGCGATGATCAGGTACAGCCAGTAGCGTTCCTGGCCACTGCGAACCACGTGGAGGCCGCAGGTGACTTGGCAGGCGATGACTAGCAGGGCGAGCAGAGGCATGAGGCGATCCAGTCCTTTGGAGTGCGAGGGGAGGCTTATCAGAGCATGGATCGGCCCCGTTGTCAGGTGACGCATGCACGGCTGTGGCCTGCGTCACGTGGTAGGCTGCGCGGCGGATTCCATGTTCATAAGGATGCGTGCATGCCGTCGTCGCTGGAGATCTTCGCCAACCTTTTCTATCTGGTTTCGGTCGTGCTGGCGGCGCGCAATTCGGTGCACACCTGGGCCGTCGGCCTGGTTGGCTGCGTGCTGTTCGGCTGGCTGTTCTTCAGCGTGCAGCTGTATGCCGATGTCACCCTGCAGATTTTCTTCATCGCCACCAGTCTGCTGGGTTGGTGGAGCTGGTTACGCGGTCGCCAGGGCGAGGCGCTGCCGATCAGCCGTGCCAGCACGGCCGGAGTGGGCTTGGCGCTGCTGCTCGCGGTGGTCGTGGCAGGCGCATACGGCGCCTTGCTGCATCATTTCACCGACGCCTATGCGCCCTTCATCGATTCCCTGGTGCTGACCTTGAGCGTGCTGGCGCAATTGCTGCTGATGCGCCGCAAGTTGGAAACCTGGTACGGCTGGCTGCTGGTGAACACGCTGGCGGTGCCGTTATTCGCCTCGCGCGAGTTGTATCTGACGGCGTTCATCTACCTGCTGTTCTGGTGCAACGCCTGGTACGGCCTGTACCGCTGGCGCCGTGAACTGAACGCGCAGACGGTCTGAGATGAACAAGCGATTTGCCTGTGGGCTGGTGGTCGGCAAGTTCGCGCCGCTGCACCTGGGGCATGAATGGTTGATTCGCCAGGCGCAAGAGCGGTGTGAGCAACTGGTGCTGCTCAGTTGGGCCTACCCGGAGCTTGCCGGCTGCGAGCCCGAGCGCCGTGCGAACTGGCTGCAGGTGCGCTTTCCCGAGCTGCGCAGCTGGGTGGTGACGCCCGAGTGGGTTGCCCAGCAGCATGCACGCGGCCTGGCGCTGCCAGAGCTTCCCCACGAATCCGATTCCGATGCTGTACAGCGTCAGTTCGTCGCCGACTTTTGCCTGGCAGTGCTCGGCCACCCGGTCGACGCGGTCTTTACCAGCGAGGCTTACGGCGATGGTTTTGCCGCGCATTTGAGCCGGTGTTTCGGCCGGCCGGTGGAGCACGTCGAGATCGACCGCGCGCGCATTCAGGTGCCGGTGTCCGGTACGCGTCTGCGCGCCGATATTCATGGCCTGCATCACTACCTGGCGCCGCAGGTGTATGGCGATTTCGTCGAGCGCATCGCCTTGCTCGGCGGTGAGTCCACCGGCAAAAGTAGCCTCGCCCTGGTGCTGGCCGAGGCTCTGGGCACGCGTCACGCCGCCGAGTACGGTCGCGAACTCTGGGAAGAGCAGGGCGGCGTGCTCGCCTATGACGACCTGCTGCGTATCGGTCGAACCCAGGTCGACCGTGAGCAGAGCCTGGCCGGGCAGTGCCAGCGCTACCTGGTTTGCGACACCACGCCGCTAACCACGCTGTTCTATTGCCGCGAGTTGTTCGGGCGGGCCGAGCCCGAGTTGGAGCAGTTGGCCGATCGGCACTATCACCACCTGTTCCTGTGCGCCGATGACTTCCCCTTCGTGCAGGACGGCACCCGTCAGGACGAGACCTTTCGCCGCCGGCAGAACCAGTGGTACGAGCAGAAGCTGACGCGGCGCGGCTGGCCATTCACACGGCTGACCGGCTCTCTGCAACAGCGCATCGAGCAGGTGCTGCATAGCCTGAGCGGAACCTAGTCGGAGGCAGTTGGTGCGCACGGCGCACCCTACGTTCGAACGAGCGAAGCACTTGCCGGTATAGCCGCGGGTGGTGTTGCGTAGGGTGCGCTGCGCGCACCGGCTTGTGGAACACGCCTGGAGTTCAGCCAGCCATGACTGCAATCAGCGGCGCGCAACGTCTGGTCGGCCTTGCGACACGCTACGAGACTTGTCGGCCATCCATGGCTGGGCGAGGATGCGCGTTCTCGACCGAAACGGAATCGTCATGCGTCGTCTGCCTTCGCTCACCGCCCTGCGCACTTTCGAAGCGGCCGCGCGGCATGCCCACTTCGGCCGCGCGGCCGCTGAGCTGTGCGTCACCGACAGCGCCGTCAGCCACCAGATTCGCCAGCTCGAAGAGCAACTCGGCAGCACGCTGTTCGAGCGCGACGGCCGTCAGGTACGCCCGACACCGCAGGCCAGGCGCCTGCTGCACAGCCTGCAGCAGGCCTTCGAGCTGATTGGCGAGGCTTGCGACGAGCTGCGCGATCCCGGTTCGCAGGCGCAACTGCGCGTCGCGGTTACCGCAGAGTTGGCGCAGAAATGGCTGGTCGGGCGCCTGGCCGACTTCGCCGAGCGCCACCCGCAGATCACCCTGCACCTGCACGAACAGCCGCTGGAGGCCACTCTGCCGGGCAGCGAGATCGATATCGCCATCACCTATGGCACCGGCCCGGACGATGCCAGCGCCTACTTCGTACGGCCGCTGCCGACCCTGCAATTCTTCCCGGTGTGCAGCCCGGGCCTGTTCAACCAGTCGCCGCTCAAGCACCCGCGCGACCTCGCGCGTCATTGCCTGCTGCATGACGATCAGGACGGCAAGACCTGGACCGCCTGGCTGACCACTCATGCTGGCGATATCCAGCCGACCCGGCATCTGTATCTGGGCCATGCCGGCCTGACCATGGAGGCCGCTGCACGTGGCCAGGGCGTGGCCATCGGCGACAACCTGACCAGTGCCGAAGACCTGGCCAGTGGTCGCCTGGTACGTCCCTTTGCCGCCCAGGTGCCGTCGCTCGGGCAGTACGCGCTGGTGTGCGAGCGCCTGCGTCTGGATAAGCCGGCAGTCGCTCATTTCATCGAATGGCTCACTGATCAGCTGGTTGATCTGTGAATTGAATTCAAGGGTTCCGCGATTATCGTCATTGGTCGAGGCGGCACCGACGGGCGTACTGTCGGGCTACTTCCAGCCACTGACGAGGAGCCGCGCGATGGCCCGTACTCTGACCTCCCTGCCCAAGGCCGACGGCTTTCGTCTGCCCGGCGAATTCGAAACCAAGAGCCGCTGCTGGCTCGGCTGGCCGGAGCGCCCGGACGTGTGGCGCAACGGCGGCAAGCCGGCGCAGAAGGTCTGGGTCGAGATCGTTGCGGCCATCGCCAGCAGCGAGCCGGTCACCGTCTGCGCCTCGGCGGCGCAGTACGCCAACGCTCGGCGCCTGCTGCCGGCGCATGTGCGGGTGGTGGAAATGACCTGCAACGACACCTGGTTCCGCGACAGCGGCCCGGCGTTTCTGGTCCACGACGAGACGGCCGAAGTGCGCGGTGTGGACTTCGAATTCAACGCCTATGGCGGGCTCGATGGCGGGCTTTACTACCCATGGGACAAGGATGATCAGATCGCGCAGAAAATTCTCGAGATCGAAGGTTTCGATCGCTATCGCGCGCCTTTCATTGCCGAAATGGGCGGTATCCAGAGTGACGGTCAGCGTACCCTGCTGACCACCGAGCAGTGCCTGCTCAACCGCAATCGCAACGCCCACCTGGGCAAGGACGAGATGACCCGCAGGCTGTCGGATTACCTTGGTGCCGAGCAGGTGATCTGGCTGCCGCGCGGCTGCAAGTTCGACGAAACCGACGGCCATATCGACGACCTGGCCTGCTTCGTCCGCCCTGGAGTGGTGGTGATGCAGTGGACCGACGACCGCACCGACCCGCAATGGGAAATCTACCAGGAGGCCTACGACATCCTGCGCAGCGTGCGCGATGCCCGTGGCCGTGCGCTGGAGGTGCACAAGCTGCCGCAACCGCGTGTATTGGAGTGGACCGCGGAAGAGGCCGAAGGCCTGGACCAGGACGATGCCACCCATACCCGCCAGGCCGGCACGCAGATCTGCGCCTCGTACATCAACTACTACGCCGGCAACTCGGCCATCGTCCTGCCGCTGTTCGGCGACGCCAATGACCGTGTGGCCCAGGCCACCCTGGCCGAGCTGTTCCCGCAGCATCGCATCCTCGGCATCGAGAACTCGCGGGAAATCCTGCTGGGTGGCGGTAACGTCGCCTGCATCACCATGCCGCAATACGCCGCGCCTCAGCGCGCCTAGGAGGCCCGGATGAAACTGCCCGCCAGTCTGCTGGCCGTGGCCCTTGCCGCCTGCGCACAGGCGCAGGCCGGTGCGGCGCCGAAGCAGGTCAACCTGTATATCTGGAGCGAATACCTGGCCCCGGACACCCTGGCTTCGTTCGAAGAGGAGACCGGTATCCGCGTGGTGGTCGATCACTTCGATTCGCTGGAAACCGTGGAAACCAAACTGCTCACCGGCGGCAGTGGTTACGACCTGGTGCTGACTGCCGGCCAGCACCTGAGCCGGGCCATCGCCAGCGGTGCATTGCGCGAGCTGGACAAGACGCAGCTGCCGCATTTTGCCGGGCTGGATGACGAGTTCACTCAGCACATGGCCAAGTTCGACCCGGGCAATCGCTACGCCGGACTCTACGTCTGGGGCACCACCGGTTTCGGCTACCAGGAGCAGGCCATCGCTCAGCGCATGGCCAATGCCCCGACCGATAGCTGGGCGATGCTGATGGACCCGCAGGTGGTGGCGCGTTTTGCCGATTGCGGAGTGAGTTTGCTCAATGACCCCAACGAGGTGTTCGCCGCTGCGTTCCGCTACCTGGGGCTGGATATCAATCGGCAGAACCTCGATGACCTGAAACAGGCCGAGGCGCATCTGGCCAAGGTGCGACCGTTCATTCGCTACTTCGACAATGATCGCAATATCAGCGATCTGGCCAACGGCAACACCTGCCTGGCCATGGCCTGGAATGGCAACGTCGCCATCGCCGCGGCACAGGCCGAGCAGGCCAGCAAGGACTTCCAGCTGAGCTATCGCATCCCGCGTGAAGGAGCACTGCTGTGGTTCGATGCCATGGTCATCCCGCGTGATGCGCCGCACCCGGAAGCCGGGCTGGCGTTGATGGACCATCTGATGACGCCAGAGGTGATCGGCGCCATCAGCAACAGCATCTACTACGCCAATGCGGTGCCAGCGGCCGACGCCTTCGTCGATCCGGCGATTCTCGCCGACCCCGGCACCTATCCGCCGGCCGAGCTGCGCGCCACGCTGTACACCAAAAATGACAACAGTCGCGAGTTCAACCGGGCGCTGACCCGTGCGTTCAGTCGGCTGAAGTCGGGTCGGTAGCTGTTAGCGATAGCGAGCGAGGATGGCGTCGAACTCGCCATCCTGCTTCATCTTTACCAGCGCGCGCAGCAAGGCCTGGGTCGGCACGTCGGGGGCGTCACGGACGATGCAGCCGACCGGAGCGGCTCTGATCTCTGCGAGCGCATGCAGGCGTTTTTCTTGCGGCTGATGACGGTTGAACCAGTTCAGACTGAGGTCGTTGCTGATCGCGTATTGGTAGCGACCTGCTTCGAGTTTCTCCAGCACCAGCGCCTGGGTGCGGGCATCTTCGCGATGGGCTTGGCCATTGGCCAATAACGGCTCCAGATTGGGGTAACTGAAGCCCAGTACCGTGCCCAGACGTTCACCGCGCAGGTGTTCCAGCTTGAAGTCCGATTCGGCGTCACGCGCGACGATCATGTCGCGTTGCACCATGAATGGCAGGCTCCAGATGTACTGGTGGTGGGGTTCGTTGAGCCAGTCAGGGCTGACGTAACAGCGCACGTCGATTTCACCCGTGGTCAGCAGGCGTTGTACGCGCAGACGCGGCAATACCAGCATCTGCGCACGGCGCCCGACCTTCTGCGCCAGGCGCATCTGCAGGTCGTAGAGGATCCCACCGGTGGCCTGACCATCGACGATGTTGATCATCGGCATGGCCCAGCTCTCGCTCACCGAGAAACGCAACGGGCGTTGCTCCTGAGCCGAGGCCGCGAGGCACAGCAGAAGCAGCAGAGCGGATAGCGAAAAACGCATGCAGGTACCGGTCAGGGAGCGTTGAGCGAAGCCGTGCTGAGCTTGGCCGTAACAGGCTGGACGACGGACGCTCAGGCCGGCGCCGGCTCGAAGCTGTCGGCACGCGCCATGCGCCACATGCGCTCGTAGAACTCGCCTTCGATCTGGCCGCTGAGCAACTCGCCCGGCGCGAGAAACACGTGCTGCTGGGCGAACAGCTTGATCTCGGTGGCTGACATACGTTGCACCAGGTGCTTGGCATCGATCTGCGCCGGGTGGTCGAGGCCGGCGGCGGCGAGCATTTCGGCCAGCGCCTTGAGCGTGTTGCGGTGGAAGTTGTAGACGCGCTGGGCCTTGTCCTCCACTACCAGGGCGCGCTGGCGTAGAGGGTCCTGGGTCGCCACGCCGGTGGGGCACTTGTTGGTGTGGCAGCTTTGGCTCTGGATGCAGCCGATGGCGAACATGAAGCCGCGCGCCGAGTTGGCCCAGTCGGCGCCGATGGCCAGCACGCGGGCGATATCGAAGGCGCTGACGATCTTGCCGCTGGCACCGAGCTTGATCTTGTCGCGCAGGTTGCTGCCGACCAGGGTGTTGTGCACGAACAGCAGCCCTTCGCGCAGTGGTACGCCCAGGTGATCGGTGAACTCCAGCGGCGCTGCACCGGTGCCGCCTTCCTTGCCGTCGACGACGATGAAGTCGGGCAGGATGCCGGTCTCCAGCATGGCCTTGACGATGCCCATGAATTCCCAGGGATGGCCCAGGCAGAACTTGAAACCGACCGGCTTGCCGCCGGACAGCTCGCGCAGCTGAGCGATGAACTGCAGCATCTCTGTCGGCGTGGAGAAGGCGCTGTGGCGCGAGGGCGAGATGCAGTCCTCACCCATCGGTACGCCGCGGGTGTTGGCGATTTCCTCGGTGACCTTGTGCTTGGGCAGGATGCCGCCATGGCCCGGTTTGGCGCCCTGGCTGAGCTTGATCTCGATCATCTTCACCTGCGGGCTGGCGGCCTGGGCGGCGAAACGCTCGGGATCGAAGCGACCGTCCGAGGCACGGCAACCGAAGTAGCCGCTGCCCAGCTCCCAGACCAGATCACCGCCGTGCTCGCGGTGGTAGGGGCTGATGCTGCCTTCACCAGTGTCGTGGTAGAACTGGCCGAGTTTCGCCCCTTCGTTGAGCGCGCGAATGGCGTTGGCACTGAGCGAGCCGAAGCTCATCGCCGAGATGTTGAACAGGGACGCCGAGTACGGCTGGCTGCATTGTGGCCCGCCGATCTCCACGCGAAAGCTGCACGGGTCGGTCAGCGGCGCCGGGCGCATCGAGTGGCTGATGAACTCGAAACCGTTCTGGTACACATCGCTCAGTGTGCCGAAGGGTTTGTCGGCGCCCTCGTTCTTGGCGCGCGAATACACCAGCGAGCGCTGGGCGCGGGAGAAGGGCAGTTGCTCGGCGTCACCTTCGAGCAGGTATTGGCGAATCTCTGGGCGGATACCTTCGACCAGGTAGCGGATGTTGCCCAGGATCGGGTAGTTGCGCCGCACTGCATGGCGCGTCTGCAGCAGGTCACCGATACCGATCAGGCTGAGCACGCCGGTGAGCAGGGTAAACGGCCACAGCCATTGATGACCAAGGAAAGGCAGGCTGGCCAGGGTGAACAGCACGCAGAAGGCGAAAAAAGCGTAGCGGCTGAGCAGGGAGAGGTTCATGCAAGCTCCAGGTGCGCGGATCAAGATAAGACTTTAGACCAAACGGCTATATTGGGTCATGTTCTGTCCACCTAGACACTCTCAAGGGCTGAGGACGAACCCCATCGCCCTGTGGCACACTCAGTGGCCCGGAGCCAACCGTCGCAAGAGCTTGGCCCAAGTCTCCCGATTTTCGGCCTGCGCCATTGTCGCCGGCCTACTGCCTGAGGCCGCCAGCGGCCGAGAAGAGGAATGAGCGTGCATAACGTCGTCATCAGTGGTACCGGCCTCTATACCCCGGCCAACAGCATTTCCAACGACGAGCTGGTGGCATCCTTCAATGCTTATGTGCAGCAGTTCAACGCCGACAACGCCGAGGCCATCGCCCGCGGTGAGGTGGAGGCGCTGAGCGAGTCCAGCAGCGGCTTCATCGAAAAAGCCTCGGGCATCAAGAGCCGTTTCGTCATCGACAAGGAAGGCATTCTCGATCCGCTGCGCATGGTGCCGCGTATCCCTGAGCGTTCCAACGAAGAGTGGGGCATCCTCTGCGAAATGGCTGTGGGCGCCGCCAAGGAAGCACTGCAGCGCGCCGGCAAGACTGTCGCCGACATCGATGGGGTGATCGTCGCCTGCTCGAACCTGCAGCGCGCCTATCCGGCAGTGGCCATCGAAGTGCAGGCCGCGCTAGGCATCAACGGTTGGGGCTACGACATGAACGTGGCCTGCTCCTCGGCCACCTTCGGCATCCAGGCCGCGACCACCGCGATCCAGACCGGCCAGGCCCGCGCCATCCTCATGGTCAACCCGGAAATCTGCACCGGCCACCTCAATTTCCGCGACCGCGACAGCCATTTCATCTTCGGTGACGCCGCCACTGCGGTGATCATCGAGCGTGCCGACCTGGCTACCTCCCAGTACCAGTTCGACGTGGTCAGCACCAAGCTGCTGACCCAGTTCTCCAACAACATCCGCAACAACTTCGGCTTCCTCAACCGCGCTGCGGAAGAGGGCATCGGCGCGCGCGACAAGCTGTTCGTGCAGGAAGGCCGCAAGGTGTTCAAGGACGTCTGCCCGATGGTCGCCGAGCTGATCGCCGCGCACCTGGCCGAGCACCAGCTCAACGTCAGCGACGTCAAGCGCTTCTGGCTGCACCAGGCCAACCTCAACATGAACCTGCTGATCGCGCGCAAACTGCTGGGCCGCGATGCCGAGCCGCACGAGGCGCCGGTGATTCTCGACACCTACGCCAACACCAGTTCGGCCGGCTCGGTGATCGCCCTGCACAAGAATCAGGACGACCTGCCGGCGGGCAGCTTGGGTGTTCTAAGCTCCTTTGGTGCCGGTTATTCGATCGGCAGTGTAATTTTGCGCAAGCGTTGAACTCTCTGTAGGAATGCCTGGCGCGTACGCAGAGTGTGATCGTGCGCGCAAGGCCCTACTCATGGGAGTTCTATGTCCGATACCGATCTGTTGGATCGTCTGCTCGCCGGTGAGCAGACGGCCTATCGCGAGCTGGTAGCTCGCTACCAGGGGGCGATGCGCGCGGTGGCCTACGCCATCGTCGGCAGTCGTCACGCCGATGAGGTGGTGCAGGATGCCTGGCTCGCCGTGGTGCGCAGCCTGGGTGGTTTCCAGGGGCGTTCCAGCCTCAAGACCTGGCTGCTGACCATCACCGCCAACACCGCCAAGACTCGTCTCAAGCACAACCGTCGTGAGCTGCTGCTCGACGACCTAGCCGCGCCGCATGGCACGGTGGGTGACGAGCGTTTCTCTGATGACGGTCACTGGCTGCTGGCGCCGCATGCCTGGCACCAGGACAGCCCCGAAGCCCTGCTCACCGAGGACGAACTGCGTCAGTGCCTGGAACACACCCTGGCCAGCCTGTCCGAGTTGCAGGCCAGCGTCCTGGTACTGCGCGAGCGTCAGGGCCTGGAGTTGGAGGCGATCTGTAATCTTCTCGACATCTCGCTCTCCAATGCCCGTGTGCTGCTGCATCGGGCACGCCTGAAAGTCTTTGCCACCCTGGAACATTTCGAGGAGACAGGCCAATGCTGACCTGCAAGGAATTGGTCGCTCATTCCAGCGATTATCTCGACGGCCAACTGACGCTGCGCCAGCGCCTGGCCGTCCGCGCCCACCTGGCCATGTGCGGCAACTGCCGACGTTTCATCCGCCAGATGAAACTGACCCAGGCGGTGATCCGACAGATGCCGGAGGACGAATTGCCCGAACTCGACGCCCTGGCTGAGCGCCTGGCGCAGAACCGGCGCAATCAGGGGTGAGCGGCGTTCTTGCTGGGACGGCTTGGTGTCGCCCTCCCGGGCAAGTCATTGCGTAGGGTGGATCGGGGCGCGTAGCCGACGCTTTTTTCATCCACCGTTTGCGATGGTTGTTCGGGCTGATTGATAGCGCCCCGCAACGAAGAAACCTCCGGCAAACTTCGCTTGCAAGAGCAGCACCTTAGGATGGTTAGAGCAACGCGAAACCCATCGAATCTCCCCTGGGTTTCGCTGTGCTCTACCCAGGCTACTTGATGGTGTCATGGTATTTGAAAAGTAATTTCAATATTCTCTTAGCTTGCGAAAATCCCATGTAATATTCTCGCCCTTTTTCTCTTGCCCGTCTGGATAAACCCGACCAGATAGCGATCTAAGATGAAGGGTGTCGCCTTGAAATTCTCCTTCATACTTTGTGTAGTAGATGTGCGGCACAAATCCATCGGTTTTCAAATGGTCAAATATTCTTTGTCCTGAAATTAAATTCCCATTCCTTGTGAACTTAATGGGTTCTTTTGTGGACGGATATTCTGCTTCTAAATTGGCGAGGTTGGATAGAAATATTTCAACATTGTCCCTGTTGCGCAATATTACAAATTGATCATTTGGCAGAAGAAACAAAAAAGCTTGATATTTTCCATATCCAACAGGCTCTTCAGTGTCGTCGTAATATATTGCTAAAACTGGCAACTCGTTTAGGTGCGGCTGTATATCGGCTGGCTCAGGTGGTGCGCTAGTGCAGCCAGCTAAGGACATCATGAAGATCACTAATGGCATGAAAAATCTATTCATAATTATAACCTTGTGTTAATGCTTTGAGCATCAATGGGGTGTGTCATTGATTTTTCGAAAAGGGGATAGATTATTTTTAGGCCGATAGTACTGCGCCATAAATAAGCCGGTCCCGAGTGAGCGAAGCGAACGACTTGAACCAATTGTTATGACCTTGCGTATAGAGTCAGGAGGTAGTCTCCGTTTTGGCTTTTGTAAGGTTGCCCGAGCCTTGAGAAGCCAAACTGACTGAATAAGTAATGCATAGGTTCGTTGTCTTCACGCGTAGTGGCAAAGCACGGTGTTTCAGCGAGCAACTCTTTGATTGCCTCCATTAAAGCTCGGCCGTAGCCTTTTCCTCTTGCCGCGCTGGATACATACAACCAGCCTAGCTCGTGTTTGTATTCTCTTTGTTCTGTCACTTTGGATTTTTTAAAGACGCCGGCTTTATATCCTGCGTTAGGTTTTTTTATTGCTCCAATAGCAACGCATTCACCGTCATATATGAAGATGAGTTTTTCTGCACGTTGAATACGCTGGCGCAAGCCTTCTGGCGAAACCTCACCACCAGCAATAACTAATCGCTCAAATGTATCAAGCTCTTCTTTGCTGCAGTCACTGGGGGCTTTGGATATTCTTTCCATGCTTCTAGTCATAACGTTTGGTTAAGGGGCGGGCTTTAGCCCGTCCCAGTGAGCGAAGCGAACGATTTGAACCACTTGTTAGGCGCGAGATAGTAGTACTTTTCTGCGAAGTGCTCTGTTAATCACCACGACAACTGAGTAAATAACTGCGGCTAGGTATATAAAATTGCTGGTGAGAGGCATGGCTAGACCGGTTAGCCAGGACGTAATAATTAACGTTAACAGAACATCAAAATAAATGCGCCAAGAAAAATCTAGATGGTTGCCAATAAGTATGTGTGAAAAAAGTCGAAATAATCCTGGCCAATTATAGCGAGCACCAAGGCTTTCGTTCATGAATTTCAGAGTGTGCGCAAGATCAGTGCCCCTTGGTGGAGGGATCACTCGTAAGTAAGACTCTCCATCTAGGTAGTTCTCAAAGGAATGCCTGATAACACCTGATGTTGTGCAGTCTTGAAGTATGCCGTTGCCATAAAACATCGCCGTATGGCTCAAGGTGCTATTGGTACAGTACATCACGGTCCAACTCAAAGTAGAACCAGTAGTGCTGGCAAATAAGAGATGGCCTAGTGGGTATGACTTATAATTTTGAAAATTAGATAATGTGGCCAACTGCAAGCCTTGCTTAGTCAGCGCTTGGTGAGAATATCTTCCTTTCCGTTTGCGATATTTCCAATAGTCAAGTAAAGCAAGGATCATGTTCTGTGCCTAACTTTTGGTTAAGGAGCCGGCTTTAGCCGGCTCCGGTGAGCGCGGCAAACGGTTTGAACCTATTGCTAGGCCCGCCACTGCAGCTGGTCTTGTTAGGGCGTGTACGCCAAAAGCACTGCTTTATAGGAGAATGCTATAGCTGTACCGAACAAAGCATATCCTGTGAGTGCAGCAGCAATAGTTGAATACCGAAGGCGATCTCCCCATTTCTCATAATTATCTTTGTCGTCATCGCTTTCGGAGTAGCATGCCTGGCTAAAATAGCGGAGCGCAAAACCGACTGCGCCAGCCAGTACTCCGATTCCGAATAGGAGCAGTGGAAGCGCCAATCTAATCGCAAATTCGGAACCATTAGTCTTACCAACGAGGTTGCTTAGAACGCCGAGTAGCGCAACGACTGCGCCACCGTTGATAATTAGTAAAGACTGTAATGCGCTCTTGCCTGCCTCCAGAACTGCCTTCAGCATTTCAATGCTGTGCTGAGTCTGCGCAGTGTAATGGGCAAGCATCCCTTCGTGTTTTTGTTTGCGGTACTCTTGGGATGCGTCAGCATCCTTCTCTAAAGCATCCAGATATGCACGTAGGGCCGACACCTGAACCTGCTGGCCGCCCTGCCCCTCGACTTGGTCGAGTTGTTTTCTAAAGGATTCTATGACTTCTTGTGATTCCATCTACAGGTTGTCCTAACGATTAAGCTAAGGGGCCGGCTTCGCCGGTCCCAGCGAACGATTTGAGCGATTTGAGCGGCTTGTTATGCGATGCCTACCTAATACGACCATGCGGAACACCCAGATGATCGGCGACTTTTTTCAAGCAAATTTGGTCAAAGCGCTCAATTAAATTTGAAGCGTTTGTGAAAACCTCTTTCCTCCAGAATTCTAGCTTTAAAATCATAGGATCGGACTGATCTGCTACCGGCTGAAGGTTGAGGTCTGCTATTAATTTTTGCTCGCGCTGAGGACCACCAAAAGGGCGGTATAACATGTAGTTTCTTCCAGTAGAAACATGAGCGTGGGCAATCATATTTCTGAGGTGATAGATTTCTTCGACATCCTTCTTCTCTGCGTCTGTCAGGAGATTTGAAAATTCTTCTTTGAACTCATTTTTGACAGGGCCAAAATGCTTTTCCCAGTATTCGACGCGTTTCTTATGAAAATCGCTCGGGACTCTTTCTGGTGTTGCTATGAAATCAGGTATGAAATTTTTGTTCTGACTAAAAATTATCAGGTCAGACATTTGGCTTTGAAGCCAAGCCGTAAACATAAATAAAATTCCGGCATTGACCATGTTTTCTTCTGGTTTTTCCACAGTGCCTCCTTGGCATTGCATAACGTTTGGTTAAGGGGCGGGCTTTAGCCCGTCCCAGTGAGCGAAGCGAACGGTTTGAACCAGTTGTTATGCATTACGTGCGTTCCAATATTCTGACTCAAGCCAAGAACATAGGCTTTCCACTTGGGCGATTGCCTCGAATATTTTTTCTTTAGTTGAGGCTAAAGACAAAGGAAGCCACCAAGATGTTGGGTCTTGCTCGTCTGAACTGCTCAAGGACATTTCTTGCTCTTGAGCAAAGAATGGGCGTGGATACTTTTTCAAATCATCGTTTGAGTGGCAAATGTTTAGGTTTGTAATTTGTTCTGGGTGCTGAACTCTATTCCTGGCTAAGGTAACTTGCTCGATGATTGATATATCTGCCGGACACTGAGCAATGTGCAGTTCCAGTTGTTTAAAAATTTCTAGATATCCATTAAGCCAGCCATTTTTCTTGAAATTTACATCGAACTTCATTCCGTGCTGCCTCTCAAGCCGTTTAACCCATTCCTTTAGAAAGAGCTGAAGAGATGAAGAAAGCATGGAAAGTGCAGTATGGCCAACGGTTTCAATTCCAGTTTTGGCGTCAAGCCATTCTGTAAGAAAGAGAGGTTCTGGATCTTCACTGTATGGAGGCGCAAATGGTTCTTTATGCTCTTCAATAGCCTCAGCTATCTCTTCGAATGGCTGGATGGCGTGCTCATAGAAGTACTTTATGAATTTTGTTCTTTCAATGAAGAAGTACTCTATGTCCATGCTACCTCCGGTGCATAACAGTGGTTAGATGGATGGTGGTACTAGTCCGATATTAGAGCCTTCCATCCAACTCCGCACCATCCCGCTTCGCTTCGCACTAAAAAACCTTCGCAGTCATAGTCTTACCGCTATGTCTCGGCGGTTCGGTGTATTCGCTTGACCTCCTCTTTTTGCTCCAGCATTACGCCCGGCACACCGTGCGGGTGGATGACGCTTTTGTTATCCGTTTGCCATGGCTGGTCGGGCTACTGGCTATCGAAAGCCTCGCCGCTGAAGCGCCTCCCACGGTGCGGTGGATGTTCCTGTACCTGTGGGAGGGGCTTTCGGCTCTGGCATCCTGCTTCGCTCTACCTCCTGCATCCATGCAGTCGTAGCCGCGACTGGTTGCGGGTAAATCGCCCCCGGATTTCATCCGGGCTACGAAAACTTTTTTCGCCCGCTGTAACGCCCGCATCCCTGCCTCGTCCATTGCTGCGAGGGCGCCAATCCGGCCCCGCATTCGAAACCGATGGAGAGATGCCATGAAACAACTCAATACCCTGACTGCCACCCTGGGCGCTGCGCTGCTGACTTCCGTGGCCTTCACCGCCCACGCCGCGAGCAACCCCTTCGTTGCGCAGGAACTGGCCAGCGGCTACAGCCTGGCCGCTGCCGAGAAGGCGCAGGAAGGTTCCTGTGGCGAAGGCAAATGCGGTGGCGAGATGAAAGCCGACAAGGAAGGCAAGTGCGGCGAGGGCAAGTGTGGTGCCGAGAAGAAGGCTGACGCCGAGGGTAAATGCGGCGAAGGCAAGTGCGGCGGCGAGAAGAGCGAGTAAGGGCAAGAGGAGGACGGATCATGCACCTCGCAAACCTCACCGGCGCCGGTCTTGGCCTGCGTCGCGGGCTGCTCGCCGAGTTGATCGGCGATGAGGCCAGCGGCGCCGACTTTCTCGAAGTGGCGCCGGAGAACTGGATCGGTGTCGGTGGTCGGCTGGGCAAGCAGTTGTGCGCCCTGAGCGAACGCCGGCCATTGCTGTGCCATGGTCTGTCCCTCAACCTCGGCGGCTTCGCGCCGCTGAACCTGGAGTTGCTGCACGCCATCAAGGGCTTTCTCGACGAGCACGGCGTGCTGGCCTACAGCGAACATCTGTCGGCCTGTGCCGACGACGGTCAGCTGTATGATCTGATGCCGTTGCCGTTTTCCGAAGAGTCGGTGGCGCGTATCGCCGAGCGCGTGCGCATCGTGCAGGACGTGCTGGAAAGGCCGCTGATCATCGAGAACGTCTCGGCCTACGCGCGCCTGCCTGGCGAGCTGGACGAGGCGGATTTCGTTCGCGCCGTGCTGGAACGTGCCGACTGCCAGCTGCTGCTCGACGTCAACAACGTCTACGTCAACAGCCTGAACTTCGGCTTCGATGCCGAAGCCTATATCGCCGCGATGCCCAGTGAGCGCATCGCCTATCTGCACGTCGCCGGTCATTACGATCAGGCGGCAGACCTGAAGATCGACACCCACGGTGCGCCGGTGATCGACCCGGTGTGGGCACTGCTGAGCAGCGCTTACGCGCAGCATGGCGTGCGCCCGACGCTGCTGGAGCGTGACTTCAACTTCCCGCCGCTGGCCGAGCTGTATGCCGAACTGGCGCATATCCGCAGCCTGCAACAGGCCGTGCAACCGCTGAGCAGGTACGGCACATGAGCGGCGTTCAGCAGCAGCGCGACTTCGCTGCACGTATTCGCCAGCCTGAGGCGCAGGCCTTGCTGCCGGGCATCACGGCCGAGCGCATGGCGGTCTACGAGGAGCTGTTCTTCAACAACGTCGCCAGCCTGGTGGGCGGCGCCTTTCCGGTGCTGCGCGGGGTTCTCGGGGCCGAGCGCTGGCAGCGGTTGCTGCGCGCGTTCCTCGCCGAGCATCGGGCGAGCACGCCGTACTTCCTCGAGATCAGTCAGGAGTTCATCGCCTGGCTGCAGCAGGGCTATCGCGCCGAGCCTGACGACCCTGCGTTCATGCTGGAGCTGGCGCATTACGAGTGGGTCGAGCTGGCGCTGGATGTCAGCGATGCGCAGTTGCCCGAGCACGGCTGGTCGCCACTGGCCTGGCCGTTGGCCTATCGCTGGCCGGTGCAGAGGATCGGTGTCGATCACCACCCCACGCAGCCGCCTGCCGAGCCGACCTGCCTGCTGGTCTGGCGCGATCGCCAGGATCAGGTGCGCTTCATGCAACTGGCGCCGTTCGCCTATCAACTGGCGCTGCGCTTACAGGCCGGCGAGCCGCCCGTGCAGGCGCAACAGGCGCTGGCCATCGAGCACGGCCTGGCCGCTGATCGCGCCTATTTCAATAACGCCCGCGCGCTGCTGGATGACTGGCAGGCGCGCGATATCTGGTTTCCCCATTCCGAGGACTGACCGCCATGATCGCTTTGCTCAATCGCCTCCAGGACGCGCTGGAGGCTACCCGGCGCCTGGATTTTCTCGGCCCGTTGCTGCTGCGCCTGTATCTGGTGCCGGTGTTCTGGATGGCCGGCACGCAGAAGCTCAAGGACATCGATGCCACTGCCGCCTGGTTCGGCAATCCGGATTGGGGGCTCGGCCTGCCGTTTCCCGAGCTGCTGGCCTGGGCGGCAGCGCTGACCGAGGCCGGTGGCGCCATCCTGCTGCTGTTCGGATTTGCCGTGCGCTGGATCAGCATCCCGCTGATCGTCACCATGCTGGTGGCCATCTTCGCCGTGCACTGGCCCTATGGCTGGCAAGCGATTGCCGACCCGTCCGCGCCGTTCGCCAACGAGCGCGTGCTGGCGGCGGCGGAGAAGCTCGAGCGGGCGCGCAGCATCCTGCGTGAGCACGGCAATTACGACTGGCTGACCGCCAGCGGCAAGTTCGTGGTGCTGAACAATGGCATCGAGTTCGCCGCCACCTACCTAGTGATGCTGGTGGCATTGTTCTTCAGCGGGGCAGGGCGCTGGTTGAGTCTCGACTACTGGCTGGCGCGGCGTTTCCGAATGTCCCGTTAGCCCAGCGGATTGTCCCGGCGCCGGCTTTCGCGAAACTCGCCCGGCGTCTGCCCGGTCCAACTCTTGAAGCTGCGGTGGAACGAGCGTGACTCGGTGAAGCCCAGGTAGCAGGCGATGTCCTGGATCGCCAGGTCGCTGCGCAGCAGGTAATGCTCGGCCAGTTCCTGACGCAGCTCGTCGAGTATCTGCTGATAGCTGGTGCCGGCCTGCTGCAGGTGGCGCTGCAGGGTGCGCACGGTCATGTCGAACTTTTCCGCCACCCGTTCCTTGCGCGGCAGGCCGTCCTTGAGCAGCAGGCGCAGGGCGTTCTTCACCCGGCGTGGCAGCGGTTCGTTCTCGTCCAGTCCCGCCATCAGGGTCAGGGCATGTTCTTCCAGCGTGCGCAGCAGGTTGGCGTCGGCCTGGCGCAGCGGCACGCCGAGGTAGTCCAGCGGCACCAGCAAGGCGTTGCAGGGTTGTTCGAACAGCACCGGGCAGCCAAACAGCTGCTGGTATTCGGCCTGGTCGGTGGCGGCCGGTTGCGCGTGCTCGAACCAGACCTCGCGTGGCGAATGTTCGGAGTCGGCGATCCAGCGGGCGTACAGCAGCCAGGAGGCGAGCACGTTCTCCACCATGTGGCGGCGCACGTCCGGCGCCTGATGACGGCAGCTCCAGATCAGCCGCACGTGATCCTCGGCCGCCTCGATACGGCTGGTGCCCATGTCGCCCACCAGTTTCTCGTAGGGCACGATGCGGCCCATGGCTTCGCCCAGGGTGGCGCAGTTCATGGCGATGTAACCGAGCACGCTCCACGAGCCGGGCTGGACGAAACGCGCCGAGTGCAGACCGAACAAGGGGTCGCCGGACACCTCCATCAAATGCGCCAGCAGGCGCTCATGCACCTCGCTGGGAATCCGCTTGCCGTTGTCGGCCAGATCCTGCGCCTGAACGCCGGCGGCCGCCAGCGCACGGTCGATATCCAGACCGAGCTGTTCGGCCTGGCGCAGGTACTTGAGCAGGGCGGGAACCGAGGTGTAGCCGAGGTTTTCCATGGATTCTTCTTGTTCTGCGAGGCCTGTCTTGATTGGCGATATGGCCTGTCCCGATTCGACAGTGACGGAAATCGGCGGCTGGCTAGTATAGGCAGCCATAAGTGCTGATCGGAATGGGGGATGCGATGCGACGCTGGAACGGATGGGGAGACGAAGCGACCGAGGTGGAACTGCCGGCCCATGGCGAGGCCTTTCTCGCCGAGCTGATCGGGCCGGGGCAGCGCCTGGCAGACGCCAGCCTGCAGGACGTGCTGGCGCGTGTGCCGGCCTCGCGTCTGGCCCCCAACCCGCTGATCTGCGTTGATGCCGAAGTGCGCGTGCGCCATGCCCGCGGCCAGAGCCTGCCGGACTGGCTGGCGATGCGCTCCGGCGAGTTCGGTCTGTTTCCCGATGGCGTCGCCTGCCCGGAAAGCGCCGAGCAGATCCGCGAGCTGCTGGCCTGGGCGCAACAGCATGACGTCACCCTGATTCCTTACGGCGGCGGTACTTCGGTGGCCGGCCACATCAACCCGCAGGCCGGCCAGCGCCCGGTGCTGACCCTGTCGCTGGAGCGCATGACGCGCCTGCTGGAGATCGACGAGGACAGCCTGATCGCCACCTTCGGCCCCGGCGCCAATGGCCCGCAGGTGGAAAGCCAACTGCGCGCCCGTGGCTACACGCTGGGCCACTTTCCGCAGTCCTGGGAACTGTCGACCCTCGGTGGCTGGGTCGCCAGCCGTTCCAGCGGACAGCAGTCGTTGCGCTACGGTCGCATCGAGCAACTGTTCGCCGGCGGCAAGCTGGAAACTTTCGCCGGCACTTTGGATATTCCCACCTTCCCGGCTTCGGCGGCCGGGCCCGACCTGCGCGAGCTGGTAATGGGCTCGGAAGGGCGCTTCGGGGTGATCTCCGAGGTGCGCGTGCGCATCAGTCGTCTGGCCGAGCAGGAGCGTTTCTACGCGGTGTTCCTGCCCAACTGGCAGCAGGCGCTGAGCGCCATTCGCAGCCTGGCCCAGGCGCGCGTGCCGCTGTCCATGCTGCGCCTGTCCAACGCCATCGAAACCCGTACCCAGCTGGCCCTGGCCGGTCACCCGCAGCAGATCGCGCTGCTGGAGAAATACCTGGCCCTGCGCGGCGCCCGCGACGGCAAGTGCATGCTCACCTTCGGCGTCACCGGCAGCCGGGTGCAGAACGCCGCCTCGCTGAAACAGGCGCGGCGCCTGCTGAAAGGCTTTGACGGCGTATTCACCGGCACCCTGCTGGGCAAGAAGTGGGAGCAGAACCGCTTCCGTTTCCCCTACCTGCGTCATGGTCTGTGGGAGCGCGGCTACCTGGTGGACACCCTGGAAACCGCCACCGACTGGTCCAACGTCGACAATCTGCTGAACAAGGTCGAGGCCAGCCTGCGTGACGAGCTGACCGGCGACGGCGAGCGGGTGCACGTGTTCACCCACCTGTCGCACGTTTACGGCGAAGGTTCGAGCATCTACACCACCTACGTATTCCGCCCCGGCAGCGACTACGCCACCGCCATGGCGCGCTGGCAGCGGCTCAAGGCGGCTGCCAGTCGAACCATTGCAGGCAACCGCGGCACCATCAGCCACCAGCACGGCGTCGGTCGCGACCACGCACCTTACCTGGCAGCAGAGAAGGGCGAGCTGGGCATGGCCACGCTGCGCAGCCTGGCCACGCATTTCGACCCCGACCAGCGCCTGGCGCCTGGCGTGCTGTTGCAGGACTGAGCATGGAACCCTGGAACGCCACCTGGCGCACGCGCGCGCTGCCTGAGTTGGCCGCGCGCGACTGGGATCTGCTGGTGATCGGCGGCGGCATCTGCGGTGCCGGCATCCTCCGTGAGGCGGCGCGGCGTGGCTGGCGCTGCCTGTTGCTGGAGCAGCGCGACTTCGCCTGGGGCACCTCCAGCCGCTCGTCGAAGATGGTGCACGGTGGCCTGCGCTACGTCGCCAAGGGCCAGCTGGGGCTGACCCGCGACTCGGTGCGCGAGCGCCAGCGCCTGCTCGGCGAGGCGCCGGGGCTGGTGGAGCCGCTGAGCTTCGTCATGCCGCACTATCGCGGCGGTTTCCCTGGGCCCAAGGTCTTCGGCGGCTTGCTCAGCCTTTACGACGCCCTGGCCGGCAAGCGCAATCATCTGTTCTACCCACTGCAGCAACTGCGTTACCTGGCACCAGGCATTCGCGAGGACGGTTTACTCGGTGGCACGCGCTTCTTCGATGCGGTGACCGACGACGCGCGCCTGGTGCAGCGCGTGCTTGGCGAGGCGCGCGCCGAAGGCGGCGAGGCGCTCAATGGCATGCGCGTGGTCGAGTTGTTGCGCGAGGCGGGACGGGTGGTCGGCGTACTGGCCGAGGATATCGAGACGGGCGACCGCTACCGCCTGCGTAGCCGCGCCGTGGCCCAGGCAACCGGCGCCTGGGCCGATCGCCTGCGCCAGCCGGGCACTGGTCGCATCCGCCCGCTGCGCGGCAGCCACCTGCTGCTGCCGGGCTGGCGCCTGCCGGTGGCGCATGCCTTCAGCTTTATGCACGCGGCCGATGGGCGCCCGGTATTCGTCTTCCCCTGGGAGGGCGCGACGGTGATCGGCACCACCGATCTGGATCATGCGGGCGATCTGGATGCCGAGGCGGCCATCAGCATGGAGGAGGTCGATTACCTGCTGGCCGCCTGCGCCCAGCAGTTCCCGACCGCCCAGGTGAGCCGCGCCGATGTGCTGTCGACCTGGGCGGGCGTGCGCCCGGTGGTGGGCAATGGCAGCACCGGGTTGAAACCCTCGGACGAAAAGCGTGAGCACGCCCTGTGGGTCGAGCCGGGCAGCGTGACCCTGGCCGGTGGCAAGCTGACCACCTTCCGCCTGCTGGCGCTGGAGGTGCTGCGTGCCTGCGCCATATTCGTCGGCAAGCCGGTGGATGATCAGGGCGGCGCGGTCTTCGCTTCGAATACGCCGACACCGATGCCGGCGTTGAGCCCGGCGCAGCAACGTCGTCTGGCTGGGCGCCATGGTCGCCAGTTGGGCGAGGTGCTGCGCCTGATCGACGAGGTGGGCAGCGATTGCGTCGCGGGTACTGCCACCTTCTGGGCCGAACTGGCCTGGGCCGCCGAGGGCGAGCTGGTGTTGCACCTGGACGACCTGCTGCTACGCCGCACGCGCCTGGGCCTGCTGCTGGCAGGCGGCGGCCGCGCTGAACTGCCGCGTATCCGCGCGCTATGCCAGCCGCGCCTGGGTTGGAATGATGCGCGCTGGCAGCAGGAAGTGGCGGATTACCTGGCGTTGTGGCAACGCTGTTACAGCCTGCCGGATATTGAATGATGACGCTGCCTGCTGTCCGTAGGAGCGAGCTCTGCTCGCGAAGCTTTTGCGCCATCCCCGTTCGCGAGCAGAGCTCGCTCCTACAGCAATACCGTGCATTCCAAGCAGAGGTCACACCTTGAGCGAACCAAGCTACCTGCTGAGCATCGACAACGGCACCCAGAGCGTGCGCGCGCTGCTGTTCGATACCAACGGCAACCTGCTCGCCAAGGGCAAGGTCGAGCTAGACCCCTATTTCTCAAGCCAGCCCGGCTGGGCCGAGCAGGACCCGGAATACTACTGGGCCAGCCTCGGCGAGGCCTGCCGGCTGCTGTGGCAGCAGGTGGACATCGACCGCAGTCTGATCCGCGGCGTTGCTGTTACCACCCAGCGCGGCAGCATCATTCACGTCGATGAGCAGGGCGCGCCGCTGCGCCCGGCAATTCTCTGGCTCGACCAGCGTCGTGCTGATGTGGCGGGGCGTATCCAAGGTCTGTGGGGCTGGCTATTCAAGCTGGTGCGCGCGGAGGAGGCGGTCGATCATTTCCGTGGCCAGGCCGAGGTCAACTGGGTCGCCCAGCATCAGCCGGACATTGCGGCCCGCACGCACAAGTTGCTGTTGCTGTCGGGGTTTCTCACCCATCGCCTGTGCGGCCGCTTCGTCGATTCCACCAGCAGCTGCGTGGCCTACCTGCCGTTCGACTACAAGCGCCTGCGCTGGGCTGCGCCCGGTGACTGGAAATGGCAGGCGCTGAAGGTACGCCGTGAGCAACTGCCCGAGCTGTTCAAGCCGGGTGAGCGACTGGGCCAGATCAGCGCCGAGGCCAGCCGCCAGACCGGTATTCCGGAAGGCCTGCCGCTGATCGCTGCTGGGGCCGACAAGGCCTGCGAGGTACTGGGTTCTGGTGCGCTGGAGCCCAGTACGGCGTGCCTCTCGTACGGCACCACCGCGACCATCAACACCACGCGCAGCCGTTACCTGGAAACCATCCCGCTGATCCCGCCCTATCCGGCGGCGCTGCCGGATCACTTCAACACCGAGGTGATGATCTACCGTGGCTTCTGGATGGTCAGCTGGTTCAAGCGCGAGTTCGGCCTGCGCGAGATGCAGCGCGCCGAGGCGCTGGGTGTGCCACCCGAGGCGCTGTTCGACGAGCTGGTCAACGCCGTGCCGCCCGGCTCCATGGGCCTGATGCTGCAGCCGTACTGGACGCCTGGCATCCGTGAGCCGGGGCTGGAGGCCAAGGGTTCGATCATCGGTTTTGGCGATGTACACACCCGCGCGCATCTGTATCGGGCGATTCTGGAGGGGTTGGCCTACGCCCTGCGCCAGGGCAAGGAGCGTATCGAAAAACGCTCTGGCACCCGTATAGAGCGCCTGCGCGTGTCCGGTGGCGGTTCGCAGAGCGATGCGGCGATGCAACTGACGGCCGATATCTTCGGCTTGCCGGCCGAGCGCCCGCACCTGTACGAGACCAGCGGCCTGGGCGCGGCGATCAACTGTGCGGTAGGCCTTGGGTTGCACCCTGATTACCCGAGCGCCATCGCCGCGATGACTCGGGTTGGCCAGGTGTTCCAGCCGAACCAGGAGGCCCAGCGCGTTTACCAGCAGCTCTACGGGCAGGTCTATCAGCGCATGTACCGTCAGCTCAAACCGCTGTACCAGCGCATTCGCAAGATCACCGGTTATCCGGCGTGAGGTGATTAGAAAGGGGATTTGTGGGAGGGGCTTCAGCCGCGACCTTGGTGTTACTCGGTCGCGGCTAAAGCCCCTCCTACAGAAACAAGTCGCCCTCCTAGTCGGAGGGCGATTGGTACGTGTCAGGCGACATCCACCAGCACGATCTCGCTGTCTTCCTGGGCCTCGATGCGGATCAGCGTTTCATCGGCGATGGCCACGCCATCACGTGCCTTGACGGCTACGCCATTGACACTGAAAGCACCAGTCGCGCCCACCAGATAGGCCTTGCGACCCGGTTGCAGGGCGTATTCGGCGCTTTGCCCGGCCTTGACCGTGGCAGCCACCAGGCGCGCGTCGGTACGGATGCGCAGGGCGTCGACATCTTCCTCGTAACCGCTGGCCAGGGTGACGAAGGCTCCGGAGCGGTCCCCTTTGGGGAACGGCTTGGCACCCCAGGAGGGCGGCAGGCCGGCCTGGTTCGGCTGGATCCAGATCTGGAAGATCTTGGTGGTTTCATCCTCCAGGTTGTACTCGCTGTGGGCGATGCCGGTACCGGCGCTCATTACCTGCACGTCGCCGGCCTCGGTACGGCCTTTGTTGCCCAGGTTGTCCTCATGGCTGATGGCACCTTCGCGAACGTAGGTGATGATCTCCATGTCGCGGTGCGGATGCGGCGGGAAGCCCGAGTGCGGTGCGATCTCGTCGTCGTTCCACACGCGCAGGCGGCCCCAGTTCATCCGCTCGGCGTCGTAGTATTCGGCAAAGGAAAAGTGGTGACGGGCGTTGAGCCAGCCATGGTGAGCACCACCGAGTTGTTCGAACGGACGTACATCGATCATGGTCAATCCTCCAGTCATGCACGAGTTCAGTCCCGTGCAGCGTTGATGGATGAATGATCCATTTGGATGGATCGATTTAAAAGCGCAATTTTTACAGTGTTGATATCGATTAATTTGATTAATTTTCGCGAGGGCCAGGCACTAGGCTTTCGCTGATCCTTTCAAGGAGGACGCGCAATGCGCGAACGCAAGGCCTGGTTGATCCTGCATGGCAAGCAGGCGCTGAACGAAGAAGTGAGGGCAGCGGTGAACGGCCTGCGTGAGCGCGGCTGGGATCTGGCCGTGCGCCTGACCTGGGAAGGTGGCGACGCCGAGCGGCTGGTCGGGGAAGGATTGGCCGCCGGTTATTCAACGCTGATCGCTGGCGGTGGCGATGGCACCCTGCGCGATGTGGTCGAGGCGCTGGTCAAGGCGCAAAGCGATGCCAGCCTGGCTCTGCTGCCGCTGGGCACGGCCAATGATTTTGCCCACGCAGCCGGTATTCCGTTGACGCCTGCTGCCGCGCTGGCGCTGCTGGAGGTCGAGCCGGTCGCCGTTGACGTGGGCATGGCCGGTGAGCGTGCTTTCCTCAATATGGCCACGGGCGGTTTCGGCTCCAACGTCACCGCCAACACGCCGGAGGAACTCAAGAAAGTCCTGGGTGGTGCCGCCTATCTACTCACCGGGCTCAGTCGTTTTTCCGAAGTGCGCGCGGCAGCCGGTCGTTTTCATGGGCCGGATTTCCAATGGCAGGGCGAGTTTCTGGCTCTGGGTATCGGTAACGGGCGACAGGCCGGTGGCGGGCATCTGCTTTGTCCGGAGGCGAGCATCAACGATGGTCTGCTCGATGTCTGCATCGTGCCGGCGGCGCAGGATGTCGTCGGCACCTTGGGCACGTTGTTGTCCGGGGGCATTCTTGGCCTGCAGAGCGTTGCGGTCAGCGCGCGGCTGCCCTGGCTGGAGGTGGAAGCGCTGGAGGGCTTGGACCTGAATCTCGACGGCGAACCGATGGAAAGTACAGGTCTGCGTTTTCGTGCCGAACCCGGCGCCCTGCGTCTGCATCTGCCCAAGCATTCGTCGCTGCTCGCTGGTCAGGTACACAGGGCTGAGGCATGATGGCTGCGCGCCAGCAATGCTTCAGTCTGCCGGCAGTCAGCCGATAACCCGAAACGGCAGACTAGAATCACCCTATATACCTCGGAGCACATGATGGCCGGCATCCTCGATTCAGTAGATCAACGCACGCAACTGGTCGGCGAGAACCGTCTGGAAATTCTCATGTTCCGCCTGGCTGGCCGGCAGTTGTTCGCCATCAACGTGTTCAAGGTGCAGGAAGTCCTGCAGATGCCCAAGCTGACGCTGATGCCGCAGCGCCATCGCTTCGTCTGTGGCGTGGTCAACCTGCGCGGTCAGACCCTGCCGGTGATCGATCTGTCCCAGGCCATCGGCATGCGTCCGCTGGTGCCGGATGAGCGCAGCACCATCATCGTCACCGAGTACAACCGCTCGGTTCAGGCCTTCCTGGTTGGCAGCGTCGACCGCATCCTCAACCTCAACTGGGAGTCGATCCTGCCGCCCCCGGGTGGCGCCGGACGTCAGCACTACCTGACCGCTATCACCAAGGTCGAGGACCAGATCGTCGAGGTCATCGACGTGGAGAAGGTGCTCGCCGAGATCGTGCCGATGAGCACCAAGGTTTCCGCGGAAAAGCTCGCCGACCCGCTGCTGGAGAAGGCGCGCGGACGCGAAGTGCTGCTGGTGGATGATTCCAGCGTCGCGCTCAGCCAGCTGCGCGATACCCTGACGCAGTTGGGTCTTCGCCTGCACATGGCCAGTGACGGTCTCAAGGCCCTCAACCTGCTGAAGAAGTGGGCTGACACCGGTGAGGTGATGACCGACAAGCTGCTGATGATCTTCACCGATGCCGAGATGCCGGAAATGGACGGCTATCGCCTCACCAGCGAAATTCGCAATGACCCGCGCCTCAAGGATCTCTACGTGGTGCTGCACACGTCGCTGTCGGGCAGCTTCAACGAGGCGATGGTGAAAAAGGTCGGCTGCGACAATTTCCTCTCCAAGTTCCAGCCGGACAAGCTGGTCGATGTGATTCGTCAACGTCTCGAGTTGGACGAACCTCGCTGAAGTCGCTGGAGGGCGGGTGAAACCTGCCGGGCGTTGCCGTCGAATGAGCAGCGTTTTCTGGGTCTCGGTGCTTGTGAGCATCGCCGTCAGCTCGTATAACGGCGTTTTGCCGACAGGAAGCTGACCCATGCCGAGTCTCTCGGGGCTGTACCGTTACCCGCTCAAGTCCGGCCGCGGCGAGGCCTTGCAGCGCAGTGCGGTCGACGGACTAGGGCTGCATGGCGATCGGCGCTGGATGCTGGTCGACGCCGACAACGGCCGCTTCATCACCCAACGCCTGCTGCCGCAGATGAGCCAGTTGAGCGCCCTGTACGATGCGCGCGGGGGCCTGACCTTGAGTGCGCCGGGTCGTGAGGATCTGTCCGTGGCGCTGCCTGACCCCGAGCAGGATCTGCGTGGCGTCGTCGTCTGGCGTGACAGCCTGCGCGTGCCGGATGCCGGCGATTCAGCGGCCGCCTGGCTCAGCGACTTGCTGGGCAAGCCTTGCCGCCTGGTGCAGGTGCCGGAAGGCCGCACCCGCCAAGTCGACACTGCCTATGCGCAGCCGGGGGATCGCGTGGCCTTCGCCGATGGCTTTCCACTGTTGTTGATTGGCCAGGCATCGCTGGACGATCTTTCCCAGCGAGTCGGGCAGCCACTGTCCATGCTGCGTTTTCGCCCAAATCTGGTCGTCACCGGTAGTGAGCCTTATGCCGAAGACAGCTGGAAGCGCATCCGCATTGGCGAGGTGGAGTTCGAGGTGGCCAAGGGCTGCTCGCGCTGCATCCTCACCACCATCGACCCGCAGACCGGCGAGCGCAACGCCCAGCGTGAGCCGCTGGCCACGCTCAAGACCTATCGTGAACGCGAAGGTGAGGTGTTCTTCGGGCAGAACCTGTTGCCGCGCGGTGTCGGCGAACTGCAGTTGGGCATGACGGTAGAAGTGCTGGAATAGCAGGGCAGGTGTCATAGCAAGCCCCGATCAGATGCTGTCTGATCGGGGCTTTTCTTTTACTGATCGTCGAAGAAACGCTCGTTCCACGCCACCAGCGGGTGCGGCGCGTTGAGTTTCTGGCCGTAGATCACCGAGTAGGACAGCACGTTCTGCACGTACTGGCGGGTCTCATCGAACGGAATGTTCTCCACCCAGACGTCATAACTGAGGTGATTGGCGCCACGCAGCCACTGGCGCACGCGGCCGGGACCGGCGTTATAGGCGGCCGACGCAAGTACGCGGTTGCCGTTGAACTGGCCATAAACCTGGCTCAGGTACGCAGCGCCCAGCTGGATATTGGTATCCGGGTTGAGTACCTGCTGCGGTGAAGCCAGGGGAATGCCGAACTTGCGCGCGGTTTCCTTGGCGGTTGCCGGCATCAGCTGCATCAGGCCCATGGCGCCGGCGTGGGAGCGGGCGTCGGCCATGAAGGCGCTTTCCTGGCGGGTAATGGCAAACACCCAGCTCGAATGGAGGTCACGGCGCTTGGCTTCGCGTACCAACTCGTTGCGATGCGCCATGGGGAAGCGCACTTCCAGGTCGTCCCAGTACTGGGCCTGGCTGATGGTGCGGATGGCCGGGAAGTACCATTCCATTTCGTAGGCCAGGCGCGCCTGGGCCACCAGTTCGTCACGGCTGAACAGGCGGCTGACGTGATACCACTCGCGGCGACCGTCGACGATCTGGCCACGCGCATGGAACTCCATCGCGCGCTTGATACCAGCGGTATTGCGTACCTTCTGCACCACCTTGGGATCGAGAACCAGCGGCTGGTTATTCAGGGCGTAAGGCGCCTTGACCTGATCTGCTGCCATGAAACCGTAGAAATCACGCTCCTTGGCCAGAGCCTGGAACAGCACCGCCGGTTGCTGGCTGTTGGGTTGTGCCAATTGCAGGCTGCGCGCATTCCAGTAGCGCCAGCGGTTGCTGCTGGCCAGGTCGGACGGCATGTTCTGGGTCAACTGGTAGGCCTCTTCCCAGCGGCCGTGACGCAGCAGCAGACGTGCGCGCCATTCGCTGACGGTGTTGTCACGCAGTTGCGGGTCGTACTTGGCCATGACCTGCAGACCGCGCAGGTCGAAGCGTTGTGCCAGGCGCAGGCCGATCTGCCGGGCGATGGCGACCTGCTCGTCGGCGGAGAACTTCATGCGTTGGGCGTAGCCGTCGAGCAGAGCCAGGGCATCTTCCGGGCTCTGCCGAGCCAGGCGACGCAGGCCGAGGCCGACCACGTCGCTCATGGCGTCATCGGCGGGGGCAAAGCGCGCGGTGTTTTTCAATAGCTGCGGCTTCTGCGCCACTTCGACCATCAGCTTGCCGCGCTCACCGAGCGTTGGCATGCCTTTGATCAGGAAGTTGGCCAGGCCGTAGTTGCCGCTTTCCACCGCCAGTTTGGTGCGCTGCCAGCGACGCTGCTCGGTGAGCTGGCCATTGGCGGCCCAGCGTTCGAACAGTGGGTCACAGGCGTTGGGTTGAGATTTGCCGACCAGCCAGAGCTTCTCGGCAGTGGCGTTGCCTTCGGCGGTCAGGCCGTGGCTGAGCTGGTATTGGCCGTAGAGGCAGTCCAGCTCGGTGAAGTTGAGCTTGGCATCGTAGTGATCGAGGAAGGGTTTCCAGTCGCCACGCTCGGCCAACCAGCGCAACCAGCGCAGTTTCATCCAGCTGGCCTGGGGCAAGTCACCGTGCTCGGCGAGAAATTTCTCGATCTCGGCATTGCTGGCCGACTTGAGTCGGTTGGTCAGCTCGTCATAGGCCAGATAAGGCGTCAGTGGGTAATCGCGTAGCGCGCTGGCGTACTGGCGATAAGGGCCACTGTCGCCCTTGGCCAAGGCCCGCTTGGCCTCATCATAGTACTGGCGCTGCTGGGTGAGGCTGGCAGCTTCGACACCGGCGATGCCGGTGGCGGTGAGAATCAGACAGGAAACTACAGAGAGAAAGCGACTGCGCATGGCATTTCCAGGAGAAGCAGAGGTATGGGGCAACACGGTCCGTGTCGTTGCATACCTCTAGCTTAGCGTTTCATCGGGGTGCGGTGAATGCCGTCGGGCCAGATGGACACATGTAGCAAAGATGCGCTTTGCCTGCGCCAGATGATGAGCTGGGGCGACACCTGTTGCGTCTGTGGAAACGGCAACAGCCGGCCGGCAACTCGGGTAGAATGCGCCCCCTGTTTCTGGAGATGCCCATGACCCTGCTCAAGTTTGCCGACGTATCCCTCGCCTATGGCGCCATGCCCCTGCTCGATGGAGTGTCCTGGCAGATCGCGCGGGGCGAGCGTGTGTGCATCATCGGCCGCAACGGCACCGGCAAATCGAGCATGCTGCGTCTGGTCAAGGGCGACCAGATGCCCGACGACGGCGAAATCTGGCGTGCACCAGGGCTGAAGATCGGCGAGCTGCCGCAGGAGCTGCCGCGCGCCGACGAGCGCACGGTGTTCGATGTGGTCGCCGAAGGCCTTGCCGGCGTTGGCGAATTGTTGGCGCGTTATCACCATCTGGCGCAGAACATTCACGGCGACGACGACCTCGAGCAACTAATGCACGTGCAGCAGGAGCTGGAAGCCAAAGACGGCTGGCGCCTGCAGCAACTGGTCGACAGCACCCTGAGCCGCCTGCAGTTGCCGGCCGACAAGACCCTGGCCGAGCTCTCCGGGGGCTGGCGTCGTCGCGTACTGCTGGCGCAGGCACTGGTGTCCGAGCCGGATCTGCTGCTGCTCGATGAGCCGACCAACCACCTGGACATCGGCGCCATCGCCTGGCTGGAAGAGGCGCTGAAAGACTTTGGCGGCGCCGTACTCTTCATTACCCACGACCGCTCCTTCCTGCAGAACCTGGCCACGCGCATCCTCGAACTGGACCGTGGCGGCCTGATCGACTGGAACGGCGACTACGCCAGCTTCCTGGTACACAAAGAGCAGCAACTGGCTGCCGAGGAAACCGCCAATGCGCTGTTCGACAAGCGCCTGGCCCAGGAAGAGGTGTGGATTCGTCAGGGCATCAAGGCCCGTCGCACCCGTAACGAAGGGCGTGTACGTGCGCTCAAGGCGATGCGTGCCGAACGCAGCGAGCGACGCGAGCGCCAGGGCAAGGCGAATATCCAGCTCGATACTGCGGACAAGTCCGGCAAGCAGGTGATGGTGGCGGAGAACGTCAGTTTCGCCCATGCCGGCGGACCCTTCCTGGTCAAGGATTTCTCCATGGTCCTGCAGCGCGGTGACCGTATCGGCCTGCTTGGCGCCAACGGTACCGGCAAGACCACGCTGCTCAAGCTGTTACTCAGTGACCTGCAACCGAGCAGCGGCAAGATCGAGGTCGGCACCAAACTGGAAGTGGCGTATTTCGACCAATTACGTCACCAGCTCGAGCCGGAGAAGACGGTAATCGACAACGTCGCCGAAGGCCGCGATTTCATCACTATCGACGGCCAGAACCGTCATGTACTGAGCTATCTGGGCGACTTCCTGTTCAGCCCGCAACGCGCCCGTACGCCCGTCAAAGCGCTATCGGGCGGCGAACGGGCACGACTGTTGCTGGCCAAGTTGTTCAGCAAGCCGGCCAACCTGCTGGTGCTCGACGAACCGACCAACGACCTGGACGTAGAAACGCTGGAACTGCTCGAAGAAGTACTGCTCAACTTCCCTGGCACCGTGCTGATGGTCAGCCACGACCGTGCCTTCCTCGATAACGTGGTGACCAGCACCCTGGTGTTCGAGGGCGAAGGCAAGGTGCGCGAGTACGTCGGCGGCTACCAGGATTGGCTGCGCCAGGGCGGCTCACCGCGCCTGCTCGGTGTGGGTGAAAGCAAGTCCGGCAAGGCCGAACTGGCCACGGCCATCGTCGAAGCGCCGGCCGCGGCCGCAGTGACTGCCGTGCAAGAGAGCGTCGAGCCGACGAAGAAGAAACTAAGCTACAAGCTACAGCGCGAGCTGGAAGCGATTCCCGGGCAGATCGATGCCCTGGAGCAGGAAATGGCCGCGTTACAGGAGCAGGTATCCGATCCTGCCTTCTACCAGCAGTCGGTGCAGGTCACCACGGAAGTATTGGCGCGTCTCGAGGGCTTGCAGAAGGAAATGGACGAGTTGCTCGAGCGCTGGGCAGAGCTGGAAGGCTGACGAAGGAACGAACGGGCAATGGCCATCGAGTACCGTATTACTCTCGACGACAATCATCAGTTCAGCTACCGGATCGAGCTGAACCGCGAATATGACCCCGTCCAGGCGCAACAGGCCCCCGCCTGGACGCGCCTTGAACATCAGCAATGCAGCAATTGTCCGCTGAGTCGCGAGCAGTTCAGCCATTGTCCGGCAGCGGTCGATCTGCATCGGGTGATCGAGGATTTTCGTGGCCTGCCAGCCTTCAAGAAGGCCAGCGTCTGGGTGCGCACACCGGAGCGTGAGTACACCAAGCAGGTCGGCCTGGAGGAGGGCCTGCGTGCGCTGCTCGGGGTCATCATGGCCACTAGCGCCTGTCCGGTGCTGGCGCGCCTGAAACCCATGGCGCAGCACCATCTGCCCTTTGCCAACAATCAGGAATTCATCCTGCGCGCGGTATCGCTGTACCTGACGCGGCAGTATTTCAACATGCGCGAGGGGCGTCTGGCCGATTGGGAGCTGAAAGGGCTGGTGCGCCTGTTCCAGCAACTGAAGCTGGTCAATCAGGCTTTCTGGCAGCGCATTCACGACACCTGTGAAGGCGACTCCAACCTCAAGGCCTTCCTCACCTTCTTCTCGATGTCATCGAGCATGACGGTGTCGCTGGAGACCCAGCTGCAGAAGATTCGCCCGCTGGTCATGAGCGCGGGCGATTCGTTCGAGTAGGGCTGAAGCCAAAAAAGCTCGCCGCTGAAGCGCCTCCCGCGGGCAGAGCCAACGCGGCTACTGTGGGAGGGGCTTCAGCCGCGACGCGATCTCAAGCGCCTTTTTCGCCTTTCTTCAGGCGCACTGCGAGTACATCGCAGGGCGCGCCGTGCAGTACGTCATTGGCAGTCGAGCCCAGCAACAGCGCCAGGCCGTGGCGGCCATGGCTGCCGACCACGATCAGGTCGCAACCCTGTTCTTCGGCCAGTCGGTGAATTTCCTGGCGCGGTTGCCCGTAGGCCAGGTGACGCTGATCAGCGGTGAGTTCCGGGTACTTGCCGGTAAAGCTGTCCAGGCGCTCGCGTGCCTGCTCGAACTGTTGTTGCTGCAGCATCGACAGATCCATCGGCACATCACCACCGAAGGCCATGGCCATGGGTTCGACGATATGCACCAGAGACATCTTGGCGCCACTGGCCTTCGCCAGCTTCTGCGCACGTGTCACGACAGGGTCGCATTCCTCGGTCAGGTCGACGGCGACCAGAATGTGCTGGTAGGGCATGGTGAACTCCTCCTTAAGGGGGGCAAATGGCTCTGTCTCAAGTATGGCCCCATTGTGTGGGATAGGGCGACTGGTCGTGAAAAAGGCAAAGAAAAGCCCGGTGCTAGCACCGGGCAAGAGTTGGGCCAGGCAGGCCGGAAACATGGAGCATCAGTGTTGGCTGGTGGCGTACTGGGCGGCAACGGCTTCCAGGCCTTCAATGATGCTGTCGGAATACTTGCTGATCAGGAAAGGTACGGTGTTTTCGTTGTAGTTGCGCAGGGATTTCTCGATGTAACGCCATTTGGTGCCGATGGAGTTCAGGGCCGCATTGATCTCCGGGGTGTTCTGCTGGGCGGCGCTGAGGTTGTTCAGCTTGCTGGCGAATTCGCCGGCAAGCTCGTCGATGGCGCGTTCTTCACCGCCGCCGAAGAAGCTGGCGCCGACCGAGGCACTGCGTGAAGCGTAGTCTAGAGCGATGTTCTGCATCAGCAGGCTCTGCTCACGGCTCTTCTGCGTCAGCTGCGGTACGCTGAAACCGCTTTCTTGCTGAATCTTCTGATACAGCTCCTGACCAATGGCCATGATGCGTTGGTTGTTCTCGGCCAGATCGGCGACGGGTTGCAGGTCGGTGAAACCCTGGCTGCGCATGGCTTCCATCAGTGCCTGGAGCCCGCTGCGGTAACTTTGCCAATTGGTTTGCAGCTGCGTGCGTAGCGCCTTGCTTGCATCGCCGGGCATTTCGCCCAGGCCGTCCAGGTGCGATTGGCCTTCCTGAAGAGACTCGCCAATCATTCGCGCGTAGCGCTGATCGCCTTCCATGCCGTTATACATGTAGAAGTCGCCCAAGCTTTTCTGGGTTGCCAGGCGCAGCTGGTGCAGACGCAGCAGATCATCGGCTGGCGCAGCGCTGAGCAAGGTGGAGAAGAGTGACGTGAAGACGAAAAGGAGCAGGGCGCTCAGGGGTAATGCAAGCGAACGGCGGCTCGACATTGGCGACTCCGTGTGGCCCATCGTGGGGCTCGATTTGTTTTTGTGTTGCCCTCAGGTGGCGCTGTGCCAGCTGAAAGTGAGACGACTGTACCCGCAGCGGGGCGATTTGGCTAGGCGCCTCGGCGTGTCTATACCAAGCAGGAAAACTCTCGCAATGGTGCGTTATTGACGCTGTTTATCGGAACCGGCTGGAGGCCACGAATGACCAGGCCTGCAGAAATCGTCGGGAAATCGACGAAAAGAGGCCAATTGACAAGTGCAGGCTTTTCCCTGAAGGTGTGCACACCCAAATCAAACGGGCGTATGAATTGAGCGTTTGCCTTGTTAGGCGCGCCATATGCAGCCCGAATATCGCGTCGGTGGGTGTGTCGTACCGATTGGGGCTATGCTCGTGCGGCGCTGCCGCGGGCTGGCCTGCCGGTTGGCTCCGATGTGTACTGTTCAGCTTCCATACCGTGGAGATCAGTTGATGATTTACGAAGGTAAAGCCATCACGGTTAAGGCTCTTGAGAGCGGCATCGTCGAATTGAAGTTCGACCTCAAGGGTGAGTCCGTCAACAAATTCAACCGTCTTACCCTCAACGAGCTGCGCGCCTCCGTCGACGCGATCAAGGCTGACGGTTCGATCAAGGGCGTGATTGTCACCAGTGGCAAGGACGTGTTCATCGTCGGCGCCGATATCACCGAGTTCGTCGACAACTTCAAGCTGCCCGACGCAGAGCTGGTGGCTGGCAACCTGGAAGCCAACAAGATCTTCAGTGATTTCGAAGACCTCGCCGTGCCGACCGTCGTCGCCATCAACGGCATCGCCCTGGGTGGCGGTTTCGAGATGTGCCTGGCTGCTGACTATCGCGTAATGAGCGCCAGTGCCAAGATCGGCCTGCCGGAAGTCAAACTGGGCATCTACCCGGGCTTCGGCGGCACCGTGCGCCTGCCGCGCGTGATCGGTACCGATAACGCCGTGGAGTGGATCGCTTCGGGCAAGGAAAACCGTGCCGAAGACGCCCTGAAAGTGGGCGCCGTCGATGCCGTGGTCAGTGCAGACAAGCTGCAGGCCGCCGCTCTCGATCTGGTCAAGCGCGCCATCTCCGGCGAGCTGGACTACAAGGCCAAGCGTCAGCCCAAGCTGGAAAAGCTCAAGCTCAACGCCATCGAGCAGATGATGTGCTTCGAGACCGCCAAGGGCTTCGTCGCTGGCCAGGCCGGCCCGAACTACCCGGCTCCGGTCGAAGCCATCAAGACCATTCAGAAAGCCGCCAACTTCGGTCGTGACAAGGCGCTGGAAGTCGAGGCCACCGGCTTCGTCAAGCTGGCCAAGACCTCGGTTGCCGAGAGCCTGATCGGTCTGTTCCTCAACGATCAGGAATTGAAGAAGAAAGCCAAGCACCACGACGAGATCGCTCGCGACGTGAAACTGGCCGCCGTACTCGGCGCCGGCATCATGGGTGGCGGCATCGCCTATCAGTCGGCCTCCAAGGGCACCCCGATCCTGATGAAGGATATCCGTGAAGAGGGTATCCAGATGGGCTTGAACGAGGCTTCCAAGCTGCTCGGCAAGCGCGTCGAGAAAGGCCGCATGACCCCGGCGAAGATGGCCGAAGCCCTCAACGCCATCCGTCCGACCATGTCCTACGGCGATTTCGGCAACGTCGACATCGTCGTCGAAGCCGTGGTCGAGAACCCCAAGGTCAAGCAGATCGTGCTGGCCGAGGTGGAAGATGCGGTGCGTGAAGACGCTATCCTGGCCTCCAACACCTCGACCATCTCCATCTCCCTGCTGGCCCAGGCGCTCAAGCGTCCGGAAAACTTCGTCGGCATGCACTTCTTCAACCCGGTGCACATGATGCCGCTGGTGGAAGTCATCCGTGGCGAGAAGTCCAGCGAAGTGGCCGTGGCCACCACCGTTGCCTACGCCAAGAAGATGGGCAAGAACCCGATCGTGGTCAACGATTGCCCCGGCTTCCTGGTCAACCGCGTACTGTTCCCGTACTTCGGCGGCTTCTCCAAGCTGCTGGGCTTCGGCGTCGACTTCGTGCGCATCGACAAGGTGATGGAGAAGTTCGGCTGGCCCATGGGCCCGGCTTACCTCTCCGACGTGGTCGGCATCGACACTGGCCACCACGGCCGTGACGTGATGGCCGAAGGCTTCCCGGACCGTATGGCTGTCGAAGGCAAGACTGCCGTCGACGTGATGTACGACGCCAATCGCCTGGGTCAGAAGAACGGCAAGGGCTTCTATGCCTACGAGACCGACAAGCGCGGCAAGCCGAAGAAGGTCACCGACCCGGCTGCTTACGAGCTGCTCAAGTCCATCGTAGTCGAAGAGCGTGAAGTCACCGACGAGGACATCATCAACTTCATGATGATCCCGCTGTGCATGGAAACCGTTCGTTGCCTGGAAGACGGCATTGTCGACACCGCAGCCGAGGCCGACATGGGCCTGATCTACGGTATCGGCTTCCCTCCCTTCCGTGGCGGTGCGCTGCGCTACATCGATTCCATCGGTGTTGCTGAATTCGTCGCCCTGGCTGACAAGTATGCCGAGCTGGGCGCCCTGTACCACCCGACCGCAAAACTTCGCGAAATGGCCGCCAAGGGCCAGAAGTTCTTCGGTTAATCGTGCAGCGAACAGAGCGAGAGTAGAAATATGAGCCTGAATCCTAGAGATGCAGTGATCGTCGACTTCGGTCGTACCCCGATGGGTCGTTCCAAGGGCGGCATGCACCGCAATACCCGCGCCGAGACCATGTCCGCGCACCTGATCAGCAAAGTGCTGGAGCGCAACGCCAAGATCGACCCGGCTGAAGTCGAGGACGTGATCTGGGGCTGCGTCAACCAGACCCTGGAGCAGGGCTGGAACATTGCGCGCATGGCGTCGCTGATGACCCAGATCCCGCACACCAGTGCCGGCCAGACCGTCAGCCGCCTGTGCGGCTCGTCGATGAGCGCCTTGCACACTGCCGTGCAGGCGATCCAGACCGGCAACGGCGACGTGTTCGTCGTCGGCGGTGTGGAGCACATGGGCCACGTCGGCATGATGCACGGTGTCGACCCGAACCCGCACTTGTCGCTGTACGCCGCCAAGGCGTCCGGCATGATGGGCCTGACCGCAGAAATGCTGGGCAAGATGCATGGCATCAGCCGTGAGGCGCAGGACGCCTTCGGTGAGCGCTCGCACCGTCTGGCGCACAAGGCCACCGTCGAAGGCAAGTTCAAGGATGAAATCATCCCGATGCAAGGCTACGACGAGAACGGCTTCCTCAAGGTGTACGACTTCGACGAAACCATTCGTCCGGAAACCACCCTCGAGAGCCTGGCTGCGCTGAAACCTGCCTTCAACCCGAAAGGCGGCACCGTGACTGCAGGTACGTCCTCGCAGATCACCGACGGCGCCTCCTGCATGATCGTCATGAGCGCCCAGCGCGCCCAGGATCTGGGCATCCAGCCGATGGCGGTGGTTCGCGCCATGGCCGTTGCCGGTGTCGATCCGGCGATCATGGGTTACGGCCCGGTGCCGTCCACTCAGAAGGCGCTCAAGCGCGCCGGTCTGAGCATGGCTGACATCGATTTCGTCGAGCTCAACGAAGCCTTCGCCGCCCAGGCCCTGCCTGTGCTGAAGGACCTGAAACTGCTCGACAAGATGGAAGAGAAGGTCAACCTGCACGGCGGCGCGATCGCCCTGGGTCACCCCTTCGGTTGTTCCGGTGCCCGTATCTCCGGTACCCTGCTCAACGTCATGAAACAGAACGGCGGCACCTTTGGTGTTTCCACCATGTGCGTGGGCCTTGGCCAAGGCATCACCACCGTCTTCGAGCGCGTTTAAGCGTTAGCGGACAGAAACCGGGGCCCTGTGCCCCGGTTTTGCTTTTTACGGCTTTTTATTTCGGGAACCGCTCATGCAGTTGCAGCCAGGACTCTATCGTCACTACAAAGGCCCGCAGTACCGTGTATTCGGTGTGGCACGCCATTCCGAGAGCGAGGAAGAGGTGGTCGTCTACCAGGCGCTGTACGGCGAGTTTGGCTTGTGGGTAAGGCCGCTGAGCATGTTCTGTGAAGAGATCGAAGTGGACGGCGAGCGCGTTCCACGCTTTGCTTTGATTCAGGCCGAAGTCAGCCCCATCGGCGCTTCGCAAGTCTGACTGCGCAGCTCCCTGCGCTTGACCTTCGCTTGGTCGCCACTATATATAGCGGGGCCTTAGAGGGCGTCTACAAATTGCTGCTCTCGGCCATGCTGCGTTGAAACCAGCCTCAAAATGCTCATGTACAGCTCGTACACCGCGCTTTTTCGACTGTTTTCGCCTTGCCTGACCTTCGCTCGCTGCTTTGTAAACACCTCCGGCTTCGTGCCTTCTATATTTCGCAATTCAGGAATTTTCTGATCCATGGGCAAATCGCTGGTCATCGTGGAATCCCCGGCCAAGGCCAAGACCATCAACAAGTATCTGGGCAGCCAGTACGTGGTGAAGTCGAGCATCGGCCACATCCGTGACCTGCCTACCAGCGGCTCGGCAAGTGCCACCAAGGAGCCTGCCAAGCGCGGCAAGGCTGCTGCTGGTGAAGCGCCTGCGCTGTCGCCCAAGGAAAAGGCCAAACGCCAGCTGTTCACCCGTATGGGCGTCGACCCCGAGCACGGCTGGAAGGCCAAGTACGAGATCCTGCCCGGCAAGGAAAAGGTGATCGAAGAACTGCGCCGCCTGGCCAAGGATGCCGACACCATCTATCTCGCAACCGACTTGGATCGCGAAGGGGAAGCCATTGCCTGGCACCTGCGCGAATCCATCGGTGGTGATGACAGCCGCTACAAGCGCGTGGTGTTCAACGAGATCACCAAGAAGGCGATTCAGGAAGCCTTCTCCAAGCCGGGCGAGCTGGACATCAACCGCGTCAATGCCCAGCAGGCGCGGCGCTTCCTCGACCGCGTGGTGGGCTACATGGTCTCGCCGCTGCTGTGGGCCAAGATCGCCCGTGGCCTGTCTGCCGGTCGTGTGCAGTCGGTGGCCGTGAAGCTGGTCGTTGCACGCGAGAAAGAGATTCGCGCCTTCGTCCCGGAAGAATACTGGGAAGTGCACGCTGACCTCGGCACCGCGAAGAACGCCAAGGTGCGTTTCGAGGTAGTGCGCGAAAGTGGCGCAGCCTTCAAGCCGGTCAATGAAGCGCAGGCCATGGCCGCGCTGGAGAAGCTCAAGGCTTCCAGCTACAGCGTGGTCAAGCGCGAAGACCGCCCGACCAGCAGCAAACCCTCGGCGCCCTTCATTACCTCCACCCTGCAGCAGGCAGCGAGCAACCGCCTGGGCTTCGGCGTGAAGAAAACCATGATGATGGCTCAGCGTTTGTACGAAGCTGGCTACATCACCTATATGCGTACCGACTCGACCAACCTGTCGAACGACGCGGTAGAGATGGTGCGTGGCTTCATCGGCAGCGAGTACGGCGACAAGTACCTGCCGGGCAAGCCCAACCTGTATTCGAGCAAGGAAGGCGCCCAGGAGGCGCACGAAGCGATTCGTCCGTCCGACGTCAATCTGCGCCCGACCCAGCTGTCCGGCATGGAGCGTGATGCCGAGCGCCTGTATGACCTGATCTGGCGTCAGTTCGTCGCCTGCCAGATGCCGCCGGCCGAGTACCTGTCCACCAGTGTCACCGTGGCTGCTGGCGACTTCGAGCTGCGCGCCAAGGGCCGCATCCTCAAGTTCGACGGTTACACCCGTGTGCTGCCGCAGCAGAGCAAGCCGGGCGAGGACGACGTCCTGCCGGAAATGAAGGAAGGCGAGGGCCTCAAGCTGATCCAGCTCGACCCCAGCCAGCACTTCACCAAGCCGCCGGCGCGCTACTCCGAAGCCAGCCTGGTCAAAGAGCTGGAAAAGCGCGGCATCGGCCGCCCGTCCACCTACGCGGCGATCATTTCCACCATCCAGGATCGCGGCTACGTCACGGTGCACAACCGTCGCTTCTATGCCGAGAAGATGGGCGACATCGTCACCGAGCGTCTCGACGAGAGCTTCGCCAACCTGATGGATTACAGCTTTACCGCCACCATGGAAGAGCATCTCGACGATGTGGCCCAGGGCGAGCGCGAGTGGAAGCACCTGCTCGACGAGTTCTACGGTGATTTCAAGAAGAAGCTCGAGGTGGCCGAAGCGGGCGAGGGCGGCATGCGTGCCAACCAGCCGACGCTGACCGATATTCCCTGCCGCGAGTGCGGCCGGCCGATGATGATCCGCACCGCCTCCACAGGCGTGTTCCTCGGTTGCTCGGGCTATGCGCTGCCACCGAAGGAGCGCTGCAAGGCCACCATCAACCTGGTGCCGGGCGACGAGATCGCAGCCGATGATGAGGGCGAGTCCGAGTCCCTGGTGCTGCTGGGCAAGCATCGCTGCCCGATCTGCGCCACGGCCATGGATGCTTATCTGCTGGATGAAACCCGCAAGCTGCACATCTGCGGCAACAATCCCGATTGCAGCGGCTACGAGATCGAGCAGGGCCAGTACCGCATCAAGGGCTACGAAGGCCCGAGCCTGGAGTGCGACAAGTGCGGTAGCCAGATGCAGCTCAAGACCGGCCGTTTCGGCAAGTTCTTCGGTTGCACCAATGCCAGCTGCAAGAACACCCGCAAGTTGCTCAAGAACGGTGAAGCGGCGCCGCCGAAGATGGACAAGGTGGATATGCCGGAGCTCAAGTGCGAGAAGGTGGACGACACCTACGTGCTGCGCGACGGCGCATCTGGCCTGTTCCTCGCTGCCAGCCAGTTCCCCAAGAACCGCGAGACGCGTGCGCCGCTGGTGCTGGAGATCGTCCCGCACAAGCATGAGATCGACCCCAAGTACCACTTCCTCTGCGATGCCCCGCAGAAGGATCCGGATGGTCGTCCAGCGGTGATTCGCTACAGCCGCAAGACCAAGGAGCAGTACGTGCAGTCCGAGGTCGATGGCAAACCCACCGGCTGGCGCGCGTTCTACGATGGCGGCAAGTGGAAGGTCGAGGACAAGCGCTAGCGTTTGGTCACGATCTGCCGCGCGTCGGCCTGGCGTCGTAGCAGCGGCGCCCTGAATGCCTGACGAGATGCGCGTCAGGCAGGGCAGACGCGCGTATCATGACCCGATCTGCTGTGGAGGTCGCCGTAATGGCCAAAGAAATCTATACCCGTACCAACCAGAAGATTTTCTTCGCCGGTATTGCCCTGGATAACTGGCGCAAGGCCGAAGCGTCCTCCGTGTTCAATGTGCAGGCGCTGGTGCAGGCCGAGCGAGAAGCCGCGCTGTTTCACCTGTACGGTGGACTGCTCGGGCTGTGTCATGAGATTGCCGGCTATTACCGCATGAACGACGCTACGCCTTCGCGTGTCGAGGCCTTCGTGCAGCAGGCGGTGCTTGAGGGCTCGCCCAGCCCTGAGCTGGCCGAGTTGGTCGAATTGGCGCAGCAGCGCGAAACCTGGCTGGCCGAGTTGCTGGCGGCCTATGCTGCGCTGTTCCAGCCGCCGCGCGAGGAGCGCAAGGCCAAGGTCGATCCGTCCATGCCGCTGATCACCGCTGTCAGCGTTGGCGAAGAGCCGGCCGAGCTGAGCCTCGATGATGTCGATGCCTGGCGTCAGCAACTCAAGGCGTTGGTGCTGCGTTTCCGCGAAGGCCTCAGCGAGTGCTGATTGGGTTTAACTGGACCAGTGGGCTGGGGATGACCCCGGCTGACTGTTACAATGTCGTGTTTTTGCACAGAGACTGAGCCATGCCAACATCCTTCCTGGAAATCGTCGAACTGCCCGATGGGCGCATTGCCCTGCGTCGCGCAGAGGATGAAGAGGCGCTGGTGACTCTGGACTTCTCCGCTGATGCCAAGGCTTTTCTGCAGGGGCAGCACATCGAGGTGGCCAAGGCCATGCTCAATGTCGGCGTGCAGATGGCTGGCCGAATGGCTGAAGGCGATTTCAGTAGTGAAGAAGAAGGCTCGCGCGTTCTGCACTGAAGCCGCTACGGCTTAACGCAAACGGGGCTCCAATGGAGCCCCGTTTTCGTTGGTGGATCTTTAGCCCAGGCTGATATTCAGGCTTTGCGCCCCGCCGGCATTGGCGGCCTGCGCAAGGCGCTGGCGAGTGCTGTTCTCGACCGGATGCAGCCAGCTGATCACGGTATGGCTGCGCCCGAGCTTCAGGGCTTCTTCCGCCAGTGCCAGAGCATTCTGCCCCTGCCGTGGATGCAGCAGGAGAATACGCTCACGGTTCAGGCCAGCTTCGCGCAGCCAGCTTTGCGTAAGGCTTGCTGGTGGTGCCACCAGGGTCAGCCAGCGCGCATCCTGGTTCTCGCTCAGCTCGCGTAGAATCGGGGCCAGCAAGTGCAGGCAGTGACCGGCAGCGCCACGCAGGGCCAGTTCGCTGAACGCCTGATCATCCTCGCTACGAGTGATGTCATTGGTCGCTAACCGTGGCTCGCTCGACGTTCCGGCAAGAAAGGCGTCGAAAAGGGGAAGTTGTGGGCGCTCGAACGACTGCTGCACGTACATGGTGTCTCCTCAGCGGCGGATTACACCGACGCTCAAACCTTCGATGACCAGATCCTGGTGTTCCAGGTCCACTTCGATCGGGGCAAACTCAGTATTCTCGGCAATCAGCCAGACCTTGTTGCCCTCGCGCTTGAAGCGTTTGACCGTCACTTCATCGTCGATACGGGCGACGACAATCTGGCCATTACGGGCTTCACGGGTGGTGTGCACGGCGAGCAGATCGCCATCGAAGATGCCGATGTCTTTCATGCTCATGCCGCGTACACGTAGTAGATAGTCGGCTTTGGGCTGAAAGAATGCCGGATTGATCTGGCAGGATTCCTCGACATGTTGCTGTGCAAGGATCGGTGCGCCGGCGGCGACACGGCCGATTACCGGGAGGCCCGCATCCTCGTTCGCGGCACCTGCCTCGAAGCCGGGAATGCGAATGCCGCGTGAAGCGCCTGGAGTCATCTCGATAGCCCCCTTGCGGGCGAGGGCCTTGAGGTGCTCTTCTGCAGCGTTGGGCGATTTGAACCCCAGTTCCTGAGCGATTTCCGCGCGGGTGGGTGGGTAGCCGTTGTCTTCCAGGCAGCGTTTGATGAAGGCGAGAATCTCGGCTTGGCGTGGCGTCAGTTTCAGCATGGCTGGGCTCTGTCTTTTTATACAGTGACTGGGATTATATACAGTAAGCGAGTCTTGGCAATGTCCATTTTGTGGATGACTGCCGTCCGGCTTGTTACCCATGCCGGGTAATCTGCGTCTCTGCTTGTTGTAAGCTGTGACCAGCCGGCCAAAAGACGGCTCATGCGGCTTGACAATTCAGTGGGATGAAACGTATGTTTCAAACAAGTGTTTGTCAGGTGATAGCTCATGGCTCAGTCGGAAACCGTTGAACGCATTCTCGATGCTGCGGAACAGCTGTTCGCGGAAAAAGGCTTCGCCGAGACATCGCTGCGTCTTATCACCAGCAAGGCCGGGGTCAACCTGGCTGCCGTCAATTACCACTTCGGTTCGAAGAAGGCGCTGATTCAGGCGGTCTTCTCGCGTTTTCTCGGGCCTTTCTGTGCCAGCCTGGAAAAGGAACTTGATCGCCGTCAGGCCAAGTCTGAAACCCAGGCTTCCCTGGAGGAGCTGCTCGAGCTTCTGGTCGAGCAGGCCCTGGCCGTTAAGCCGCGCAGCGGCAATGATCTGTCCATCTTCATGCGTCTGCTCGGTTTGGCCTTCAGCCAGAGCCAGGGTCACTTGCGCAAGTACCTGGAAGAGGTCTACGGCAAGGTGTTCCGTCGTTACATGCTGCTGGTGCATGAGGCTGCGCCGCGCATTCCGCCGCTTGAGCTGTTCTGGCGTGTGCACTTCATGCTTGGCGCCGCGGCGTTCAGCATGTCCGGCATCAAGGCGCTGCGGGCGATGGCCGAGACCGATTTCGGCGTCAACACCTCGATCGAGCAGGTGATGCGCATGATGGTGCCGTTCCTGGCTGCAGGCATGCGTTCTGAGACTGGGGTTGCCGACCCCGCCTTGGCTGGCGCGCAACTCAAACCGCGCAGCAAGACACCGAGCGCCGCGCCCAAGGTTTGACCTGACGGCAGGTGGGCTTGGCTTCGCCCTGCGGCCTGCTAAGCTAGCGGCCCATGTCCGATCTCGATTTACTCCACATCTCCATTGCCGACCAGGCGCTTTACGGCTTTCGTGCTGGGCGGCTGCTGCTGAGCTTGCCTGTCTCCACGGCGTTCAATGGGGTGGGTGAACTTAACGGTTCAGGCTGTACGCCGCGCGGGCTGCATCAGGTACGCGCGAAGATCGGCGCAGGTTTGCCTCTGGCCGCCGTATTGCGCGGTCGTCGCTGGACAGGGGAGGTGTGGTCACCCGAGCTGCACGAGCAGTTTCCTGGCCGCGACTGGATTCTCACCCGTGTTCTCTGGCTAAGCGGTCTTGAGCCGGGGCGCAATCGCCTGGGCGATGTCGATACCTTTCGCCGTTACATTTATCTGCATGGCACACCGGATACGGAACCCATGGGTACACCGTTGTCCCATGGCTGCATTCGTTTGCGTAACGCCGACATGCTGGCGCTTTTCGAGCGCGTACCGCAGCACTGCAGGGTACGTATCGATGAGGCGCCCTGCCCGCAGTGGGCTGCAGACCAAGACTTCACGTAAGGAAATACACTCATGCAAGGCTCTTTGATGATGGACATCGCTGGCACCTGGTTGACCGCCGAGGATCGCCAGATGCTGCGCCAGCCCGAAGTGGGCGGTCTGATCATTTTTGCCCGCAATATCGAATCGCCGCGCCAGGTTCGCGAGCTGTGCCAGAGTATCCGTGCCCTGCGCCCGGATCTGCTGCTGGCGGTGGATCAGGAAGGTGGTCGGGTACAGCGTCTGCGCCAGGGCTTTCTGCGTCTGCCGGCGATGCGCGCCATCGCCGACAACGACAATGCCGAGGAGCTGGCCGAGCATTGCGGCTGGCTGATGGCCACCGAGGTGTTGGCGGTTGGCCTGGATCTGAGTTTCGCGCCGGTACTGGATCTCGACCACCAGCGCAGTGCGGTGGTTGGCAGTCGCGCCTTCGAGGGTGATCCGCAGCGGGCCACCACGCTGGCGGCCGCTTTCATCCGCGGCATGCATCAGGCGGGGATGGCCGCTACCGGCAAACACTTCCCCGGGCACGGCTGGGCCGAGGCGGACTCTCATGTCGCCATCCCGCTCGACGAGCGCAGTCTCGATGATATCCGCGCTTGCGACATGCAGCCGTTCAAGCGTCTGGTGCACGAGCTCGATGCAGTGATGCCGGCGCATGTCATCTATTCTCAGGTTGACGAGCACCCGGCTGGCTTCTCCCGTCGCTGGCTGCAGGACATCTTGCGCGGCGAGTTGGGCTTCGAGGGTGTGATTTTCAGCGACGACCTGTCCATGGCCGGTGCCCATGTGGTCGGCGATGCCGGCAAGCGTATCGAGGCGGCACTGGCTGCGGGGTGCGATATGGGCCTGGTGTGCAATGACCGCGCTTCGGCCGAACTGGCGCTCAGTGCCTTGCAGCGTCTGCGAGTGACAGCGCCTGCGCGCCTCGAACGCATGCGTGGCCGTGGTTATGCCACTACCGAATACCGCCAGGTGCCACGCTGGCTTACCGCTGTGGCGGCCCTGAGAGCTGCACAGTTGCTCGACTGAGGATCTGCCTATGACTGTCTACGCCATTATCGGCGGCACCGGCCTGACCCAGCTGGAAGGGTTGACGATTCACGAAGCGCTGCCGCTGGATACCCCTTACGGGGCGCCCTCCGCCGATATCCTGCGGGGCAGTTACGCCGGGCGCGAAGTGCTGTTTCTCGCCCGCCATGGCCAGCCGCACCGGATTCCTCCGCATCAGGTGAACTACCGGGCCAACCTCTGGGCGCTCAAGCAGGCCGGCGCCAAGGCCATTGTCGCGGTCAATGCGGTGGGGGGGATTCATGCTGCCATGGGCGCTGGGCATTTCTCCGTGCCACATCAGATCATCGATTACACCTCCGGGCGTGCGCACACCTTTTACGAAGGCGATCTGGAGCACGTGACCCACGTCGATTTCAGTCAGCCGTACGACAGGCAACTGCGCGAGGCTTTGGTGGCGGCGCTGCGGGCCGAAAATGCGGCATTCAGCGATCACGGAATCTATGGCTGCACTCAGGGGCCGCGACTGGAAACGGCGGCGGAAATCGCCCGCATGGAGCGCGATGGCTGCGACCTGGTAGGCATGACCGGCATGCCCGAAGCGGTGTTGGCGCGCGAATTGGCGCTGCCCTATGCCTGCCTGGCGCTGGTGGTGAATCCGGCGGCGGGGAAATCCAGCGCGCTGATCACTATGGCCGAGATCGAGCGAGTGATCGAGCAGAGCATGGGGACGGTCAAGGCGGTGTTGGCACGCGTGCTGAGTAACTAGCTTCTCTACACAAGGCAGCGTCAGTCAGGCGTCGACGCGCCGAATCCGTAGGCGCGGCGCCCCGCCGCGAATCAGGGCGGAGCGCACTTGAAAAACTTCGCCCTGGGGCGAGGCTCCTACGCAAGGCTGGCGGCATCAGATTTCCGCTCAGAGCGGGCTGATGCGTACCAGTGCGCCCAGGCTGCCATGGTCCAGGTAGGTCAGGCTGTTGTCCTTCAGGCGCTGAGCCACTTTCATGTGCTCGCTGCTCTCGAGCAGGCCGTCGCCGCTGAATTGGTTGATCCACAGCTCCAGGTCCAGGTCGGCAAAGCGCTCCTGAGTAAAGCTCAGGGTGCCTTCGACCACGTGATGGCCGAAACGATCTTCACCGCTGCTGACGGCCACTCGGCTCGGCGAGCTGCCGATGGTCTGGCTCCAGGCCTTGTGCAGCAATACCTGATAACCGCTGCCCGGATTGAGCTTGGCCGCCTCGCCATCTAGCGTTGTCGGGCGTTCGTTGCCAGTGATCGGCAATGCTGTGCCCGCCCAGTCGTCCGGTGCCACCTTAGGGGCGAAGACGGGTTCGCCGGCCTGGCGGAATACCAGCAATTCGACCTGATAAAGACGTTCGGCAAAGGCGCTCGGTGCCAGCAGGCAGAGCAGCAGGGCGATCAGGTGCAATGGGCGCATGTGTGAGTCCTTCAGGTGGTGGGCGCGAGGCGCTCGAGCAGGGCTTCCAGGGTGTTGAAGCGTTCTTCCGCGCGCTCCATCGGCACCTGGATCTTGAAGACGGTGGCGCCTTCGAACTTGTAGCGTTTTGGCTGGGCCTGGATCAGCTTGATCAGGGTCAGCGGGTCGACGCAGGTTTCCGCGGCGAACTCGATTCGTCCACCCTGCGGGCCGGCGTCGACCTTGCTGATGCCGAGCTTGTCGGCCTGCAGCTTGAGCAGGGTCAGGCGCATGAGGTTCTTGGTCGGCTCCGGCAGCAGGCCGAAACGGTCGATCATCTCTACCTGAAGCTCCTTCAGACCGTCCTCGTCGCTGGCGTTGGCGATGCGTTTGTAGAGGATCAGGCGGCTGTGCACGTCGGGCAGGTAGTCCTCGGGGATCAGCGCCGGTACACGCAGGTTGATCTCCGGGCCGCCGCCCAATGGCTGGTCGAGGTTCGGCTGCTCGCCTTTCTGGATAGCCTTGACCGCGCGTTCGAGCATTTCCATGTAGAGGGTGAAGCCGACCGCTTGAATCTGCCCGCTCTGGCCGTCGCCAAGCAGTTCGCCAGCGCCGCGGATTTCCAGGTCATGGGTGGCGAGGACGAAGCCGGCGCCGAGATCCTGAGCGCCCGCGATGGCCTCCAAGCGTTTTTCCGCATCCGGGGTCATCTGCTTGCGCGGTGGCGTCAGCAGGTAGGCGTAGGCCTGGTGGTGGCTACGACCGACACGGCCGCGCAACTGGTGCAGTTGGGCCAGGCCGAACTTGTCGGCGCGGTCGATGATGATGGTGTTGGCGCTAGGCACGTCGATACCGGTCTCGATGATGGTCGAGGCCACCAGTACGTTGAAGCGCTTGTGGTAGAAGTCGCTCATCACCTGCTCGAGATCGCGTTCGCGCATCTGTCCGTGACCTATGCCGATACGCGCCTCGGGCACCAGCTCGGCCAGCTCACTGGCGCATTTCTCGATGGTCTTTACATCGTTGTGCAGGTAGTAGACCTGGCCGCCGCGCAGCAGCTCGCGCAGCAGCGCTTCCTTGATGGTCGGCTTGTTGCTTTCCATGACGAAGGTGCGCACCGACAGACGCCGCGCTGGTGGCGTGGCGATGATCGACAGGTCGCGCATGCCGGCCACGGCCATGTTCAGCGTGCGCGGGATTGGCGTGGCAGTCAGGGTGAGGATGTCGACCTCGCTGCGCAGGGCCTTGAGCTGTTCCTTCTGGCGCACGCCGAAGCGGTGTTCCTCGTCGATGATGGCCAGACCGAGGTTGTGGAACTTGACGTCGTCCTGCAGCAGCTTGTGCGTGCCGATGACGATATCCACCTTGCCTTCGGCCAGTTGCTGCACGGCCTCGCCGACTTCCCTGGCGCTCTTGAAGCGGCTCATCACCTCGACCTTCACCGGCCAGTCGGCGAAGCGGTCGCGGAAGCTGTTGTAGTGCTGCTGGGCGAGCAGGGTGGTGGGCACCAGCACGGCGACCTGCTTGCCGCTGTGCACGGCGATGAAGGCGGCGCGCATGGCCACCTCGGTCTTGCCGAAGCCGACGTCGCCGCAGACCAGGCGATCCATCGGCTTGCCGGCCAGCATGTCGGCGCGCACGGCATCGATGGCGGCCTGTTGGTCCGGGGTTTCCTCGAAGGGGAAACCAGCGCTGAAGGTGGCGTAGTCCAGTGCCGGGTCCTGGAAGGCGAAGCCTTCGCGAGCGGCGCGGCGGGCGTAGATGTCGAGCAACTCGGCGGCAACATCGCGCACCTGTTCGGCCGCCTTGCGCTTGGCCTTCTGCCAGACCTCCGAGCCGAGGCGATGCAGCGGCGCCAGGGCATCGTCACTGCCGGTGTAGCGGGCGATCAGATGCAGGCTGGCCACGGGTACGTAGAGCTTGGCTTCGTCGGCATACTGCAGGGCGAGGAATTCGGCGGCCTGGCCATCGAACTCCATGGTCACCAGGCCCAGGTAGCGGCCGACGCCGTGATCGATATGCACCACCGGCGCGCCTTCGCGCAGCTCGGTGAGGTTCTTGATCACGTTGTCGCCGCCTTCTCGGCCTTTTTCGCGGCGGCGACGCTGCATCACGCGCTGGCCGAACAGCGGGCTCTCGGCGATCAGTGCCAGGTCGTCGAGCAGCAGGCCTTCATCCAGTGGTGCGATGCAGATGTTGAGGCGTTCAGGGCTGGCCACGAAGGCCGGCCAGCCCTCGACTTCCCGGGGCTTGAGCTTGAGGCGGGCGAGCAGTTCCAGCAGCACCTCGCGGCGACCGGCTGATTCGGCGCAGAACAGCACGCGGCCTGGATATTCTTCGATAAAGCGGCGCAACGCTGCCAGAGGCTCGCCGGCCTTGGCCTGAATCGCCAGGTCGGGCAGGGCGCGTGCGTCAAAACGGGTCTGGCCGACGCCGGGCTCGATATCGTCCTGATTGACCACTACGCGCGGCCAGCTCTTCAGACGGGCGAAGCAGTCCTCGACCGGCAGGAAAATGTCGGCAGGTGGCAGTAGCGGGCGCTCCGGGTCGACTCGGCGGTCCTCATAGCGGCTCCGCGCATCTGTCCAGAAATGCTCGGCAGCCTTTTCGATGCCGGGCAGGGAAAATACCTGGGTGTCGCCTGGCAGGTAGTCGAACAGGGTGTCTGTCTCTTCGAAGAACAGCGGCAGGTAGTACTCGATGCCGGCGGGGGTGATGCCGGTGGAAAGGTCCTGATAGATCGGGCAGCGACGGAAATCCACGTCGAAGCGCTCGCGGAAACGCCCGCGGAAATCGGTGACAGCTTTCTTTTCCAACGGAAATTCACGCGCCGGCAACAGACGGATCGACTCGACCTTGTCCACCGAGCGCTGGGTCTCGGGGTCGAAGGTGCGCAGGGTTTCGATTTCGTCGTCGAACAGGTCGATGCGGTAGGGCGTGTCACTGCCCATCGGGAACAGATCGATCAATGCGCCGCGCACGGCGAACTCGCCGTGTTCGTAAACGGTGTCGACGCAGCGGTAGCCGGCGGCCTCCAAGCGGCCGCGCATCTGCTCCACATCGAGTTTCTGACCGACATCCAGCACCAGGCTGCCACCCAGCAGAAAGCGCTTCGGCGCCAGGCGGTGTAGGGCGGTGGTGATCGGCACTACGAGGATGCCGCGGCTCAGCTGCGGCAGGCGATAGAGTGCTGCGATGCGTTGCGAGATGATGTCCTGGTGCGGCGAGAAGACATCGTAGGGCAGGGTTTCCCAGTCGGGAAAGTGCAGCACTGGCAGGTCGGGGGCGAAGAACGCCAGTTCTTCCTGCAGCCGCTCGGCGCTCTGGCTGCCTTCGGTGAGTACCAGCGTGAAGCGTCCGGCATTGCTGGCCGCTTCGGCGATAGTTAGAGACAGCGCGGCGCCGGGCAGGTTACCCCACTGTTGTTTGCCGGCGCTGGCCGGTAGAGACGGAAGACGCAGTACGGACACGGGCGGCTCACGGTCGTGACGAAAGGCCGGGAATTGTAGCGGGGCTTGGTGGTCAATGTCAGTCGCGACAGGCGCGCATTGCTCATGCCCGCGCGCGCCGTCATAATGTAGCCCCTTTTTTCAGCCCCTACATGTGGAAGGTACTGCCCGTGACTCAGAAGCCCGACCAGTGTCTCGGTGAATGGATCGATCGTGAAGCCCTCGCGGAAGCGATGATTCCGCTGATTGGTCAGCTCTATCGCAACAACAATGTGGTGACCTCGATCTATGGCCGTGGCCTGATCAACCGTTCGGTCATCGACATCCTCAAGGCTCACCGTTTCGCTCGCCATCGCCTTGCCGATGAGGCTGAACTGTCGGTGCACGACACCTTCCCCATGCTCAAGGCCATGAGCGAGCTCAAGCTGGGCGCCGCCTCCGTGGACCTGGGCAAGCTGGTTGCCAAGTTCAAGGCCGAAGGCGCTGGTCGCAGCGTCGAGCAGTTCGTCAAGGACGAGCTGGCCGAGGTGGTCGGCAAGCAGAACGGTTCCGGTCGTGAAGGCACCGACGTGGTCCTCTACGGCTTTGGTCGTATCGGCCGCCTGCTGGCGCGCATCCTGATCGAGAAGACCGGTGGTGGCGACGGCCTGCGCCTGCGTGCCATCGTTGTGCGTAAAGGCGCCAGCAACGATCTGGTCAAGCGTGCCAGCCTGCTGCGTCGTGACTCGGTACACGGCAAGTTCAACGGCACCATCACCATCGATGAAGAGAACAACACCCTGACGGCCAACGGCAACCTGATCCAGGTGATCTATGCCAAGGACCCCAAGGAAGTCGACTACACCCAGTACGGCATCAAGAACGCACTGTTGGTGGACAACACCGGTGTGTGGCGTGATGCCGAGGGCCTGGGTCAGCACCTGGCTTGCCCGGGCGTCGATCGCGTTGTCCTCACCGCGCCTGGCAAGGGCGCGCTGAAGAACATCGTGCACGGCATCAACCACAGCGAAATCACCGCTGAGGACAAGATCATCTCCGCGGCTTCCTGCACTACCAACGCCATCGTGCCGGTGCTCAAGGCGGTCAATGATCAGTACGGCATCGTCAACGGTCACGTCGAGACCGTTCACTCGTACACCAACGACCAGAACCTGATCGACAACTTCCACAAAGGCAGTCGTCGTGGTCGTAGCGCCGCGCTGAACATGGTCATCACCGAAACCGGCGCTGCTACCGCTGCGGCCAAGGCGCTGCCGGTTCTGAAGGGCAAGCTGACCGGCAACGCCATTCGTGTGCCGACGCCGAACGTATCCATGGCCATCCTCAATCTGAACCTGGAGAAGGCCACCACTCGCGAGGAGATCAACGAGTACCTGCGCCAGATGGCCATGCACTCGGATCTGCAGAAGCAGATCGACTTCGTCAGCTCGCAGGAAGTGGTATCGACCGACTTCGTCGGTTCGCGCCATGCCGGCGTGGTGGATGCCGAAGCCACCATCGCCAACGATAACCGCGTTGTGCTGTACGTCTGGTACGACAACGAGTTTGGTTACAGCTGCCAGGTGGTGCGCGTGATGGAAGACATGGCTGGGGTCAACCCGCCGGCCTTCCCGCGCTAAGCGTCAAGGTTGCAAAAAAACGGGAGCTTCGGCTCCCGTTTTTTTATGCCCGGAATCTGGCTTGGCGAGGTTGTCGAGTTGATCTCGGGCAGCATCGAGTTTGTTGCGCCCTGTTACCGAAAGGCCAAAAAAAGCAAGCGCTTGGGTGGTCAGTGCCGGGGGGCGTCTTTATAATCAAGCGGATTTTTTACCCAGGTTTGGCGCCTTCCTCCACGCCCATATCGTATCGGCGTGGTCGGGTCTATTAGACCTTCGGTAGCGCCGCCTGTCCTATAAAAAGCTTTCTAAATCAGTGGTTAGGCAAACCTATGATCAAACTAAAGCATGGGCTTGATTTGCCCATAACGGGTGCGCCGGCACAGCGTATCGAGGCCGCCAGGCCCGTACGCAGTGTCGCCGTCATCGGCTTCGACTATCACGGGATGAAGCCGACGATGGAAGTGCAGGTCGGTGACCGGGTCAAACTCGGTCAATTGCTGTTTACCGACAAGAAGACACCCGGCGTGCGCTATACCGCCCCTGCGGCTGGCGTGATCAGCGCCATCCATCGTGGTGAGAAGCGCGTCCTGCAGTCCGTTGTCATCGACATCGAAGGCGACGAGCAGGAAACCTTCAGCCAGTATGCTGCCGACCAACTCGACTCGCTGAGCGACGAGCAGGTTCGCGAGAACCTGCAGCAGTCCGGTCTTTGGACTGCGCTGCGCACCCGTCCGTTCAGCAAGGTGCCGGCGCTGGATGCCGTACCCAGCTCGATTTTCGTGACTGCAGTCGATACCCACCCGCTTGCCGCCGATCCTGCGGTGATCATCGGTGAACATGCCGCTGATTTCGAAAACGGCCTGAAGGTTCTCGGTAACCTGGCCAAGATCTTCCTGTGCAAGGCCGAGGGTGTCAGCCTGCCGGGCGAGCATGTTGCCAAGGTGCAAAGCGAAGCCTTTGCCGGCCCGCACCCGGCGGGGCTGCCAGGCACTCACATTCATTTCCTCGACCCGGTCAGCACCAGCAAGAGTGTCTGGCAAATCGGTTATCAGGACGTGATCGCGGTGGGCAAACTGTTCACCACCGGCCAGCTGTTCGTCGAGCGTGTGGTTGCGCTGGGCGGTCCGGTCGCCGAGCAGCCGCGTCTGCTGCGCACGCGTCTGGGCGCCAACCTGGAAGAACTCACCGCCGGTGAGCTCAAGCCAGGTTTCAATCGTGTGATTTCCGGCTCGGTGTTCGGCGGTCGTACCGCTCAAGGTGCCTTCGCCTTCCTCGGCCGTTACCACAACCAGGTGTCTTGCCTGGTGGAAGGCAACGACCGCGAGATGATGCATTACCTGCGTGCCGGCGTTAACAAGCACTCGGTATTGAACATCTTTGTCTCCAAGCTGGCCGGTGCCAAGCTGTTCAACTTCACCACCACCACCAACGGCAGCCCGCGCGCCATGGTGCCGGTGGGCAATTACGAAGCCGTGATGCCGCTGGATATCCTGCCGACTCAACTGCTGCGCTATCTGATCGTTGGCGACACCGAGATGGCTCAGAAACTGGGTTGCCTGGAACTCGACGAAGAAGACCTGGCTCTGTGCACCTATGTGTGCGCCGGCAAGTATGAATATGGCCCGATCCTGCGGGACAACCTCACCCGCATCGAGAAGGAGGGTTAATCCGTGGGCATTCGTGCATTCCTCGACAAGATCGAGCACAACTTCGAAAAGGGCGGCAAGTACGAGAAGTGGTATGCCCTCTACGAGGCCATCGACACCTTCTTCTATCGTCCTGGCAGCGTGACCAAGACCACCGCTCACGTGCGCGACGGCATCGACCTCAAGCGCATGATGATCACCGTGTGGCTGTGCACCTTCCCGGCGATGTTCTTCGGCATGTGGAACACCGGCTACCAGGCCAACCTGATCTTCGCTCAGAGCCCCGAGCTGCTGGCGAGCCAGGAAGGCTGGCGTTTCGCCCTGATCGGCTCGCTGGCCGGTTTCGATCCGAACAGCCTGTGGGACAACTTCATCCAGGGCGCCGCCTACTTTCTGCCCGTCTACGCGGTGACCTTCATCGTCGGCGGCTTCTGGGAAGTGCTGTTCGCTTCGATCCGCAAGCATGAAGTCAACGAAGGCTTCTTCGTCACCTCCGTGCTGTTCGCCCTGATTCTGCCGCCGAGCATTCCGCTGTGGCAGGTCGCCCTGGGCATCAGCTTCGGCGTGGTGATCGGCAAGGAAGTGTTCGGTGGTACCGGCAAGAACTTCCTCAACCCGGCACTGACTGGCCGTGCCTTCCTGTTCTTCGCCTATCCGGCGCAGATGTCCGGTGATGCGGTCTGGACGGCGGTCGATGGTTTTGCCGGCGCCACTTCGCTGAGCCTGGCAGCCTCCGGCGGCATCGAGAACGTGATCAACAACGGCATCACCTGGATGGACGCCTTCGTCGGCACCATTCACGGCTCGCTCGGCGAGACCAGCACCCTGGCGATTGCCATCGGCGGTCTGGTCCTGCTGATCACCAAGATCGCCTCCTGGCGCATCGTCGCCGGCGTGATGCTGGGCATGATCGGCCTGAGCCTGCTGCTCAACCTGATCGGTTCCACCACCAACCCGATGTTCGCCATGCCCTGGTACTGGCATCTGGTAGTGGGCGGCTTTGCCTTCGGCATGTTCTTCATGGCCACCGACCCGGTGTCGGCGTCGATGACCAACACCGGCAAGTGGATCTTTGGTGCTCTGATCGGTGTGATGGTGGTGCTGATCCGTGTGGTCAACCCGGCCTTCCCCGAGGGCATGATGCTGGCGATTCTGTTCGCCAACCTGTTTGCACCGCTGATCGACCACTTCGTCGTTCAAGCCAATATCAAGCGGAGGCTGGCACGCAATGTCTAGTCAAAAAGAATCCACCGTCCGCACGCTGACGGTGGCCGTGCTGGTGTGTCTGGTGTGCTCGGTGTTCGTCGCCGGCGCAGCCATTGCACTGAAGCCGACTCAGGTTGAAAACCGCCTGCTGGACAAGCAGCGCAGCATCCTGGCCATTGCCGGCCTGGGTGAGGCGGGCATGTCCGGCGCCAAGGTCAAGGAGCTGTTCGACAGCACCATCACCGCCAAGCTGGTGGATCTGGAGAGTGGCAAGTTCTCCGATGCATTCGACCCCATCACCTTCGACCCACTCAAGGCGGCCAAGGATCCGAAGACCTCCAGCGCGCTCAAGGGCAGTGAGGATATCGCCGGTATCAAGCGCCAGGAGCGTTACACCACCGTTTACATGGTGGAAAAGGACGGTGAAGTCGAAACCCTGATCCTGCCGGTTCGCGGCTACGGCCTGTGGTCGACCCTGCACGGCTTTATCGCGGTCAAGGGCGACCTCAATACCGTGGTTGGCATGGGCTTCTACCAGCACGGCGAGACTCCCGGTCTCGGCGGCGAGGTGGACAACCCGAAATGGAAGGGCCAATGGCCGGGCAAGACCCTGTTCGACGACAACGACAAGTTGGCCGTACAGGTGGTCAAGGGCGGCGTAGATCCGCAAAGCCCGAACGCTACCCACCAGGTCGATGGCCTGGCCGGCGCCACTCTGACCAGTGTCGGTGTGGACAACCTGCTGAAGTTCTGGCTTGGCCAGAACGGCTTCGGTCCGTTTATCGCTAACCTGCGTGCAGGGGAGGCTTGATCATGTCGCAGCCGACTATTAAAGAAGTCCTGCTCAACCCGGTCTTCAACAACAACCCCATTGGCCTGCAGATCCTCGGGATCTGTTCGGCCCTGGCGGTCACCTCGAACCTGCAGACCGCACTGGTGATGTCTGCCGCGCTGACCCTGGTGACCGGTTTCTCCAACCTGTTCATCTCGATGATCCGCAGCCAGATCCCCAGCTCGATCCGCATGATCGTGCAGATGGTGATCATCGCCTCGCTGGTGATCGTGGTCGATCAGGTGCTCAAGGCCTACGCCTTCAGTCTGTCCAAACAGCTGTCGGTGTTCGTCGGTCTGATCATCACCAACTGCATCGTGATGGGCCGCGCTGAAGCCTTCGCCATGCAGAACCCGCCGGTGCTGTCGTTCTTCGATGGTATCGGCAACGGTCTGGGCTACAGTGCCATGCTGATCGCCCTGGGCATCATTCGCGAGCTGTTCGGCGCGGGCAAACTGATGGGTTACGAGGTCTTCTCGGTGGTCAATGACGGCGGCTGGTACCAGCCCAACGGCATGCTGCTGCTGCCGCCATCGGCATTCTTCCTGATCGGTCTGTTCATCTGGGCCATCCGTAGCTGGAAGAAGGATCAGATCGAGGCCAACGCTTACAAGATGGCGCCTCAGGTATCCAGCAAGGAGGCCTATTAATGGAACATTACATCAGCCTGTTCGTCCGTGCGGTGTTCGTCGAGAACATGGCGCTGGCGTTCTTCCTCGGCATGTGTACCTTCATCGCTATCTCCAAGAAGGTGGAAACCGCCATCGGCCTCGGCATCGCCGTGGTCGTGGTGCTGGGTATCACCATGCCGGTGAACAACCTGATCTACACCAATATCCTCAAGGATGGTGCGCTGGCCTGGGCCGGCCTGCCTGAGGTGGATCTGTCGTTCCTCGGTCTGCTGACCTTCATCGGGGTGATCGCTGCACTGGTACAGATCCTCGAGATGACTCTGGATAAGTACGTGCCGTCGCTGTACAACGCCCTCGGTGTGTTCCTGCCGCTGATTACCGTGAACTGCGCCATCATGGGTGGCTCGCTGTTCATGGTCGAGCGCGACTACAACCTGGCCGAAAGCACCGTCTACGGCATCGGCGCTGGCGTGTCCTGGGCGTTGGCGATTGCTGCGCTGGCTGGTATCCGCGAGAAGCTCAAGTACAGCGATGTACCGGCTGGTCTGCAGGGTCTGGGCATCACCTTCATCACCATCGGTCTGATGTCGCTGGGCTTCATGTCCTTCTCCGGCGTGCAGCTGTAAGGAAAGGATGAACAGATGAATTACGAAATCTTCCTCGCCATCGGCATGTTCACCGCCATCGTTCTCGCGTTGGTGCTGATCATTCTCGCTGCTCGCGCCAAGCTGGTTTCCAGCGGCGACGTGAACATCGAAATCAACGGCGAAAAAACCATCGTGGTCCCGGCTGGCGGCAAGCTGCTGCAAACCCTGGCCGACAACGGCATCTTCCTGTCGTCCGCTTGCGGTGGCGGCGGTACCTGCGCCCAGTGCAAGTGCATCATCGAGTCTGGCGGTGGCGAGATGCTCTCCACCGAAGAGTCGCACTTCACCAAGCGTGAGGCCCGCGAAGGCTGGCGCCTGTCCTGCCAGGCCGCGGTCAAGCAGGACATGAAGATCGAAGTGCCAGAAGAAGTCTTCGGCGTGAAGAAGTGGGAATGCACGGTGGAGTCCAACCCCAACGTCGCCACCTTCATCAAGGAGCTGACGCTGAAGCTGCCGGAAGGTGAAAACGTCGACTTCCGCGCCGGTGGTTATGTGCAGCTGGAATGCCCGCCACACACCGTGTACTACAAGGACTTCGACATCCAGGAGGAGTATCGCGGCGACTGGGACAAGTTCAACCAGTGGAAGTACGTGTCCAAGGTCGACGAGACCGTGATCCGTGCCTATTCCATGGCCAACTACCCGGAAGAGCGCGGTCTGGTGAAGTTCAACATTCGTATCGCCTCGCCGCCCCCCGGCAAGGACGATCTGCCGCCGGGCAAAATGTCGTCCTACGTGTTCAGCCTCAAGCCGGGCGACAAGATCACCGTGTACGGGCCCTTCGGTGAGTTCTTCGCTAAGGACACCGACGCCGAGATGGTCTTCATCGGTGGTGGTGCCGGCATGGCGCCGATGCGTTCGCACATCTTCGACCAGCTCAAGCGCCTGAAGTCCAAGCGCAAGATCAGCTTCTGGTATGGCGCGCGTTCCATGCGCGAGTCGTTCTACAACGAAGAGTACGATCAGCTGGCCGCGGAAAACCCGAACTTCCAGTGGCACCTGGCGTTGTCCGACCCACAGCCGGAAGACAACTGGACCGGCCTCAAGGGCTTCATCCACAACGTGCTGTACGAGAACTACCTGAAGGACCACCCGGCTCCGGAAGATTGCGAGTTCTACATGTGCGGCCCACCCATGATGAACGCCGCGGTGATCAAGATGCTGACCGACCTGGGTGTCGAGCCGGAGAACATCCTCCTCGACGACTTCGGCGGCTAACGCATGAGGTCTGCTGTACTCCAGCCCGTTATCGCTGTCGCCCTGGCGGCAGCCCTAACGGGCTGCTTGCATTCTGAACGGATCGAAGAGTTCGGCGGCCCGACCATGGGCAGCACCTATTCGATCAAATACGTCCGCAGTGAAGGTGTCGCGCCGCAAGCCGAACTCAAGGCCGCGACCGAGGCGATCCTCGCCGAGATCGATCTGCAGATGTCCACCTATCGCGATGATTCGCTGATCGAGCAATTCAACAGTGCGCCAGCGGGTACCTGCCAGGCCATGCCCAAGGGCGTGCTGGATCTGGTGCGTGCCGGCGATCGTCTGCACCAGGAGAGTCAGGGCTATTTCGACCTGACGCTGGAACCCTTGCTCGACCTCTGGGGCTTCGGCCCCAAAGGGCAGGGCGAGGCAGTACCGGATGCCGAGCGTCTGGCCGAAGTGCGTCAGCGGGTCGGTCAGCAGCACCTGAAGATCGACGGCGAGCAGTTGTGCAAGGATGCCGATGTTCAGGTCGACTTCAACAGCATCGCGGCCGGTTATGCTGTCGATCTGATCGTGGTGCGCCTGGGCGAGTTGGGGGTTACCAGTTATCTGGTCGAGGCCACCGGTGAGCTCAAGGCGGCCGGCTTCAAGCCCGATGGCAGCCACTGGCGCATCGGTCTGGAAGCCCCGCGCGACGACCAGCGGGTGGCCCAACGCATTCTGCAGCTCGATGGTTACGGTATCTCCACCTCAGGTGACTACCGCAACTACTTCGAAGAGAACGGCCAGCGCTACTCGCATACGCTCGATCCGCTGAGCGGCAAGCCGGTCAACCACAAGCTGGCGGCGGTGACGGTGGCAGATCGATCGACCTTGCGCGCCGATGGCTTGTCTACCCTATTGATGGTGCTCGGGCCGGAAGCTGGCATGGCCTTCGCCGAGCGCAACGGTATCGCGGCGTTTTTCGTGACGCGTGAGGGCGAGGGCTTCGTCACACAGGGCACGACCGCATTCGAGCAGCTATTCGCTGCAGGAGATGAGCAATGACTTTTCTGGTTGTATTTCTGGCCATGATTCTGGTCGTCGGCATGATGGCCGTTGGTGTGATCATGGGGCGCAAACCCATCGCCGGTTCCTGCGGTGGCATCGCCAACCTGGGTATCGAGAAAGAGTGCTCGATCTGCGGCGGTAGCCGTGAGAAGTGTGAAGAGGTCAATCGCGACAACGGCGAAGCGCCGAACACTGACCTGGCTTACGACGCGAGCAAGCGTTAAACCAGGTGGTAGCTTTGATAGCCGGTGGCTATTATCCGCTGCCGGCCCCGCCGAGGGTGCGCCACAAGCGCTCCGGCCTGATCTGAAGGAGTAAACATGGCGGTCTACAACTACGATGTGGTGGTGCTGGGCTCCGGCCCGGCGGGCGAGGGTGCGGCGATGAACGCGGCCAAGGCCGGGCGCAAGGTAGCCGTGGTGGACAACCGTCCGCTGGTCGGCGGCAACTGCACCCACCTGGGCACCATCCCGTCCAAGGCGCTGCGCCATTCGGTGCGGCAGATCATGCAGTTCAACACCAACCCGATGTTCCGCCAGATCGGCGAGCCACGCTGGTTCTCCTTCCCCGACGTGCTGAAAAGTGCGGAGAAGGTGATCGCCAAGCAGGTCACCTCGCGCACCGGTTACTACGCGCGTAACCGCATCGACACCTATTTCGGCACCGCCAGCTTCGCTGACGAGCAGACGGTCGAAGTCGTCTGCCTCAATGGTGTGGTGGAAAAGCTGGTGGCCAAACAGATCGTCATCGCCACTGGTTCGCGTCCGTACCGCCCGGCCGATGTCGATTTCCGCCACCCGCGTATCTACGATAGCGACACCATTCTCAGCCTGGGTCACACACCGCGTCGTCTGATCATCTACGGAGCGGGGGTGATCGGTTGCGAGTACGCCTCGATCTTCAGTGGCCTGGGTGTGCTGGTCGACCTGATCGACAACCGCGATCAACTGCTCAGCTTCCTCGACTCGGAAATCTCCGACGCCTTGAGCTATCACCTGCGCAACAACAACGTGCTGATTCGTCACAACGAAGAGTACGAGCGCATCGAGGGTGTGGAAAACGGCGTGGTCCTGCACCTGAAGTCGGGCAAGAAGATCAAGGCCGACGCCCTGCTGTGGTGTAACGGCCGGACCGGCAATACCGATCAGCTGGGCCTGGAAAACATCGGCATCGCGGTCAACAGCCGGGGTCAGATCCAGGTCGACGAGCATTACCGCACCGAGGTCAGCAACATCTACGCCGCCGGTGACGTGATCGGCTGGCCGAGCCTGGCCAGCGCCGCTGCCGACCAGGGGCGTTCCGCTGCCGGCAGCATCGTCGACAACGGCAGTTGGCGCTTCGTCGATGACGTGCCGACCGGCATTTACACCATTCCGGAGATCAGTTCGATCGGCAAGACCGAACGTGAGCTGACTCAGGCCAAGGTGCCTTACGAAGTGGGCAAGGCCTTCTTCAAGGGTATGGCCCGTGCGCAGATCTCGGTGGAACCGGTGGGCATGCTGAAGATCCTCTTCCATCGTGAAACCCTGGAAGTGCTGGGTGTGCATTGCTTCGGCTATCAGGCCTCGGAGATCGTCCACATTGGCCAGGCGATAATGAACCAGAAGGGTGAAGCCAACAGCATCAAGTACTTCATCAACACCACCTTCAACTACCCGACCATGGCCGAGGCCTATCGGGTCGCCGCGTTCGACGGCCTCAACCGGCTTTTTTGAGCGGCTCCGGCCGGCGGCCTGAGCCGGTCGGGGAGACAGGCTGGGTAGTGGCTTCCGAGTGGCGCTGGCCGAATCGGGAGAGCTTCTAGCGTCTCAGGCGGCAGCAACGAAAAAACCGGCTCTTGGGCCGGTTTTTTCGTTCTCGGGCGTTGTGTTCGTAGCCCGGATGCAATCCGGGAATGCTCTCTCTCCAGCTCCCGGATTGCATCCGGGCTACGCGCGGGCTGCTCTGGCTTGCTCCCCTCTCCCGCTTGCGGGAGAGGGGCCGGGGGAGAGGGCGCTAAGGCTCAGCCGCGCAGCGTCTGCACCGCGATGCCGGGGAAGTCGGTGATGATGCTGTCGACACCGAAGTCGGCCAGGCGGCGCATCAGTGCCGGCTCGTTGACCGTCCATACCGACACGTGCAGCCCTTGCTTCTGCGCCTTGAGCAGGCGCTCCGGGGTGCACAGCGTCCAGTTCAGCGCCAGCAGGTGGCAGTCGTAATGCGCCGCTACTTTCAGTGGGTCGAGCCAGGCGTACTCGGCAACCAGACCGAGCTGCAACTGCGGGGTCAGTTCGCGCGCGGCCTTGAGTACCTCCCGCGAGCTGGAGGTGATGGTGATCTGCTCGCGCAGACCAAAGCGTTCGACCAGCTCCGAGATGGCCAGCACGGTGCGCGCGGCGCGCACTTTCGAGGCGCTTTTCACCTCCAGTTGCCAATGCTCGAACTTGCACTGCTGGAACAATTCTTCCAGGCGCGGAATGGGGCATGGGCGCACCCAGCCAGGGCCGCCCTTGCGCGCGTCGTACTTCACCAGTTCGGCGGCGTCGTGTTCAACCACCTTGCCGCGCATGCCGGTGGTGCGCTTGAGCGTCGGGTCGTGGATCACCATCAGTTCGCCGTCGCGCGACAGATGCAGATCCAGCTCGCAGCGGTCGACGCCGTGTTCCAGGCAGCGCTGGAAACTGGCCAGGGTATTTTCCGGGGCTTCGCCCTTGGCGCCGCGATGGCCGTAGATGAGAGTCACTGTTGCTCCTTGGCGGTATCGAGGTGGCGTGGCTGGTGATGGCGCACGCTGTTGATCACGTGATCGTATTCGAAATAGACGCTGAATTCGCGGTAGTCCCAGCGTGTGATCGGCGGCTGGCCGACGGGCTTGTGCTCTTCATCGGCCAGGCCGAAACGCTCCAGTACCGAACGCTTGGACTGGCCTTTGTGCGGCAGGTTGCTGGCGTCGAGATCGGCGCCCTGGCTGCCCAGGGGAATGGTCAGGGTATCGGCGAGTAGAGCAGTAGGGGCGAGCAGGGTGAAAAGCAGAGCGAGACGATACATGGCGGTTCCTTGGCGACTGTCATTCGCGGGCTTGGCGACGCTCCAAAGCCTGCTTTTGCAGGATATGCCGAGCCAGCAACTGGCGCTGTGCGTCGGTCAACGCTTCGAACTCGGTGCCTATCTCGAATTGGCCATCCGCGCGCTGGCTGCAGTGCACCACCTGGCCACGCAGGAGGAGACCCAGCGCCTGGGGCATCAGCACCATCTTGATCGCCAGATGGCTGCCCGGCGCCACGGCCTGGGCGTTATTGAAGCTGATGCCGCCTTCGGACAGCGATACCTGGCGTGGCGCGCCGATGTCGCGCAGCAGGCTCTGCGCCACGGCCTGGCCAAGCAGGTCGATGCGCTTGTTGATCACCTTCAGGTAGTTGGCCAGGGTACGGTCGCGCTCAGTGATATGGCGCAGCAGATGCTGGGATTCGAAGTCCATCAGGTGCAGGTCGCTGAGCAGGTTGAACAGCGGCGATGAATCGTGAAGCGCGTCGCTGGCATGGGCCTCGGCCCCCGACAGCAGGCTGAATTCCAGTGCGATCGTATCGTCGATACGATAGTATTCGCGGCGATCATCTACATCGTTAGTCGACATGGCGAACCCATGAAAGCGGTGGTGGTCGAAGACCCTGTTGAAAGTCTCGCGAACTGGATGCGTGCCAGGCAAGCGTCGCTGAACAAGCCTCGGTTACGAATGGTAAACGAGCATTGCTCGCTTCGCTCGCCCCTTCGGGGCCACACTGAAGCGCGCTGGTCATAAGCGGCTTTCCAAGTGTCTTTAACGCAGCATGCCCGATACGCAGCAGACTTTGAGTTGCTTCTGAGTGTAAGGCTGCTGACCTGGCCCTGCCACAAGGACGTTTTTTCTTTCCCCCGAATCTCTCCGACATGTTCAGACCTCTGTTCGTATTTATCGGTACGCGCTACACGCGGGCCAAGCGTCGCAACCACTTCGTCTCCTTCATTTCCCTGACGTCCATGCTCGGCCTCACCCTCGGGGTGATGGTAATGATCCTGGTGCTGTCGGTGATGAATGGTTTCGACCATGAAATGCGCACTCGGGTGTTGGGGATGATTCCTCACGCCACGGTCGAATCGCCGACCCCGGTCAGCGACTGGCCGGCATTGGCGCGACAGGTCGAGCGCCATCCGCGCGTCGAGGCGCTGGCACCCTTCACTCAGATGCAGGGCCTACTGACACACGACGGCAAGGTGCAGAAGGTGCTGATCAATGCCATCGACCCCGAGCAGGAACGCAAGGTGTCGATCATCGACGGTTTCTTCCAGCAGGGTAATCTCGACAGCCTGCAGCCAGGTGATTTCGCCATGGTCATCGGTGACAAGGCGGCGGCCAAGCTGGGCCTCAAGTTGGGTGACAAGGTCACCTTCGTCGCGCCCGAGGTCACGGTGACCCCCGCCGGCATGTTCCCGCGTCTGAAGCGCTTTACCGTGACCGGCATCTTCCACGTCGGCGCCGGCGAGATCGACGGTGCACTGGCCCTGGCCAACATCAGTGACCTGGCGCGCCTGCAGCGCTGGAAGCCGGATCAGGTACAGGGGCTGCGCCTGAAGTTCGATGATCTGTTCCAGGCGCCGCGCAGCGCCTGGGAGATCGCTCAGACCCTCGACGGTGATTTCTACGCTCGCGACTGGACCCGCACCCACGGCAACCTGTACCAGGCCATTCGCATGGAGAAGACCATGATCGGTCTGCTTCTGCTGCTGATCGTCGCGGTGGCCGCCTTCAACATCATTTCCACCCTGGTGATGGTGGTGACCGATAAGAAGGGCGACATCGCCATCCTGCGCACCCTCGGCGCCACGCCGCGGCAGATCATGGCCATCTTCATGGTGCAGGGCACGGTGATCGGTGTGGTCGGCACCTTCATCGGCGCCGTGCTGGGGATTCTCGCAGCGCTCAACGTCAGCAGCCTGATCGCCGGCATCGAACGTCTGCTGGGCATCAAGTTTCTCAATGCCGATGTCTACTTCATCGATTACCTGCCCTCGCAACTGCAGAGCGCCGACGTGGTGATGGTCTGTACCGCGGCGTTGCTGCTGAGCTTCTTCGCCACCCTGTATCCAGCCTGGCGTGCTGCGCGTACCCAGCCGGCCGAGGCCCTGCGCTATGAGTGAGTCCATGAACCAGAACGCCATGAAACAGCACAATGCCGTGCTCAGCTGTCGCAACCTGAGCAAGCGTTACGACGAGGGTCCCGAGTCTGTGGTGGTGCTCGATGGCCTCGAGCTGGAACTCTTCCCCGGTGAACGTGTGGCCATCGTCGGCAGCTCCGGTTCTGGCAAGAGCACCCTTTTGAACATGCTCGGCGGCCTGGATACGCCCAGCGAGGGCAGCGTCTGGCTGGCCGGCGAGCAACTCTCGGCGCTGAGCGAGACCGCTCGGGGTCTGCTGCGCAACCGCGCGCTGGGCTTCGTCTACCAGTTTCACCACCTGCTGGCCGAGTTCACTGCGCTGGAGAACGTCTGCATGCCGCTGTTGATCGGCAAGACGTCGATCAGCGAAGCGCGTGAGCGAGCCACCAAGCTGCTCGAGCGGGTCGGGCTTGGTCATCGTCTCAATCACAAACCGTCCGAACTGTCCGGTGGTGAGCGTCAGCGTGTGGCCATTGCCCGTGCCCTGGTCAACCGCCCGGGGCTGGTGTTGCTCGATGAACCCACCGGCAACCTCGACCAGCACACCGCTGAAGGCATTCAGGAGCTGATGCGCGAACTCAGCCGCGACTCCAACACCGCGTTCCTGGTGGTGACCCACGACATGCAGCTGGCACGGCAGATGGATCGCGTGCTGAGCCTGCAGGACGGCAAACTGGTGACCCTCTGATGTTTCGTCCGCTGAGTATCTTCATCGGCGCTCGCTACACACGGGCCAAGCGCCGCAACCATTTCATCTCCTTCATTTCGCTGACCTCGATGATCGGCCTGGCGCTTGGCGTGCTGGCGATGATCGTGGTGCTGTCGGTGATGAACGGTTTCCAGAAGGAAATGAGCTCGCGCATTCTCGGCATGGTGCCGCACGCCATGCTCTACGGCGCCGAGCCGGTCGCCGACTGGCGCGCCCTGGCGGACAAGGCCATGGCCAATCCGCAGGTGCAGGCCGCGGCGCCCTATGCCGAGCTTGAGGGCATGCTGTCGCATCGCGGGCTGATGCAGCCGATCCAGATCCACGGCATCGACCCAGTGGAGGAGGGCAAGGTATCGATCCTGCCCGAGCACATCCGTCAGGGCAGCCTGAACAATCTGCAGCCGGGTGAGTTCGGCGTGGTGATCGGTGACATCACCGCGCGCCGCTTCGGCCTGCAGGTGGGCGACAAGCTGACCCTGATCATCCCCGAGCTGAGCAGCGCGCCTGGTGGCGTCACCCCGCGCATGCAGCGGCTGAACGTGGCGGCGGTGTTCAAGGTCGGTGCCGAGCTGGACAGCTCACTTGCACTGATCAACGTCGTCGATGCCGCTGCCATGCAGCGCTTGCCGGAAGGTACGCTGCCAGGTATTCGTCTGGCGCTGAAGGATCTCTACCAGGCGCCGCAAGTGTCCAAGGCGCTGGTCGCCGAACTGGGCGCAGGTTATCGCGCCGATGACTGGACCCACACCCAAGGCAGCCTGTTCAGCGCGATGAAGATGGAAAAGACCATGATCGGTCTGCTGCTGCTGTTGATCGTCGCTGTGGCGGCGTTCAACATCATCGCTACGCTGATCATGGTAGTGGCCGACAAGGGCGGCGACATTGCCATTCTGCGTACCCTGGGCGCCACGCCGCGGCAGATCATGGCGATTTTCATGGTGCAGGGTTCGGTCATCGGTCTGGTCGGCACCCTGATCGGCACGGTGCTGGGTGTGCTGGCGGCACTCAATGTCAGCGCGCTGGTGGCCTGGCTGGAGTCGTTTGCCGGTCAGCAGGTGATGAGCTCCGATGTGTATTTCATCAGCAGCCTGCCGTCCGACCTGCAGTGGCTGGACGTGGCGTTGATCTGTTCGGCGGCATTGATCCTGAGTTTCCTCGCCACGCTCTACCCGTCATGGCGGGCGGCGCAGGTGCAGCCGGCCGAGGCGCTACGCTACGAGTAAGAACGAAAAAGCCGTCGACTTCGACGGCTTTTTCTTTTCAGCGGCGTTCCAGTCGGCGCTTTTCTTGACGCTTGCGCCAGCTACGCTGTACCCACCAGCGCCAGTAGAGCATGGTCAGCACGTAGCCCAGTATCGCGAGGATGACCCCCGCGACGAAGGAACCCAGGTACAGCGGCTTCCACAGCACCGCTACCTCGGCCGTGATCCATTCCAGGCTCAGCGTCTCCGGCATGCGTACCGGCGGTGTCTGCATGATCCACGCGCCCAGTTTGTAAGTGCAGTAGAAAACCGGTGGCATGGTGATGGGGTTAGTCAGCCACACCAGGCCGATGGAAATCGGCAGGTTGGCGCGCAACGGGATGGCGACGGCGGCGGCGGCCAGCATCTGCATGGGCATGGGGATCATCGCCCAGAACAGGCCGATGGCCATGCCGCGCGCTACCGAGTGACGGTTGAGATGCCAGAGATTGGGGTCATGAATGAGTTTGCCGAGAAAGCGCAGGGACTTGTTACCCTTGATGCTGTCGGGGTTGGGCATGTAGCGCTTGAATAAACGACGCGGCATGAAGAGTCTCTGGGCAGGCAAAAGCGCCGATATTATGCACGGATTCAGCCTGGCCAGCGTTTCCATATTGTGACCAGAGGTGAGCGCTGGACGCGCTCGCCGCAGCTCGATGAGCAAGGAGAAACCATGCGAACAGGGATGTTGGCGCTGGCCCTGGGGCTATTGATGCTGCGCTTTCTGCCGAGTTTGCCGCCGGGCTGGCTGTTGCTGGTGGCGGTCGGTGCCGGCCTGGGGTTGCTGTTCTCGCGCCTCTATCCGTTGGGGTTCTTTCTGTTGGGGCTGGCCTGGGCCTGCAGTTCGGCGCAATCGGCACTGGATGACCGCCTCGATCCGCAACTCGATGGCCGCACCCTGTGGTTGGAGGGCCGCGTGGTCGGTCTGCCGGAGGTGTCCGATGGCGTGGTGCGCTTCCAGTTCGAAGAGGCGCACTCCCGACGTGCCGAGCTGCCGAAAAGGTTACGCCTGGCCTGGTATGGCGGGCCGCCGGTGCAGGGCGGCGAGCGCTGGCGGGTGGCGGTCAACCTGAAGCGTCCACACGGATTGGTCAATCCACAGAGTTTCGACTATGAGGCCTGGCTGCTGGCCCAGCGCATTGGCGCTACGGGCACGATCAAGTCTGGCCAGCGGTTATCCGCCGCGACGGGCTTGGGGAGTTGGCGCGACGGCCTGCGTCAGCATCTGCTGGCGGTGCCGGCCTTTGAGCGAGAGGGCGCCATTGCCGCGCTGGTCCTGGGTGATGGTTCCGGCCTGAGTGCGAGCGACTGGCGCCTGCTGCAGCACACGGGCACGGTGCATCTGATGGTCATCTCCGGTCAGCATATCGCCCTGTTGGCCGGCTTTCTTTACGGACTGGTGGCGTTGCTGGCGAGAGTCGGCGCCTGGCCAAGGCGCTGGCCCTGGTTGCCCTGCGCCTGTGCGCTGGCCCTGAGTGGGGCTCTGGTCTACGGGATGTTGGCTGGTTTCGAGGTGCCGGTGCGCAGGGCCTGCGTGATGGTTGCACTGGCGCTGCTGTGGCGCATGCGCTTTCGTCATCTGGGCGCCTGGTGGCCATTGTTGCTGGCCCTGCTCGTGGTGCTGCTACTCGAGCCATTGGCGTCCTTGCAACCGGGCTTCTGGCTATCGTTCTCGGCCGTGGCGATTCTCGCGTTGGTGTTCGGTGGCCGGCTTGGTGTCTGGGGTTGGTGGCGCGGGTTGACGCGTGCGCAGTGGACCATGGCCATTGGTCTGTTGCCGATGATGCTGATTCTCGGTTTGCCAGTCAGCAGTAGCGGGCCGCTGGCTAATCTGGTCGCCGTGCCCTGGGTGGGGCTGGTGGTCGTGCCCCTGGCCTTGCTGGGCACTCTGCTGCTACCCGTTCCCGTGGTTGGGGAGGGCCTGTTGTGGTTGGCCGGCGGTGCGCTGTATCTGTTGTTCGAATTGCTCAGCGTGATCGCTGCTTGGCTGCCTGCCTGGCTGCCCAGCAATCTGCCGCTCTGGGCCTGGCTACTGGCAGCGGCAGGCGCCCTGTTGCTCCTGCTGCCTGCTGGCGTACCGTTGCGTCTGCCTGGCATCGCGCTGTTGTTGCCTGCATTGCTGTTGCCCACACAGCACCTGGACGATGGTCGTGCCGATGTCTGGGTGCTGGACGTGGGGCAAGGGCTGGCGGTGCTGGTGCGTACCCGAGAGCACAGCCTGCTGTACGACGCGGGGCCGCGCTTCGGCGATTTCGATACTGGTGAACGTATCGTCCTGCCTTCCTTGCGTGCGATGAACCTCAGGCGGCTCGACCTGATGCTGCTCAGCCATGCGGATAACGATCATGCTGGCGGGGCTGCCGCGATCAGGGCCGGCATGCCGGTGAGCCGGGTCATCAGTGGCGAGCCGCAGCGTCTGGCCTGGGAGCTTGGCGCTGAGGCTTGTGAACCGGGGCAAAGCTGGCAATGGAACGACGTGACGTTCAGGTTGTGGCAGTGGGACCAGGCCGTATCCGGCAATCAGCGTTCTTGTGTATTGCAGATCGAGGCGGCGGGTGAGCGCCTGTTGCTGACCGGTGATATCGATGTCCGCGCCGAACGCGCGCTGATGCAGGCCGACTTTCCCCTGGCCTCGCGGTGGCTGCTGGCGCCCCATCACGGCAGTCGCACCTCATCCAGCCAGGCCTTTATCGATGCGGTCGGTGCGCAGCACGTGCTGATCACCCGCAGCCGCCACAATGCCTTTGGACATCCTCACCCGCAGGTGTTGGCGCGCTATCAGGCGGCAGGTGTCGAGGTACATGACACGGCGTTGCGCGGCGCTCTGCATTTACGTTTGGGCGAACAGGTCGCGCCTCGCGGGTTGCGAAGCGAGCCACGTTTCTGGCGGGAAAAATGAGAACGGCGGCGGTCGGCGGGCGTTACACCCTGTGCTAGAGTGGCGCGACTTTTTCGAGGGGGATTCTCTACCGTGTGGGAACTGGTCAAAGCTGGCGGCTGGATGATGCTGCCGATCATTCTCTGTTCCATCGCTGCTGCCGGCATCGTCGCCGAGCGCCTGTGGACCCTGCGGCCCGCCCGCGTCACCCCGGCCAATCTGCTGGCTCAAGTGTGGCGCTGGATCAAGGACAAGAAACTCAACAACCAGAAGCTCAAGGAGCTGCGTGAGGACTCGCCGCTGGGGCAGATTCTCGCCGCCGGCCTGGCCAACTCCAAGCATGGTCGCGAGATCATGAAGGAGTGCATCGAGGAGGCCGCTGCCCGCGTCATCCACGAGCTGGAACGCTACCTCAATGCCCTTGGCACCATTGCCGGCATCGCGCCGCTGCTCGGCCTGCTCGGCACCGTGCTGGGCATGATCGAGATCTTCAGCTCCTTCATGGGCTCGGGCATGGCCAATGCGCCGATGCTCGCCGGTGGTATCTCCAAGGCGTTGATCACTACGGCAGCCGGCCTGATGGTGGCGATCCCCGCGCTGTTCTTCCATCGCTATCTGCAGCGTCGTGTCGACGAACTGGTAGTCGGCATGGAGCAGGAAGCGATCAAACTGGTGGAAATGGTTCAGGGTGATCGCGACGTCGACCTGGGTGAGGGCAAGGCGTGAAATTCCGGCGCAAACCGCGGGAGAACGTCGAGATCAACCTGGCCTCGTTGATCGACGTGGTATTCATCCTGCTGCTGTTCTTTGTGGTCACCACCACCTTCACCCGCGAGACCCAGCTCAAGGTCGACCTGCCCGAGGCAGCCAGTGGCACGCCGCCCGAGCAGACCGAGCTCAAGCAGGTCGAGGTGCTGATCGGCGCCGATGGCGCCTACTCGGTCAATGGCAAGGCGCTGCTGGA